>MPMA02246385.1_pt1 | contig 17580 bp, 12 predicted proteins | sample 1617361 | NCBI WGS metagenome assembly MPMA02 (sample SAMN05944807, study PRJNA350692) | marine metagenome | biome: marine; feature: ODZ; material: water; isolation source: 180 m water sample filtered on 0.2 um supor filter | place: Pacific Ocean | collected 2012-04-08 | depth 180m m | reverse complement strand
CATTGGCCACGCCTACCCCGGGCAGGGCGACATGGATACTCTGGGGAGCGCTTGTAAGTTCAGTCTATGCCTCGCGGAGAACGAAGAGGCCAGCCCGTGGCCGCCGTACCACGTCACTCAAGGGTTTTCTCCCGAGTCCAGTACGGTGACCGTGTTTGGCATCCGCGACATGATAGACATCAATGAAATGTGGAACCATACCGCGGAGGGGATCGTTACGACGGTGGCGGCGTTCGCCTCGATACCGGGCGGAGAGTACTTGACAGGCCGCTTCGCCGAGAACGACTCGATACCGCTGATCGCCTGGCACGCTTTACTGATTCTATGCCCGGACCATGCACGGTCTATTTATCGGAGCGGGTGGACCAGGGAGCACGTGGAAGAGTTTTTCTATCATCGGGCCCAGGCGCCTCTGAAGAACCTGCTCAGCCGGGTGAAGGCGACTCCCTCGGAGATTCGACCGATTTATCGCTGGACCTTGGACGCGCCACCCGAGATGACCATGCCGGTGCTCCAGTCACCCAAGGACCTGCACGTGGTGGTAGCCGGCGCCTCCAGCAGCGCCGGCAAATCTCAGTACGTGCGGCTCATTGGGCAACCGTCGGCCACAGTGGAGATTATGGCCTGGTGAACGAAAGGGTTGCGGGGCAGTCAACGGCGTGCGCTAGACAAAGCATGTAGAGGCCACCCTCGCGATGTCTGAGATGGCCCGCTGGCTGGCCCGACTGGCTGCGCAAGATGATGAATATACTATGATGTCCCCGGCTGGACCGCTCCCGCCGGAGGTCCCACCGTTGTCTGAAGGTGGGCCATGGGATGCCAATTGCCGGCTCCGCCCCAAACCTGCGCCGTTCTTCGGCGCCCCGGATGGAGGGTGATTCCATGACGTGCTCAAGCTGTGAGAGGGAAAACCGTCGAGACGCCAATTACTGTGACGCTTGCGGAATGAAACTAGCCGCACCCATGAATGGCGACGGCGGGATCGCAGGCAAAACGGGGCCGGTGGACGGCATTCGGGTAATTGACTGGACAGCGTACCAGTTCGGCCCGGTATCCACCATGATGTTGGCGGACCTGGGCGCCGAGGTCATCAAGGTGGAGTCCTTGGATGGCGACCCCGGCAGGAATACCAACCGGATCAGCCAATTGCCCTCGCAACTCCCTGCCGGCGTCAGCGCCTATTTCGAGTCTTTGAACCGGCAGAAGAAGAGTATCGCCCTGGACCTCAAGAACCCAAAGGGTGTCGAAGTCATGTACCGGCTGGTGGCGAAATCGGACGTATTTGTCCAGAACTTCCGCCAAGGTGTCGCGGAACGGTTGGGCTTGGGATATGAAGACCTGGTCGAGCACAACCCGAAGATCGTATACGGCGCCGCTACCGGCTACGGCCCGAAGGGCCCCGATTCCCGTAAGCCCGCGTTCGCGCTAACCGGTGAAGCCAGGTCTGGGTCCCTGTGGTGGGGCGGCCCGGACGATGATCTACCCTACAACCTTGGAAGTATTGCCGACCAGATGGCCGGGATAATGCTCTCCTACGGGATATTGGGCGGTCTGGTCGCCAGAGAGAGGCTTGGAATTGGCCAGAAAGTCGACGCGTCCCACCTCGGAGGCATGATGTGGCTGGGTGGCAAACGGTATGGCATGGCCTTGATTACGAAGAACGCGCCGCTGCGTCAGACCCGCGCCTCGGCCCGCAATCCCCTGTGGAATTACTACAAGTGCAAGGACGGCCGGTGGATAGCGCTTTCCATGAATCAGACCGACCGCTATATGCCTTTATTCTGCAAAGCCATCAGCAGGCCTCACCTTGCCGAAGACGAGCGGTTCAACAACATGGCGGCCCTCCTCGAGAATAGTAAGGAGTTGATCGACATCCTGGACGACATATTTGCCACCAAGACCCAGGGTGAATGGAAAAAAGTGCTGTCTGAAGCGGAAGGGATCATCTGGGAGCTGGTTCAGGACGTGTTTGACCTGCCGGATGACCCCCAAGTAATTGCGAATAACTACATCGTCGACTTCGACCACCCTGCGCTGGGTCCCTCCAAATGGCTGCAAACTCCGGTGGGCTACAGCAAGATGCCACTGTCTACCAGAAAGATGGCTCCGGCCCACGGCGAGCATACAGCGGAGGTCCTGATCGATATGCTGGGGTACGACCGGGATGACATCGCGACGCTACGTGATGAAAGAGTCATTTTATAAAGCCAGGCGCCGCAGCCGGGTTTGATCGCATCGGCACTAGATCCATGGCTTCGGGCGGCTCCACTACCTGGGGAAACTACCACTTGCTCTCCAGAGTTGGAGAGGATACAGTTGCCCTGACCAATTCGCTGAACAGTTAACCCTGACATCTACCCTGGTCCACGACACGACCGGGTGTTTTGAATTCCTGGCTCCACGTAGGGAGCCCGGGAGGCGCGGGGCCGAGGAGCGGCAAATAGACGCACGTACCCAACTGTCCCGGCTGGCCCGCATCCGGACCTTCGATTCTCTGCGACTATTCCGGGACTACCGTTACCTGTGGGCGGGCAACTTTTGTGCCAACTGCGCCCAGTGGCTTCAACTACTTTCGGTAGGCTGGCTGGTACGGGACCTCACCGTTTCTTCAGGGTCTTCAGCGCTTCTGGTGGTAAGCGCCGGGGGATTGAACACCCTTCCTATATTATTCTTGGGTCCCTGGGGCGGAGTCCTGGGCGACCGCCTCAGCCGCAGGAACCTGGTGATGGCGTTCCAAGCCTTCATGGCCTGCGCGGCCCTCCTATTCGCCTTCCTGGTGTGGTCTGGGCACGTGGAGTGGTGGCATGCCTACGTGTATGTGATCATCGGCGGTTCATGCCGGGCCGTCACCCACTCCATGAGGCTGGCGTTGGTGGCGAATACCGTTCCCAGGGAATATGTTGTCAATGCAGTTGCCGCCAACGTGTTCACGATCGGGGGGACCCGCATGATCGGCCCGTTTATCGGTGGCTTCCTGATCGCTACTCTGGGGTTCTTCTGGAACTTCGTTTTCGAGTCCGCGTTGTATGCGGGCACAGTGTTGGCTTTTTGGCACATGAGGACACCGTACTCCTTCCGAAGCGCTTCCACGGTGAGGGTCTCCCCGCTGGCCAGCTTGAAAGAGGGGCTCAGGTACGTGTGGAAGGGGGAAAGGGTGATCTTCAACCTCATTGTGCTGGGTTTCATCCCCAACGCAATCCTCCATCCGGTCCTGTTCCTGCTGCCCGTATTCACCGCCGAGGTGCTGCACGGCGGTCCCGGCATCGGAGGGATCCTCCTGTCAACCACCGGGCTCGGCGGTTTCATCGCCGCCCTCGCCATAGCCTCTGGCGGGTTCCAGTCCAGGAGGGGATTCATCTGTCTGGGGGCGATAGCCGCGAGTTCCATCTTCGCCATTCTCTTCTCCCAGGCCAGCTGGGTGGTGGCGGCGATGCTGCTGGTCGGGTTGATGTCGTTCGCCCAGGCGACCTTTCGCACGACTTCGGGCTCAGTGATCCAGCTCATGACGCCCGATGCGCTACGGGGACGGGTAACCTCGTTACAGCAGTTTGGCCAGGGGTTCTTGATTCTAACCACCTTGCTCATCGGCTGGTTCGCAGACTTGACCACGGTCGTCATCGCGATCATGAGCATCGGCGCCATGGGTTTGGGCTTGGCGATTTTCTCCGGCATCGCCTTCCCCCGGGTGCGCCAGCTAGCGTAGCGTAAGGGCATGGGAAAGAAGAAGCCGGTCTCGCAAATGCAGTCCAACTGACTGAACCCACCTCAGGGCTGCGCCCGGCCAGTGGCTAGGGCCGGGTTGCCAGCTTGTCCATCAGGGCGCCGATCCGAGGCATCTCCTCCAGGGCCATGAGCATCTCCGCGGTTTCTTTAGCAGCATCCGCTCCCAGGACCGGCTGGACGTTGGCCAGGTACTTGGCCCGGACCTCTTCCAGGGCCACGGGGCGGCCGGCGTCACCGGTGGCTACTTCGATGGGCTGGACCACCTCCTGGGCCGGCCAGCGGGCCGTCAAGACCCCGTGGGGCCGGGAATCCGGGTCCTCGGCGACGGCGGATTTCCGGAGCAGGTCTTGGAGTTCTCGGCGCTGAAAGCTCTCGTCGGAGAAGGACCATTTGGTGACCCGCCCGTCCAGCAGGGCGCAGGCTACGGGGAACTGGTAGCTGAACTTGCCCGACACGTCGCCCGTGGGCGCCACCTGGAAGTAGGGCTCGAGGTGGGGGACTCGAACTTCCAGGGAAGAAAGTTCTGACATGGGTAGAGGAGCGCGTCCTTGAAGCCTCAACGCGGCGTCGATGGCTCCCTGGGCAATGGAACCGCAGGGGTACTTCTTTAGGCACCAGGTGCTGACGATGTGTCCCGCGCCCAGTTCCTTCAGGGCGGTCCGGTAATCCACCCGGTCCATATCCCCGGCGGCCACCACACTGTAGAAGAAACCCAGGGGAGCATCCAAAGCGTTGGGGTTGGCGGTAAAATCGTCCCTGGCCAGCTCAGCGGCCAGAACCCCGGCCTGGGAGGCGATGCCGGCGTGCAGGGGTTTGGCGTGGGTGCCGAAGTTGCCGATTATGCCTCCGGCTTGGGAGGCGGCGATGCCCCAGGCGTAGCGCATACGGGTGGAGTTCAGGCCCATGATCTTTGCCGACGCCGTGGCCGAGGTGAGGGGGCCGAAGACGCTGGTCATGTGCAGGCCGTGAAGCTGGTCCGCCTTGCGCGGAACCACTTGGCCCAGGGCCACGCCTACCTCGTAGGCGGCCACGTAGGCCTCCAGGAGCATCCCACCGCTGCAGTCCAGGTACTCTCCCGTAGCCAGGGCAGCGGGCAGAATCACCACGCTAGGGTGGCCGAAGCCGCCGGTGTCGTCGAAGTCCAGCGAGTGGCCCAGTGTGCCGTTGACCAAGGCGGCCAGCCAGGTGGTAGTCTTCTGGGGCCGGCCCAGGATGCTCGCCTCGGCGGCAGGGTTGCGGGCCAGGCGGCCACTCAGAATTCGCTCCGGCGCCTCACCGATGCCGGCAAAGGCCACCCCTACCTGGTCCAGGATAGCCGCCTTGGCAGCCTTCGCCTCCGAGGGAGAGACTGCGCTGAGCTTAACGTCCGCTACGTATTGGGCCAGGGTTTCGCCGAGTTCCATTGGTCCGCCTCCTTCCATCAGTCGTGGGGCCGAGACCGGCGCCGCCAGTGCTCATCGGAATAAGCCGGGGATCTCCCAGATCAGATGGATTCCACCAGCCGGGTGACCCCGTGGAATGCCACAGCCTATATAACTGCATCCCGAGCCCGTCAATACTGCACGCCCGTCAGCTTTCCGAATCCCAGAGGGCTGGTCGACGCGTAGATGTAGCGCAGGGACAGAGGGAGGCTGCCCGCGGCATCTAGCTCTGGAACCGACAGCGTCGCGCCGCCAAGGACCTCACCGGCCGGGGGCAGGTTTATCTTCATCTCATAGTTCCCGGTGCTGACGATGGCATCGGCCTCGGGGACGAAGTGGACGAAGCCGGGGTCATCAGGGGTCAGGGCCATCTCGGGGCTAAGCAGGGTAGTCATGATTCCGGCGTTCTCGCACTTCTGGCACAGCATCATAATATCCACGCCGGAGTGTCCATCGCCGATCCAGGTCATCACGACCCCGTCGGCGCTCAGCATCTTGAGCAGCTTGACCCCGCTGTCCAGAGTGCGCTCCTTTTCCCACACCGCCGTGCGGCCGTAAAACCACAGCACCAGGCCCAGGAAGTTCAGGTCCACCCCGTGGCGGCGGTACATCTCCCGGACTATCGCGTGGTTCTGATAGATGTAGGAGGAGTCCCGGGAGTTGGCCGGTCCCATAAAGCTGCTGTACATTGCTCCGTCCATCATCTCGTTGGGGTGGAGGAGGACGGGCTGCCACCCGATCTTCTCGCCGTATACCCACCGGTTCACGTGTACCTGGCAGGCGTAGGCCACCCTGGGCAAGGAGGGATCTACCTTGGCCAGTTCGAACACCTCCACCTCCTCCGGCTCCTGCCCCGTGGTCGCCGAAGCCAGGTAATCGGCCACCCTGAACCCCGCGGCCCTAGCCGCGAGGTTGTACTCCTGGGAATACTTGGAACCGCCTATCAAGTCCACCGTCTCCAGGTCCGCCTGCTCCTCCGGCGAGAAATCCACCCTCCCCTTTAGCTGTAGCACCAGGTTGATGGTGCTTGAAAAGGGAGTGTACCGGGCACCGGCGCCCCACATATCGATGATGCCGTCACGCCAGTACACGCCCTCGCCGGGGGACGGCACCCCGGTGGTGATCAAGGCCATGCCTTCCAGCCGGTGGTTCCTCCCCTGGCCCACGGTTACCGTGGGTCCGATAACGGCGGGGAAGACCGTGCCGGGGCCGGAGACCTTGTGCCTGGGCTCCACCGCATCCAGAATATTGATGATGCGGGTATTGTCCCCGGGCCGCGCCACGTTCACTTCCACATCGATGAAGTGGCTGTCTTGCAAAACCTTCCCGCGAAGCTCTTCCTTGCTGACGTATAAGACACCGCCGGAGAAGCGGGTGGTGTTGGAGAAGACAATGTCCTTGACCCGAAAAGTGGCCTGCTCAAGCCTCACTTCGTTTCCTCCCTTGCTGGATGATCTTTCCCAGGGGTGCGCCACACGAGCCCACCCGAAGATGAGAATCGCCCCAGCCCATCTTTCGAAAAGGGGGCGAGGGGTATTCTCTCCCGTTCACGGTCCGTCCTAGTCTGAATGCGGCATCATACACCCGGATAGATTCCGGCCGCCCCTGATTCGGAAGTCTGGCTCTTCGGGACAGGCTGCACTACCGCCAGGAAGCCGCCGCTCTCTGGAACACCGTGGGGCCCTCCACCCGGGTTTCCAGGGCTTCCAAGGCCTCCTGAACAACCTGTTTACGGAACTTCTTCTCCTCGCCAAGGGAGTAGCTGGGGTCGCCGACAGGATAGGGAACCGCCTTCCCCTCCACGATGCGGCTGGCGCCGACTCCCTCCGCCAGGTTGTAGAGGGGTGTTATGAGGGCGGTGGGAAGACCGGCCCGCTCCAACTCCTTGGCCAGCGTAGCTCCGCTACGCGTCCCCGTCCCTCAAGTGGCGGTGAGGATTATTCCCTCAACTCCCGCCGCCGTAAGCTCAGTCGCCATCTCCTGCCCGAACTTCCTGAAGCTGACCAGGGGTCCCATGTTGCCGGTGGTGCTGTAGAGGTAATCGTGCAGTCCACCTATGGCCCCCTCCTTTTCCAGGTCCCGGGCGACATCCAGGGGGACCATGCGATTGGGCTCGGCGCTGGCCGCCGTGGTGTCGTAGCCCCCATGGATGCTCTGGTACTTCTCAGAGGACATGGAGGGCTCATTGGCGATGTCAAATTTTAGCCACTTGCTCGCCCAGCTCGACTCCAGCTTATCCGGGTTGCCTCGTTGGACTATGCCGCCTTCGGTTACCAGCGCTATGGTAGCCTTGGCTGGATTCTCAAGAGGGGGCGCCGGGGCCACATCATCGTACTGAGGCAGGGGCCATTCCGTATTGGGGGCCTCGCCTCTCAGCTTCCCCAGCAGCATCGCGACGGCCCGTTCGGCCGCGGTCTTCTCGGAGAACTCGTTCTCGCGGCGGCCCGTGGGCAGATAGCCTTCCTGGTTGGCCGGCCCCAGTTTCTCCTGGCCGGCAAGCTTCACCGCCAGTCTTGCCATCACCGACATGGCATCGCCCATGCCCGCGGCGGTCTCACTGGTAGAGACCATCAGTGCCTTGCCCCGAAAGACCGCCGCCGCCGGGCTGTCCCGGTGAACCCCGGTCACCGCCGGCACTTTCAGTCTCTCTCGCACTGCGGCGCAGACTTGACCGCAGGCGAGGCCGTACCGCCCGGCGCCGAAAGCCGGCCCCGCTACCACCACATCCGGGTTGAACTGCTCAATGAGTTCCACTACCTTACCGGTGGCTTCCTCGGCATCCTGGGTCATGCGGTTGTCGCCGCAATATACCGTCCCCACCACCTCACCGGCCTCGCCCAGTGCTATCTTCAGGGCGGCCCCCGGCCCCACGGGTCCGTCTCTGCCGGCCGGCGTCGCGCTGGCTTGCTCCTCACCGCCCGCACCGGCGAAAAACTGGTTTAGATAGTGGACAACCCTCAGTGTGGCCATGGCGACCTCCTACTTCCCGTGATTGCCAGCTTAGTATGGCGGCTTTAACAAGTCAATCACGGTTCCCGGCAACCGGAGATGACGCAACGCTTGGCGGCCGGGGGAGCCGGGTAGCCTATCGCCCTGATAGAATCCATGTGAGCCGGCGCTGGGAGCTTGCTTGGACTCTTAGCAACGCCGGCAGGGCAATCGTAATGTAGATACTGTCAAACTTGGCCGGGCGCGCGGTCGAACACCGGGGATTGCGAAGCAAGCTATACTGGTGCCATTACCCAAAAGGGAAAGCGAATGAAACAGCCTCGGTTCCACGTAGTGGGGAAGGTAACCCCCCGGAAAGACGGCATCGCCATCGTGACGGGGCAGGAACGCTACTCGGTCGACATCCGCCTGCCGCGAATGCTGCATGGGCGCATTCTCTCCAGCCCCTACGCCCACGCCCGCGTCAAGAGCATCGATGTGAGTGAGGCCGAGGCGATGGGCGCGGTCTGCCTGACCTTCGCGGAGATCCCTCAGGTCCGCTACAACGAGCGTATCATCACCGTCCCTGCGGCGCTGCACAAGGACCACTACGTTCTCGCCGACAAGGTGCGGCGTATGGGAGAGGCGGTCGCCGCCGTGGCCGCGGAAACCGAGGCCCTGGCCGAGAAGGCCGTACGGGCCATCAAGGTTGAGTACGAGGTCTTGCCGGTGATCACCGGCCCCGCCGAGGCCATGAAGCCCGGCGCGGAGCCCATCTACGATTCGGTGCTCTGGGGCAGCGAGCTGGTGAAGATCGAGAGGAACATCGCCTGCACCCGGAACATCGAAGAAGGGAACGTGGACCGGGCCTTTGCCGAAGCGGACCTGGTCGTTCAGGGAACGTTCACAACCCCCAAGATTTATCACATGCAACTGGAGCCCAAGTCTGCGGTCTGCCGCCCGGAGAGCGACGGCGGCCTCACCGTCTGGGCGGCAACCCAGTCCATCCACAACGTTCGGATTTTGCTGGGCGAGATATTCGGCATTCCCTTCAGCAAGATCGATGTGAGGCGCGTGCCCGTGGGTGGCACTTTCGGGTCCAGCATCCAGATGAACCCGCCCATCCCCATCTGCGCCGCCCTGGCGCTGAAAGCCCGCCGTCCGGTGAAGCTGGAACTCACGCGGGAAGAGGATATGCACGATCACTCCAAGTATCCCACGGAGATTCGGCTCCGGTTGGCGGCCGGGCGGGACGGCACGCTGACCGGCGCGGAAATGGAGCTGACCACCGACATAGGGGCCCACAACATTCAGGCTTACTCTTTTCTTGGCGTGTGTCCCGGATGGCTGGTCTCCTTGTACAGATTGCCCAACCTGCGCTACCGGGGAACGGCCGTCTACACGAACAAGGCGCCCTCCTGCGCCATGCGGGGGTTTGGCAACCCTCAGGTCACCTTCGCGGTGGAGTCGCTGGTGGACGAGCTGGCGGAGAGGCTGAGAATGGACCCAATCGAACTCCGGCTCAAGAACTACATCAGCCTTGGGGATACGTTCTGGGGGCAGGGGCCGCTGGTACGCTCGATCGTGCGGAGCGACGGGGTGCCAGAGCTGCTCCGCCGCGGCGCCGAGATGATCGGCTGGGACCAACGTCCTGCGCCCGGATCGCAAACGGGACGGTACCGCCGGGGCGTAGGCCTGGCCCGTGGCTTCCACACCTCCAGCGCCGGCGCGCCGCGGCCGGGGGACGTGATCGACTTCTCCGGAGCAATGGTCAAGGTCAACACCGACGGCTCGGTGGACGTGGTGACGGCGCTGATGGACCACGGCAGCGGCACGCTGGATGCAGTGGCCAAGCTGGTGGCCGAGGAGCTGTGCGTGCCGCTGGATAAGGTCAACGTCGCCCCCGCCGGGACCCGGTCGACGGTCTACGACGTCAACACCCACGCTTCACGGGGGGTCTATGCCGGCGGCGGCGCCGCGTTGGAGGCGGCACGGCTGGTGCGGAAGGAGCTGTTGGAGGCGGCTGCCGGCTATCTGGACGTGATGCCGGCCGCGCTGGCCCTCGAGCCCGGCGAGGCATCAGGCCAGGGGGTCGCCGCCGCTCCATCGGTTCCAGACCGGAGTATGACCATCGGCGAGATCGCCACCCGGTGCTGGGCCGAGAGCCGGAGGACCATCGCCACCGTGACCAGCTACCGGGCGGTCAACTGCCCGCCGGCCTACGTCGCCGTGTTCGTGGAGGTGGAGGTCGACACCTGGACCGGTGCGGTGCGCACTACGCGTGCCGCGACGGGCTGCGACTGCGGGACGGTGATCAGCCCCGACCTGGCCGCCGGGCAGCTCGAGGGAGGACTGTTGCAAGGCGCGGGCTTTGCTCTGTACGAGGACAACGAATGGGACTCCAGCGGGCAACTGGCGTCGGCCGGCTATATGACCGACACCAAGACGCCGGGCTTCAGCGAGAGTGCGTATCCGGATAACCTTGCCGTCTATTTCGCGCCGACCTACGAGCCCAGCGGCCCCTTTGGCGCCAAAGGCATCGGAGAGGCAGCGACCAACCCGGTGGCGGCGGCCTATGCCAACGCCATCCACAACGCCACCGGCATCCGCTTCTACGGGCTGCCGGTTACGCCGGAGAAAGTCCTGGCGGCCCTGGCTGGTCAGAAGGAGCGTTCCGCGTGAACGAGGATTTCGCTCGAGCGGCCGGCATGACGAACTCGCATATCCTGGTGCCCGACTTCGATTACCTGGAACCCGCGTCGTTGGAGGAGGCGGTGGCCCTGCTGACCCGGCACGGGGATGGAGTCCGGGTGCTGGCCGGCGGCACCGACCTGATCGTCCGGATGAAGCTGGAACGGCTGGCTCCCAGATACTTGCTCAGCATCCAGAAGATTCCCGGTCTTGGTGGAATAGTGTCGGAGAACGGCGGTGTACGCATCGGCGCGCGCACCCCCATTCGAGAGTTGCGCAACGACCCCCGAGTCCGGGCCTGGTACCCGGCGCTGGCGGAGGCGTGCGCCGCGTTCAGCTCAACGCCGGTCCAGGTGATGGGCACCATTGGCGGGAACCTGTGCAACGCCTCACCGGCGTCCGATTGCGCTCCGCCGCTGATCGCCTTCGGCGCGGAGGCGGTTATTTTTGGTCCGGGGGGTGAGCGGTGGCTCCCGCTCGACGAGTTCTTCCTGGGACCCGGCCGGACGGCGCTACGAATGGGCGAACTGCTGGTCGCGGTTGCTCTCCGGCAGCCTCGGCAGGGAACCGGAAGTGCGTTCCTGAAGGTCTCCCGGGTGGCCGCCGACATCGCCAAGGTAAACGGGGCGTTCACAGTCGTGCGGGAGGGGGACCGTGTCGTCGACTGCCGGCTGGCTTTTGGGTCGGTGGCGCCAACACCAGTCCGCGCGCGTGGGGCGGAGGCGTTTCTCACGGGACGGGCCTTCGGCACGGAACTGGTGGCCGAGATAGCCGGGGCCGCAATGGAAGAGGTCTCGCCCATCGATGACGTGCGCTCGGCCGCGTGGTACCGCCGGGAAATGGTCCGGGTGCTGACCCACGACGGCCTGCACCGGGCCTGGGAGCAGGCCTCGAAAGAGCCGCCCGACTCGCCTCTTGAACCCAACGGGGCGGCCTCAAGTTCACCGGGAGGTATCGAATCGCGGCAGGCGGCCGGTGTCCGGGCGGCGGCTCAACGGCACGGCATCGACCTGACCTTGAACGGCGAGCGGCGCCGGGCCTGGGTGATGCCGAACGACCTGCTGCTGAACGTGCTTCGGGAAGACCTGGCGTTGACCGGCTGCAAGTACGGGTGCGGCATCGGGGAGTGCGGCGCCTGCACGGTCCACCTGGACGGGGAGCCGGTGCTTTCGTGCCTGGTGCCGGCCGTGGCGGCCGATGGCGGCGAAATCGTGACCGTGGAGGGGCTTCAGAAGCCGGACGGCGAGCTGGACCCTCTCCAGCGAGCGTTCATCGAGCACGGGGCCTTCCAATGTGGTTTTTGCACTCCGGGCATGTTGATGACGGCCAAGAGCCTGCTTGGTGAGAATCCGCATCCAACGGAGGAGCAGGTGCGGGACTACTTGAAGGGTAGCTTCTGCCGCTGCACCGGGTACGCCGGCATCCTGCGCGCCGTGATGAGCTGCGCGGCCTCGGAGGGCGGCCAGTGATGCCCGCGCTGCGGCCTGAGCCATGAATAGACCGCTAACCCATACGAGGAACAACTTCCTCTCGCTCCCCCTTTGTTAAAGGGGGATAATAGGGGATTTTGCCCGCTACGACGGAGGCACTAATGCTGCCAGGGTTTGACCTATTGATGCCGGAAACGTTGCCTGAAGCGCTCGACTTGCTGGCCGAAAGCGCGCGCGAGGTCACGCCGGTGTCGGGTGGCACGAATCTGATCGTGGATATGCGGAGCGGACGCCGCCGGCCCGGCACGCTGATGAACATCGCCGGGATAAAAGAGCTGGGCGGCATCCGGCGTGAGGACGGACACCTGGTCATCGGTGGCGGCGTCACCATTGCCGATCTGTTGGATGAGCCCCTGGTGGCCCAGCATGCCTCGATTCTGAAAGAAGCCGCCTCGGTTTTCGGAAGCCCCCTGGTGCGGAACCGGGCCACGGTGGGGGGTAACTTAGCGGACGCCTCACCGGCGGCGGACCTGGCTCCCCCCTTTCTGGCCCTGGACGCAGAGGTCGAGCTGGCCAGCGCGGAAGGACAACGCCGGGTGCCGCTGGAGGAGTTCATGGTTGGGGTGAGGGAGACACTCCTTCAACCTCAGGAGCTTCTGGTTGCGGTGCGCTGCCCCGTGCCGCCGCCACACAGCGCGGGGGCTTTCTGCAAACTGGGGCTACGAAAGGCGGATGCCATCTCGGTGGTAAGCGTCGCCGTGATGCTGGAGGGCGATGGCGACGGCCGCTTCCGCCAGGCGCGCATCGCAATGGGCGCGGTAGCTCCTCGTCCCATTCGAGCCCACGCCGCCGAAGACCTGTTGCGCGGCCGGCCGTTTGATCCCGCAACCATAGCCGAGGCTGCCCGCCTGGCGTCCGAGCCGGCCAGCCCCATCGACGACATCCGGGGCTCGGCAGCCTATCGACGGCGGATGATAGGCGTGCTGGTGCGGCGTCTGCTGACCGCGGCCGCCGCCGGTGCGCGCAATTAGACTGGGGAGAAGCGATGCAATCAATGGTTGTGACGTTCAACATCAACGGGCGCGAGCACCGGGTGGCGCTGGCCCCCAACGTGACCCTGCTCCGTGCCCTGCGCGATCTGGGCTACACCGATGTCAAGAACGGCTGCGAGAAAGGGGACTGCGGAGCATGCGCCGTGCTGTTGGACGGCAGGGCCGTCAATAGCTGCCTGGCGCTGGCCTGGCAGGCTGGCCAGTCGCGGATCGTCACCAACGCCGGCCTGGGGACGCCGGACAACCCCCACACCCTCCAAGAGGCTTTCGCCGATGCGGCGGCCGCCCAGTGCGGTTACTGCACGCCGGGCATGATCATCGCGGCGAAGGCGCTGCTGGACCGGACCCCGCACCCTGATGAGGAAGAGGTCCGGGAGGCCCTCTCGGGCAACCTGTGCCGCTGCACCGGATATGGGCCGATCCTCGAGGCGGTGCTGGCCGCCGCCGCGGAGGGAATCGGCGCATGATATACCAGGCCAAGCCGCTGCCTCCCGTGGACTTGCCCAAGCTGCGTCAGGTGGGCAAGCCGCTTCGCCGGGTGGATGCCCTCGGCAAAGCAGCGGGCGCCACCGTGTACGCGGGGGACTACGCGATGCCGAACATGCTCCACGGCAAGGTTCTCCGGAGCACCCACGCTTCGGCGCGCATCGGGCGCGTGGACGCAAGCAAGGCGCGGGCGCTGCCGGGCGTGGCCTGCGTCCTGACGGCGGAGGACCTGCCGGGCGGTAAGCTGGTCAGCGACATGCCGGGCCAGACAGGGCAACGGCGGCGCTCCGGCTCCGACGTGCCGGTGTTGGCCTCCGGCGTGGTCCGCTTCGTGGGCGAGCCCATCGCGCTGGTGGCCGCGGAATCGGAGGAGATCGCGCAACGTGCGCTGGAGTTGGTTGGCATCGAGTATGAGCCGCTGCCGGGGGTGTTCAGCCCCGCCGCGGCGATGGGGCCGGGCGCGCCCATCGTCCACGAGCCGGACAACATCGTGGCCCGGCAGAGGATACGCAAGGGCGACCCGGAGGCCGGCATGGCGGCGGCGGACCTCATCGTGGAAAACACCTTCCGCATGCCCTTTATCGAGCACGCTTACCTGGAGCCCGAGGCCGGCGTGGCCTGGGTGGATGAGCAGGGGGTGATCAACATCCGCACCTCGACTCAGGTTATCGAGCACTTCCGCAGCATCGCCATGGCTGTGGGGGTCCCCCAGAACAAAATACGCGTGCAGGGGGCGATGTTGGGTGGCGGATTTGGTGGGAAGGAAGACATTACGGTCGAGATATTCCTGGCGCTGCTGGCCAAGAGTACCCGCCGCCCGGTGCGCCTGGCGTATACCCGGGAGGAGTCTTTCATGGCCCACTCCAAGCGCCATCCGTTCACGATCACCCATCGAACCGGTGTCAAACGCGATGGACGCATCACGGCTGCCCAGATCGAGTTGACCTCGGACTCCGGCGCCTACCCCTACCTGAGCCCCTACGTGTTGCTCTACGCGGTGGCCGCGGCCTGCGGACCTTACCGGGTGGACAACCTCCACGTGGACGGCGTGGCCGTCGCCACCAACAATCCATTCACCAGCGCTTTCCGCGGCTTTGGCGCCGCCCAGGCCTGCGTGGCTTACGAGCAGCAGATGGACGAGATCGCGAGGGCGCTGAAGATGGACCCGCTGGAGCTGCGGTGCGTGAACTACCTCAAGACCGGAGACCGGAACGGCACCGGGCAGGAGATCGAGAGCGCCGCCTGGTTGGAGGAAACGGCCACACGGGCGCTTGCGGCGCTGGGCGAGAAGACGCCGGACCGGGGCCCGGTGAAAGTGGGGCGGGGCTTCGCCTCTTACGTGCAGAGCTACGGCCGCATCACCTGGCTGCACGATACCAGCCGCGCTTGGGTCGGCGTGGAACTGGATGGCACGGTGTTGGTCCGGTCCAGCGCGCCCGACTTGGGGGCCGGGCAGGCGTCTGCCCTGTGCCAGGTCGCCGGCGAGGTGCTCGGGGTGCCGCTGGCGGAGGTGGTCATCCACAGCATGGACTCAGCGCTGACGCCCCTGGCGGGCACGACCACCGCCACCCGGCAGACCTACATGTCGGGCAACGCCGTCCTACAGGCTGCCACCGCGGTGCGCGACGTTCTGCTCGAACGCGCCTCCAGGCACTTCGAGGAGAAGTCCGAGCGCCTGGATATGGCCGATGGCCGGGTGTTCGTCAAGGATCGGCCGCAAGAATCGCTGCCGTTGTCGGAATTGGCCGCGATGTGCGCCGCCGAGGGCCTGCCGCTGGCTGACCTGGCTCAATTCGAAGCCCCCTTCAGCGACCCTATCGACCCGGAGACCGGACAGGGCCGGGCCTACCCGGACTTCACCTTTGGCGCGCAAGCGGTCGAAGTGGCCGTGGATACCGAGACGGGCGAGGTCAGCGTACTCAAGAGCGTCGCCTGCCACGACATCGGCCGGGCGATCAACCCGGTTTCGGTGGAAGGGCAGATACAGGGAGGCAGCGCTCAAGGGCTCGCCTACGCGCTGCTGGAGGAGCTGGTGGTCAAGGAAGGCGTGATCCAGACGCCATCGCTGTCCGAGTACCTGATCCCCACGGCCTGCGATCTTCCCACGACCAAGGCGATCCTCCTGGAATCGGGCACCGGCCTGGGGCCGTTCGGGGCCAAGGGAATCGGAGAGCCGTCGCTAACCCCGGCCGCGCCGGCCCTTGCCAACGCCGTGGCCAACGCCATCGGGACGCGCGTTCACGACCTGCCGCTGACCCTCGAGAAGGTGCTGGCGGCGGTGGACCGCGTTGCGGGCGGCGCCGCGTAGGGGGCTGTCGACCCAGCCTTTGTATCTGAATCTCGGCCCGGCACGGGTCAAGATTCAGATTTCTTCACAACCTCCGGGGCGGACCGGCCAGCCTTGGTACCTTCCCCGCCGTCTCAAATATGGCGGGCGGGTCTGCCAGGTTGACACCCGCACTTCACCGGCTATACTTTGTCAGGTTGAGCCAGGCCAGGGAGATAGCGTCCGGCGTAGCCCCGGTGGATTTCACGGCCACACCTGGCAGCCTGGCCCGAATGGCGGTGCCGCGCTTCGAAGCGAGGCCTCTCAACGCCGACGCGCACACGGAGGTGTCACCCAATGGTTACCTCAGCCGACCTGTGGGCCCACATCAATGGCGAGTTGGTCCGTGGCAAGGACGCCGTCATCCCCATCTACGACCGTGGAATCCAGTGGGGAGATGCCGTCTACGACTCCATCCGCACCTATAACGGCGCCCCCTTCCGAATGGAGGAGCGCATCGACCGCTTCCTCCGCTCTCTCTACTATGCCCGCATCGACCCGGGGCTCACCAGGGACGCGATCAAGAAGGCCAGTGAGGAGGTGCTCGAAGCTAACGTGCCCCTCTTGCAGGCCAACGAAGACCTGTCGATGAACTACTACGTCTCCCGGGGTTCCATGAAGGTCACCGACGGCCTCACGCCCGCCGGCACCGTGGCCATCTTCTGCCGGCCCCTCGCTTTTGCGTCATTCGCCCGCTTCTACGTGAAAGGGGCGCCCGGGGTCACCCCGTCCACTCGCCGCACCCCTCCCGAGTGCCTTTCTCCCAAGGCCAAGGCCGCCAACAAGATGAACCACTTTATGGCCGAGTTGGAAGCCAAAGCTTTCAACCCTGACGCCTATCCCATCATCCTGGACCTGGATGGCAACATCACGGAGAGCAGCGCCGCCAACTTTCTCTTTGTCTCCGGAGGAAGGATCAAGATCCCTGACACCCGCATGGTGCTCAGCGGCGCGGATATGGGCGCCGCTCTGGAACTTACTTCCGGAATGGGAATTCCGGCCGACGAAGGCTCCTACACCACCTACGATGTTTACAATGCCCAAGAAGCCTTTCTTACCACCAACAGTTTCGGCGTCCTACCCATCGTGAGCCTCAACGGCCTTCCCATCGGATCCGGCAAGGTGGGGCCGGTTACGCGACGGTTGACAGAGGCGTGGATGGACCTGGTCGGCACGGACTTCGTTTCCCAGGCGCTCAGCCACCTCCCGGATGGCGAAAAGGACGAACTGATGGAAGAGTGGGCGGTGGCGAGGGATTAGGCCTCAAGGTGAAGGCAACAAGATGATCATCGGCATCGACGTGGGCGGCACCTTCACCGACCTCGTGGCCGTTGACGATGCCGGCCGGGTGGTCATCGACAAAGTCCCCTCGACTCCCCACAGTGAAGGCCAGGCGGTCCTGAACGGCCTCAAGAACCTGAAAATCCCCCACTCCGCGGTAGAGCGCCTGGTCCACGGGACCACTGTAGGCACCAACGCTGTCATTCAGCGGAACGGCGCAACCGTCGCCTTCGTTACCACCT
>MPMA02120126.1_pt1 | contig 17586 bp, 12 predicted proteins | sample 1617361 | NCBI WGS metagenome assembly MPMA02 (sample SAMN05944807, study PRJNA350692) | marine metagenome | biome: marine; feature: ODZ; material: water; isolation source: 180 m water sample filtered on 0.2 um supor filter | place: Pacific Ocean | collected 2012-04-08 | depth 180m m | reverse complement strand
TGGAGCCCCACCTTGGGCAGATGGGGCCACTTGCCGTGATGCGGGCCGAGCATCGCCAGATCGACGAACTCTTTGAAGCCGCCCGGCGGGAAACCGACATCGACGCCCTTCGATCTGTGATTGGCAATCTCTTGGAACTGGCATTTGGCCACTTCCAGAAAGAAGAGCAGGTGCTGTTCGCAATGGCCCGACAACACCTCGACGAAGCAACATTGACCGACCTGGGCGACGAATGGGCGGTAAGCCGGAACGTCACCATCAACCGCTAGGGATGCCTGGGTGCAGGTTAGGCTGGATCAAAAGATCGAGCAGGATCCGTCCAGCACCAAGTTTTTGACAACCGATATTGGTGGTTACCGCCTGGTGCCGAAGGGCGCACCTGTGAAAAAAACGCACCCAAACAGGCACCAACAGAACGCTCTATCACTTGCGTGATGCGCGATCGCGAGCCGGTCCGGTCGAAAGCCTTGGCGATCAAGTTGGCAGGGTGCCCGAAGCCTTTGGATCCCAAACTCCAGCGTTAAGTTGCCAGGGCAACTCAAGCAGCTATGTTCGCTGCCGCATCCAAATCACTCGATATGAACATAGCGAGCGGCCGCCCAGGCGTTGGCGAGCCGGCTTTGCTCTTCGTGACTCAGCGACTGTCGGGCCAGGGGGTACAGAACCTCTTCCTCTTTGCGGAAGTGACGACGGGCAACCGCCAATGTCTGATGCACGGCATCCACCGCTTCCCGGATGTTTCGCGCGTCTTCGATGCGTTCAAGTCCGGCCCGGATCTCATCGTGTTCGGCATGCATTTCGGCAATCAATTTGTCGTTCGCCAGGTGGGGTATGAGGGTGGGGAAAAGCACTTCTTCCTCGAGCGTTGCGTGCGAGTCCAACGCGGCCGCCAAGGCCACTGTGGCACTTTCGATTTGCGCCAATTGCCCTCCCGCTTCGGCCAAATTTTCGATCGTGTCGAAAAGTGCGTTGAAGGCGCCATGCTCGCCCAGAAGTGCGTCGATCAGTTCCACGGCTACTCTTCCAAACCCTATCTGCCCGAAGCATTCGTGCACCGACTTTCCTGAGCGCCCTAACCACTTCCCGGGACACAGCCAGTACCGACGGGAAGTATAGGGACTGACGGCAACCGGCGGGGCAATTTCTCGAAGTCGTGACCCTTCCGGTTCGTCCGGCTCCGCCGGTCCCGGGTCCGGAATGAAATTCGACAAGCGGAATTTCTCGCCAAAGGCGTCCCTGCGACAATTTGTCGCACTGGCCACCAAATGGCACCGCTGGACTTGTGCCCCGAAGCGAACAGGAAGAGGATACCCAATGCCTTAGGGGAACCGTGTGCGTTTTTTTGCTAGCGCTGCGAGGCGTCCAGATGAGGGCACGTCGACAGGCTTCCGGGCTCGCTTGGAATTCACTCGGTTTCGCCCCGATGGCTGGTTGAGAACGGCACGATGATTGATGCTCGCTACCTAATTGACTACGCCTCCGACGCCGCCTTCGCCATCGACGGCAGCTGTAGGATCGTCGCCTGGAATTACCGGGCGCGGCGGCTTTTGGGCTACACGCGTCGCGAAGTCATTGGCGAGCATTGTTCGGATGTGCTGCAAGCCGTTCTGCCCGACGGCGAGCCCCTATGCGTTCCCAACTGCGAGGGTGTTCGCTGCTTCGAACAATTTCGGCCCTTCGAGGCAACGTCGTGCCTGGTGCGCCATAAGGACTGCCACTGGGTTCCCTCGGGCATCGCCTCCGTGGTCATGTCGAGGCGGGCGCGAAATGGCGATCAACTCACTGGGATTGCGGCAATTTTTTTGCGCAGTGACAAGGAAAATGCCGAACGGCCGTTGGCTGGTCCGCGGTTGCAGATTTTTACCTTCGGCCGGTTTGGCCTGACGGTCGGGAGTCACGGTCTCAAAGTGGAAAAATGGAGGCGCAAGCGGCCCCTGACCCTTTTGAAATTCCTAATCGCACATATGGGCCAAGCCGTGCCCCGAGAAGTAATTATCGATTGCCTGTGGCCGGAAGCCGATGAGCGTACCGGGTGGGAGAGGCTGAAGGTCACCGTATATAACCTTCGGCACCAGTTGCGCGCCGCAGGCATCCCCGAGGAGGTCATTCAGACGTGCGGCAAGGCCTACAGACTTCGACAGGAATCCGTCTGGGTGGATGCGCGGACTTTCGAAACCTGCATCTCCGAAGGATCTGCCTGGCAGGACCGACGACGGTGGAACAAATCGCTCGATCGTTACGCTGAGGCAAAATATCTCTACCGGGGCGACTATTTGGGTGAAGATATCCACGCCGATTGGTGTGCCGAAGAGCGCGTACGGTTGCACGAGATGTACTTGGAAATGTTGACGTGCATGGCCGAATGTCATGCGGAGCTTGGCCGCTACACCGAAGCCGTGGCGGCGTGCCGGACCAGCCTCGTGAACGACCCCTGTCGGGAAAGCACTCATCGCTCGCTCATGGAATACCTCGTTTGTCTCGGCCGCACTGACTTGGCCATGGCTCAATACCATCACTGTCGACGCGCTTTGGCCGACGACCTCGGAGTGGAGCCCACGCACGAGACGCAACGCCTCAATCGCCGGATCGTCGAGGGAAGAGCAACCGCCTCGGTCGGAAGGTCTCTTCGGGCCGCCGAATAACACCCCTGTTCTCGCCCTTCGCGTCACCTTCAAACACCCAGAACGTAGCGTCATCCAGGGGGACGGGCGCTCGCCCCTTCCAGCATTTCGTTATGTCTGGTTCACCAGTGGATCACCGGCGCGTGCTAGTGATCCCAAACAACAATTGGTGTTCTGGCGACGGGGGCGAGCCAAGTGAGATGGTCAGACGGCAAGGCCTAGAATCATTCGTTGCGCGGATTTGGCTTGAAGGCCAAACAAACGGGGATCCGATATGGCGGGGGCATATCCGACACATTCAAGGCAAACAGGAGACCTATTTTCAAGGCCTGGCCGAAATGAAAGAGTTCCTCGAACGGGTGAGTGGGGTGGCCGGACCCAGCTTGACGGCACAAGCGCAGGAAGGCACCTCGAAATCGCCATCGGCCAGCGTCGCAAGCCTGAAGCGGAAAGACTGATCGGTCTCTCAAATTCGAAAGGTTGGCAAATATGATTACCGAATTTTCCCCAAGATTGTGGCTTCCCGTAGTGGCGGCCCTGGTGATCGCCATGTTGTGCGGGCCGGCCGACCAGGCCCGGGCCCAAGAGTCGGGCCAGGAAATTTTCGAGGATACCTGTGCTGCCTGCCACACCATCGGCAAGGGCGTATTGGTGGGGCCCGATTTGTCGGGGGTGACGGCGCGCCGGGATCCGGCTTGGCTGCTCCGGCAAATCAAGGAGCCCGACCAGTTGATTGCCGAAAAGGATCCCCTCGCGCTGCAACTCGTGAAGGAAGCCGACGACGTGGAGATGACGCCTCCCGAATTGAGCGATGCGCAGATAGCGGCGGTAATCGCCTATTTGAAGAGCACCGAGAATCAAGGTGCCGTGTCGGTGGGCCTGCCCTCGCAATACGTGCCGACCGTGATCATAAGCATTGTGCTGCTGCTTGCCCTCACCTTGATCGGTCTCAAGGCGGGAAGCAAGAAAGTGGACGTGAGATGATTTCGCAAACACCAGAAATCAAGGACAAGGCAACAGGTGTATCATGACAAATGGCAGCAAATGGTTTGACGTTAGCGAAGACTCTCGTTCGTGGGAGGATTTTTACAGGAAGCGCTGGAGCTATGATTACAGCGTACGTACCGGTCACGGCGTGAACTGCTCCATGTCCTGCAGCTGGGAGGTCTTCGTCAAGGACGGGCTTATTTGTTGGGAGCTTCAGAAAACGGATTATCCGCAGATCGATCCCGATATTCCGAACGTCGAACCCCGGGGCTGCCAGCGGGGCGTAACCGCCTCGTGGTATCCCTACAGCCCCTTGCGGCCGAAGTTTCCCTACGTGCGCAAGGTGCTCTGGGACTATTACACCGAGGAGCTGAGGAACGGAAAAGACCCCGTTGAAGCCTATGCCAGCGTCGTCGAAGATCCAGAGAAGTCGAAGAAATACAAGGCGGCCAGAGGCAAGGCCGGTTGGAAAAGAGTGAGTTGGGACCAGGCGGTCGAGCTGGTTGTTGCCGGCCAGATTCACACTATTAAAAAGTACGGCCCCGACCATATGGCCAATTTTTCTCCAATTCCGGCCATGAGTCTGCTCAGTTTCATTTCGGGGCATAGGTACAACAACCTGCTGGGTGGAATCTATTGCAGTTACTACGAGTGGTATCATGATTTGCCGCACGTATCATCTTCGATGTTTGGCGATCAGACGGAAAACTGTGAAAGCTCCGACTGGTATCTGGGTACCTATTGGGTGGTGGCCGGTTCGAACATCAACATGACCCGCACCGCGGATGCGCACTTCATTTCCGAGGCCAAATATCGCGGCTCGAAAAACGTCGTGCTGTCACCCAACTATTCGGACGTAGCGAAATATGCCGACACCTGGGTGCCGCTGACGCCAGGCAGCGACGGCGCCTTCCTGATGGCCTGCATCCACGTCATCTTGAAGGAATTCTACGTCGACAAGGAAACGCCGTATTTCCACGAATACATGAAGCAGTACACCAACCAGCCGTTCCTGGTGGTGCTGGACCGTGACACCGCAGTACGCCCTCTACGGCTTCGCGATCTTCTACTTCGTCTGCCTGGTGCTGAACTTCTGGTACTACCTGGGGCCAAAGCGGGAATTCGACAACCCCTAAGCGGGCGATGCCCTAGGGCACTTTCCGGCTACCCCGCTGCCAGCCCATGGTCTCGGCCCGCAGCCGTTCGGCTTGGTCGCCCGCACCTTCGTGGCGCAGGAGTTTGCGGCCGTAGTAGGCGAAGAAATTGTCCCACAGGCCCATGGCGCCGAGATTGTCCGCCTTGCCGTCGGTTTCGGCCTTTTCGGGCACGCCCCAGGCCAGCCCCGAGCCGTTGAGCACGAGCTGGGCCTGGCAGGCTTTTTCGATGTAGATGCCGGTGATGGTGGCGTTGGCGATGGTCGGGCCGCAAAACGTAATACCGTGGTTTTTCATGAACACCACCTTGGCATTCCTCAGCGCCGCCGCCAGATCCTGACCCAGCGGCTTCGAGTCGATGAGATCCGAGGTATCGCGGTAGTGCGGCGTGTTGCCGGCGAAATGGATGCCCTCCTGGCCGATGGGGGCCAAGGTCTCGTGGGTGGCGGCGAAGAGGCAGGCGTAAAAGGGATGGCTGTGACCAACCACGTTGACGTCGTCGCGGGCCAACAGGATCTCCGAGTGGATCGGCCATTCGGAATGGCGTTGGCCGGCGCCGGCCAGGATTTTGCCTTCGAAGTCCAGTAGCAGGAAATCCTCGGGCCCCATGATCTCGTCGAGACCGAGGAAGAAACGTTTCATCCAAAAGCCGCGGCCCTCGGGATCACGCAATGAGAGGTGGCCCAGCGAGACGTCGTCATGGCCCTCCATGGCCAGGATGCGGCAGGCCAGCGCCAGGGTTTCGAGATCGGGATCGGACATAGCTTGGGGCTCCGCTCAAACGATGTGACTTTGTTGTACCGAGGCCGGGAAAAGATCCTCGACGGCCAGCGGCTCGGGCACCAGGCCCTGCTCGAAGGCATACTGCAAAAAGGCCTCCAGCGTGGGTCGGTTGGGCTCGATTCCGTAAGGCCAGATGTCGGCACCGAAAAGCGCCTGGGCCCGGGCCGCGTCGTCGAAACCCCAGGGCACGGGAAAATGCGACATGGTGGCATCGAGGGCGCGGGCCAGGCTGCGCTGCTTGGCCTCCTCGAAGGCGGTCATCAAGTTTGCCGCGATCCAGGGGTGGCGCTCCAGCAGCGCCGTGCGGATGGCGATGGTGTGCATGATGGGAAAGATGCCGGTTTTGCTGTAGTGCGCCTCCTCGGCGGCACGAAAGTCGGCCAGCAGGCGGCGCATGCCGGGCCGGCCTTCGGCGAAATGGGCCGGCGGCCGGGGTACGATCATGGCGTCGATGTCGCCCGCCAGCAGCATTTCCGTGAGTGACCGGTCGGGCTGGCCGCGGTAGCGGATGCCGTCGGGCAGCGCCAGTTCGGCCTTTTCCTCGCGGCCGGGCTCGTTCATGCCGGCCTGAACCCAGTCGATTTTGGTCAGCGCCACCCCGGCCTCGTGTTCGAGATATCCCCGGGCGTAGACACCGGCCGTCACCGACCATTCGGGCACGCCAACGCTGCGGCCCCTGAGATCCTCGAGGGTATTCACCGAGTCGTCGTCCCGGACATAGAACGAAGAGAGCCGGAAGACCCGCGAGGGAAAGACCGGAATTGCCGTGATGCTATGGTCGCCTTGGCCCCGGCGCGAGACGTATTTGGCGAAGGAATATTCCGAGACGTCCCATTCGCCGTAGGCCGTGAAGCGGTAGAAGATTTCTTCGACCGAGAGCCGTAGATGGGTGATTTCGACACCCGGGGCGCGAACCTGGCCGCTGGCCAGGTCGCGCATGTGATCGTAGTCGTCGGTGGCCAGGGTGAGGCGGAGGGGATTGCCGGGGGTGCTCATCAGGGCTCCATCTTGACGAAAATCTCGTCGGCTGTGAATTGCCGGGGTATCAGTCCCTGCTCATGGGACCAGCGCGTCTGGGCCTCGATGGTGGCACGGTTGGCCTCGACGCCGTAGGGCCAAAAGTCCGCACCCATCAATTCTATGGTGGCCTCGGCCTCGGCCACCAGCCAGGGCAGCATGACGGAGAGCGCATCGAGGTCCTGGAGCCTCGGCAAGGCCAGGGCCTTGGCCTCTGAGAAGCCGCGAAAGATCGCCCCGGCCAGCCAAGGGTGGGCCGCCAGCAAGTCCTGGCGAATGCCGACCACGTGCATGATGGGGAAAATGCCGGTTTTCTTGAAGTAGGCCTGCTCGAGCGGGCGGAAGTCGGCAAACAGGCGTCTGACGCCCGCTTCGCCACGGCTGAAAACCTCTGGGTCGCGGTAGCTGACGATGGCGTCGATCTCGCCGGCCAGCAGCATGGCGGAGAGCGTCTGGTCGGCGCCGATGGGCTCGATCTCGACGCCCGCCGGCGCCTCGATGGGCAAATAGCCGAGCCCGCCCGGGCTGTCGACGCCGCCGGTGCGCCACAGCATATCGCCCGGCGCCAGGCCGTATTCGTCGGCCAACAGGCCGCGCACGCAAAGCCCGCGGGTGAAGTGGTAGTTGGGCGATCCGAGCCGCTTTCCTTTGAGGTCGGATGGCGCCTCGATGGCGCTATGCGGCCCCAGGTAGATCGAGCCGTGGGCGAAGACGCGCGAGAGAAAGACCGGGATGGCGCGGTAGGGAAAGCCCCCCTGGCCCAGCGCCACCAGGTAGCTCGAGAGCGACATCTCGGCGACGTCAAATTCGTGGTCGTCGAAGAGCCGGCGGAAGGTCTCGGCGGGATGGTGGTTGTGGTAGGAGAGCGTGCAGCCCGCGATCTTCACGGCGCCCGATTTGAGGGCCTGGACGCGGTCGTAATCGCCGCTGCAGACGCTCAATTCCAAACTCACGCCGGGTCCTCGGGGTCGGGCCGCACCAGTCGCAGCCCCGGTGTCGCCAGCCAGAGCAGCGCCGCCAGGGCCAAGCCGAGCAGTGTCAAGGGCAGCGAGGAGCCGAACATCGAAAGTCCGGCCGCGGTCAATGCCAGGCGCTGCCAGGCCCGTAATGGGCCCCGCCAATAGCCCTCGACCGCCAGTGCCAGCAGGAAGACCCCGAGCACCGCCGCCAAGGTGGCGCCGATGATGTCGAGCGGCGTCCCCACGAGCAGGATCTCCGGCCGATAGATGAAGCCGAACGGCACCACGAAGGCGGCCAGTGCCAGACGCACCGACAAAACGGCGATGTGCAGCGGATTGTCCTCGGCGATCGAGGCGGCGGCGTAGGCCGCCACGGCCACCGGCGGGGTGATGGCCGACATCACGGCGTAATAGAGCAGGAACATGTGGGCCGCCAATATGGGCACGCCCAATTCGGCCAGCAGCGGCCCCATCAATACGCCGGCCAGGATATAGGCGCTGGGTGTCGGCATGCCCAGTCCCAGCACGATGGTCAGCGCCGCCGCCAGGACCAGCGAGCTGAAGAGCTGGGCATCGGTGATCAGGTAGATAACGTGGGCGAACTTGGCCGCCAGGCCGGTCATGGTGATGCCGCCGATGATCAGGCCGGCGGCGGCGCAGGCGCCGGCCACCGGCACCATGCGGTAGCAGGTTTCGGCCAGCACCTTGATCATGGTGACGGGGCCGATGCGGGTGCCGGGCTTGAGCATGGCCACGGCCAACACGGCGATGGTGCCGAACACCGCCACCATGGTCGGCGTGTAGCCATGAAAGAGCGCCACCGTAATGGCCACCAGCGGCACGAAAAAGAGGCCGCCCTGTTTCATGGTCTTGAGAAAAGGCGGAATTCGGTCGGCGTCGAGCGGCCGCAATCCCATCTTGAGCGAGAGGAAGTGGACCTGCGAATAGATGCAGACGTAGTAGAGCAGCGCCGGCACCACCGCGGCGATGGCGATGTCCTGGTATTCGATGCCGGTGTACTCGGCCATGATGAAGGCGGCCGAGCCCATCACCGGCGGCACCAAACTGCCGCCCGTCGAGGCCGCCACCTCGACGGCGCCTGCCAGCGCTCGCTTGTAGCCCAGCTTGCGCATGATCGGGATGGTGATCGATCCGGTCGTTACGACGTCCGAAGTGGGGCTACCCGAAACCATGCCGTAAAGCCCCGACGAAATCACCGCCACCTTGGCCGGGCCGCCGGGGTGGCGGCCGCTGATCGAGGCTGCGAAATCGAAGAAGAAATCGCCACCGCCGGTGGCCTGCAAAGTGGTGCCAAACAGCACGAATAGGAAGGCATAGGTGGCGGCGACGCGAATGGGCAGCCCGAAAATACCGTCGGTGGTGAACATCATGATGTCGGCGAAGTGTTCGTAGCCGATCAGGCCGTGCTGCAGCACGCCGGACAAGAGGTGGCCCCAGAAGTTGTAGGCTATGAACAGGAGCGCCACCACGGTCAAGCCGAGGCCGGTGGTGCGGCGCGTCATCTCGATGGCCAGCAGCAGCACCGCCGAGGAGAAAAAAAGATCCCAGACGGTCAAAGCGTCGAGCAGCGAGATGCGTTCCTCGACGACGCCGGCCTGCAGGCTGAAATAGACGCCCGATGCCAGCGCCGTGCCGCTGAGCAGCCAGTCGATGGGGCTGGGCCGCTCGGCATCGGAATGCTCGAAGGCGCCGACGGTGAGAAAACCGATGGTCATCATGCCGCAGGTGAACAGCATGCCCAGCGTCCAGGGACCGATGATGATCAGCGTCGCCGCGGTGATGACGAAGACGGCGATGACCAGCGAAACGGCGGTGAAAAACCAGCCGAGCGCACCCGTCGGCCGGCGGCGTGCACCGACCGAGAACCACACGCTGGCACGAATTACGCCCAGTCCGATCACGGCACCCGGCGCCCCGGCGGCGGGCCGCTCAGATCGGCCCGCCGGATTGGACGTTCTGCACGCTGACGGCTACATCAGCCCCGCTTCCTTGAGGTACTTGACGCTGCCCGGATGGAAAGGCGCGATGGCCGGGGTCGAGAGCGTCTTGGCCGTCGCGGTCTTCTTGATCAGGCGGTGCGACTTGTTCTTGAAGGCTTCGATCTGGGTGTGCAGCGCCTTGGTGACGGCGTAGGCCGTGGCGTCCGGCATGTTGGCGTTGGCCACGATTACCGCTCCGATGCAGATCGAGTTGATCCTGGCGCTGGCGAAGGCGTAGTCGCCCTGCTTGAAGGCGCAGGGCTCGCCGCCCAGTTTGCCGGCCACGGTTTTGACCACGGAAGCCGGAATGTCGAGCAGCACCGGCGTCACACCCTTGGCGATCTGGCGCACGGTGGGGTGCTTGTAGGCGATCCCGTAGTTGGCGAAATCGATGCGCCGGTCGAGCATCAAGGAGACGATTTCCTTGGAGGCCGCGTTGACCACCTGGCCGCCCCAGCCCTTGATGTCGGCCAGCGGGATGCCGACCTCCGCCATGACCATGGCGCTGACCACGCTGTCCATGTTGCCGCGCCGATTGATGGCCATGCGTACCGGCGGTTTCTTGGCCTTGAGATCGGCCAGCGAGGCGATGCCGTACTTGTCGGCGAAATCCTTATTCAGGAGCAGATGGGTGGCCTGAAAGCGAGCCGCCGGGGTATAGGCCCGGAACAGCACGCGGACGTTCTTCATGGCCGACTTGAAGGGCGCCTGGCCGGTCCAGGCCACCGTCAGCTCGCCGTCGGTGGCCAGACCCATGGGCACGCTGCCCTTGGACACCAGCGGCACGTTGGCCAGTCCGCCCGACGAGGTCTGATAGGTCACCGTCGAGCCCGGGTAGGCGGCCGCGATGGCGGCGTCGATGCCGGCCCCGATCTTCGACCAGAGCCCGCCCGGGCTGGCCCCGGATAGGGTCAGGTTGTATTTGCTTTGGGCCTCGGCGGTCCCGATGACGGTCGCCATGACCAACGACAAAGCGGCAAAAACTCGTATCGTTTTCATTGGATTCTCCCTCGTTGTTGTCTACTGTTCCGGCCGCTCTGACGGCGGCCCTGGTGGGCATGTGGGCTGTGGCACCGCTAGGCGCTGAGCCGGTCGCGGTCGCCGAAAACGCCTTGAGCCCGATAGGCCTCGATTTCCTCCTCGCTCAATCCCAGAAGCTCCGAAAAGACATGGCCGTTGTGCTCGCCCAGCAGGGGTGCCGGCCCGGCCACCGTTCCAGGCGTGGCTGAAAGCGCCATGGCCGGCAGGTAGCAGGCAATGTCGCCCATCTCGTCGTGGGGCCGCATCTGCCAGGTGCCGCCGGCCCGGATCTGCTCGTCGTGAAATAGATCCCGCATGTCGTTGACAGGATAGACGAGAACCGCCGCCTCGCGAAGGGCGTCGACGATGGCCTTGACCGGCCGGGCGGCGCACCAGGCGGCAACCAGGATATCGAGCTCGGCAGCCCGGCGTCGGCGCGCCGCCGCCGTCCGGAAGCGTTCGTCTCGGGCCGCCCCTGGCTCGCCCAGGGCTGCCGCCAGGGCGGCGAACTGGGCGTCCGACCAGCAGGAAAGAGCGACCCAGTGGCCGTCGGCGGCGCGGTAGGTGCCGTGGGGCACGGCCTCAGGGTCGCGGTTCCCCTGGCGGTAAAGCACGGCGCCGCTTTCCTGAAACTGGAGCAGCGGGCCGGCCAGGAAGAGAAGCCCGGTTTCGTATTGGGCCAGATCGATGTACGCGCCATGGTCGCTCTGCCGGCGTCGATCCAGGGCCGCCAGCACCGCCGAGAGGCCAAGGAGAGCCGCCACGAAATCGATGTAGGGCCCGTAGAGCAGCATGGGCGGGCCGTCGGGCTCGCCGGTCAGGCCGCAGAAGCCGGCCAGTGCCGAGAGCATGGTGCCGAACCCCGGCATCTTGGCCCGCGGCCCGGTCTGGCCCATGTTGCAGGTCGACAACATGACCAACCCCGGGTTGCTCTCGGCAAAACCGGCGTAACCGAGCCCCAAGCGGTCGATAACGCCGGGCCGCATGTTCTCGACCACCACGTCGGCCCAGTCCACCAGGCGGCGGGCGAGTTCCAGCCCGGCCGGCTTCTTGACGTCGACGGTGACGCCGCACTTGGAATCGTTGAACAGCGCAAAGCAGCCGCTGCGGTTGATGCCCGGCCGGTTGTCGGGATAGGGCGGGTACTGAAGGCGAAAACCGTCAGGCCGGTCGGCCGCCTCCAGGTGCACCACTTCGGCACCATAGTTGGCCATGATCTTACCCACCTGTGGCCCGGCGGCGTAGCCTCCGAATTCGACCACCTTGAGGTCCCCGAGCGCCGACCCGCGCGGACCGGACCCGGATTCGCCCACCCCGCTTGGCGGCCAGGCTCCACCGGCTGTCGTGCCCGGGGCGTGCCGCAGCTTGAGCCGCTGGCCGTCGATGACGGCGAAACTGCCGCAGTGGTGCTCGCTACGGCCCTTGGCGTCGCTCACCTCCTGCCAGAACTTCCTTGCCGCCAGCTGGGGATCACCGGCGATATCGCCGACGTCGAAGACCGGATAGCCCATCATGCCGCGGGCCGTGGTCTGGGCCAGAAACTCGGCTTTGCTCACGTCTCGCAGGAAGGCTGCGATCACCGCCTCCAGGCGGTCGACTTCGTCCTGGTTCAGCCTGGTTGGGTCGAAAGATTCCCAATCGACTTCGGCCAACGCGCCAAGCTCGGCACCCGCCTCATGCATCCAGGCCAGCAAGCCCTTGTTGGTGCTGCGCCCGGCGGCACCGCCATAGAGCACGAAGTTCAAATAGCCGTCGCGGCAGGGCCAGAAAGCCCGGTAGCGCGCCCCTGCCACCGAGCGCCCGGTGACGTAGGCCCCGGCCCGTGTCGCCACCGTGCCCAGCACGTCCCAGAAGGCGGGCGCATGCGCCAGCGCCATGATCACTGCCGACTGGGCCGAGACGTCGACGTGCTGGCCACGGCCGCTGGTCCGGCATTCGGTGAGCGCGATCAGCGCTCCTGCAGCACCGTGGGCGCCAGCCCAGCCGCCCGATTGCGGCGCCGTCACCCGGGTCGGCGCCCCCTCGGGCTCGCCGGCCAGCGAGAGCGCCCCACCGGCCGCCATGATCTCGAGGTCGCTGGCCGGCCACTGGGCGCGCGGTCCGGTGCGTCCGAAAGGCGTGATCGAGACGTGGACCAGCCGAGGGTGGGCGGCGGCCAGGCGGTAGGGGTCGAATTCTGCGGCCTCGGGCGATCCCGGGGTAATGGTCTCGATCAGGATGTCGACCCCGGCCAGGAATTCCTCGACCCGCCCCCGGTTCCCGGGGACGAAGGGATCGATTTCCTCTAGACGCTTGTTGACGTTGTTGGCCCGCCAGGTGACGTCGCGGGGCAAGCCGGGAGGTTCGAGGCGGACGACGTCCGCCCCCAGGTCGGCCAGCAAGCGGGCTGCCAGCCAGCCCAACGGGCCGGCAAGGTCGAGGACCCGGAGGCCGGCCAGCATGACCGCTTCTCCCGCTAGCGCCCCGTCCTGGCCAGCGACAGCACCCAGCCCTGCATGCGTGCCTTGGCCCGCTCGATGTCTTCGTCCGAAAAGAAGTCCTCGAGCTTGACCCGGTCGACGGGGTAGACGGGCCGGTGGAAGTCCTGCTCGTAGCCGTAGGGCACCGTAGCGTCGATGCCCATGCCGCCTTCGAAGACCGTATTCGAGGCCGTCCAGGCCTTTTCGCCGGCGGTCATGCGCTCGGCCGGCATGAAGGTCTGGCCGCGACCGCCGGGCAGCGGATTCAAAATGTCGGTCTTGGGATTCACCCGCGTGGTCAGGCACCACATGATGTCGTCCATGGAATAGATGTCGACGTCCTCGCTGACGGCGATGACCAGGCGCATGCCCTGGGAGCACGAGAGAATGGCCGCCATGAAGTTGCGTTGCCAGCCCTCCTCGATGGAGTTGCGCTTCTTGACCTGGATGATGGCGCCGCCCCAGTCGGTCATGCAGAAGGGGATGTGGACGTCGGTCACGATGCCCGGCTGCAAACGCTCGCAAAGCTCGAAGATGGCGGCCTCGCGCACCGTGGTGTCTATGTTGCTGTCGTCCGAGGTGTGAACGCCGAGGGGAAAGATGATGGGCCGGGATTCCGGCTTGCGCATGGTGATGGCGCTGACGTGGAAAGTCGAGGTCTTGTACGCCTTGCCCATGTAGCCGGCCCATTCGGGGTGGAAGAAGGTCTTGCCCTGGACGTTCTTCTCCTCGGCCTCGGCGGTCTCGTAGCGCTTGTCGCGCTGGTGCAGGTGGCCTTCGAGTACGTATTCGGAATCGGCCAGGGCCCAGGCGTCGACGGTGCGGGCCTTGACCAGGCGGATGGGTGAGCCCTGGATCGCCCCGGCCACGGCGATCTCGTCGCAGCCCTTGGGCAGGATGACGTAGTCGAAGCCGGCCCCGGCCAGCAGCGTGCATGCCGGCGGTACGCCAAAGCACATGGTCAGCGGGATGGGTTCATCGTCCTTGTAGTGCTTGGTCAGCACCTGCCACATGTGCGAGCCGGGCGAGATCTGGAAGGTGCCGACGTCGCCCCAGCGGAAGTTCATGCGATTGTAGCCGAGGTCGCTGCCGCCGTCGAAATAGGGCCCGACGACGCAGCGGATGCCCGAACCCACGGTCAGCTCGGGCTCAAGGGCTGTGTGGCGGATGGCCGTGATCCACTCGTTGACGTCGATGTTCTCGGTGATGATGTGTTCCTGGCAGGGCGCCTCGTCCTGGCCGATCTCGGCCGGCTTGAGGGGATCGGAAAAGGCGGCCGCGATCTTGCGGGTGCGGTCGACGGGACCGTCGAAGCCGAACATGCTGTCGATCACGGTGATGTCGGAGAAAAGGTTGGTGATGGCCCGGGCGTGGGGCTTGCCTTTGACGTTGTGGAAGAGGATCGGTGGTCCGCCGTCGAGGTGCTTCTGGATGCCGGTGAGCTCGAGGTCGGGGTTGACCTCCTTCTCGGTTTCGATCAGGTGGCCCTCGTCGCGCAGCCACTCGATAGTGGTGCGCAGGCTGGAGCTGTCGCGCTCGTTGGCGGCGTTCCGGCGCACCGCGTCTGACATGGTCATCTCCCTTTTCTGTCTGGCGACACGATAGGTGGCTGCCAGCGACAACTCAACCGCTGCCGGCGGCGCTGAAATCGAGTTGGGCGTCGACGCCGGAAATGGCGCTCATGTTGACGATGCCCCGGGCGCTGATCGATGGCGTGACGATGTGGGCCGGCTTGGCGGCGCCCAGCAGTATGGGTCCCACCGGCAGGCCGTCGCCCAGCACCTTGAGCAGGTTGAAGGCGTTGTTGGCGGCGTCCAGCGAAGGCAGCATGAGAAGGTTGGCCTGGCCCTCGAGGCGCGAGTTGGGAAAGAGGCGGCGGCGGAGCTTCTCGTCGAGGGCGGCATCGGCGTGCATTTCGCCCTCGAACTCGAAGTCGGGCCGGCGCTGGGCCAGAAGGCGCACCGCCGCCTGCACCTTGCGCGCCGACGGCGTCTCGGCGGAGCCGAAATTGGAGTGCGAGAGAAAGGCCACACGGGGCTCGATGCCGAAGCGCCGCACCTCTTCGGCGGCCATCATCGTGGCCTCGACCATCTCTTCCGCCGTGGGCTCCGCTTTGACGTGGGTATCGCAAAAGAAATAGGTGCCCTTGTCGAGGATCAGCACGCCGAGTGCCGCCGCCTCGGTCACCTCGGCCGCCTTGCCGATGACGTCGAGCACGTAGCGCAGGTGCCAGAGGTATTGGCCATAGGTACCGCAAATCATGGCATCGGCCTTGCCCCGGGCCAGCAACAGCGAGGCGATCACCGTGGTATTGGTGCGCACGATGGTTCGCGCCGCTTCCGGCGAGACGCCCTTGCGTTCCATCAGGCCGTGGTAGTGGCCGCAGAAGTCCTCGTAGCGCGGGTTGTCGTTGGGGTTTACGAGTTCGAAATCATGGTCCGGCCGCAGCCGCAATCCCAAGGCCTCGATCTGCCCCGCGATGACCTCGGGGCGGCCGACCAGGGTGGGCCGGGCCAGGCCCTCGTCGATTACCACCTGGACGGCCCGCAGCACGCGCGGGTCCTCGCCTTCGGCATAAACCAGGCGGCGGGCGTCCTGCTTGGCCTGGGCAAAAACCGGTTTCATCAGCGTGCCCGAGCGGAAGACGAAACGCGACAACTGATCGCGATACTGGTCGAAGTCGGCGATCGGCCGTGTCGCCACGCCGCTGGCCATCGCCGCCTGGGCCACGGCGGGGGCGATTTCGACGATCAGGCGGGGATCGAAAGGCTTGGGGATGAGATAGTCGGGGCCGAAGGTCAGGCTCTCGGCGCCGCTGTAGGCCCGGGCCACCACTTCCGAGGATTCGGCCTTGGCCAATTCGGCAATGGCCGTGGTGCAGGCCAGCTTCATCTCCTCGTTGATGGCCGTGGCACCGACGTCCAGGGCGCCACGGAAAAGGAAGGGAAAACAGAGCACGTTGTTGACCTGGTTGGGGTAGTCCGAACGCCCCGTCGCCATCACCGCGTCGGGCCGCACGGCGTGCACGTCCTCGGGCAGGATCTCGGGCGTGGGGTTGGCCAGCGCCAGAATGAGCGGCCGCTCGGCCATCCGGGCCACCATCTCGGGAAGCAGCACGCCGGGTGCCGAGAGGCCGAGGAAAACGTCGGCCCCGCCGATCACCTGGTCGAGGTCGCGGGCCTCGGTGGCCACGGCGTAGGCCGCCTTCTCGGCCGTCATCTCCTGGTCGCGGCCGGCAAAGACGACGCCCAGGTGATCGACCAGCACGACGTTCTCGCGCCGAAGCCCCAGCGCCACCATCAGGTCGAGGCAGGCTATGCCGGCGGCGCCGCCGCCGGTCGAGACCAGCTTGATCTCGCCGATGTCCTTCTCCACCACGGCCAGTCCATTTTTCAACGCCGCGCTGGCCACGATGGCGGTGCCGTGCTGGTCGTCATGGAAAACCGGTATGTTCATGCGCCGGCGCAACTCGCGCTCCACCACGAAGCAATCCGGGGCCTTGATGTCCTCGAGGTTGATGGCGCCGAAGGTGGGCTCCAGCGCCGCCACGATCTCGACCAGCCGGTCGGGGTCGGTGGCGTCGATCTCGAGGTCGAAAACGTCGATGCCGGCGAATTTCTTGAACAGAACCGCCTTGCCCTCCATCACCGGCTTGGCGGCCAGCGGCCCGATATCGCCGAGCCCCAGGACCGCCGATCCATTGCTGACCACGGCCACCAGATTGCCCCGCACGGTCATCTCGAAGGCTGCCGCGTTGTCGGCCACGATGGCGTCACAGACCGCCGCCACGCCCGGCGAATAGGCCAGCGCCAGGTCGCGCTGGTTGCCCAGCGGCTTGGTCGGCGTGACGGTGAGCTTGCCCGGGGCGGGGCGGCGATGATAGTCGAGCGCTTGCTGGGTGATTTGGTTGTCCATGGCGATGCTCCTGTTGCAGCTTCCATGTTAACCCTGTCGCGGTTTCTGGGAAGTGCTGATTGCGGGCTAGGGCATTGATTTTGCGAGGCTTAGCTGTCACGGTAAACAGGCGGCGAAGCAAGCCCCCGGGGGGAAATGGCGGGACGCGAAGAGAGCCAGATATTGCGCCGGTCGTGGGCGCGACCGGAATGGCTGGTCGTGCTATTGCGGTTCTTGCAAACCACCGTCAGCAGCCGTCCGCTATCTGCGATCCTAGCCGCGTTCGTGGCCGGCATACTCTTTTGGGGCGCCTTCAATTGGAGTTTGGAGGCCACCAGCACCGAGACCTTTTGCATATCCTGCCATGTCATGGAGGAGAACGTTTACCGGGAATACCGTAAATCGGCGCACTTCACCAATCGCACCGGTGTGCGGGCCTCGTGCCCCGACTGCCACGTGCCCAAGGAATGGATTCACAAGGTCATCCGCAAGATCGGCGCGACCAACGAATTGTTTCACTGGCTGATGGGATCGATCAGCACCCCGGGCGAGTTCAACGCCAAGCGGTTGCAGTTGGCGGGATACGTCTGGAACGATATGGTAGGTACTGATTCGCGGGAGTGCCGGAACTGCCACGGCATCGAATACATGAACCGCCAGGTGCAGGATATCCAGGCCCGCACCATGCACGG
>MPMA02011293.1_pt1 | contig 17589 bp, 19 predicted proteins | sample 1617361 | NCBI WGS metagenome assembly MPMA02 (sample SAMN05944807, study PRJNA350692) | marine metagenome | biome: marine; feature: ODZ; material: water; isolation source: 180 m water sample filtered on 0.2 um supor filter | place: Pacific Ocean | collected 2012-04-08 | depth 180m m | reverse complement strand
CGGAATTTATTAACAATATTCATTGTCGTTTTAGATTAACTTTGCCTTCAATATGTTTTCATTCATTTTATAAATTTTGCAATTTACAATTAATCCTTTGGGCAGCTCTTTGTCGATATGTATTTTTGTAAAATGTTGAGATTTGCCATAAGATCCGGTCGGATCAATTTCTTCAACAAGTACAGTAGCTTTTCTTCCAATTTGTTGATTTAAATATTTTACTAAATTTTTATTACCACAATCTCTTAATATTTTTGCCCGATTTTTTATAACTTCTTTTGAAATCTGAGGCATAGAAGCTGCCGGGGTAGATTGTCTTGGAGAGAAAGGAAAAATATGTAAGTGTGTCAAATTACATTCATCAATTAATTTAATTGATTCTTTAAACATCACATCTGTTTCTGTAGGAAAGCCAGCAATTATGTCGGCCCCAAAGACAACATCACTTCTTATTTTTTTGACTTTATGACAAAAATCAATAGCTTGTTTTCTAGTATGTCTGCGTTTCATTCTTTTTAATATTAAATCATTTCCAGCTTGAAGACTTAAGTGAAAATGAGGCATCACTCTATGATTTTCTAATAACGGCCAAAAATCAGAAGATATTTCTGCACAATCAATTGAAGAAAAACGCAATTGTTTAAGTTCAGGAACAAGACTTAAAATTCTCTTAACTAATTGAAATATATTAGGACCTCTTGGCAGATCTTTGCCATAATCTGTAATGTCTACTCCTGTTAAAACTACTTCTTTATAACCATTTTGGACAAGTAATTTAATTCTATTAATTATAACATCCACAGGAATGCTGCGATTGTTTCCACGTCCAAATGGAATAATGCAAAAGGTACAACGGTGATCGCAGCCTTGTTGAATTTCAATAAAGGCTCTAGTTTTTCCTTCAAACCCTTCAATCAAATGATGGGAGATATCATTATTTTTAAAAATATCTCTAACTTGAACAGATTTAGATTTTTTAATACTCGACCATGTTTTAGAGTTTAATTTTTCATTATTGCCAATAACATAATCAATCTCTTCCATCGCAGAATATTTTTGCGGGCTAATTTGTGCAGCACATCCAGTAAGTACAATTTTTTTATTTGGGAATTTTTTTTTTGCTTTTCTAATTTCGTAATTTACTTTTTTTTCTGCCTTTTGAGTTACAGCGCATGAATTAATAATAGTAAAATTATCTAATTCATTTTTTGATGCTAGTGATTTTATTACTTCCCCTTCGCATATATTTAAACGGCAACCAAGATTGATAATATTAAGTTTTTCTTTTTGCATTAATTCGATTATATTTCCATTTTTCCACAGAAACTAATCTCAGCCGGCCCTGTCATTATTGCATTGTTATTTTCAATATTAATTAATAAAGATCCTTTTTCGAATTCTACCTCCACTTTGTCCTTTAATAATTCTTTCAATTTTCCAGCATAAACAGCAGCGCAAGCACCACTGCCACAAGCTTGAGTGATGCCAGCACCTCTTTCCCAAACGCGCATTCTAATCTTGCTTTCATTTAATATCTCAATTATTTCAACATTTGTTTTCTTTGGAAATAATTCATTATTTTCTATACTTGGACCTATAGATGATAAGTCTATTTTATGTATATTATTTCCAAAAAACACAATGTGCGGGTTACCAATGTTAACTGCAACACCAGAAGAAAAACCATCTATATTAATTGGCATATTCAAAGTATCTACTTTTTTTATTAATGGAATATCTTGCCAATAATGTGAAAGCCTCCCCAAATTAACGCTGATATTTTTATCATCATTCTTTTTTGCAGTTAGTGTTCCAGCATCTGATTTAATTTTTAATTCAGAATTATTTTTTTCTTCAAATAATAATTTAGCAACACACCTAGTGCCGTTTCCACAAGCTTCAGCACTATCACCTTCGGGATTATATATTTTAATGTAAGCGTCATAGTCATCGGAGGGACTGTGATTAATTGTAATCAATTGATCACATCCAGCACCGCTTTTTCTATCGCTTAATTTGTTGATGAATTCTTTTGAGATTTCAACATTATTAATACGCCTGTCAATAATAACAAAATCATTGCCCAATCCATGCATCTTAATAAAATCTATATTTTGCATATTTTTCTTATATGGCTATTATTATATAGATTTCCACTAAAAACTCTATTTGTGCTCTGTCCTTGACTTTGTCCTCCTATTTTAATATGGCTCGTTTGAAATTCCTTAATTGTGATTTTATAAACTTATCAAAGCAAAGATAGGTCCACCAGCCCACGAGTATCGTGCCCTGGTGCAGCGAAGTATTGGAGGCATATGTTTGGAACGTTAAATGAAAAGTTAGAAAAGATTGTTAAATCTATAGCTGGTAGAGCGACAATTTCAGAAGATGACCTTGATATTACCTTAAGAGAAATACGAATTGCTTTATTAGAAGCGGACGTAGCACTAAGTGTAGTTAAAGATTTTATCGATAACGTTAAATCGAATATTGTTGGAAAAGAAGTTTTAAAGTCCATCAAACCCGATCAAATGATCATCAAACTTGTTCAAGAGGAGTTGATTAAGATATTGGGATTAAATAATGAGCCCTTGAACATTGCGAAAACTGGAATAACAAAAATATTATTTTGCGGTTTACAAGGATCTGGCAAAACAACCACTATTGCCAAAGTAGCTAATTTTATAAAAAAAAATTCAAAGAAAAAAATCTTATTAGTTTCATCTGACATTTATCGACCAGCAGCTCAGGAGCAACTGCAAGTTTTAGGTAAACAAATTAATGTTGAATTTTTTGATCATCAAAATTCTCAATCCGTAGAAGCAATAACGTTAGAGTCAATTAAATATGCTGAAAAAAACTTATTTGATATTTTACTTTTTGATACCGCGGGTCGTCAAGTTGTTGATGATAAGATGATGGAAGAACTAAAAACCATTTCACAAAAACTTAAACCCCAAGAAACAATATTGGTAGCTGATTCTCTTACCGGACAAGACGCCGCAAATATTGCAAAAAGATTTAATGAAACTGTTTCAATTACTTCATCCATTTTAACACGTGTTGATGGTGATGGAAGGGGAGGCGCCGCTTTGTCAATTAAATCAATTACTGGAGCACCTATAAAATTTATTGGAACTGGAGAAAAAATTGATCAACTTGAATCCTTTCATCCAGAAAGAATTGCTAATAGAATTTTAGGTATGGGCGATATTGTCTCATTGGTTGAGAAGGCATCTGAAAATATTGATAAAAAAGAAATGGAAGATTTGGCAAAAAAAATGTCAAAAGGGAAATTTGATCTTGAAGATTTTGCCGGTCAATTAAAACAAATGGGGAAAATGGGAGGCATATCAGGCATTATGTCGATGCTGCCAGGAATCTCAAAAGCTCAAAAACTTATGGCAGAAAATAAAATTTCTGATGATGTTATCAACCATCAAATTGCGATAATTAATTCAATGACAAAAAAAGAGCGAGCAGATCCTGATATGGTCAAAGCATCAAGAAAAATTAGAATTTCAAAAGGATCTGGTACAAGAGTTCAAGATGTAAACAAATTGTTAAAGCAATTTTTTCAATCACAAAAAATGATGAAAAAAATGAAATCAACGGGCAAAGGAGGCATGCCTAGCGATCTATTACAAAAACTACAAGGAAACTTGCCACCAAATTTTAATAATTAAGAAAGGAAAGTATATGCCAGTTAGAATTAGACTATCAAGAGGCGGCGCTAAAAAGCGCCCTTTTTATAGAATAGTTGTTGCAGATTCAAGACGGTCACGCGATGGTAAGTTTATTGATCAGCTTGGTACCTATAACCCTATGTTAGCTAAGGATAATCCTGAGCGAGTAAAACTTGATGCAGATAAAGCCAAAGACTGGATTGCAAAAGGAGCGCAACCAAGTGATCGAGTAAAAATATTTTTAAGTAATATCAATCTTATAGATAAGCCTGTTATCACAGAAAAAACAAAAAAACATTTGCCAAAGAAAAAAGCCAAGGAAGAGAAACCTGCTGAAGAAAAGCCTAAGGTGGAAGCGGCAGAGGCCAAGGAAGAGAAACCTGCTGAAGAAAAGCCTAAGGTGGAAGCGGCAGAAAAAAAGGAGGAATAGGAAAAATTCTCCTAACTTAATTGGTGAAAAAAAAACAATTATTTCACATCGGCACTTTTGGCAAACCTATTGGCTTGAAGGGGAAAATTAAAATTATTATGCATAATTTTGAATTTAACAAATTTAAATCTAAATCTTTAAGCCCATATTTAGTAGATGAAGCGAACGTGTTTTGGAATTTTCAGTATTTAAAAATTAATAATAATAAATTAACTGGAAAATTAGAAAAATGCAATTCTATTAATTGTGCTGAAAAATTAAATGGTAAAAGAATTTTTATTGATATAAATCATTTACCAAAAAATAAAAAAAATCAATTTTATATTTTTGATTTGATTAACTGTGAAGTCAAAACATCAAAAAATATTTTATTAGGCAGCATAATCGATGTAGATAATTTTGGTGCTGGTGATTTACTTAAAATTAAAAAAGACATCAACAAAAGTTTTTACATTCCAATGAACGAAGACAATGTTGTAAAAGTAGATCTAAAAAAGAAACTTGTAATAGTTAATCCTGTTAAGGGAATTTTAAATTAAATGTTTTCTGTAAAAATATTAACCGCATACCCAGAAATGTTCCCAGGAGTTCTTGGTCATTCTATTATAGGCAAGGCTTTAAAGGAAAAAAAATGGTTTTTGGAAACAGTAAATCTTCATAATTTTGGTTATAATGAAAGAAACAGCATTGATGATGTGCCTTTTGGAGGTGGGCCAGGGATGATCATAAGACCTGATGTAGTTGAAAAAGCGGTAAACTTTATTGATAAAACTTCTAGTAAGCCTAGCCACTTGATTTATATGAGTCCATCAGGAAAGACTTTAAAACAAACTGATTTAATGGAATTTTCTAAAATTGATCAAATTGTTATTCTGTGCGGAAGATTTGAGGGAGTGGATAATAGGGTTATAGAGGAGATTGGTTTTCAAGAAGTCAGTATCGGTGATTATATTACAGCTGGTGGCGAAGTTACAGCTCAAGTATTAGTTGAAGGTTGTGTTCGCCTGCTTCCTGGAGTATTAGGGCACCCAGAAAGTGTTTTGGAAGAGAGCTTTTCAAACAACCTTCTAGAGCATCCCCAGTATACCAGACCTCAGGTTTGGACTGATGCTCAAAACAAAGAACATAATGTTCCTGATATTTTACTATCAGGCCATCATGGAAAAATTAAAGAATGGAGAAATAATAAGTCTTTAGAAAAAACTAAAAAAAATAGGCCAGACTTATTGAACAAGAAAAAATAGAAATAAAAAATGAATAATTTAGTAGAAAAATTTGAAAAAAAACAAATTATAAAACTTACATCGAAAAAGAATATTCCTACTTTTAGGCCAGGGGATACTTTAAGAGTGACAATTAAGATTGCTGAAGGAGAGCGTTCACGTCTTCAAGCATATGAAGGAATGTGTATCGCTAGAAAAAATAATTCAATCAATTCAAAATTTACTGTACGCAAAGTATCTCACGGAGAAGGCGTTGAAAGAGTGTTTCCTTTGTTTAGCCCAATGATTGATAAGATTGAGGTAGTTAAAAAAGGTGATGTTAAAAGAGCTAAATTATATTATTTAAGGAAAAGAACTGGTAAAAGTTCTCGTATTGCTGATCGTGATAGAGGCGAAGAGGCAGATCAGTATGTTATGACTGGAAGTCAAAATCCATTATCTGACAAAATTCAAAAAAATGATGAAGTTTCTGAAGAATCGGAAAATATCAAAGATGAACAAACTGCATCAGAAGAAGAAAATTTAACGAAAGAAGAATTATCAAATCAACCAGTTTCAGAACCGGTTGCTGAAGAAAAAAAACCTACTGAGAAAAAATCTGAGTCGACTGCTTCTGAGGAAGAAAAGACAGAAGATGAAACAAAATCCTAAAGCTAAAACTTTATTTGATAAGGTTTGGCAAAACCACCTTGTTCATGCGCAAGATGATGGCACAAGCTTAATATATATCGATCGTCATTTGGTTCACGAAGTTACAAGTCCCCAAGCCTTTGAAGGTCTTCGAAATAATAATAGAAAAGTTAGAAAGCCTCAATATACTTTTGCTGTTGCTGATCATAATGTACCTACATCAGACAGATCGAAAGGAATTGAAAACGAAGATAGTCGTATACAAGTTGAAACACTTGAGAAAAATTGTAAAGACTTTAATGTTACATTCTTTTCTTTACTAGATAAAAGACAAGGAATTGTTCATATTCTAGGTCCTGAACAGGGCATTACTCAACCAGGTATGACAATAGTATGTGGTGATAGTCACACAGCAACTCACGGTGCTTTTGGAGCCTTGGCTTTTGGCATTGGTACAAGTGAAGTAGAACATGTTTTGGCAACACAAACATTAATACAAAATCCAGCAAAGAATATGCGTATAACAGTTGAGGGCAAAACATCTTTGGGGGTTACTGCCAAAGATATAATTTTGTATATCATTGGTCATATTGGTACAGCGGGAGGAACAGGTTATGTTATTGAATATGCTGGAGATGCAATTCAAGAACTTAGTATGGAAGGCAGAATGACAATTTGTAATATGAGTATAGAGGGAGGTGCTAGAGCTGGCTTAATAGCTCCTGATCAAAAAACTTTTGATTATATTAAGAATCGTCCTTACGCTCCGCAAGAAAAAGACTGGGATAATGCAGTTAATTACTGGAAAACTCTTCCGTCTGATCCAAAAGCAAATTATGACAAAGAAATTACTATCAAAGCAAGTGACATTGTTCCCCAAGTAACATGGGGTACAAGTCCTCAAGACGTTATTCCTGTGAATGGAAAGGTGCCTGATCCAAAAAATACCAATGATATTAACAAACGTAAATCAATGGAGAGATCACTTGATTATATGGGCTTAGAGCCCAACCAAAAAATGAATGAAGTTAAGATAGATAAAGCATTTATCGGTTCATGCACAAACGGAAGAATAGAAGATCTTCGTGAAGTTGCAAAAATTGTAGAAGGCAAAAAAGTTTGTGTAACAACTGAAGCAATGATTGTTCCTGGTTCTGGCTTAGTAAAAAAACAAGCGGAAAAGGAAGGACTAGATAAAATTTTCGTAGAGGCTGGTTTTGATTGGAGAGAGCCCGGATGTTCGATGTGTCTTGCAATGAATCCAGATCAATTAAAGCCGAAAGAAAGATGCGTTTCTACATCCAATAGAAATTTTGAGGGAAGGCAGGGAAGAGAGAGCAGAACACATTTAGTGAGTCCAGCAACGGCCGCTGTTTCAGCAATAAGCGGCAAAATAAGTTTAGTGAAAGATTTAATAAATGAATAAATTCATTACATTAAGCGGAATAGCCGCACCCCTGCCAATGATTAATGTTGATACAGATATGATCATTCCCAAACAATTTTTAAAAACCATAAAAAGATTAGGTCTTGGTAAAAATCTTTTTCATGATCTAAGATATGATTTACAAGGCAACATCAAAAATGATTTTGTTTTGAACTGGGATCCTTACAAATCAGCCAAGATACTTGTTGCAGGAGCAAATTTTGGATGTGGTTCAAGCAGAGAACATGCCCCTTGGTCTTTATTGGATTTTGGATTTCGTTCAATTATTGCCCCAAGTTTTGCAGATATTTTTTATAATAATTGTTTCAAGAATGGAATTTTACCCATTAAGCTTGATCAAAATAATGTTGATCAGTTAATTAAAGAAGCTGAAAATAAAAAAAATCTGACCATTAATTTAGAAGAACAATTAATTATTCAAGAAAATGGTAATTCAATCCTTTTTGAAATTGACCCATTTAGAAAGAAATGTTTAATTGAAGGTTTGGATGATATTGGATTAACATTTAAAAAAGTTGAAAAAATTGATGACTTTGAAAAAAATGTTCATCAGAAATATCCGTGGTTAATTTAGTTTTTTATGTCTAGCAATAAAAAAATTTTAGTTTTACCAGGAGACGGAATAGGTACAGAAGTAATGTCAGAGGTGCTTAATATTATGGAGTGGATGAGCAAAAACAAATCTGTTTCATTCGATGTCTCCGAGCGATTAGTAGGTGGTGCTGCTTTTGACAGAGAAGGCAATTCAATCAGTGATGCTACAATGCAAGAAGCACTTGATTCTGACGCGGTTCTTCTAGGGGCTGTCGGTGGTCCACAATGGGACAGTGTTGAAAGAGACAAAAGACCAGAAGCTGCCTTATTGCGATTGAGGAAAGAAATGGATTTATTTGCTAATCTTAGGCCTGCAATTGTATTTGATGCGCTCGCTAATTCATCATCATTAAAAGCAGAATTAATCAAAGGTTTAAATATTTTAATTTTACGAGAATTAACAAGTGGAGTGTATTACGGGTTGCCAAGAGGAGTAGAAAAAATCAAGGATCAGGAAGAAAAAGCTATTGATACTCAATCTTACACAACTTCGGAGATTGAAAGAATTGGAAAAGTTGGTTTTGATTTGGCAAAAAAAAGATCAAACAAAGTTACCTCAGTAGAAAAAGCTAATGTAATGGAAACAGGGATGTTTTGGAGAAAAATTATCACTAGCCTGCATAAAAGGGAATTTAATGACGTTGAATTAAATCATATGTACGCCGATAATTGTGCAATGCAATTAGTGCGTTATCCAAAGCAATTTGATGTAATTGTCACAGATAATTTATTTGGAGACATATTAAGTGATTGTGCTGCCATGTTAACCGGCTCTCTTGGTATGTTGCCATCAGCGTCTTTGGGTTCAGTGGATGTGAGTGGGAAAAGACCAGGAATGTATGAGCCTGTACACGGCAGCGCCCCTGATATAGCAGGTCAAAATAAAGCAAATCCCCTAGCAATGATTATGAGCTTCGCTATGATGCTGAGATATAGTTTTGATATGTTGGAAGACAGTACTTTGATTGAGAAAGCTGTTCAAAATGTTCTCTCAAAAGGATTGCGCACTCTTGATATAAAACAAGATAACGAAAAAGCTGTATCGACAAAAGAAATGGGCGCTGCTGTTATAGAAGAGTTGAATATTGTATCAGGAAAATGAATGTCAGAAAAATATAATATAGCAGTAGTAGGAGCAACTGGAAACGTTGGAAGGGAAATTCTTCAAATTTTAGAGGAACGTGATTTTCCCATCGCTCAAATTTTTTGTTTAGCATCCTCACGTTCCAAGGGTAAAAAAATAGATTTTAAGGATCAAAAAATAGTTGTTGAAGATTTAGCCGAATTTGATTTTTCAAAAGCACAAATAGGACTGTTTTCTCCAGGCAGTTCAGTATCAGCCGAGTATGCCCCTAAGGCAGCGAAGAAGGGTTGTATAGTTATTGATAACACCTCACACTTTCGTATGAATGACGAAGTTCCACTTGTCGTACCTGAAGTTAATGCAGATATTTTGCAGGATTATTTTAATGATGAGAACAGATCTAATATCATTGCCAATCCTAATTGTTCAACAATTCAAATGGTAGTAGCGCTAAAACCTATTCATGATGTGGCTGTTATAACCCGCATCGTTGTTTCAACTTATCAGTCAATATCAGGTGCCGGAAAGGAAGCGATGGACGAATTATGGGAACAAACAAAAAATATTTATGCAAATAAAAATATAGAAAAAAAGAAATTTACTAAACAAATAGCATTCAATGTAATTCCACATATTGATACATTCTTGGAAAATGGGAATACCAAAGAAGAACAGAAAATGATTGATGAAACAAAAAAAATACTTGATCCAAATATTCGTGTATCTGCAACCTGCGTTCGTGTCCCTGTTTTTATTAGTCACGCTGAATCAATAAACCTGGAACTAGATTCCTCGATGTCTGACGAACAAGCGAAAGAAATTTTAAATGGATTTGAAAACATATCTGTTATTGATAATCGGAAAGATGGTGGTTATGTAACGCCTGTTGAAGTTGCAGGTGAAGATAAAGTATATGTTAGTAGAATTCGACAGGATGACACTGTTGATAATGGGCTAAATTTATGGGTGGTGTCCGACAATCTTCGCAAAGGAGCGGCGCTTAATGCTGTGCAAATAGCAGAAGAAATAGTTCAAAAATATTCAGAAAATTTATAATATTGGCGGCCTCGTAATGACTCGAACCTTAAATCTTGGGTCCGAAGTCAAATGCGGCATCCATAAATCATTATTATACTTCATTTTTTAATAGTCAAAAAAAAGTTGCACTAAAAATAGTAGTTTTGTTGTTTTGGAAAATACAATTTGGATCATTACGATAGAGTAATTGAAAAAAAATTAGAGTTTTTTATGATTGTGCAAACGTAGATGATAACTATCTGACAAAAATATAGGTATGAACTAAAATAATAAATAAATTGAGAATACCAATAATTAATTAAAAAAAAAATTATCATTAAATTAATTTAAGTATCACTATATTTTCCAATATTTAAAAACTTTGTTAAAATCTATAAATTTTTTTTCAATTAAACGTATTTCTTCTTTAGATAATTTTTTATCATAAACGCCAATTTTATTAGTATTTATTTCTTTCAAGTATTCATCATTCCAAAATGCAGAAGAAAATGATTCTCTTAAATTTTTTTGATATGATAAAGAATTTTTGATTTTGCTTTTTTCAATATCATCAAATGGAAAATCCAAGTTAATTGACAAACCTTTGGATAGATAATTAATTGCTTCTTTCTTTTTATTTACGATATCTTCATATTTAATTATTAAACATCTTTTTTGAAAATATCTAAAATTTTTAAAAAATTTATTATAATACAGAAAATAATGATTACATAGTGAATTGATATCTCTTCCGATATTTGAAAGTTTACTTGATATATTATTTTTTTTATGTTTTTCTCCTATATCAATAAAAGAACAAATAGTATCTCTTGGATCTCTAATAGAAACTACAATATCAGATTTTGCAAACCATTTCGCAAGAATAGAAATATGAAAAGTCAATTCAGGATTCTTATAAACTGGTCTATTGGTTCCACTATCAATTGAATCTCTTAAGATAAATTCATCTATACTTTTTTTGTATAATCTTCATATTCTTGTTCGTTTTTAAAATAATCTCCTAATTTACTTGGGAACTGATCACTTAATGTTTGAAATGTATTCAACTGATAAGTAATCCACACACACTCACCTTTCATATTTCCTAAATCCTTTGATGAACAAAGTATTCTTTGCAGAATTGTTGTTCCGGTTCTCATACAACCACAAATGAACAACGGTTTTATTTGATTAGAATTCATTATTTAATATTTAATACAAATTATTAAATTGGCGGTCCCCCTGGGACTCGAACCCAGAATTACGGTTCCGAAGACCGTCGTGATGATCCATTTCACCAAGAGACCTAATTATTGAATACTTCTATAATTTAATTAGACTCATGTGAATATATGTTTTATTTTTTATAAACTATTCAATAAATGACTTTTTTTTTATCAAAATTTCTCTGGTATTTATTCAACCCCTTTAATTGTATTTTATTTTTTTTCATTTTGAGTGTAATTCTTAATTTTTTTAAATATCTAAAGCTCTCAAAGATTATACTTTATTTTACTTTGTTTCTTTTTTTTATTACAGGAGCTTTGCCCACCGGCTCTTATCTGTTATATTTGTTGGAAAAAAATTATCATAATAAGGTAAATCTCCCAGAAAATGTTGATGGTATTTTAATTCTTTCTGGCGCAACAAATCCTTTTTTAACTGAAGAATATGATCAAATTTCTTTAAATGGCTCGGTAGAAAGACTTACAGAATCAATCCAGCTTATTTATAAATATCCAAAGGCTGAAGTTTTTTTTGCTGGCGGCACAGGATCTATAGAATATCCAGATTTAAATCATTCTGATGTAGCAAAAAAATTTTATAAAAGCCTAGGTGTAAACATTCAAAATATTTATTTTGATAACAAATCAAGAAATACATATGAAAATATTGTTTTTGCAAAAAAAGAGTTTGATCCAAATGAAGATGAGAAATGGGTTTTAGTTACATCAGCTTTTCATCTTAAAAGAGCTATAAACATAGGAGAAAAACTAGGATGGAAATTTATTCCTTATGCAACAGATTATAAACTGCCGAAAAAATTTAGATGGAGATTATCAATTAATTTTTTTGCTAATTTGGCAAGTTTTCAGCATTCAAGCCATGAATGGGTTGGAATTATCTTTTACTATTTAATGGGAAGAAGTTCCAAAATATTTTAAATGATTAATTTGGTTTTTCTTCTTTTTTTGCTTAATCCTTATATAACACGAATTATTTATGTCGGCTGCGCTAACTGATTTGAACAATAAAATTATTAAATGCAATTTATGTGAGAGATTGGTTGAATTTAGAAATAAAATTTCTAAAGAAAAAAGAAAACAATACATAGATGAAATATATTGGGGCAAACCAATTACTGGTTATGGGGATTCTAAGGCACAAGTATTGATGATAGGACTGGCGCCAGCAGCACATGGCGGAAACAGAACAGGCAGAGTATTTACAGGCGATAAATCTGCTGATTTTTTATTTAAATGTTTGTATCAAGCAAAATTAACAAATCAACCAACCTCAAATTATCGAAATGATGGTTTGAAATTATACAATCTTTATCTGACAGTGGCTTTGAAATGTGTTCCGCCGGGCGATAAGCCAACACCGTTAGAATTAAAGACTTGTTTTAGATTTTTTAAAAGTGAAATTAATTTTTTGTCTAAAGTTGATATAATCGTTGCATTAGGCAAAATAGCTTTTGACGCTTGTTTAAATTTTTACAAAGAAAATTATACTATAAAAAATAATGATTTTATATTTTCTCATGGAGCAAAGTACAAACTTCCTGATAAAAAAATTCTTATAGGCAGTTATCATCCCAGTCCTCGAAATGTTAATACAGGCCGCATTGATGTAAAAAAAATGGTCAAGTTGTTAAAAGAGGTAAAAAGATTGCTAAATAATAAATAAATATATGAAAGCCTTTTTTTCATTTGATCCTAAATTGTTGTTATATGGTTTTGTCATAATTTTTTTTGCAAGCTATGGACAAACTTTTTTTATATCAATTTTTAATGCCGAAATAAGAAATTTTTATCAACTTTCAGATGGTGAATTTGGTCTAGTTTATGCTTTAAGCACGCTTACTAGTTCTTTTATGTTAGTTTGGTTTGTAAAATTAATTGATCGAATTGATCTTAGAATTTATTCATTAATAATTTCTTGCGGATTGGCACTTGCTTGTTTCGGTATGTTTTTATTAATAAAACAAATATTTTTTCTTTTTTTAATTATTTTCACTCTTCGTTTTTTTGGTCAGGGAGCAATGGGACATGCAGGCGAAACTTCTTTAGCAAGATATTTTGATAAAGATAGAGGAAAGGCAATATCTGTCGGTACATTCGGAGGAATGTTTGGAGTTATGATTTTGCCTATATTGGCTGTTTATATAATGAATAGTTTCGATTGGTATGCTGTATGGTTGATAGCTAGTTTTAGTATATTAATCGTCTTTATTCCTATTCTTATATTTTCTTTGCATAAGCAAAATATACGACACAATAATTTTATAAATACAATTAAACATAATCCAGATCAAAAAAATTGGAAAATCAGAGAAATAATTTTAGATAAAAAATTTTATATCTATTTACCGATTTCCATAGCTACACCCTTTGTTGGCACTGGTTTGCAATTTCATCAAATATTTATTATTAATCAAAAAGGATGGACATTAGATATGTTAGGACAAGGATTTGTTTCTTTTGGTATGTTCTCGATTATAGGACTTATCATAGGAGGCCCTATAATTGATAAATTTGATACAAAAAAAACCGTTATCTATTCTCTTCTTCCTTTGTTTATAACAATAATAGTTCTAATTTTTTTTGATAACTACATATCAATATTTATTTATATGTCTCTACTTGGTTTCACCATAGGTATTGGTGCGCCATTTATCGGAGCGCTATGGGCAGAATTATATGGGCTAGAAAATCTTGGAAGTATTAAGGGTTTACTCCATGCTAGTATGGTTTTTGCAAGCGCATTATCGCCTGTAATATTCGGTTTAATTATTGATATTGGCTTTGGCATACTAACTATAAGCATAATTAGTTTATTAATAATAGCAATATCCACTTTTTTGCCCCTGAAGTATGAAAAGCAAAGCGAAAGTTAGTAAGAATATTAATGAAGATATTAAATTATTGTGACAAATAAACTACCATACTCTTTTACTGTATTACTAATTTTTTTTATTTTTTTTTATTTCGGCGTAGGTTTTTACTTAGCAAATGATATTTTACGAATTGATCATTCGTGCGGAGCTCATGAAGGATCCCTACCTAACACGTGGTCAACACAAGTTGATTATCAAGATTATTCCGCATCGGCTTCAAGCCAACTTAGAAAAAATTTTGATTCTTCAAAATATCATTTAGATGACTGGAAAGAAGTACGTTTTTCTTCAAGAGATAAAGATATTAAGATCAGCGGATGGTTATTTTATTATTTTCAAAATAAGCCAATAGTAATTGTTGTTCATGGTATTTTCCCGAATGGCAAATGTAAACCAGAGTCAAATTTAGTATCAAGCTTGTTAATTAAAAATGGCATTAACGCTTTGACCATTGATCTGCGCAATTATGGGCAAAGCACATTGGTAAGTAATTACGAGAATTTGGGTTTATCAGAATACGAGGATGTATTGGGTGCATTTGATTTTTTACAAAAAATTGGCTTTAACAAAAATCAAATAGGACTTCACGGTATTTCCTTAGGAGCAACGTCAGTTATTTTTGCGGCTGAAAAAGAACCAAGTATTAGAGCTGTTTGGGCCGAAAGTTCACTTGCTGAATTTAAAATGATTTTACAAGATGAAATTAGTCGATATGGTATGCCCCATGATTTTGGACCAGCAGTTAGTTTTGCAGGGAAAATTTTAACTGGCATTGATCCAACGAAACTATCTCCTGCTTATTCTTTAACAAATCATCAACATTATTATTTTACGCACGGAGATAAGGACCAGAGAATTTTGCCTCGTCATTTTTATTTTATAAAAAATTATGCATCTAATAACAATATTAGTTCAGATTTTTGGCTTGTTAAAGACACCAACCATGTTGATGCAATGCTGAAATATCCTGATGAATATGGATCAAGAATGAAAAAATTTTATGAAAAATATTTAAGCAATTAAAAAAGCCGGACTGATCCTAACTAGTTTGCACCTTGGCAGACACTTCTCCAGTTCGGACAAAACTCATATGAATCATCCGGCGGGAATGATTTTAAATATTTCTTGGCGTTCCTCCGAAGCTAAGAAAACGAGATTTGTACAGTCCGACTTTACTCAAATTACTGCTAAAGCAATGAAAATTCAACAAATTTTAACATCAACTTGAAATATGTTTATTTCTGATAAACTACAAATTAATCAAAATAGCCGATAATGACTTGCTAATTTAATACTAATAATCAGTCTATCCACAGGTTTATGCACATTTTGTAAAATAAGTCAGTTAATCTATTGGTATGAATTTTATATGCAATCCTTCAATAAAAATTACCCAAATATTATGTTATTGCATTATTAAAGCACAATATGACTGAAAATCGCCCCTTATCCCCACACCTAAGCATTCATAGAAAAATTCCTACAGCGGTTTTCTCAATATTTCATAGATTTACAGGTTTTGCTTTAAGCATTGGATCAATTTTCATTGTTTTGTGGATTGCAATTCTTGCCTTAGGTCCAAACTATTTTTTTATATATAAAACAATCTCGTCTTTTTTTATTTTTAAAATTATTTTATTTATTTGGACAATCGGGGTTTTTTTTCATTTGTTTAACGGTGTCCGCTATCTTTTTTGGTCTTTTGGCATTGGTATGAAGTTAAAGACTGTCCACAATTCAAGTTATTTAGTTATATTGTTGACTTTTTTAACTACAATTATTGTTTGGATAGCAGTCTAGAGAATGAATAGTTACCTTTCAAAGTGGATAAGACAACGCAGCACCTCTGTTGTGTTAATCCCATTAACTTTTTGGTTTGTTTATCACTGCATAATATTTAGTAAGTTAAATTACCCTGATTTAGTTCTTTTTTTCAGTTCTTATTTGAACAGTTCATTATTTTTATTGATGATGATTTCAATGTTAGTACACGCAAGATTAGGATGTGAAACAATAATTACAGATTATGTTTCTAAAAAAAAATTAAAAAAAATTTTTATTTTAATAATTAATAATCAAGAACTTGGCCTTTTTTATGACGATTCGGTCTTTAAATATCTTTATAAAAACTCACGTTTTGGTATACCTGTGCCCCAAATATTAACACTTGGTAGGTTATTAATTTTAGCTAAATTTCATTAATTTTACCCTTAAAAATCTGACAATATATTACTTTTAAGCACTAACGAGAATTAGTTAATAAATTCTATGTAATTCCTCATATTTTTTTAGTCTATTTAAAAAAAAGTAATTAAAATGACTTTTAAGTAGGTAACTATAAATTAAAAATTATTTATTTTTTAGATGGAAGTAGAATTGAGATAAATGAAATTATAAAAAATCCTACCAGTGATAAGATAACAGCTAACTTAATTAATTCATTAATATTTATTGAATTTGTTTCAATCAATTCAGGATTTTTAACAACAGTAACTGCATTTTTAGGTTCTGTAAATGAACGCACTTGATTAACAGCTTGATTGATTATTATTGATAAATCTAAAATTCCTTTACCAATTGCATCTAAATTTAATTCTTCATCACCAAAAGGGTAGGGTAAATTAAGTAAATCTTTTTGATAGATTAAAGCGCTTTTCTCAAGTTGTATTTCTTGAATTTTTGATATCGTCTCTAATCTAAAACTATTCAAACTAAGTTCACTCCCAATAGATAAAATTTTGTCTAATACTTCTCCATCTAATTGAGTTGTATTTGAAGAATTGCTATTCTGCTGATTTAATTCTGAGTTTATGTTTAATGTTTCTTGACTATTTAGATACTCTAAACTTTCTTTTAAATCTTTTATATCTCTTTCCTTACTTAAAATATTTACATTTAAAGTATCAATTGCAATAGAATTACCCAATTTTTCAGATAATTGAAACAAAACTTGTTGAGAAATATTTGCAAAATTGGATAAAGCTGGAAGATCAACGTTAACTAAAATATCTTGATAATTTGATCTCATTGTTGATAAATTATTTTGAATAGAATCGATCATATTTGTAAATCTTGATATTTGCTCAGCTTCATTTAAATAAACTTCAATATTTTTTATATCAATTATGTTAAGATTAAGAGCATCTCGATTTGTAAATAATAGTAAATTTTTATCCACAATTTTTGTTAATTCTATAATTAAATTTTTTGTCTGATTTACAGATAAACTTAAAGGAATATGATATAATTGAATTGTTATTAATTCTTTGCTGCTATCTTTTAGACTTTCCACTATTGTTTTCAAATTATCATTAGAGAGTGCTAAATTTTTAATATCTTTATTTGTTAGTGAAGCAAT
>MPMA02120125.1_pt1 | contig 17778 bp, 12 predicted proteins | sample 1617361 | NCBI WGS metagenome assembly MPMA02 (sample SAMN05944807, study PRJNA350692) | marine metagenome | biome: marine; feature: ODZ; material: water; isolation source: 180 m water sample filtered on 0.2 um supor filter | place: Pacific Ocean | collected 2012-04-08 | depth 180m m | reverse complement strand
GACGGACTTGTATTGACCCTTCGGGAAATGTGCATTAAGTGACGGTCTCCCTGATGACCGCGAGACTTATGCCTGATCTTCCTCACACTCCTTTACAAGCCCGTTTGTTGCGTCTGTCCCACCCGGCGGCGGCGTTTAGCGCCGGACTTGCCGTGCCTCTTCTGGCCCTGGGGCCGGCAACCCTGGCCGGAACAATGGTGATTCTTGTGGCGGCTCTTATGGTGGCCGCGAGCTGCGACCGTGGCGCCTTGATCAAAAGCACGGCAGACCACGCATTTACGCTTGTGGGTGGGGCGGTTTTATTTGTTTTCGCCTGTTGGCTCATGAGCGCCGTGGGCTCGTTCGAACCGGGACGTTCCCTGGAAAAATGGGGCCGCACGTTGATTTTTATCCCCCTGGCGGTGATGCTGTACCGTCATTTATCCGCCGACAAAAAAGCTCTGGAACTCGGTCTGCGCACAATTTTAATCGCCACCTTGCTGTGCGGTATCTTCGTGCTGTTGTGCCGCTATTACCGACCGGTAACACCTGATTTCCTGAAATACAGCTTCACCGGGGATCTGTTCAAAATCACAAAGAGTTATGGCTCCGCGGCCGCCTGTCTTATTCCGGTGACCCTGGTTGCCGGAATTTCACAGGGGGGCATCTGGCGCTGGCTGGGGCTTGCCTGTGTGCCGGTATTGGTGGGCGTTATTTACATGGTGGAGAGCCGCGCCGGGTTTCTTGGCCTCAGCGGGGGAGCTTTTATCCTTTTTGTCTGGTGGCTGGTCCGCAACCTTCCCCACCGACTGGCCTGGGGTGCGGTCATCCTGATCATGGTATTGTCCTCATGGTCGGTCATCAACCGGCTGCCATCACCACCCATTACCAATGACACCAGCTTTGAAATTCCCTTTTCTCTGATTGACCAGCACCGGCAGATCATCTGGGGCTTTACCCTGGAAAAGGCAAAGGCCGCACCTTGGTTTGGCCACGGCCCCGACCTTATAAACCGGCTTCCCGACGCCAATATAAAGATTCCAAATTTTAACCAGCAATATATCCCGGCCCATCCCCATAACTGGGCGATCGAAATTTTTGCCGAGACCGGCAGAGCCGGCATGGCGGCTCTGTTGATGGCCCTGTTTTTGTTTTTACGTGAACTCTTGCGAAGGCCGCCAACCCTCCTCATCGGAGGGGCCTTGGCGCTTAACGGAATATATTGGGTGTCGGGCCTGGCCAATGTCTCGTTTTGGTCCGCGTGGTGGCAAGGAACTTACCTCCTGCTCTCGGCGCTTCTGTTCGCGGCCATGAGGCTAGACGAGGCCTAGAGCATATCTTTGCGAAACAACATTTTAAGCCCGGCGCCGCGGTCTGGAACGCGGCGCAGGGGAACGAAACCATAGCGCCGGAACAATTGGGAAAGCGTCTTCTCGGAAAAAAACTGGATATGGATCGGCGGCGAGAAGATATCCCACTCCAGTGGATTCCTAGACCCGCCCTCCCATTCGATATCGGGGGTGGTCATGAACACAACGCCATCGGGACGCATAAGAGAGGACAGAAAATTCATGTAGTCTTCAACGTCGTTGACATGCTCGATCACTTCCGACGAATAGACGAAATCAAAATTCCCGATCTTACCCTTAAAGCTGTCAAACGATCCCAAATGGAACTGACATTTCGGGAAACGCCGGCGGGCATAGGCGATGGCATGGCGATTAACGTCGAGGCCATGGCTGTCGCCCCCCATGATGCGCGCCGCATCAGCGAAAAAGCCGCCCCCGCAGCCTAGGTCCAGGGTTCGCCTGCCCCGGATATAGCGCCTTAATTTCAGGGCGTTGAAAAATGCACGGCGTCTGCGCGAGGAGGCCTTTGGAAAAAAATACTCGTCAACGGTGCCTTCTTCGTTACCCCCTCTGTACATCTCGTCTAGCTGTTTTTGGGCCGGGCGGGGATGACAGAAAATATAATTGCAGGAGGCGCACTGTATGATGGAACAGCCGTTTTTTTCGCCATAGGCCGAAAAAACCGAAGACAGGCAAACCGGACAATGGGGTGGCGTGCTCCCGGATTCAGGAACGTTACTTGGTGCAGATGACGTCATAACGCCCTCGGGAGCCTATGTGTTTTTTCCATCATATGGTTTTCTACGATAGGTCCCCCCCTGCCCGCCACGATTTTCATTTCCCTTGCGGGCCTGGAAAAAGATGAAAAAAACAACCCTTCCGTTCCCCAAATTCAGTGAGAAAAATCTACGCCTTTCCTCTTCACCACTGTACTTTCTATAACCATTGGCCAGACTGCTCCATAGCAGAGAGAATCAAAGACATGAACGACTCCAATGACAATACGGACCAGGGCCAGAGTACGTCGGCCCTGACAACGGACCAGGGTACGTCGACCCTAACAACTGGGAAATGGCCCCTGGATGCCAGCGGCTCTGGATTTGCCTTTTTAGCTCTTTGTTATGTGTCCTTCTTTTTCGCCCTGCGGCTGGTCCTGTCGTCCACCGTCGGTACCGATGATGTGGAACAGGTTATCTTCGCCCAAGACTGGGCGCTACGATATAACCCCAGCCAGCCGCCCTTCTATACCTGGATTCTCTATAGCCTCTTCAAGGTCTTCGGCGTCGGTCTTCCGGCTTTGGGCCTGCTGCGCTATGGCCTCATGTTCACGGCGCTTGTTTTTTCCTTTCTCTGCGCGCGCCGCCTCATTCCCAACCGGCGGCTTGCCACCGTTGCCGCCTTCTCCCCGCTTCTCATCTATTACGTGGGATGGGGGTGGCATCAGGGATTCACCCATACCTCCCTGCTTATTCCCGCCTGTTTCGCCACTTTTCACGCCTTTCTCATGGTTTTGGACACGGGCCGCGCCCGTGACTATCTGTGGCTTGGCTGCGCCCTCGCGCTGGGCTTGAACGCCAAGTACGGGTTTGCTCTGTTCACCGTGGCGCTTGTTCTCGCCGCCATCACGGACGAACAGTCCCGAAAACGGGTGCTGAACCCTTTTGTGGGCCTGTCTCTCGCCGTGGCCGCCGCTCTCGTTCTGCCGTCACTGGCCGGAATGGGAATGTCGCTGGATTCCTACGGCGATGTCTATCACCGCACCATGGAGATGGAATCTCCAGAAGGATATGCTGAACAGGTGGCCGTGGGCCTCGGACGCCTTGCTCTCTCCACGGTTTCTTTTCTGTTCCCCCTGTGGATTTTCTGCCTAATCTTCTTTCCCCAGGGCCTCCGGCGCCAAGCCTTACCTGACGCTCCTGCCGGTTCCACCGAAGAATGCTGGCGCCGGATTTCAGGGAGGGTTCTGGGGCGTTTCCTGATGATCATCTTCGCTCTCGCCGTGCTTGGCGTCCTCGTCGCGGGCATCAGCTATTTCAAGGCCCGCTGGATGCCACCAATTCTCATTCTTGCGCCGCTCTATTATTTCTGGCGCGTCGGCCTGGCCTCTGAAAGCGGAGAAAATCTCCAAAAATCCATCCGCTGTTTCGCCATCACCCTGGTGGCTGTTCCGGTCCTTGTCACCGCCTTCTGGAGCGCCCAGAGAACCATCGGCGACCCTCTATGCAACAAATGCAGGCTCGGCGATCCCTATCCGGAAATAGCCGAAAGCATCTCTGCCGCCGGCTTCACCGGCGGCACCATCCTCAGCCAGGACGAACATATCGGCGGCAATCTGCGCATGCGCTTTACCGACGCCCGCGTCATCAACCTGCACTATGGCTATTACATTCCGCCCTTGAAGGAGGGCAAAAACGACGGGCCCTCGGGGGGACAGTGCCTGATGGCCTGGAAGGCTGAAGACCCTTCCGGCCTCTCCCCGCCGCCCGAACTTGTCCGCTTCCTCAACCAGCGCCTCGGCCATGACGCTCAGATAGATCACCCGCCGCAAATGGCGGCAGGCATAAACACCGCCTCGGGACGGTCTTTACGCATCGGTTTCGTGATTCTCGAAGGGGCGGGAACGTGTCGCTAGGAAATGGCGTCCACAAGGTAATAATTCTTATCGATGTTCTTCGTTAAATCGTTCCGGAGCCGCCAGTCAGCATTCCCTCTTCGGCGGTCCCGGCGAGCAGCGCTGTTGCCGCTGCGAAAAGAACGAGGAACCGCTTTGCGGCACTCCAGGAGTCTTCTTGTGGCGTCTCTGTGTTCTTGTTCATCGGCGCAGTTCCCGCAACCGGCATGCCCCCGACACTCACGGGAACGGGACCATGATACCCTCTTGACGCGGGTCAGAGAAAGGCCGGCCGCCACACACGCCCGCCTGCGCCAGTTAATCTTGCCGGGCAGCGGTGCGGAGTGGCGGGGAAGGTTTTCTCCTTATGGGTTGTCGAACTCTCTTTTTGGCCCAAGGTAGTACCACCAGTTCGTTACCAGGCAGATTAAGTAGAAAGCGGCGAACCCATAAATGGCGAACTCCGGTGTCGCTGCTTTGATCTGCTCGCCAAAGACCTGAGGTATGATAAAGGCGCCGTAGGCAGCCACCGCAGAGGTCCAGCCAAGGGCGGGTCCCGCCTGCTCTTTGGGAAAGATCATGGCAATGGTGCGGAAGGTAGAGCCATTGCCGATGCCGGTGCCGGCGAACAGCACTAGGAAGAGCAGGAAGAACGGAACGAAAAACTCCTCCGGTGTCGCCGATTGATAGGCGGCCTTCATGAAGTAGGCAACGCCAAGCGCACTCAGGATCATTATGATGGTAACGATCTGAGTGACCTTCGCCCCGCCAACCCTGTCCGAGATCCAGCCGCCGACCGGGCGGATCAAGGCGCCGATGAAAGGCCCCATCCACGCGTACATCAAAGCGCTCGGACCGTTCGGGTTAAGGGTGTCATGGGTGATGATGCCGTCCACCTCGATATGCTGGAAGCCAAAAATAACCTTGATGGCCAATGGAAACGCCGCCGAGTAGCCGATGAAGGAACCAAAGGTCATGGTATAGATGACAGACATGACCCAAGTGTGTTTATTGCGAAAGATTCCATACTGGTGTCGAAGGTTGTCCTTTACGAAAAAACACACGTAGTAAAGCGCCGCGACGGTTGTGGCGATGGTGCCGATCAGCACAAACCATTTGGACCAAGTCGGCAAACCCAGTCCGATCGGCGCGGGAAGAATGAAATAGAGGGCGACGACAGCAATAACCAACCCCACCAGTAGCATCGCCGAGATACGGGAAAAGGCGCCGATCGTACCGCCGGTGATCTGGGGGGTCACTTCGTCGGTCCGGATGTTGTTCATGCCGAACCAGCCAGCAAAGGCCAGGGGAATCAGAATTAGCAACCATACAAACCCGGCGTTCGGGATCCAGGTTTCCGAGCCCTCCGGAATCTTGCCGACCAGGGTGCCCGACGTGCTCTCCAGGATCATGGGGTCGCCACTCAATGTGCCAAACATAGCGAAGGTCATCACCAGCGGTATCAAAATCTGCATGGTCGTCACGCCGGCGTTGCCTAGCCCTGCGTTCAAGCCCAGCGCCAGACCTTGAACGCGTTTGGGGAAGAAGAAACTGATGTTGGACATCGAAGAGGCAAAATTTCCGCCGCCGAAACCGGAAAGCAGCGCCAGCACCTGGAACACCCAAAGGGGCGTATTCTTGTCCTGCAGGGCGAAGCCCGTGCCGATCGCCGGAATCATCAGAAGCGCGGTAGTGAAAAAGATCGTGTTTCGCCCGCCGGCGATGCGGATGAAAAAGGTGCTGGGAATGCGCAATGTAGCCCCACAGAAACCGGCGATGGCGGAGAGCGTGAACAATTCGGACTTGGAGAAGGGGAAGCCGAGATTGAGCATCTGCACCGTGATGATGCCCCAGTACAGCCAGACCGCAAATCCGCACAGCAGGCTCGGGATCGAAATCCAGAGGTTCCGGTTGGCAATGCGTTTTCCGGTGGAATCCCAGAACGCTTCGTCTTCCACATTCCATTTTATTAAATCGGTCATTTCGTTTCCTCCTAGGTTTCGTTCGTTCCCACCCGTTGTTCGCAAATTCGGTGCCGGGCTAGTCGCACCTGACCTCCGCTCCATCACGCCGGTACCACCACCAAGTTACGAACATGCACATCACGTAAAATTCGATGAAAATGATCATGGCGACCTGAGGCGTGCCCGTCGACTCCATGGAAATGGCGACCATCGCCGGGATGAAGAACAATCCCAGCGCGGCGATGGCGGCGGTAAAACCCAACGCGACGGATGCTTCGATTCTGCCTGCGGAGATCTCCGCGTCTCGCGCGGCCTGATCTTTCCCCTCGGCCCGGCGCTGGTGGAGCGTCAGGAAAACAGTCGGCACCACATGAAACAACGATCCGTTGCCAATACCCGTGGTGATAAAAATCAGTATGAAGGCGGCGAAGAACCAAGCAATCTCGTTACCGCCTGACCCTGAAGGCAGGAACATCAATGCTCCCATTGTTGCCACCACCATGACGGCGAAGTTCCATAACGTAACCCTGGCCCCGCCAAGGCGATCGGACAGCCACCCCCCGAACGGGTGGGCCAAAGCGCCCAGCAATGGCCCAATAAATGCCCACTGCGCGATCCCCGCTTCTGGAAATAGAGCCGACAGAAGGATCGGGAACACGGCCGCAAACCCGATGAAAGAGCCAAAGGTACCAGTGCAGAGCAATGCCAGCAGCCAGGCATGCTTGCGTCGGAAGATCACGGCCTGCTCGCTAAGGGTCGCGCGGACGCCCCGAATGTTATTCATGCTCAATGCGGCGGCGATAGTCGCGAGGAAGATCAACGGAATCCAGATGTAACCGGCGTTCTGCAACCAGACTTCGCTCGCTACTCCATGATTCATATAGGTCTGGGCTTCGCCACCCTTGAAGGCAAGGGCGCCGCCGAAGATCGCCAAGGGCACTACAGCCTGCACGAGCGCAACCCCGAGCTTGCCGACCCCGGCGTTCCACCCCAGAGCGGTGCCCTGCATCCGCTTGGGGAAGAAGAAACTGATATTGGCCATGCTAGAGGAGAAATTGCCTCCGCCAAGCCCACACAGGAGCGCGATGACAACGAACACGGCGTAGTCGGTACTGGGGTCCTGCACGGCCAATGCCATCCACAGAGTGGGAACCGCCAGGGACACGGTACTGAAGACCGTCCAGTTCCTTCCCCCAAATACCGGCACCACGAAAGAGTAAAGAAGCAGCAGCACAGCACCCGAAATGCCCGGGGCGCCGGCCAGCCAAAACAGCTCGCCGGTAGTGAATTGGAAGCCGATCCGGGGAAGTTCGACAACCACTACGCTCCACGCCATCCACACGGTGAAGGACAACAGCAACGGCGGCATGGAAAGGATCAGATTGCGCATAGCGATCGCACGACCGGTCGAACGCCAGAAGGCATCGTCATCTGGACGCCAGCCCCGCAACCAGCGGCGGCCGACCGACACCACCTCCAGGAACTTGCCCTTGATCATCTGATCGCGAAGGACCGGATCCTGTTCGAGGATGGCCTCGCGCTCGCCCCTGGCAGCCGTCCAGGTCCAGATCATCACGCCGGTGAGCACAGCATACATCACCATGAAGGTGCTGCTGTGTACGTTGGTTGCATCGGCGGCAACACCGAACATTATGGGAAGAGTGAAACCGCCGAGCCCGCCAATGACCCCGACCAGGCCGCCGACACTGCCCATATTGTCCGGATAGTGGTCGGCCAAACTCCGGTAGACACTGGCCTTGCCGATCCCTTGGGCAATGCCGACGACGAAGACCAGAAACGTGAACAGCACCATACCGATGCGAACATCGAAGGAGACATCCCCCCTGATTCCGTGCACGGTAAATGTCATCGGTGGGTAGGACAGGAAGAACAGACAAATGATCGAAGCCCAAAACACCCACCAGGTCACCGCGTCGCCACCCCATTTATCGGAGAACCAGCCGCCCAGGGCGCGGATGACGCCGGAAGGGATGACAAAGAACAGAGAGATGAACGCCGCCATCGTTAGATCGAGGCCGTATGCCATCATGTAGTATTTGGGCAGCCACAGGGACAGTGCCACGAACCCGCCGAAAACAAAGTAATAGGCGAGACCGTACCGCCACACCCGGGGCTCCAGGAGCGGCAGGAGCATGTCGCCAAGTGACGGAAAGTTCCCATTCTTCCTGCGCTCCTCGAGTCGGGGATCGGGATAGGTACAAAACCAAAAGATGACGGCCATCACCAGCATGGCTACGGAGTAGATTTCTGGTACCGCGCGCCAGCCCATGGCCACGATGATCAGCGGCGCAGCAAAGATATTCAATGCCGCGCCGGTGTTGCCGGCTCCGAAAATACCCAACACCGTGCCTTGCCTTTCTTTCTGGAACCAGGCCGAGGTGTAGGCGATGCCGATGGCAAACGAGCCCCCGGCCAGGCCTATGCAGAGGCCAATGGCGAGGTACTGCCAATATTGATAGGCAAAGGCCATCCCATAGGTGGCGATGGCGACTAAAATCATCTGAATGAAATAAACGACGCGCCCGCCAAACCGGTCGGTAAGCAGGCCAAGGGGCAATCGCACCAAAGAACCGGTGAGGATCGGCGTAGCCACCAGCAGGCCAAATTCGGTTTCGTTAAGACCGAGCTCGGCCTTGATCTTGATCCCGATGACGGAAAACATAGTCCACACCGCGAAGTTGACGGTGAAGGCCAAGGTGTTCATGGCAAGGACGGTATATTGTTTCCTTGGTTCGAATTCGGTAACCGCGCCCATTTTTTTCCTCTAGTCCCTGAACGGCTGTCGTTTGCGGCGCAGTCCTGGAATGGTCGAACTCCAGGCGAAGAATGGAGCAGTGGCGTTTGATGCCATCGATCGAAACTTTGGCGGTTTCGACAAAGCGTAAAAATGATCTATTCGGTCGTGTTCGGTGGGGAAGATGGTGTGCCCGACTTGCATTTCTCTCATGCGTCCACCACCTTGATCGGCACGCCGGCAACCCTCCGGGTGACTGCTTCCCGGAACCCGGGAGCGATCTAATTCTGTCCAAACACCGCGGAGTCGAGAAAATGTCTCAAAGTTTTCTCGAAACTCCTTATTTTTTCAATGCCACGTACCTTCTCATGGAAATAAAAGGCCTGGTAATGTATTTAAAGGGATAGCTAAAAACATGCACCAGTTTGGTAAAGGGCAAGTAAGCAAAGAAGAGAAGTGCAAAGATGATGTGCAGTTTATTGACAAACGGAGCACCTGCAATCATCGAAGCATCCGGCTGTAATTTGAAAATGCCGGCAATCCAAGGTCCGGCCGAATAAGATATTCCAAAGACCTGTTCTACGGCGGATTGATAAAGCCCGAGACCACCGATAATAATCAGGAGCAGAAGGACGATATAATCATCCGGCGTACTCATTGCCTTGACTTGCGGGATGGTGATCCTCCGCACAAAGGCCCATGCCAACCCATACAAAAAAAGAATTCCGCCGCCGAGCCCCGCCCATCTGAAAAAGTCAACCCAGGAGGCGAGGTTGTATGCGCCTCCTATAAGTCCTGTAAGGTGTGCCAAAAACAGGATGAGTATGCCCCAGTGCAGGCACAGGGATGCAGGGCCTATGGAGGCGCGGCCAAAGAATCCGGTGGAGCGGGTTGTCCACAGATAATCCCCACGGGCGCTCCAGTCCCACTTGCCTCTGTAACTACTCACAATTCCGCTAAAGCTACGGTATGTTATGCCACCGAAAAGCAGCATGATGGTGATGTAAGGCAATCCGATAAAAAAGAAGTTATCCAACATGGCTCTGCACCATTTGTTCTCGTTGTTTTGACAAAGGCTGTGTTTTTAGTTCGATGTTTATGACTTTCTCCAATGCCTCAAGAAGGTAGAGATATGGTGTTTTTAACTCTTCCAACTTGGACCGCATCGGAGTCAGGAACGGCAAAAAATATTCCTTAATGAATTTATCTCTTATGGGGTCGTCTCTTGATTCAGTCGTCATTGAAAGAAAATCCACCATTAACGGCAGGTAATCCGGCAGCTCTTTTTCACTCGGCTTCTGCCCGAAATGGTTGTAAATGCCAACCAGCTCTATCATGTATCCGTTTCTGTCGGAAACGGCGGCATTGGCGCACGTCTTGGGTTCGTCATAGGTATGACTTCCAAGGTACAGGGGGCATTTAGGGGCCAATTCAAACAGATCAATATAATCTTCTTCAGAAATAGTGTTTTCGCTTATGAACCTGGAAAGCAATCCCGCACTCTCTTTATCAATGCTTTCCAGCCTTTTAACTATTTCCTCGGCATCTTTCTTAAGATCCTCCTTATCCACGTCTTCCTCGGGCGGGCTGCACCACAATTCCGCGATGAGCCCATAAACGTCTTTCAATGTTTGCTTTCCGTCCATGCTACTCATGAGTTTTTGAACCTGTGTGATATGACTTGAAATAACTCTTTCTTCTCTTCATGGGCGACCAGGGATTCATCTGGTCAAAGCCAGCAAGGCCACGCTCGGTATATGGGCTGATGTCTGTGTCTTCGCGTTTTGCATTGGGAACCACAAAGCGTTCGTTGTAAAAAGCAAGGGACAATGCCCGTACGATTTCTTTTGCGTCCTCTTCGCTCAATCCCACTCTGTCGAGCACTTCCACATTGGGTTTGTTATCCACCCTGATGCTTCTTTGGTAGTGCCTCACCGCAAGCTGACGCAGAAGCGCCTTCTTCACGACCTCTTCATTCCCGGCTCCAAACATGCCTGCAAGATATTTGAAAGGCACACGGAACTTGTCCAATTCGTCGAGACTAAGAAGCGGGCCTTCTGACGGTTTTTCCATATCAAAGATATCCGTGCCCGAAGGAGAATCCTTTCCCGCACTGGTCACGATGGGAGCTAAAGGCGGAATATAAAACAGGCTCGGCAACGTTCTGAATTCGGGATGAAGCGGAAGCGCCAGCTCCCATTTCTTAACTATTTTGTAAACAGGAGAACGTTGTGCCGCGTCAATCCAATCGTCATTGATGCCGTTTTTCTTAGCCGCTTCTATTACTTCCGGATCAAAGGGGTCCAGAATGATGTCTCTTTGCGCCTCGACTAAGTCTTTATCTTCCGCCAGGGCGGCTTCCTCTACCCGATCCATGTCATAGAAAATAACTCCAAAGGAGCGGATTTTTCCTACGCAAGAATGGAAACAAACAGGAGGCAAACCCGATTCAATTCTCGGATAACAGAGAATACATTTCTCCATCTTTCCGCTGGCCCAGTTGTAATAGGGCTTTTTATACGGGCAGGAAGAGATGCAATAGCGCCAATTGCGGCATCTGTTTTGATCGATGAGAACAACACCGTCCTCCTCCCTTTTATAGGCGGCTCCGGAAGGGCAAGCACCTACGCAACCGGGGTTGATGCAGTGATTACATATGCGGGGAAGATAGAAGTAGAAGCAGTCTTTGAACTTGAGCGTCGCTTCTCTTTCCTCGTCGCTCATGTCCTGAAAATTTATATCGTAATTCCCGGTAATGTGGGCACCACCGGCGTTATCTTCCCAGTTCACACCCCAGTTGATGGGAACGTCTTCATTTTCCGTGACCATGGATTTGGGTCTTCCGACCGGTTGCTGTTTATATTGCTCGGAAGAATGCAGGTCATCGTAGGTGAAGGTATATACATCACCATCTCCGTAGTAATCCGCCATTTCAGGCACATGGGGATTGAAAAAGAGATTGGAGAGCATGTAGGACTTGCTGCCGTAGCGAAGTTTCAGCTTATCGCCATCCTTCACCCATCCTCCTTTCCACAAATCCTGGTTTTCCCATTGCTTCGGATAGCCGATGCCTGGCTTGGTTTCCACATTGTTCCACCACATGTATTCGGCGCCTTCCCGGTTCGTCCATACATTCTTGCAGGCAACCGTACAGGTATTGCAGCCAATACACTTCTCCAGGTTGAAGGACATGCTTAATTGAGCTTTTACTTCCATGGTTTTTTACTCTATTCGGTTGGTACTTTATCGAGTTCGCTTTCCTGATAAATCGGCCTATTCTCACTGCCCAAAGGCATCTTACGGATGATGACCCCGTGGTCGCGCTCAGACGGACTCGTTCCCCAATAGTTGACGTAATATGAAAATTGGGCGTAGCCACCAATCATCGTGTGTGGATTCATCAGGATTCTCGTGGTGGCGTTGTTGTTCCCGCCCCGCAGGTCAGAGCAATCGTTTCTCTTGGCGAGAGGCGAAAAGGGAACGTTTATATTCCGTTCCACCTGATGGTAGGTGATTGCCATGTTACGCGGCACCTGATGGCTTACCACCGCTCTGACAACTTCAATCCCGTTTTCGCAATACATTTCCACCCAGTCGTTGTCTATAACCTCGATCTCCGTCGCATCATCGGGATTGAGCCATACCGTGGGGCCTCCACGCGACATGTGCATCATCGGCCAATGATCTCTGAAAGAGCTGTGTATCTGCCATTTTCCATGAGGCGTGATGAAACGGAACACCTTTGACTTGGGACCGTCTTTATCCGGTTTGATGTCGCCAATCGCCACCATATCCAACGGCGGTTTGTTGGTTGGAAGCGCCTCTCCCAGTTCCCTGATGCCCTGGTGGTCGTAATAAACTTCCTGCCTTCCCGAAAGAGTGTGCCAGGGCTTCAGCCGCTCCACATTCATTGTCCACGGGGCGAAGGTTCTCTGTTTTCCGTCTTTATCGTGCAACACAGAACTCCACTGTGGCGTGGTATGAATTCTTCTCGGCTGTGAAATGATATCCTTGTAATGAACCTTCCTGTTTTTGACTGCGTCAACCATGTCGGTGAGAGGTAGCCCCACCTTCTTTTCCATTTCCTCGAAAAAGAGCCACGACAGCCGCCCATTGAGTTCGGGAGAAATCTGGAGAATGAGCTCACAGGCTTGCTCCGGTTTTTCGAAATACACGCGGTCGTTTTTTACATCTAAAGCTTCGTTGTGTTTGAGATCGTCCTCGACGATCGGCGTCAGGTCCGTGTACTGACCTTTGGAGCCATAGCCCTTGGGCTTGCTGACGAGCGGACCCAGGGAAACCAGTTTGTCGTAAACCTGGGTGTAATCCCTTTCAACAATGGCGATATTGGGAAATGTTTTGCCCGGAACGAGTTCCGTATCTCCATTTCGCCAGTCCTTAATCTCTCCCATGGACTGGGCGAGTTGGTCGGGGCTATCCATCCACAAGGCGTTGAACACAACGTCTTTTACGGGTTCAGGGAAATGTTTCTCCGCCATTTCCGAAAACTTCTTGGCCATGAGTTTGAATGCTTCCCAGTCGTGCTTAGCTTCCCATGGAGGCTGCGTTGCAGGCGTCAAGGGATGAACAAATGTGTGCATATCGCCAAAGGTGACGTCGTATTTTTCGTACCAAAAGGCGGCCGGCAGAACCACATCGGAATAATTGGCGGTAGAATCCATTCGTATGTTGAGATTCACCAGGAAGTCCAGTTTGCCGATGGCTGCTTCATCATGCCATTTTATTTCATTCACCATGCCTTCCGCTGGCTCTTCATCCCACAAAACATTGTTGTGTGTTCCGAGGAAATGCTTGAGCGCCAGTTCATGCCCCCGCATGCTGGTTCCTATGAGGTTTCCGCGATACACGGTAAGCATTTTCAGTTGGTTTTCAGGGGCATCCACATCATGAATGGCAAAATTCAACTTGCCATCCCTGAACTTCTGGGCAACCCAATCTTTCACCTCATCATCGGTCTTGCACCCTGCTTCGATGGCTTCCTTGTAAAGCTTCATCGGGTTCTTTTTGTCGACTTGAGGGAAGAAAGGCAGCCATCCCAACCTGACGGCAAGGGCGTTCATGTCGGCCGCGTGGTTGAAAGCAGGAAGCTTCTTGGCCCCCGTGGCCCACTGGGTGTCAAGGGGCATACTGTCGTATCTCCACTGGCCGGTGTGGAAATACCACAAAGAGGTGCTGTTCATTAGCCGCGGCGGCCTCGTCCAATCGAGGCAGCCACTGAGATTGACAAATGCCGCGTTTAAACGGGTGTGCTGGGTGCCGACATAGTGGTTGAAATTACCTCCGTTCACCCCGTTACAGCCGCAAAGGGCAAGCATCACCGCCTGGTTACGGTAATATATGGAAGCGCCATGGTAAAAGTGCTGGATTCCAGGGCCTGTTATGAACAGTGACTTCCCTTTTGTCTTTTCAGCATTATCGGCGAATTCCCTTCCCACCTGTATGGCAAGGTCTCTGCTCACACCCGTTTGCGATTCCTGCCAGGCCGGGGTGTATGGCCTCGGGTCGTTGTAGTCCTTGGGATAATCGCCACCCAGCCCTCTTGATACACCGGCCTGGGCCATCAAAAGATCGAAGGCGGTGGTTACGAGCAGTTCCTTGCCATCACTCGTTTTTATCTTTCTGGCGGGAACTTCACGCAAAAATTCTACTGACTTCTGGCTCTCCCCTTTTGTCTTACCCATATCTATATTGAAGGTATCGGTAAAGTCGCTGAATGAGACCATTGCCTTTTGGTCATCATTTCCGAGAAGGGTGAGGAGTGGGTCAAACTCTTCTTGGGTAACAGCGTTTTTAAGTTGAAGGTTCCAGTTTCCTGTTGGTTCCTTCTCCCACCTGAAACCGATGGACCCGGTGGGAAGGTGCAGGTTCCCTGCACCATCGGTCATGATAAGCTTCCAGTCGGCATTCTCCTCCTTGGCGTATTCTTCAACGTCAGACGCCCGCAGGAACCGTCCCATTTGATACTTATCGCCATCTTCCTCCAGCACAACGAGGAAGGGCTGGTTGGTATATTGTTTTACATATTCGGTGAAGTACGGCGTTTCCTTATCGACATAGAACTCTTTCAGGATCACGTGGATACAAGCCATCAGATAGGCGCCATCGCTTCCGGGCACGACCGGAACCCATGTATCGGCATATTTCGTGACATCCGAATAGTTGGGAGAAATCACAACTACTTTCGAGCCCCGGTATTTCGCTTCGGAAAGGAAATGGCAGTCGGCGGTACGGGTCATGTTTATGTTTGAGCCGGCGACAACCCAGTACGTGCTGAGATACCAGTCGGAGCTTTCGCAGTTTTCCGTTTGGTCCGCAAACATGGTGGACGAAACATGCGGAAGGTCGTGATACCACTCGTAATAACTGCAATATATGCCGCCCAGTAAATTGTTATATCTGTGCCCTGAAATGAAGCTGAGCAGGCTCATTGCGGGGATAGGCGAGAAGTTGGCCATGTGGTCGGGGCCATGCTCTTTGATGGTGTGAATCTGGCCCGCCACGACCAGCTCAACTGCTTTGTCCCAACTCACTCTTTTCCAACCAGCCTTGCCTCTGGCGGATTTATATATTTTTGATTTTTCCTCGTCTTCAACAACGCTTGCATAGGCCTCGACAGGATCTTTGCCGCTTTTGAGTTCTTCGGTATAAAAATCCCACAGTACTTTGCGTACGTACGGAAACTTCGGCCTCAAGGGGCTGTAAGGATACCAGGAAGCGGTAACGCCTCTCTGGCAACCCCTGGGTTCAACATTCGGGATATCGGGATCAATCTGCGGATAATCTGTTTTTTGAAGTTCCCAGCATATAAGCCCGTCTTTTACGAAGACCTCCCAACTGCAAGCCATGGAACAGTTCACGCCGTGACCCGACCTTACGCTGTAGTCGTAGCTCCACCTTTTTCTGTAAAACTCCTCCCACGAACGAGAGTCCTCGCTTACGTTGAACCAGTTGCTGTTATTTTTCATGACATCCCTTTTGATTTCTTTTTGATTTCCATGGTTCTTGAAATCATCTCACGTCTACTTTCTTCTTTCCCACCCGGAGTCCCACCATAGTGAGGACAATCAACATCACTATGCCTATGAGCGCAGTAAGCCAAAATTGAGGAGAACGACCGACGGCCACATCCGTTTGTTGCTCGGTGCTCTTCAAATATGCAATTACCGCTGCCACGTCTTCATCGCCTAATCCGAGCGACGGCATAGGCATATTGTCGGATTCCTGCAAAAGTTGCATTGCAATCGGGTCGTTTTCTTCAATCAGCCCCTCGGGATCTTGGATTTGCCGTTTGAGCCAATCTTCTTCCCTGCGCGTGGTTACGCCCGCCAAATCAGGCCCCACCAATTTCCCCTTACCGATGGTGTGGCAAGCCGTACAAAGACTTTGGAAAATTTCTTGGCCGGTCTCCGCGGCCTTACCATGGTTGGTCGGCCCCAACCAAATGGCAATCACAAGAACCCCTAATGCAGAAGCCCGCCATTTTTCTGAAAACCAGGTAATCATATTTACCAACCCTTCAAGTTTGAGACCCCGATCCGGGCGACAAACGAATCCAGCGCCAGATCAACCGCACGGACCATGTTTGGTCCTCACCAAGTTGGTTGCTAACGAATTTCACTACGGCACACCTATCTCAATGGCGTCAAGAGGTGGACTTGTGCTTAACGGAAAAGCATGCCCGGATCGCAATCGACTCACATCCTCCTCACCGACGATCACAATATGAAAAGAAGCCGTAGCAAAAAATGTAACGATAATTAATCGCATAGCAAAACCAATGAAATTTGCCCCTTAGCACAATATGATGCGCCTCAGGGAAAGACCGCAAATCTCTGAAAATCTTCGTGGGGAAAACCGAAAAAACAGTGCCGTATGAACGATGAAACTGTGCGCATCCGGACATTTTGATGCGACAATTAGCCGCGCTGCCATGGTGATGGAGCGGCCGAGCTCGGCGAGCGCGAAGCTGCCGCGAGCTATGCCCACCCTGAAGCCCGCGAAGTCAACGACTTCAGTTAAAAATGAAGTCCCCCCGTTAGGCTGTATGAACACGGTGTCACCGCCCGGCAGTCGGTCAAGCGCCAGTGCCAGCACCGCATAGTCGTCAGGTTGGCTCGGATTGGCGGCAGGACTGACCAGATGGTCGTTCTCGACGGCGAGCTTGACCAACTCCGCATGTGTCATGTTGCCGAGTAGCGGTTGCGGCAGAAGCGCCGCCGGAACCACGAAGAAGCGGGTATCCGGCTGCTTTGGGGTCACCACCTGGGCTATGCCCGCATCGATAGTGACGCCCGTTTCCTGGACACGGTGGTGCAGCAGCACACTGAGGATCACGCGCCTGTCGATCAAATCCTGCAGCACGAGTTGTGCAAGCAGGCGCCGGCCAGACGGCTCGCCGTCGAGAACGACCATCTGGGCGGTCCTGCCGCCGGGACCGGTGGCGTCACTGGTGTTGGCGTCGTTGGCGGTGGTGTCGCGGCTACCGTCGGCGGCGGCGGCGTCACTGCGGCGGCTGGTGGTGGCGAGCTGGGCGGTCCTGCCGCCGGGACCGGTGGCGTCACTGGTGTTGGGTCGATGATGTTGGGGTCGTCGAAGCCGGCGGCGATTCGAAGGCGGCCTCCTCTTGGTCTAATTCCTTGATGCTTTGGTCTAATTCCTTGATGATGAGGGCGTCGAGAAGCTCCGACAGGGCCTCAAGTGTTGGGGTCGTCGGAGCCGGCGGCGATTCGGAGGCGGCCTCCTCTTGGTCTAATTCCTTGATGAGGGCGTCGAGAAGCTCCACCAGGGCCTCAAGTGTTGGGGTCGTCGGAGCCGGCGGCGATTCGGAGGCGGCCTCCTCCTCTAATTCCTTGATGAGGGCTTCGAGAAGCTCCAACAGGACCACAAGTTTGGGGTCGTCGAAGGCCGGCGTCGATGTTGGCGGTGGAGGAGCCACCGTTACCGATGATGTTGGGGTCGTCGGAGCCGGCGTCGATGTTGGCGGGGGAGCATCCACCCAGTCCGTTACCGATGATGTTGGGGTCGTCACCGATGATGTTGGGGGCGTTATCGATGATGTTGGGGTCGTCGGAGCCGGTTCCTTGATGAGGGCTTCTAATT
>MPMA02175391.1_pt1 | contig 17792 bp, 16 predicted proteins | sample 1617361 | NCBI WGS metagenome assembly MPMA02 (sample SAMN05944807, study PRJNA350692) | marine metagenome | biome: marine; feature: ODZ; material: water; isolation source: 180 m water sample filtered on 0.2 um supor filter | place: Pacific Ocean | collected 2012-04-08 | depth 180m m | reverse complement strand
TTGGCCAATCCAATAATTGAAGAGACCGCAAACACCCGTCATAGCGTCCTGAAAATCACGAATATTCGTGGATGCCTCGCCCCAAAATTCACTTACATGAGATGAATGGAACCAACGGCTAATCAGCCCATCATCGCTTAGTTCAGCACGTCGAAAAGTAAAAGTTTCTGTCAATTGTTATTCATCAGACGGGGAACATGCAGGGGAAGGCACTGAAAATACTTTATGAACAGTTCAATGGGAAGATTCGGATTCAATGGGAAGATGGATTTTCTAAAAGACTCCCTAAATCTTTGATTTATTGGTGGGCCGTGCAGGGATCGAACCTGCGACCACCTGATTAAAAGTCAGATGCACAAAGGTGCATTTCAGACTGCTATTACAGCGTTATTGTAGCTCAGGTTTCCAATTCAATTACACAGAACTTGCTTGAATTGTCCTGAATTAACGAGAACTTCAATTTTGAATTGGAACTTAGCGGCATCACCTTAGTTACGTTAGATCGATAATGCTTATTCGTTGTATCAGTAGACGCATAACCGAACCTTTCTAAGGAAACCCAGAGATCATCTTTTAAAACAAGTTCTCGACTAAATCCGCGATTCTTAAACAAAATACTGAAACAAAATACCCGAGAGAATTGCACCACTGATACCAAATCCAAGATACGCGGCGAATACGCGTCCCTTAACCAGAGACCAGACGGCCGTCATTGCCGGAATACTGCTGACTGCACCCGCCACCAGAAAAGCCATAGCAGCCCCGGCGCTCATTCCTTGTTCGATGAGTCCCGCGACCAAAGCTGGTGCCGCATAACCGCTCAGATAAGCGGGAGCTCCAACGATAGCGCCCATCACAATCGAGAAGAACCCATCACCGCCTACGCTGGCGCCGATGACTTGAGCAGGTATATAAGTGACCAGTAATGCCTCCAATAGGTAGGCTAGAGTCAACCACTTAAGCAGAAACAGTCCATTGGCTAAGCATTCCTGCCTAAAGACCCGGCGTCGGTCGGGTTCAGTCCAGAATCGCCACAAGGTGTTACCGCCAAAAGGGTCGCTGTTGCAACTTGAACACCCCGATGTGCTTCTATCTTTCAGTGGCTGAGAGAAAGCACCCTGACGGCTGAGTATCCAAATACCGAACCCTCCGATCAAACCCAGAGCGACTGCGGCGATCGTTTTGCCAATGGCATAATCCCAGCCCAGCGCACTGGCTGTGATCAGCAGGGCCGGCGGGTCGATCAGCGGCGACGACAACCAAAATGCCATCACCGCCGAAAGCGGTACGCCAACGGCAAGTAACCCTGCAATAAACGGTATGACTTCACATGAGCAAAAAGGTGCGAGACCACCAACCAGAGCAGCCAAAATAATCATGCGTACCTCTCTACCTTTAAACGCCTCGGCTACTAGAGTTTCCGCACCGGTCGCCTTGAGGTAGGCGATCAGCAGGACTGCAATTCCGATTACCGGTAAAGTTGTTGTGAGAGCACCGGCCGCAAATCGTAGAATCTCGATTACCCGAGGAGAATCCAGCACCAGAATCAGTAACGGAATAATGATAATCACACTCCAGACGGACCGAAATGAAGACGATTTTGTAGCAACAAAAGCCAGCCTCTTAAGCGCCATCTCAGTCATCTTTTTCTCGTTCTAATAGTCTTTTCGTCTACACAGCATTCTTCCAGAAGAAATGATGCGAGTGATCGAATATGATCAAAATCTGCAAAGTTAAATACTGAAGTACCTAGTTTTCGCTGTTGTATGAGGCCTGCATTCTCAAGAAACCTAAGATGGTGTGTCAGAGTCGAGGCCGGGATGCCCAACTGGCTCTGAATCTCTCCAACCAATAAGCCTTGAGTACCGGCTTTCACTAAAAGTCTGAGTACTTGGAGTCTGGGCTCTGACCCTACCGCCAGAAATCCTTGGGCGGCGTGTTCTATGTTAACCAATGTTCATCGCCAATTTAATTCGCTATTACTAGTATTATAGTAGTAATTGTCAAACAATTATCACACTAGTGCATCAAGCGAGTTAAGTCCTTCAAAGTAACCACAACATACGGCTATCAGAAATAACAGAGGGGATCGGAAATCGACTCTTTTGAAACAGCGCTAAGTCGTTGATTTATTGGTGGGCCGTGCAGGGATCGAACTGATCTGTAAGACATTGAAATGGTGTATGTAATCTTGTGACCGTCGTATAGTTACCGTCAAAGCTACCGTCGAAAGTGCTGGATTTGGTTGGACGCCTATCGTTACATTCTGGTCACACTACCCTAATCTCTAGAGACCAATACCAGATTCAAAACCCCGACTTTGTGTATACCCAACCTGGAAGCAATCTGCCCATGACGACATACCGGCCTAAATACATCACTTTCGACTGCTACGGCACTCTCACCTGGTTTCAAATGGGCAATATGACTCGAGAACTCTACGCCGAGCATGTCCCGGCAGAACGCATGCAGGCTTTCATTAAAGATTTCGAGGCTTATCGATTCGACGAGGTGCTCGGTGCCTGGCAACCCTACGAATCGGTTATCAAAAATGCTGTCGAACGCACCTGCCGGAAATGGAAAATCGTCTACGACGACAACGTGGCGCAGGGATTCTATGATGCGGTGCCGTCCTGGGGGCCGCATCCCGATGTCGCGGAACCGCTGGTAAGAGTCGCGGAACACTATCGGCTGGTAATTCTTTCCAATGCCTCGGACAACCAAATTCAGTCAAACGTCGACAAGCTTGGGGCGCCTTTTCACGCGGTGTACACGGCCGAGCAGGCGCAGGCATATAAACCACGCTTTCAGGCTTTTGAATACATGCTCGACCAACTCGGCTGTGGCCCGGAGGACTTGCTACACGTTTCGGCAAGTCTGCGCTACGATCTGATGCCCGCCTGGGGCCTTGGCATAGAGAACAAGGTCTATGTGAATCGTGGTTACGAGCCGTCGACGCCCTATTTCGGTTACAGCGAGATCAGCGACATCGGCGGACTGCCGGGTCTGGTCGGGCTTTAAACGATTGATGGCGCCGAAATACGAACCATACTGGCTCGACACGGCGCCACCTTTCCGTGCAGCCGAGGTGAAACCGATCGGTGGGCGTTTCGACGTCGCCGTCCCGGGCGGAGGCTTCACCGGGCTTTCGGCCGCGCTCGCCTCGGCGGGTATCAAGTCGATCACCCGCATCGGAGACTGTAACGCTCCGGCAGCAATCGTCCATGCGACCTATGCCGGTTATCGCTACGCTCAGGCGCTCGATACGCTGCCAGAGAATCGCCTGTTTCGGCATGGGTTGCCCAGCCTCTAGAAAGACCCACGTATGCTGATGCGTTATAGGCATTTAAGAGCAGAGGATTTAGTGGGGAGGCTGGGGTAGATGTGTTTCACCCTACTATTCTAGACCCTAACAACGGTGAGAAAATATTAATAGTAGTGAGGTTTCTAGATTACACACTACTACTCATAAATTAAGAAGGGGATTGTAATGATCTCCTTTTTTCATGCTACAACAAATAATTTTCATTGATTAATTATCTTTTTGTTTACATCGTACAATCGGGAAAAATAATACACGAAAAGGAGACAATGCCGAACGTTATCTTTGTTATGGTTATTCCTGGCAGTTGCCCAGGACAGACCGGGTGTTTATTCTTCCTCTCCTAAAAAGCTATCCCAAAAAAACTAATCACGGAGTTCGATATGGATCAGTTGGTAAGTCTCGATCACACGGCTGCTCCGGAAAGTGCCACCCTTTATAAAAGTGCCTGCCGTATGTGTCATGGTGGTTGCGGTGTGATCGTTCATGTGGATGAGGGAAGAATTACCAAGATAGAGGGCGATCCCGACAATCCGATGAACAAGGGCAAGCTGTGCGCGATGGGAGCGGCAAGCCTAGACCAAATATATAATCCTCGGCGACTCAAGTATCCGATGCGCCGGCTGGGAAAACGGGGTGAAGGGAGGTGGCAGCGCATCTCCTGGGATGAGGCCTATGATGAGATGGTGGCCAAAATCCGGAAGGCCACCGATAGGGATGGCGCAGAATCGATTTGGGTGGGCACGGGCACAGGCCGTCATCATTTTCCCTATGTTTCACGGTTTGCCAACGCCATCGGTACGCCTAACTGGGGTGAGCCGGGTACCGCACAGTGTTTCCGCCCGCGCGTCCATGGCAGCATCATTACCATGGGACAGTTACCCATATGTACTTATACCAATGATATTTTTCCGGATCTGATCCTGTTCTGGGGCCACAATCCCATCTATTCGGGTCCCGACGGTGAATTAGGTTTTGGCGTGAGGGAAGCTCTCGCCCGCAAACCAAAAATCATTGTCGTCGATCCGCGGAAAACCACACTCGCCAGGCGTGCTGATGTATGGTTGCAGCTGCGGCCGGGCACCGACGATGCGCTGGCTCTTGCCATGCTCAACGTGATCGTCGAGGAAGGTCTCGAAGACAGGCAATTCGTCGACAAGTGGTGCTATGGTTATGAAGAACTGGCGCAGCGGGTCAAGACCTATACACCGGAATGGGCCGAACCGATCACCTGGTGTTCTGCTGGCGATATCCGTGCGGCAGCCCGGCTTTATGCCCAGATAAAGCCTTCTATGCTGGAATGGGGCTGCGCCATCGAGCACACGCCCGCCTGCTTTCAGACCGTCCGCGCACTCCTGTGTCTGCCGTCTATCACCGGCAACATTGACCAACCGGGAAGTTGGTCATTCGGCATGTTGCCCCTGGCACCGTTTCCCCAGCTATTCGACAAAATGCCTGCCGTGCAACAGAAAAAACGCTTGGGCTTCGATGATTTTAAGGTCCTGAGCGGCGAACTGGCACAACTGCCCTCGGCCCACGTTCCTACAATATTCAAAGCTATCCGCAGCGGAGTGCCTTACCCCGTCCGCAGCGGGTTCATCTTCGGCAACAATGCTCTTGCCACCTATGGCGACGCCAAGACGGTCTATGAGACCCTGATGGCACTCGATTATCTGGTTGTAGCGGAACTTTATATGACACCAACGGCCGAGCTTGCTGACCTGATCTTGCCGGTCGCCACCTGGGCCGAGGTCGACGCCCTGCCGGCGGTACCGTTCTACGGTCAGAACGTTATCCTGGCGCAGCAGAAAACCATCCAATATGCGGAATGCGTCCAGGATGAAGAAATTATGGCGGAACTGTGCCGCCGCCTGGGCACCGAGTTTGGACAGGAACCCCCGCAGCAAGTTTATGACGACATGCTCCGGGCCAAGTTGGATTTCGGCTGGCAGGAACTCAAGAAAATGGGTTTTTATCAGCCCGCGTTTAAATGGCACAAGTATGAGGAGAACGGCTTCCAGACACCGACCGGGAAAATCGAGCTTTATTCTACCCGCCTTAAGGAGATGGGCTACGACCCACTGCCTTCGTTTGAGGAGCCGCCGGAAAGCCCCTGCAGCACGCCCGAGTTGGCCGCAGAGTTTCCGCTGATCCTCATCACTGGCGCCCGCATCCCCCTGTTTTTCCAGTCAGAGTACCGACAAATATCGGGGCTGCGCAAAGGACAGCCGGAACCGGAGTGTGAACTGCATCCCGATACGGCAACCGCTCTCGGTGTCCATACCGGCGATTGGGTCTCCGTTGAAACCAAACGGGGCAAGTGTCGGCAAAGGGTCAAGATTTTTTCGGGCATCGATCCCAGGGTGGTTCACACCCAACACGGTTGGTGGTTTCCCGAGGAAGAAGATTCTCCCGACCATGGCATCTGGCGCTCCAATGCGAATGCGCTGACCAGTATGGCTCCGCCCTATTGCACGGCCATGGGCACCTACCAGTTGCGCGCGCTTTTATGCAAAGTGGTCAAGCTGGAGGACTCCGAAGAGCCCTGGTCCCCGCCGCTGGCAAAGACATTCAACAGCAACATTGCCGAAGTGCAAGAGTGGGCCAGGTAGACCTTAAAAAGTTAGTTTGTGGTCGGGAGTAATCGCAATAGGATTAATGGCCGCCTTTTCTGGATAATATCGAACAACATAAGACAAGAAAATGGTGGAGGCGGCGGGAATCGAACCCGCGTCCGTCAATCCGCCACGCACCGGCGACTACATGCTTAGTCTGTCTTTGATTTGACCGTACGTACCCCGACAGACAGGGTTACGGCCGGCGAGCCCGCTTAAGTTTAGCGTGGCGGGTCACGAGCACCCCATCACGCGAGCCCATGTAATTTGACCCCTCGGATCCCAGCCCATGGGCGAGCCGGGGGAGAGGCTAGCAGGGATTAAGCTGCTAGGGCGTAGTTGTCGTCGTTGGCAACTAAAAGTTTGCAGTTGGATTTACGAGGAGAACTGCACCTCGGCATGCTCCGATGGCTTTGTGATCCACGTCGAAACCAGGTCGCCCCCAGTTTTCGCCGACTGGTTCTCAGCCAGAACCTTATTTTACCACCGAACGGTTGGGTTCAACGGGTCTCTTTTAGAAGTCGATGCTGCTGCCGGTTCCACTCCCGCTCGCGAATTGTGGCCCGTTTGTCATGCTGTTTCTTGCCTTTCGCCAGGGCGATCTTCAGCTTTGCTCGGCCGCGTTTCCAGTAAAGCGACAGCGGTATCAGTGTGTAGCCGCGTCGCTCAACCGCACCGCGCAGGCGGCCGATCTCTTTGGCATGTAAAAGCAGCTTGCGGGTCCGGGTAGGGTCCGCAGTGACATGGGTTGAAACACTTTTCAAAGGTGAAAAATGTGCCCCGAACAGGAATACCTCACCTTGTCGCAGGATTACATAGCTTTCCTGCAGCTGAGCCTGGCCTTCACGCAGGCTTTTGACTTCCCAGCCTTCGAGTGCAATGCCGGCTTCATATTCTTCTTCTATGAAATAGTCATGCCTGGCCCGCTTGTTACGGGCGATAGCATTGTCTTTTTCTTTGGCTTTAGGCATGAGACAGCAGTTTCACGTTATAGCGGCGATCGAGCACAACAGTATAATCGGGGCCCATATTTCATCCGGGCTTGATGCTAAACGTGCATAAGGTCAACCGTTCCCTCATTTTGCCTTACAGCAGCGCCGAAATGTACGATCTGGCGAATAATGTGGAGGCTTACGACGAATTTCTGCCTTGGTGTAGTTGCTCAGCTGTGCTTGAACGTGATGAGGCCTGCGCCATTGCCCGTATCGATGTTTCCTACAAAGGCATGAAATCGTCGTTCACGACACGAAATGAACTGACTCCAAACCAGCAGATTCATATGACCTTGGTTGAAGGCCCATTCAGCGCACTGGAGGGGAAATGGTTGTTCGACTCGCTCGATAAAGTGGCGTGCCGGGTAAGCTTGGCAGTCGAATTTGCCTTCAGCAGCCGACTGATCGAGAAGACAATGGCGCCAGTGTTCACTCACATATGTGGCGATCTGATCGATGCGTTTGCTGGACGGGCCGAGCAGGTGTACGGTGAGCGCAGATTTGCTTGAGGTTGAAGTGGTTTATGCCCGACCTGAGCAGCAGGTGCTGATTCAGGTGAGCGTACCCGCTGGCAGTACCGCTCGTGACGCCATTGTATGTTCGAATATCCTTAGTGACGTACCCGGGCTCGATCTTAAAACACTGGCTGTGGGAATTTTTGCTCGACGAGTGACGCTCGATTACATCCTTAAAGCTGGAGATCGTGTCGAGATTTATCGGCCGCTGACGATGTCTCCCGTCGAAGCCCGTCGCTGGCGTGCAAAACTCAAAACACCTCAGTTGGACTGAGTCTTATCCAGAGGCCACAGCCTACGCCAGGCACGCTTGAGAAAACCAGGCTTAGCGGGTGTTGTTGGTACCTGGACAGAACTTTCACTTGAGCTGCTGGTCAGTGGTTCGGATTCAAAACCTTGTTCAATCTTTGTCAGCTGTTCGTTGTCGAAGAAGACCGTTAGACGTTGCTGTTCGACCTGACGCGTTTCGCCGGAGCGGAAACTGTAGAAATAATCCCACCGCTCTGTGTGAAATGGATCTTCCACCAGGGGGGCACCGAGAAGATATCGAACTTCCGCCTTTTTCATCCCGGGCTTGAGTTGCTCAATCTGTTCGGGGGTGACAATGTTGCCTTGTTGTATATCGATACGATAGGTTCGCACGCAGCCGAAGAGCAATAGGGTCACAACGGATAAAAGAATAACGAGACGGAAATTCATACTGTTCTGGCTCAGGCTCTAAAACGGTGATGATAATCGGGTCGAGACCCCATAGCACCCTATGATCTCACGAGCAGAGATTGTACCGCCAGCGAGCTCTTCCTTATTCTCAATCGAGCTTACTTCAGTGCAGTGATGATTCGGTTACCCGTTGCAGCATTTCTTCGGCATGGGCAAGGGTTTGCTGGGTGATCTCAATACCGCCGAGCATACGTGCGATTTCGTCTGTTCGCAGTGCTGGATCTAGTGGACAAATCTCAACCTCAGCATCATCGGTCTTGGTGACGTGAAGGTGCCCATGGCCCTGCACGGCCACTTGCGGCAGATGAGTAATGCACAAAATCTGTCGTTGTGAACCCAGCAGACGGAGTTTGCTGCCGACAATCTCGGCAATCCTCCCACCGATGCCGATATCGACTTCATCATAAATACAGCTGGGTACAGAGTCGATCTGAGCGGTGACCACTTGAATGGCGAGACTGATCCGGGATAACTCACCGCCGGATGCAACCTGGTCCAGAGGCGCAAAGGGCATCTCAGGAATGGTCCTAACCGCGAAGTTCACATTTTCTGCACCGTAGCGTGTGCGACTTGTTGTTTCTATAGGACTGAGATCAACGGAAAATTTGGCCTGCTCCAGGCCCAGGTCGGCTAACTGTCGAGTTACGGCATCCGCGAGTTTTTCGGCCGATTGCGCACGCCCCTGACTGATACGACTGGCGAGGCTGTCATAGTCGGTTATCAGCGTCGAGATCTGCTGCTCGACTTCTAATATTCGCTGTTCCTCCGTGGTGATCGATTCGAGTTCCCCTGACAATCGTTCGAGCAGGTCGCGTAACTGTTCTGGCCGTACCTTGTATTTTCTTGCCGCGTCGTGAAGTAGGGTCAGCCGACTGTCAAGGCGCTGGAATTCCTCGGGGTCAAGTTCATAGTCAACATGACAGCGGCGAATGTCGTTTACGGCATCGCTCAAAAGCGTGGTGATGTCCTGTAACTGGGATGCACTGTTAGCCAGGCGGGTGTCAAACTTGCTGAGTTCTGCTAAACGATCCGATACACGCCCAAGGAGCACCAGTACTGTGTCGTCTTCTCCCTCCTCAAGTTCATGCAGAGCCTGCCACGTGCCTTCAGCCAGTTCGCGGGTGTGTGACAGTCGTGAATGTGCACTGTCCAGTGATGCGAGTTCATCCGGTTCTGGTGCAAGAGCAGTCAGTTCATCCACCTGATGACGTAGATAGTTTTCTCGTTGCGCTGAGTCATCTGCCTTGGTGCGCAGTTCTTCAAGGTGAGTTGTAGCGGTGCTTAGCTGGTCGAAACAAATTTCCAGAGCGTGAACTTCATCGAGGGTGCTGGCAAACGCATCCAGTGTTTTCCGTTGAACTGTTTTTTTGAGCAGTTGGTGGTATTCGTGCTGTCCGTGAACATCCACCAGTAGTTGACCGAGCTCTCGCAATGAACTGATCGGAACTGGACGACCCTGGATAAAACCCCGGGATGATTTCTTGTGGGATACGATTCGTCGCAGTGTGCACTCAGAATCATCAATATCAATCTCTTGACCCTCGAGCCATAGCTGCGCGGCGGGATTGTTACTGAGGTCAAAGCCGGCCTGTACTTCGCATTGCTCTGAGCCCGGTCGGATGATGTCTCCGGAAGTGCGATCACCGAGCAGAATGGTGAGCGCATCAACAATGATCGACTTCCCTGCGCCAGTCTCTCCAGTTATAACGGTGAGGCCACCGTCAAATGAGATTTCAACGTGTCTGACAATAAGAAAATCTCGAACGTCGATCCAGGTGATCATTACGCTGAATGCTGCTGATTATCCCCAGCCAAGCTTGGAACGAAGCGCGGTGAAATGATTATGGCTATTGATCCGGACCATACGGGTCACAGTTTCCGCACGGCTGATTCGAATAATCTCGTTGCCCGAGACCGCGAGCTGCTTGAGGCCATCGATAAAGACATTGCCATCTGCACCGGCCAGATCAAGTATCTCCAGCTCAATGATGCTGCTGTCGTCAAGCACCATCGGCCGGTGTCCGAGGGTGTGTGGGCAGATCGGTGCAAAAACGATTGCCGGCAGCAACGGATGCAGTATCGGACCGCCGGCTGAAAGTGCATAGGCCGTTGAGCCTGTCGGGGTAGAAATAATCACACCATCGCCCCGGGTTCGCCCAAGAGGTTCAGAGTTGACGTGGGTATCGAACTCGATCATGCGACCGGTGTTGCCCTTGCTTAAGGTGACATCATTCAGTGCAACACTTTCGTTCAGGTTGTCTCTACCGTTTGAAATCTGAACCTGCAGCATGATTCGCTCCTCTACGGTGAACTCACCGCGGAGAAGTTCGTCCATGCCCTCGTGCATTCGGTCCGCAGAGAGGTCTGTCAGAAACCCAAGTCGCCCCAGATTAATACCGATCATCGGTAGAGCATATGATGCCAGACCGCGTGCGACGTGGAGCATGGTGCCGTCGCCTCCAACGACAACCGCAAGGTCTATCGTCTCACCCACCGGCAGACCGGAATCTTCGATCCGTGTGCCGGTGATATTGTCTGCAGTCGTGTCTCCGATGTAGACCGAAATATCGCGATTTTCCAGGTGTTTCCGCACAGCATCCAGCGCGCTGCTGACATCGGGGTCCTTATAGCGGCCGAATAGTCCTACGGACGAAATTTGCATACCAGATGACCTTTTTTCCGTGAATGGGTGGATCGAAGAATTGTCATGGGCTGAGCCATTTGTTTGAGGTAATTGCGTATGGAACTGGCAATGGTATGATTCGTGCGCAGGCCCATAAATCAGGCTGATTAATCTGATTTTACCTCCAAGTTCATTTGCTGCCTAAACTCGACGATTTAAGATGACAGCCGCAACAGAAATTCAACTCAGCGACAGGGCTGAAACTCTGCTGCGAGAGCTCGTTAGACGCTATATCAGCGATGGAGAGCCAGTCGGTTCGAGAACCCTTTCACGTGAGTCCGGGCTTGAACTCAGTGCCGCGACAATCCGCAATGTCATGGCGGATCTTGAGGATCTTGGACTGATCCGATCGCCGCATACTTCGTCTGGACGAGTGCCGACACAGTTGGGTTACCGGGTTTTTGTCGATACTATGCTCAAAGTTAAGCCACTGGATGCGGCTTCGGTCAACGAAATCAACTCCGGACTCGCGTCTGCTCGCGACCCTGACGAGTTGATGTCGATGGCATCGGAACTACTCTCCCAGATCACTCAGTTTGCCGGTGTGGTTCTGCTGCCCGGTGGTGAGCACGCGAATCTGCGCCAGATTGAGTTTCTACCGCTGGCTGACGATAGAATTCTGGCGATCCTCGTTACCGAGGACGGCCGTGTTCAGAATCGCGTACTTTTTGTCGACCGAAAATATACGCCCGTAGAACTCGTTGAAGCAGCGAACTTTTTTAACGAACGCTATTCTGGTCGTGCACTCAATGAGGTGCGCAGACGACTGGTTCAGGACATGGAACATGACAGTATCTCGATGAATCGAATAATGCGCACTGCGGTCAACATGGCCAAGGAACTTTTCGGCGATGAGACCGCGTCAGACAGCGTAGTGGTCAGCGGTGAAACCAATCTTATGAGCGTGCCGGACTTCGACCAAGTTGAAAAACTCCGGGAAATCTTCGATGCGTTCAAAGCGAAGCAGGATCTTCTCCAGTTGCTCGATAAGAGTATGAACGCGCGAGGAATATCTATTTTTATTGGAGAAGAATCAGGGTACAACGCGTTGACGGATTGTAGTGTTGTCACGGCACCTTATGAATCAGATGGCCGCTGCATTGGTGTGTTGGGTGTGGTTGGCCCCACGCGTATGTCTTATGAGGATGTGATTCCCGTCGTTGATATCACGGCCCGATTTCTGGGCACTGCCCTTAAGTCTCTTCACTAGCGGTCGATCCGAGCCGGCCCAAGGGCAACGCATGCATGGCATGCCCTTGAAAAATTAGAATATTGCCCCAGTTTTATGCACAGAACCGATATTGTTTCCAGGAGCTAACACGCAAGACCCAATTCACCATGACTAGAACCGGCAAAGACAATTCCCAGAAGAACGATGAAATAGCTTCCAGTGAGGTCGTTGATGAGCTGGAATTGAATAAACCCCAGGCTGACGGAACCGAGGATGGCGCCGACGTCAGCGCCGTCTCCAGCGGTGGGGTTCAAGCGACACCCGAGCCTGCTGCAGAGGCTGACGCCCAGAGTACGCCAGCGGAGGAGAGCCCCGAATTGGCTGCAGAAGGCTCTGCAGAGTCTGCGGCCCAAATTACTGCGCTGCTTGATCAGGTTGCCGAATATCAAGACAGTTATCTGCGGGCTAAGGCGGAAGTAGACAACATCCGCAAGCGGGCTGAGACCGAGGTCGCCAATGCGCGTAAATTCGCCCTGGAGGGGTTTATACGGGAACTTCTGACTGTGAAAGACAGTCTAGAAATGGCCTTGACTGCTGATCAGCCGTCGGGTTCGGAGGTGGGTAATCGCGGTATCAGCGAGGGGCTGGAACTGATTCTGAGGCAACTGGAGAGTGTTTTTTCGAATTTTTCGGTTCAAATGATTGAACCCGAGGTGGGCGACAAGTTGGACCCGGACCAACACCAGGCTATGAGCGTGGAAGAGTCACAGGACATTCCGCCCAATTGTGTGAGCAAAGTTATTCAGAAAGGCTACTCGCTCAACAACCGACTTTTACGACCTGCGATGGTGCTGGTGGCAAAATTACCCGGAGAAACTGCAGGAAAAGGTTGAAAAAATGACCAGCCACCCCCATTTTTGGAACATAGATCCAAGATCGTCAAGAAGAACTTTTAGGGAAATAGCATGACAAATATTATCGGAATTGATCTGGGCACAACCAACTCCTGTGTCGCAGTTATGGAAAGCGGCACGGCCAAGGTTATCGAAAACAGTGAAGGCGACCGAACCACGCCATCTGTTGTGGCTTTTGCGGAGGACGGTGAAGTGCTGGTCGGACAGTCTGCCAAGAGACAGGCCGTTACCAACCCCCACAATACGGTTTTCGCTGTAAAGCGCCTGGTCGGACGGAAATTCGACGATCAACTGGTACAACGGGATATCGACTTGATGCCTTATTCGATCGTCAAGGCTGATAATGGCGATGCGTGGGTAGGAGTTGCTGAAAAAAGACTGGCGCCGCCGGAGATCTCCGCCCGCATACTGCAGAAAATGAAGCAGACTGCCGAGGATTATCTTGGTAGCGAAGTCACGGAAGCAGTCATAACAGTACCGGCCTATTTTAATGATTCACAGCGTCAGGCGACGAAGGATGCCGGTAAAATTGCTGGTCTTGAAGTCAAGCGAATCATCAACGAGCCGACCGCCGCTGCATTGGCTTATGGAATGGAAAAGCAGCAGGGAGACCGTAAGATTGCGGTGTACGATCTGGGCGGTGGGACATTTGATATATCCATTATCGAGATTGCAGATGTCGACGGTGAGCACCAGTTCGAGGTCCTGGCAACCAACGGCGACACTTTTCTCGGTGGGGAAGATTTTGATCGCCGATTGATTGATTATCTCGCTGACGAGTTCAAGAAAGACAACGGCATGGATCTGCGTGGCGACCCACTTGCAATGCAGCGCCTCAAAGAGGGAGCCGAGAAAGCCAAGATTGAGTTGTCTTCAAGTACTCAGACCGAAGTTAACCTCCCCTATATCACGGCAGATCAAAGTGGACCCAAGCACCTGAATATGAAGCTCAGTCGGGCGAAGCTTGAGGCGATGGTAGAAGAGCTGATCCTTCGCACTATCGAACCTTGTAAAACTGCTTTAAAGGATGCCGGTCTTAGCGCTTCAGACATCGATGAAATTATTCTTGTCGGTGGTCAGATTCGAATGCCAAAAGTTCAGGAAGCAGTTAAGGATTTCTTTGGACGCGAACCCCGACGGGATGTGAATCCCGACGAGGCCGTTGCGGTGGGTGCCGCTATTCAAGGCGGCGTACTGGGCGGTGAGGTCAAGGATGTACTGTTACTGGATGTCACACCGTTGTCCTTGGGAATCGAAACCCTCGGTGGGGTGATGACAAAGCTGATCGACAAAAACACCACCATACCCACCAAGGCAAACCAGGTATTTTCGACCGCAGATGACAACCAAACAGCAGTAACGGTCCATGTTCTGCAGGGTGAACGGGAAATAGCCCAGCACAACAAGTCACTCGGTCGCTTCGATCTGACGAATATCCCACAGGCACCTCGCGGTATGCCACAGATTGAAGTCACCTTTGACATTGACGCCAATGGCATTCTCAATGTTTCAGCCAAAGACAAGGCGACCGGTAAGGAAAACAAAATCGTCATCAAGGCAGGTTCTGGTCTATCTGATGAAGAAGTTGAACGCATGGTCCAGGATGCAGAAGCACATGCCGAAGAAGATCGACAGGCTCGTGAGCAGGTAGATGCACGCAATCACGCAGAGGCGATGGTTCATACGGTTCGCAAGACACTTACTGAAGCCGGTGATAAGGTCGAAGCAAGTGACAAGGAAAATATTGAATCAGCGATCAAGTCACTTGAAGAGGTACTAGCGGGTGATGACGTCGAGCAGATCAAAGAGAAAACAACAGCTCTGATGGAAGCCAGTCACAAGTTGGCAGAACAGATGTATCAGGAGCAGGGTGCTCAAGATCCCACGGCCGGTCCGGACGGTCCCGATGGCGGTGAGGGGTCCTCAGGTCCTGGTGGAGACGATGTCGTCGACGCCGAATTCGAAGAGGTAAAGGATAAAGATAAAAACTGATCACTTTGTCAGGCGCCGTGAAAACGGCTATAACAACGACAATTGTTCGAAAGCCGGCATCAGGACCGGCTTTCATTTGTTGCAAGATACCCTAGTCTAAGCATACGGAATTATGGACAAGCGCGACTACTACGAAGTTTTGGGCACCTCCAAAAACAGTCCTGATGCCGACCTGAAAAAGGCTTATCGAAGACTCGCTATGAAGTTTCATCCGGATCGAAATCCGGGTGATCAGGAGGCGGAGAAGAAGTTCAAAGAAGCGAAAGAAGCCTACGAAGTTCTGTCCGACCCCCAGAAAAGATCTGCATACGATCAGTTTGGACACGCTGGCGTCGACAGTTCCTCGGGCATGGGTGGCGGTCCCGGTGCTGCTGGTTTCGGTGATATTTTCGGTGATATTTTTGGCGACATCTTCGGCGGCTCCGGGGGCAGGCGAAGTTCGAATCGCGGCAGTGATCTGCAGTATTCTCTGGATCTTTCCCTGGAAGATGCCGTAAGAGGTACGGAGACCCGTATTCGTGTGCCCACGTTGGTCAGCTGTGAGACCTGCAGCGGATCAGGTGCGAGGCCCGGCACGTCGCCCGGTGCGTGCTCCACCTGCGGTGGTCAGGGACAAGTGCGTATGCAGCAGGGATTTTTCTCGATTCAGCAGACCTGCCCCCAGTGCCGGGGTAAAGGCACCGTGATCACCTCGCCCTGTAGTGATTGTAGTGGGGGTGGCCGTGTTCAGAAAACCAAAACGTTGCAGGTCAAGATACCGGCTGGTGTAGACGAAGGTGATCAGATCCGTCTGTCTGGTGAAGGAGAGGCTGGTGCGGCCGGTGCACCACCGGGCGATCTTTACGTTCAGGTGCGTCTTAAAGAGCACCCAATCTTTACCCGCGACGGAGACAACCTTTACTGCGAGATGCCCATCAGTATTGCTACAGCAACGTTGGGGGGCAACATTGATATTCCGACGCTTGAAGGGCGGGCCAACCTCAAGATTCCATTGGAAAGTCAGTCAGAGCGGATTTTTCGTCTTCGGGGTAAGGGGGTGCGTAATGTACGCAACAAAGCACAGGGCGATCTTTACTGCAAGATCAAGATCGAAACGCCAGTTAACCTCAACCGCAAGCAAAAGGATCTGCTGATGGAGTTTGACCGACTGACCCTGGAAGGGGGGGAGCGGCATCGCCCGCGAGAAAATTCGTGGTCAGATCGGCTGAAGTCCTTTTTTGAGGATTTTGTGTCCTGACCGTGAACTGACTCGCTGCGTTGTTAGGGCCTGGGTTTTCCGTTCTGTCCTACTACGGAGATCGTTCATGCTGCGTATAATGCAATTCCGTTGATCTGTCAGAGCAAGCCGGATGATTGTTGTTACCCCAACACCACTGGATGGCGTTGTCGTCGTGGAGCCGACGGTGTTTGACGATGACCGCGGTTTTTTCATGGAAAGTTTCAACAGCCATGATTTCGCCGAGGCAGGGCTGCCTCATGTGTTCGCTCAGGATAACCAGTCTCGTTCAACCCGGGGTGTGCTGCGCGGTCTTCATTATCAGCACCCCAACTGGCAGGGAAAGCTGGCTCGAGTTATCGTCGGTGAAATCTTCGACGTGGCTGTTGATATCTGTCGGCGTTCTTCCACTTTCGGCATGTGGTTTGGAATCGTCTTGTCGGCCAAGAACAAAAAACAGTTATATATTCCGCCGGGCTATGCGCACGGCTTCTGTGTGTTGAGCGATGTTGCGGAGATGATCTATAAGGTTACGACGCCCTATTGTGCTGAAGACGATGCCGGCATTCGCTGGAATGATCCTGAAATCAAAATCGACTGGCCAGTGTCTGCGCCCATCCTATCGGAAAAAGATGCCCGGGCCCCGCGGCTCAGCGAAATCGGAGACCTTGCAGTCTGAGGTGTATTTGTACAGTGAAGATACTGGTCTTCGGCAGGATAGGACAACTGGGATCAGCGCTTGCTGAGGTCTTATCAGATCGGTATGAAACACGGTTCATCGATCAGCCGGAACTCGATCTGACTGCGCCGGAGAGCGTTCGTGATCACGTACAGACCTACCTGCCTTCGATCGTGATCAACGCCGCCGCTTATACGGCCGTTGACCGTGCTGAAACGGAACCAGAGCTCGCTCATATTATCAATGCCCGCGCACCGGGATCATTAGCTTATGCCTGTGACGAAGCCGGCGCCGTGTTGATACATTATTCAACGGACTATGTTTTTGATGGCGCGGCATCGATGCCCTACACCGAGACTGCGGCAGTGGCTCCAACCGGGGTATATGGGCAATCCAAACTGGCTGGAGAAATTGCGGTGGCCAGCGCGACCCAGCGGTACGTGATACTTCGCACGGCCTGGTTGTATTCAGCAGTCGGGCACAATTTTGTGAAAACAATGCTGAAGCTGGCCAATTCTGGTCAGCCGATCCGCGTCGTGGCAGACCAGATTGGCTCTCCTACCTATGCCCAGGATCTAGCCCGTGTAACACGGGGCATAATTGAAGTGTTGAACAGCAGACGTGAGGACTGTTTCGGGCTGTATCACGTGACCAATACCGGTACCACCAGCTGGTATGGTTTGGCTCAGGAAATATTTCGATTGGCGGCACATCAGGATGTGGTCGTGCAACCCATCAGCACTGAAGAGTACCCCACACCTGCCCCGAGGCCGGCCTATACCGCACTGGATTGTTCCAAACTGGAGCGGGTATTTGGATTGACGCTGCCGAGTTGGCGTGACGCACTGGCCCGGTGTATCGATAGTCTGTAGGGGTCGGACCGACAGCGATGAGGCTACTGGCGATTGATACAGCAACAGAGGCGTGCTCAGCAGCCTACGCAGATGATGACCAAATTATTGAGCGTTTCCAG
>MPMA02006548.1_pt1 | contig 17855 bp, 14 predicted proteins | sample 1617361 | NCBI WGS metagenome assembly MPMA02 (sample SAMN05944807, study PRJNA350692) | marine metagenome | biome: marine; feature: ODZ; material: water; isolation source: 180 m water sample filtered on 0.2 um supor filter | place: Pacific Ocean | collected 2012-04-08 | depth 180m m | reverse complement strand
CTTGGACAAGCCGGCCACGACTGGCTCCTTCTGGGGTGAGGTCAACGCAAACATTCACCGCGCCCTCGGATGTGTCGGGACCATCACCGATGGCGCGGTCCGTGACATCGATGAGATGACCAATGCCGGCTTCAAGGCCCTAGCCCGGCGGTTGTGTGTGGGGCATGCTCACGTCGTTCCCGTCAACTGGGGCTGCGATGTGAAGGTCTTCGGCCAGCGAGTTAAGCCTGGACAGTTGATTCACGCCGACAAACACGGTTTTCTGGCGATTCCGCCTGGGGAGGAGAAGGGACTGCTGGACGCGGCGGTATTCATGGATCAAAATGAATGCAATACGGTTATCAAGGCGGCACGCGGTTCGACCGGGCTGGCGCGTGATGAATTGACGGCGGAACTCGATCGCGCGATAGCGGCATTTGGCAAGGCGGCCAAGGAGCGCTTTGGTGACCCAGGGGAGTTTGGTGGCTAGATGAACGACTGGCCAATCGGCTTGATGACCAGTTCCGGCACGTGAGCCAGCGGCGGTAGCTTGGCAATGGCCAGGGTGATGTTGGCGATGTCGGCCGCCTTGAGGATTTTTGCGCGATGCTCCGCCGAGGGCGGCACCGGACGGTCATCGAGGATTGGCGTGTCTACTTCGCCAGGGAAGATTGTTGTGATCCGGATGCCGTTTTCGCGTTCGTCCTCATTAGCGCTCGTGCCCAGAGCGGCCATGGCGAACTTGCTGGCATTGTAGGCCACGCCACCGAGCGGGGCGGCCCGCTTGCCGGAGGTCGACGAGATGTTGATGACGAGGCCAGTCTTGTGCGGTCGCATGAGCGGCAACCCATAGTGCATGCAGTTGAAAGCGCCGGTTGCGTTGATGGCCATCAACTTGTCCCAGTCAGCCGGGGCCAATTCACCCATCGAACGCTTGGGCACGTTAGTCCCGGCGCAGTTCACCAGAAGGTGCAACTGGGTGAATTGGCTTCCAATCCAGTCGAACAACGCTTTGACGCTCCCACGCTCCGCGACATCCACCGTTTGGGTGAGTATGTTCCCGTCACCTTGGTTGGCAATGCCATCCAGCTTGGCCTGCCGACGTCCCGCGACCACGATCTTCGCCCCCTCCCTGGCCAAGCCAAGCGTAATGGCTTCGCCCATGCCGCTGCCGCCACCCACCACGACCGCGTTTTGTCCGGACAAGCTCACAGGCAAAAGAATACGGATACTACTTCAGGATGAAAGGATGAATGCTCATCAGGCGATGAACATCTTCGCCCATGAGGGTCGTCACCGGGTGGTGGTCAACGGAGAGACAGTACGATCGTACGACCTAACCACGGGCGAATTGATGTGGAGATGTGGCGGCCATACCGTGGGTGAAATTCCCATGCTGGCGGTCGGCCACGGCTTGGTTTTCGCTGCCAGCGGTTTAGAAAAAGATATACTTCAGGCGATCGCATTGGGCAAGAACCGGTGACCGGGGCCGCGGCAAGGAGATTCACGGTACATGATGCCCAGAGAAGGGGGGCTTTTAGTTGGGTGTGAATTGCAATATTCTCTTCTCAACTTTTTGGGTGAAAACGAAATGAAGCACTTGCTAATCACAACCATCGCAACCGTGCTATTGGTGGGGTGCGCGACGACGCAGTCACCAGGCATCTCAATTCACGATGCAGCAATTGAGGGAAACGTCAAAGCGGTTAAACAGTACTTGGCAACTGGCACGGATGTTGAATTAAGATGTAAGAGCTGTGGGGGTACAGCGTTAAACCACGCGGTTCAACTGGATCGCAATGCTGTCGTCGAACTTCTAATCAAAGCTGATGCGGATGTGAATGCGAAGGATAAAAGCGGAATGACACCTTTACATACAGCGGCTTGGAAAGGTCACAAGGAAGCCGCCGAATTACTGATCGCCAAAGGTGCAAATGTAAATGATGCAAAGAATGAAACTGGATCAACTCCTATGCATTGGGTTGCTAGTTACGGCCGCAAGGAACTCGCTGAATTATTAATCGATAATGGTGCAAATGTGAATGCGAAGATTCCTTACGGCCTTAACAAAGGCGAAACACCACTAGATTTCGCTACTCATCCGGATAACGTAAACGCCTCCTCCGAAACCGCCGACCTCCTTCGTAAACACGGCGGCAAGACGGGTGAAGAATTAAAAGCTGAAAGGAAATGAAACTTCCGACACCTGTCCAACGTCGCAACCACGCTGTTTAAAGCATTGTGGCACCTCAAGTAGCCTGCTATCTTTCAACTCACTTTAGGCTTATGGAACAGATACACACACTACTGGCGCTATCGGTCGTCTCCCTGCTGGCCTCGACCACTTCCAGTCTGCAGGCGAACGATGATCTCAAAAAGCCGTTTCGCCTGAAATCCGGCAGCGAGATCATCGACGTCAACACCGGCCACGCTGCGCCGTACCTGTTCGATTTCGATGGTGACGGAGTCCGTGATTTGCTTGTCGGCGAGTTTGGCAAGGGACGACTCGATTTCGAGGGTCAACTTTACGTGCGAGGTCGCCTGCGCATTTACCGAAATGTTGGCAGCGAGACCAAACCGCACTATGACGGTTTCAAGTGGTTTCAGGCCGATGGCAAAATCGCCGAAGTGCCGATCACCTGCTGCGTGAGCTTCTGCCCCGAACCGGTCGATTGGGATGGCGACGGCGATATGGATATGCTCACCGGCAGTTACCCCGGGCACCTTTACCTTTACCTCAACGACGGCAAAGGCGAATACGCCGCAGCCAAGATACTAAGGGATACTGGAGGGCAATTCATTAAACCAAACTACTCCACCAACCCTCGTGCACACGACTGGGACGGCGACGGCGATCTGGATTTGGTAATCGCCACATCGGGCAACATTCATGTGGTGGAAAATATTGGCACGCGAAAGGAGCCGAAGTTCGATCCAAAAATCGAGAAGGTTAAGTTTAATGGCAAAGTCGTCAGTCTGCGCGGCCGTCTCGGAGTGGAGATTGCCGACTGGAACGGTGATGGTCGCGCCGACTTGCTGGTTGGCCTTGAAAGCACCGGTGTGATCGCGTTGTTCGACAGCGCCAGTGAAGGCGACCCGGTTTTTACTGAAAGTGAAGTGCTCATCCGCGAACCGGATCCCAGCTCCGGCCTGCAGTCAGGCAAGGATCATCCTGGTGGCCGGCTCAAAATACACGTAGCCGACTACAACGGCGACGGTCTTGCAGACTTGCTCGTTGGTGACGTTAATTCCCCAAGTACCACCCGTCCGAAACGCACCCTGTCCAAGAAACAACTGGGGGAATACGCCGACTTTAAGAATCGCACCGATGCCGACACTATGGAGATCTCCCGGCTGGTTGCCAAACGCGAGGTGTGCCTTGATCGTGATGCCGCCTCAAAAATCCAACGCCGAATTTTTGAACTACTTCGCAAACGCGGCGACAATTACTACGACCAGTTGGACAAATTCGAAGAGTCGGTCAGCAGTGGCACTCACGGCAATGTGTGGGTCTATCTTCGCAAGCCGACCAAGGCTGAATAACGACTACTTCGATAGTTTTTACGGCGAAATCGCTGCCCTCCTCCGCAAACACGGCGGCAAGACGGGTGAAGAATTGAAATCTAAAGGCAAATGAAACACCTCCTCCTCACAACAATCGCAGCCGCCCTCGCGTTTGCTTACGGCGACTCGCCGTTACATGCGGCCGAGGGGAACGACCAGCTGCCGAACTTCGTTATCCTGCTCAGTGACGATCAGAGCTGGGTGGGATCGTCGGTGTTAATGGATCCGGCCGACAAGCGTACGCGCAGTGACTATTTTCGCACGCCGCATTTGGAGCGCCTGGCGAAGCGCGGTATGTTGTTTTCTCAAGGGTACTCGCCTGCACCGTTTTGCTGTCCCACCCGGCGCAGTCTGCTCGTAGGCCAGTCACCGGCACGGCATATCTACCAGAAGGACCAAAAGCACTGGACCGTCAACTACCGCAAGCAGTTGAGTCTGCCGTTGATGCTCAAGCAGGCCAACTCGGCATACCAAACCGCACATTTTGGCAAGTGGGATATGCGCTTCGATAACGTGACGCCCAGCGAGATGGGTTATGACGTCAGCGACGATTACACCGACAACAGGACTGGTGGCGGCAAGGGTTCCGGCGGTCCTGCGGCAAAGGAGGATCCGAAGCAGATCTTTGGCATCACGAAACGCACCTGTGACTTCATGGAGCAACAGGCGAAGGCAGGGAATCCTTTCTTTGTGCAGGTGTCCCACTATGCCGTTCACCTGGACATCTTCTATCGCAAACAATCACTTGCGGGAGTGAGTGACACAAAGCCCGGCAGGAAACACACGATGCCGGAGTTTGCAGCCATGACCAGTGATATGGATGAGGGTATCGGCATGGTCTTGGACAAGATCCGGTCGTTGGGATTGGAGAATTCCACTTATGTGTTTTTCCTCTCGGACAATGGCGGTCGCAACACCATGCCGAGGCAGAAGGGCAAGAAACTGCATCGCAATGATCCACTGCATGATGGCAAGGGATCGGTGTATGAAGGTGGAATCCGGGTTCCGTTCATCGTCCGCGGACCGGGAGTTCAGGGAGGGGCCGTGAGTCGGGTGGCGGTGACGGGTTTGGATGTTTTTCCGACGATCGCCGAATTGGCAGGATATCGATCAGCACTGCCCAAGGCCTTGGACGGAGGCAGCATGACTCCTGTCATGTTCAACGGCGGTCGAGGTCGGGTGACCCGTAGCAAGCCGTTTCTGTTTTTTCATCAGGCCGTGGCCCGTTCCGCGGAAACGGCCTTGATTCTCGATGATTACAAGCTCGTGAAGACCTGGGCCAAGAATCAACTGGAGCTCTTCGACCTTTCGAAGGGCCCGGATGAAGAGCGCGATCTTTTCAGCAGTCGGCCGGAGAAGGTCCACGAACTGCACGCATTGATGCTGGGTTTCCTTGACGAGGTGGACGCTGAGACACGCAAGACCGGGTCGAAGAGCGAGGTCTACGAAAAAGCGAAACCGCTGGTCAAGCCTGCCACAGGCACGGCCCCGGAAGGCGCCAAACCCAATGTGTTGTTTCTCGCCGTTGACGATTTGAACGACTGGATCGAGGCGCTGGGCGGCCACCCCCAAGCCAAGACACCCAATCTCGATCGGTTGATCGCAAAGAGCGTGAATTTCAGCAATGCGCATTGCGCGGCACCGGTCTGCTCCGCCTCGCGACACGCGTTGATGAGCGGACTTCGGCCTTCCACCACCGGTTGGTATTCCAACACCCCCAAGAAGCGCGCCGATTACGAAAGGGCCTTGAACGGCGTGACCCCATTGCCCACCCATTTCAAGCGGAACGGTTACAAGACGCTCGCCGCCGGAAAGATCTTCCACAAGGGCACGAGTGACGTTGCCGGCTACGACTACTGGACGGAGGCGCGTCCCAAATACAAATGGCCCAAGAAACTCACTGCTCGCGGTCACGGCTACCAAGGCAAAAGCGGAGGACACTTTTATCCATTCCCTCCTGACGGCGGTGCGATCTATCAAAAGTATCAAAAGGGTGTGGATGGACAGTCGCTGTGCTGGGGTGCCTTGAAGAAGGCCGACATGCCGCCGGAAGGCATGCCGGACGAACAGATTGCCGCTTGGGCGGTCAAGCGCTTGAAGCAAAAGCACGAACAACCCTTTTTCCTCGCGGTCGGATTCGTCCGACCACACGTTCCCTACACCGCGCCGAAAGAGTTCTTCGATTTGTATCCGTTGAAGGACATTGTCGTCCCCAAGGTGCCCGGGAATGAAATGGATGACATCCCGCTCCACGGCAAAGCGATGGCGAAGGGCACCATCGAGAGGGGCGATCATTGGAACGTGCTCAACATCGGGCCAGATTATTGGAAGGAGATGGCGCGCGCGTATCTGGCCTGCGTATCCTTTGTTGACGCCCAGGCGGGCAAGCTGTTGGACGCGCTGGAAGTCAGTCCTTACGCCGACAACACGATCATCGTTCTCTGGTCCGACCACGGTCAGCATCTGGGCGAGAAACGGCATTGGCGCAAACAGGCGCTCTGGGAGGAATCCACGCGCGTGCCTTTGTCGATTCACGTGCCCAGCGCAGTGAATGCCGGCCAGGATTGCGATCGCGCCGTCAGCTTGTTGGACATCTATCCCACGCTGATCGAACTGTGCGGACTGCCTTCGATGAAGGGACTCGAAGGAGTCAGTCTCCGGCCTCAACTTGCGGATCCGTCCGCCAGTCGCGGCGCGCCGGTCGTCACCACCTGGCATTACAACAACCACGCCGTCCGTGGCTCGCGCTGGCGCTACATTCGATACCGCGACGGCAGCGAGGAACTCTACAACCACAAGAGCGATCCGAATGAACACGTGAACCTGGCCGGGGACCCCAAATACGCGAAGATCAAGGAACGTTTCAGGAGATATCTCCCTAGCAAGAACGTGCAGCCATCGTCAATGAAGGACGGAGGTCTGGATTCGCATGGACGAAAGGTCGAGGCCTTGCGAAAAGATGGCGTTCCCGATTGGTTGGGCAAAGTGCCGGAAACTAAGAATAAAGAAATGAAACGATGATGCGCCAGACGAGTCGACTTCTCATCCTCGCTTTCATTTGCAGTTACACGGACGCATTACGTGCCAATGATCTGGTCGCGAAGGGCAAGCTTCTCCCATTCGGTGAAGCCGGGAAGTTCAAGATGCTTTACGACGCCCGACAGCGTCCGCAGTCGGTCTACCTGAATGATCGGCTCTACATCGTCTACAACGGCGACGCCAAACCCACCAAGAACAGCAAGGGCAGCGCGCGGCCCATGCTGATCACCTACGATCCGAAGAACCGAAGCTTCTCCAGGCCGGTTCGACTAGGGCAAAAAAGTAGTAATGACCATCATTACAGCCCGATCATTTGGGCGGATGAAAATGACTCCTTGCACGTTCTTTTTGGTTGTCACAAAACTCCGGGAACACATCTCATTTCAAAACATCCCGTGCAAAAGGGGGCTCCGGAGATATCCTGGGAAAAGATGCCTCAGATCGCTCTAAAGCTATCCTATCCGACGGTGTACAGGATCCACGGCAACAAGGAGATGATCTATTATCGCACCGATGGTCATACCAGTTCCTGGACCTACCTTATTACTGGGGATAATGGCAGGACCTGGGCGGGACCCGAGAAGGATGTCACCGATTTGGATAGCAGGGGAAAACTGGATTGGTCCTCCTATCAGACCAAGATTCCGAGTAAAGACGGCAAACACTTGCACGTGGTGTATACCGATTATGACGACAACAAAAACTCTCCTGACCCTAAAAGGTTTTATAATCCGCGCTATGACCAATTAGCGTCCAATGAGTGGAAGTATAATCTTTCCTATGTAAAGATTGACCTGGAAACACACGTTGTTCGCAATGCTGAGGGTAATGTCCTGAAGACGCCCATCGATATCGATTACTCAAGGGAGAATTGCCAGATTTGGGACACGAAATGGCGCGGGGCCGGCATACCACCGGTGATTTCTTTGGACGAAAACGGCGAGCCCACGTTCCTCCATGTCCTATCTGAAGACAGCTTGAAATCCCACCGCTACTACTACGTTCGGCGCAAAAAAGGGAAATGGAAGCAGACGCCTATTTGCGATTCCAATCATCAGTGGAACAGCTCGTACCTTGCCAGAGATAACAAAGGGATTCTCCACGCCTACGTCATTGTCGGCGAAGGCTACCTTGAGGGTGGCTACATGAACCGGCATGGCGGAGGCTGCATAGAAGAGTGGATTTCACGGGATAAAGGGAATAGCTGGAAAAAAAACCGCGACCTGATGCCCAATCGCAAACCCTACCAAGACTGGCGCTACAACAATATCCAGCCCGTTGTCCGCCCTGATGGAAGGATCGTGAACGGCATGCTGCTTTTCTACGGCTGGAAGGATCAGAATACACCTGAAGCAAAAGCTTTCCTGCTGCATGAAGAGGTCGGTCTCGACTCGATGCGGAATAATTAATCTCCTGAAATACGGCGACAGGACAAAGTTTGCGGTTTAAACTCTGGCTTACTGTCAGGCCCTATATGTGAAACTTGAAGTAAGCAGTTCCATTCCTTTTCCAGCAATCTCTTCACCCTTGGCCGCGGAAAATCAAACTCGACTATTGCCCGTTCTTCTTTCCGTAATGCGACCTCCAAAACTTTCGCAAACGGCAATCGATATCAATTATAGAAGCCGCTGGACCATCGTTTCGAAGGCAACGGGCACGTAGGCACGGCGCTGGAACATGAGGAGAAAATCCTGCAGCAGGCGTTCTTCCCGCTCGAGGACGAGACCGGCCAGCACCGCAGTCGGCACTTGAGGCGCTAGCGCTCAACCGGTCGAAAACCAAGCGCTTGGCCAAGCGGGGTTGCGTATTGGCCGAGTGGGTCTTATGCTGCTGCTGCCCCTTGGCTTAACAACTAAACACAATCATGGAAACAAGCGGATCACTGTTGAGTACGATTGATTTCGTCATTTTTTTTGGTTCCCTGTTTGTGGTGATGGCCGTGGGACTATGGGTCGGCAGAAAGGAAGAGTCGTCGAAAGATTACTTTTTGGCAGGCCGAAATGCACGCTGGTGGGGGGTGGCCGGATCCATCTTCGGATCCAATGTTTCCGCGAATCACATGATCGGCATGATGGGAGTCGGCTTCGCGGTTGGTTTTGCTCAAAGCCATTTTGAGATCACGGCAATCGCCGGTTTGTTGATGCTCTGCTACCTGCTTTTGCCGGTTTACCGCAAACTGAACATTTACACTCTTAGCGAGTATTTGGGTCGACGGTATGACGACCGATCCCGTGTCGCCTATTCCGTCATCATGATTTCAATCATTGTTTTCGTAATGACGGTGCCTGCGTTTTATATCGGTTCCCGTTCAGTCAATTACCTGTTACAGGGGGACACTGGCCAGAAGGCTGTTGCGGTTGCGAATGTTGAAAACGGTGCAGTCAAGACCTTGGCGATCTCAAACGCAGGACGGGGTTATGCCGGAGAACCGACTGTTGTTGTGGGCAAACCAACAAAAGCAGACGCCAAAGCCGCGGTGGGGAGAGCGATCGTTGGGGCGGGTGTTATCGCCGCAGTAAATGTTAAGACGATGGGGTCGGGTTATTCGTCAAAAGCCCCTCCATCCGTGACGGTGAGTGAGGGTGAAGCCTCTTTGCAATCAGTTGTGATGAACGGGATGGTTGTTGGAATCGAGATCATCGATGGAGGAGTTGGATTTGATGTTTCCGAAGCGCCCGAAATATCAATCGCCCCGCCCGTGTCGGGCACGGGGGCCACGGCGTATGCGGCTGTTGTCGAAAAGGGCATACGCCGAATTGAAATAGTAGATGGAGGCTCCGGATACGATAAGACTCCGACAGTCTCAATTGCCGGCGGTTCAGCCAAGACGGGACTCTCGCCCGGAGATATCGATCCGCTTTATTACATTATCGGCATCCTAGGTATGGCGTTGATAACCGGCACTTACACAGTGATCGGCGGGTTGCGTGCGGTCATCGTGACGGATGTCATCCAATCGGTTTTGATGCTGATCGGCGGCCTCTTGCTGGCTTATTTCATGTTCAACGAAATCGGCGGCTGGAGCGCAATGGTGGCGGCTGATTCAGCGCAAAACGGGGGTCTGGAACGGATTCATCTCTATAACCCTTCGAATCATACAACCCTCCCGTGGAGCGGCGTGATTACCGGGTTGATGGTGCTACATTTCTACTACTGGGGCGCCAACCAGTTCATTGTTCAAAGAGTTTTGGCCGCGAAGAGCGACAAGGAGGCGCGAACAGGAATCATCACCGCCGGTTTCCTGAAGTTGTTGATTCCATTTTTCTCGGTCGGGTGTGGGATCGCAGCTTGGTACTACTATTCCAACCGCGCCCAGATCGTCGCTCAGGACGCGGTCTTCATGCAGCTTCTTGGCGACTTGGTTCAACCGGTGGGTTACGGCTTGGTTGGGCTGGTGGCGGCAGGGGTGTTTGGCGCGATACTTTCCAGCATTGACTCCATGCTGAACTCCGGCGCCACGCTCGTAACGTTCGATCTGTACAAACGATACGTCAATCCGGGCGCTGACGATAAAAAGCTCATCAAAGTTGGCCGTTTCTGGGTGCTGTTTTTCCTGATGCTGGCTGCCGTGGTCACCATTTTCACAATGAACCCAAACTCTGAAGACAGTTTCTTCCTGCAAATAGCCAGCCACCAATCCAAGCTCATCGCGGGTGTTGTTGTCGCTTTCTTTTTGGGGCTCTTATGGAAGGGAGCCACAGCCACAGGCGGGTTTGTAGCGATCGTTTCCGGCGTGCTTTTCTCGTACGGTATCCCCCACCTTTACACCATGGGTGCTAGCGAAGGGTTAATCAGTGTGTTTGGCGAGAAACTCAACTTCATGCATAGCGTATTTGTGGCGGCAATCCTTTCGTCGATTCTTCATATTGTCGTCAGTCTAATGACAAAGAACCCAATCGCCGAAAAGAATCAAGCCATGCACACATGGATCGGGCTTGGCATTTTCTCTAGCGCGAGTTTCAGGAATTTCACTGCAAAACTGGGAGCCAGTCTCCTCATATTCGCGCTGCTGGGTTTTCTGATGTGGCGCGAAATCGTTGCGCCGCCGATTGCAGCGTTGATCGGATCAGCTTGGACATGGGCCATGTTCATCAGCGCTGCGCTCAAAAACCCGACAGGCAACCTCCTCAAAGACGATAAACTCTGGGGCGGCCTGCTCGCGGCCTGTGCCGTCTTCATGCTGTTTTATTTCAAGTAAACCAAGCTGCCTGCCAAGCGCTATGCGAACAGGGCTTTCATACGGGCCAAGCCGGTGGAGATGACCTCGAGCGGATCTTGCTCCCACAGTTCGGCGTTGAACAGTTCCAGGCTAACCGTTTTGTCGTAGCCTTTTTCCTTGAGCACGGCGATCTCTGCGGCGAGGTCGATTTGGCCATCACCTAGCATTACCCGGTCAGGGTCGGTTTGTGTAGCAGGAGATTTACCTGGCGCGGCATCGTCGATGTGGTAATGGCTGATCTTCTGGAGAGGAATGGCCCTCAAATCATTGAGGGTGGAGTGACTGTTCCAATTGTGGAATGCGTCGAGAATGATGCTGGAGTCCGGGTCGTCAGTCTGCTGCACGATTTTCCATGCGTCTGCCAGGCGGTAAACCGATTTAAAAAAACTTATGTACTCGAACGTAGGCCTGATGCCCTCCTCTCGTCCGATTTGTAGTAGGTTGCGGTATCGCTCAGGGAGGTGTTCCGTCTCTTTTTTTTCAAGCGGCGGCGTGGCGACGATGTACGGCGCGCCCAGTCGGGCACAAAGTGCAAAACGACGACGCGCCTCGTCCTTTACCAACTCATACTCCCAGCCGTCCATGTCACCCCATTGCCGGATGGCAATCATGCTGGGTACGATGAGGCCATTGTCTGTCAAGGCGTGTTCCACATCGCGAACCTCACCGCCCCGACCAATAAAATCATAGACATCGTTCACCCAAAGCTCTATTCCGTCATACCCTGCCTTGCCCGCCAATTCGATTTTGCGGATCAACGGTTGTGGCTTTATGGTGCTGGTGTTCAGGCAAAATTTCATGGTGCTTAAAACGGGCCAAGGCGGGGTGGGGCGGGATCCATCGTGAACACGCTGGCGTCGAAACAGGCTTTCATCAGGCGCAGTTTGCGCTCGGTGTGCCGAGGATCGTCCCAGAGGTTCTTGAACTCGTCAGGGTCGGCTTTCAGGTCGTACATCTCGCCCTGGTCGGTGCCGTGATAAACAATGATCTTTTCGTCGCGAGTTCGCAGCATCGAGCCGTACGTATGCTTGTGCGTCCAGGCATTGTAATACTCGCTAAAGACGCAATCTCGGTGCTGGCCGGCATTCGCTTGGCCAAGCAGGATGGGCATCAGTGAGCGGCCTTGGATATATTCGGGCACCTCGATCCCAGCTGCCTCGAGCAGCGTGGGTGCGATGTCGATCAACTCCATCAGGCAATCAGCGCGCAGGTCGGCTGCGAAACGGTCTTTCCACGAGAAGATCAGCGGCACACGGACGGCTTCGTCGTAAAAGTGCGGCCCTTTCAGGAACACCCCGTGATCTCCAAGCATCTCCCCGTGGTCGGACATGAAGATCACGATTGTGTTTTCGAGTTGGCCGGTTTCCTCGAGGGCAGCAACCATGCGGCCGACTTGCTTGTCGATCAGTTCCACCATCGCGTAGTAGGCGGCGGTGACCTCCCGCTTGTCGCGGTCGGTCATGCTGGCGACGTCGTACCCGTCCGGGTCATCGTGGGCGAATCTGCTGTCGAGTTGCTGGTAGGTGGTCTTTCCAGCGGGCTCATCCGGCCCGAACTTGGGCAGGGGCAATTCATCCGGGTTGTAACGGGCGAGATATTCCGCCGGAGGATCAAAAGGGTGATGCGGCGCAAAACAGTTGTAGTTGAAAAACCAGGGAGCGCCGTTCTGCTCGCGAATAAAGTCGATCGCCCGCTCTGCACACCAGGTGGTCTGGCTGTATTCTTCGGGAACGCCGTGCTTGATGTAATCGGTCGAGGGGCCCTCGTAGAGTTCCTCCCACGAGGTGCCCCGGGTGTGGAGCCACTGCGTGTAGGCATTCTCGGGCCAGTCCGGTTGAGGATGGTGCGACCAGTGAAAAACATGGTAACCGTCATCGATGCGGGTCTCAACAATGCCGTTGGCGCAGGTGGCCAGATGCAGCTTGCCAGCCAGACCGCAGGTGTAGTCGGCGTCAGCAAACAGGCGGCTCACCAGTTTCTCGTTCGGCGGCAACGCTTGGCCGTTTTGCCGGCACTTGGTCGTCCGCGGGTAGCGACCCGTCATGAACGCGGCGCGGCTTGGCGTGCAAACCGGACTTTGAGCAAACGCATGGGTGAACGACACGCCCTTGGCCACGAACGCGTCAATGCACGGGGTGTTGATATGCCGATTACCCAGCGCACAGATGGTGTCGTACCGCTGTTGGTCTGTGCAAATCCAGAGCACGTTGGGGCGCTTGGGTGACATCAGACTCAGGCATGTGCCGGAACGCCTGCTTGCTCCCGGAGTTGATCGAGTACGCACATGTTTCCCAGCGTATCTTCGCGAGTAATCCAGGGGGTGACGCCGCTGAGCGCATCGGCAAAGGCTTCCGCCTCCAGCGCGTATATCGGCGTACCGGTTCCGGTCTCGATCGTTTCTGTCTCATCACCCTTGGTCAGCGTGAACGTTCCGTCTCCGAGCCACGGGTTGTTAATGGCAATCTCACCTTTGTCGCCGGCGATGTAAGTTGTCCAGTCGTTCTCCACCGTCATGCCGCATGTGAAAGTGGCCAGCGCATTTTCTCCGAATTGAAGCATGCCGACAGCGTAGTCATCGACGCCGCTTTCATGAAGATGCGCGAAACAAGCCGTGTTGGTTGGTTCACTGCCCGCGACCGCCCGGGCCAGGTTTACGCAGTAGCACCCGACATCCATCAGTCCGCCGCCGGCCAGGGCCGGCTGGTAGCGGGCGTCACCATCCGGGGCCACTCTCGAGAAGGAAAAATTGGATCGAATTAGCTTCACCTGGCCAAGCGCACCGCCGTGCACCATCTCTATCAGTTTTTGAATCGCCGGGTGTGTGCGGTACATGAACGCTTCGATAAGTATTCGTCCGGCCCGCTTGGCAGCGTCAAACATGACGGCCGCCTCTGTAGCGCTGCGTGCCATCGGTTTTTCGCAGAGCACATGCTTGCCAGCCTCCATGGCCTTGATCGACCACTCTGCGTGCAGGCCGTTTGGCAGCGAAATGTAAACAGCATCCACATTGGGGTCGTTCAACAAAGTGTCGTAACCGGCGACGCCTCGTCCGCCATGCTTCGCGGCGAATCCGTCGGCGGTCTCCTGCCGTCTTGAGCCCGACACCGTGAGGCTGCCTTGCGGTGTGTGTTTGAGATCCTCGGCAAATTTTCCCGCGATCATGCCGGTTCCGAGAATACCCCAGCGCAGTGGTTGAGTCATGAGATTGGCCCCTTCTTGTCGGGAGGAGGCAAAAAATGCCAACCCGCTAGGCGTGCGACAAGATGAATCCTTGTGGGAAATGAGAAAAAGCCACCGAAAATAGCTATAAAATTATTTGACATTGGGATTGACCACAACGCGGCTTTTTGATAATGCTTCTTTTTTTAGGAGATAAAAAGGAAGGTTATTGTGCAGCAATCCGAATAAGGCGACTCAACCATTAATGGAATAAGGCATGGGATTGACCTAATCGAAGGAATCAGCGAATAACCCAATGGCAATTGAATTTCATAAATACCTCAAGGATATGCGTGTGCGCTACACGAGCAACACGCGGAAGCTGTGCCTTATCCTCAAGATTCCCCATACCACCTGGTCCAAGGTCGAGCGTGGAATCAACCCGCCCCCCAAGCCGAAAATCTTGAAGCTTTTCTCCCGGGTGGTTCAATGCAAAAGCTACGAGGAGGTGGAGCTGTTTGCCTTGGCCAAGCGCTGGAAACCCAGCCCGAACACAAACCGCCCGCACGAGCTTTTGATTCCACCTGCCGAAGCCATCTCAATTCTTGGTGAACGCGAGTACAATCGCCGCATGGAGGCCTCCTACGAGGCCAACAAGCCGGATTACGAGCACAAGCATTACAAGCCGGCGATCCCCGTGGGTACTCCCTCCAAAGAACCTGCAAAGGTGGAGCAAGAGGAAGAGACCCAGACCGTCATTCACGCCAGCTAGGGCTGCCTTCACTTCATTATCCCATTTTTCCCGCTGGTGCGGTCCATCGTTTTGGGGCACGGTTAGGGCGCTGTGAGTCCGCGTTTGTTTATTGTATTCATGCTCAGTCTGTTCTGGTTGAGCGCGAGCCAAGCCCAGTCCGACGTAAGCCTCCCAAATGTCGTGCTCGTGCTCACCGACGACCAGGGTTTCGGTGATGTCCGGTCGCACGGCAACAAGCTGATCGACACGCCCGTACATGACCGAATCGCGGCGGAGGGTGTTCGCTTCGATCGGTTTTACGTCAGCCCGGTTTGTGCCCCGACACGGGCGAGTCTGCTGACGGGCCGTTACCACATCCGCACCGGGGTGCACGGCGTGACACGCGGGCACGAGACTATGCGTGCCGACGAGGTCACCATCGCCGAGTTGCTCAAGGACGCAGGCTACACGACCGGCGCCTTTGGCAAGTGGCACAACGGTTCGCAGTATCCGCACCATCCAAACGGCCAGGGGTTCGATGAGTTTCTCGGCTTTTGTGCGGGGCACTGGAACAACTACTTTGACACCACCCTCGACCACAACGGCACGATGGTGAAGTCGGAGGGTTTCATCATCGACACGCTGACGGACGCGGCGCTGAAGTTTATCGAGTTAAACAAGGACCGACCGTTTTTCTGCTACATCCCCTACAACACACCGCACTCGCCGTGGCAGGTGCCGGAGCGGTATTGGCAAAAATACCAAGCCAAGGGCATCGGAGACCCGGCGGTTGCCTGCGCCTACGCCATGTGCGAAAACATCGACGACAACATGGGCCGCCTCTTGGCCAAGCTTGAGGAACTGAAGATCGAGGATGACACGATTTTTATTTTTCTCACCGACAACGGCCCGAACACCAGCCGTTTCAACGCTGGGATGAAGGGGCGGAAAGGCAGCGCGCACGAGGGCGGGGGCCGCGTCCCGTTTTTCATTCGTTATCCACGCCGAATTGAAGCCGGAACGGTCGTCAAGCCGATCGCGGCCCATATCGATTTACTGCCGACCCTGATGGAGTATTGCGGGGTGAGTGGCTACAAAACCAAGCCACTCGACGGCAGGAGCCTCGTGCCGCTCATTGAGCGCAAGCCAAGCGCTTGGCCAAGCCGCATCCTGTACACGGTATGGGGTGGAACCCGGCTGGAGGAGGGGCGGCGAGCGGTGCGCACCGACCGCTGGCGCGCAGTCAACGAACGCCGTGGCTGGGAGTTGTACGATATGATCGCCGACCCGTCACAAACGCGCAATCTGGCCCAGGCCAAGCCGGACTTGCTCGCCAGCCTCCAATCGGGCTACGTCGCCTGGTTTGCGAACGCCGCTTCCGCCGGATTCGATCCCATCCCAGTGCAGGTGGGGCATCCGGAGCGCGATGAAGTTGTGCTGGAGGGCCACTACGCCCACCTGACCCCGACCGGGGATAAACGGGCCAATGCCAGGCAGCACGGCATCAGCTACCACGGCCGATCCGGCTGGGCCAACGACTGGGTGGATAACTGGACCAGCACGGAAGCCCATCCGTATTGGCATCTCAGTGTCGTGCGCAGTGGCGACTATCGGGTCGTGCTGAAATACGCCTGCGCTGAAGACGATGTGGGTAGTCACCTCCGCGTCGAGGCAGGAGGCAAGTCGCTGGAGTTGAAAGTCGACAAGTCGTTCACGCCGGTGACGATATCCAGCCCGGATCGCATCGGCCGCAAGGAGGCACCCGAGCGCACATGGGGCAGCCTGCCGGCGGGCACGCTGCGCTTGGCCAAGGGCAATACCCTGTTGCGTGTGCGGGCACTGGAGATACCCGGTGACGAGGCGCTGGAACTGAAAGCCGTGCATCTCATCCGGGAGCGTTGATTGCCCGGCATCCCCGACGGTGTGAAAAGCATCAAAATCTCAAAACCGGATGAGGTTCGGATCGTACATTAGTGGCTATACGGCGATGGTTGTGCTGGCGATTTGGCCGCTTGCCCAAGCGCTCCTTGCTGCCAATTGGGTCGAGGAGAGTAATCACAAGTGGCGCTCACTCGAGGTCGCGCCCAGTGGGAGACCCGGATTCAAGAGACTCGCCCCCTCGAGCACCGGCGTCCGGTTCAGCAACCAACTAGACCTAGAGAAATCGCTACAGAATCAAGTTTACCTCAACGGATCGGGGGTTGCGCTGGGGGATGTCAATGGCGACGGACGATGCGATATTTACCTATGCGGACTGGACAATCCCAACCACCTGTATCTGAACCAGGGCGACTGGAAATTCAAGGAGGCCGCTCGCGCCTACGGGGTGGAGTGCGACGGCAAAGACTCGACCGGTGCCGCGTTTGCCGACCTAAACGGGGACGGCGACCCAGATCTGATCGTCAACACGCTTCACTCCGGCACGCTCATCTTTCGGAACGACAGGGAGGGCTTCAGTCCGGTTCACGACGCGCGGTCCGGTCTGGCGTCGGGCCGGGGCGGCATGTCTCTAGCGGTTGCGGATGTCGATGCCGACGGGCGGATGGACCTATATGTCACTTATTATCGAGACACGACGCTGATGGACATGCCGAACACTCACTTCAACTTTCGAACCGTTGGGGGCCGCCGGACGATCTCCAGCGTCGACGGGGTGCCGGTCAAGGGATCGAAATTCGAGAACCGTTTCAAGATCAACGAACGCGGTGGCATCGAGGAAAACGGCCTTCCTGATGTGCTTTATCGCAACCTTGGCCAGTTTCGATTTGAACGGAATGTCGTGGGCGGTGCGCGGTTTATGACCGCAAAAGGGGCACCGATGTCCGGCACGTTGTTCGAGTGGGGCTTGTCGGTGATGTTTCGGGATATCAACCGTGACGGGCAGCCGGACATTTATGTTTGCAATGATTTCGACGGCCTCGACCGGTTCTGGCTAAATGTGGGGCAAGGCCGGTTTCGCGAGGCGCCTTCGTTGGCATTGAGGAAAACCAGCATGTTCTCCATGGGGATCGATTTTGCGGACATCGATCGCGACGGGCTCGATGATTTTCTCGTGGTCGACATGCTGAACACCCGCCATCGCACGCGAAAAAACCAGATGATTCCTCGCGTGCAGTATCGCTCCGTGCCGGGGCGGTACAACGACCGGCCGCAAAGGATGCG
>MPMA02173058.1_pt1 | contig 17893 bp, 23 predicted proteins | sample 1617361 | NCBI WGS metagenome assembly MPMA02 (sample SAMN05944807, study PRJNA350692) | marine metagenome | biome: marine; feature: ODZ; material: water; isolation source: 180 m water sample filtered on 0.2 um supor filter | place: Pacific Ocean | collected 2012-04-08 | depth 180m m | reverse complement strand
TCTCTTTCAACGAAACGTCCAATCCGGCATAGTACTTCATGGCTGCTCTCCTTAACGCTTCTTGTGGCTGGAACATCCAGACCACGTTCCAAAAGCTCGGAGAGTAGCCACCCTCAGCGCCGATTACCCCATCTCTGTGGTGACTCTTCAAACCCAGCCGGCAGGCGCCAATCGCCCTAAAGCTTCTCGATCCGCTTGATCATTGGGCCGCTGGGGGCGCCGCCGAAGATGTGGAAATGGAGGTGCATGACCTCCTGGTGGCCGTCTTCGCCGGTGTTCGACATCAGGCGGTAGCCCGTCTGGTCGACGCCGCAGATCTTGACCACCTCGCCGATGGCCCGCATGAGGTCGGTCATTTCGGCGGCGCTGGCATCAGCCGAGAAATCGTTCATGTCGACATAGGCACCCTTGGGGATGACCAGCACATGCACCGGTCGGCCCGGGTTGATGTCGTTGAAGGCCAGCGCGTGCTCGTTCTCGTAAACCATGTCGCAAGGGATCTCGCCGCGCAGGATCTTGGCGAAGATGTTCTGATCGTCATAGGCCATGGCGGTCGCTTCACTCCATGTTTTTCTTGAACTTGCGCCTTTGTTTTTTCTCGATCAGCCCCGACATGCCCTCGCGGCGAGCCAGTTCGGCGTAGATCTCCTCGGGCATAATGGCGCAGTCGGCCCACAGCACCATGAGGTGAAACAAGAGGTCCGAACTCTCGGAAATCACGCCGCGGCGGTCGCCGGCAACGGCGGCGATGACCGTCTCGACGGCCTCCTCGCCGACCTTCTGGGCAATCTTCTGGCTGCCCTTGGCAAAGAGCTTGGCTGTGTGGCTCTTCTTGGCATCGCCGCCGCGTCGGCTTTCGATGACGGCGAAGACCCGGGCCAGGACGGAGGCATCGGAAGCTTGGTCGGACATGATGGGGATCTCTGCGAGGGCAGCGGCTGGCGCGGCCTCTGGGTAACAGATTAATCCGGCCCTGTCACGGCCGCACGGCCACCCCGGCGGCTTGCATGTGGGCCTTGGCCTGGGCGATGGAATAAGTGCCAAAATGGAAGATCGAGGCCGCCAGCACGGCCGAGGCGTGGCCCTGGCGCACACCCTCGACCAGGTGATCGAGCGTACCCACGCCACCCGAGGCGATCACCGGCACCGCCATCCGGTCGGCCACGGCTCGGGTCAGGTCGAGCTCGAAGCCCTGCTTGGTGCCGTCGCGGTCCATCGAGGTGAGCAGGATTTCGCCGGCCCCCAGCTCGGCCATGCGGGCGCACCAGTCGACGGCCTCGAGGCCGCTGGGCTGGCGGCCACCATGGGTGAAGATCTCGTAGCGGCTGCCGGCCCACTTGGCGTCGACGGCGACGACGATGCACTGGCTGCCGAACTTCTCGGCCGCCTGGGTGACGAACTCCGGGTGGTGCACGGCGGCCGTATTGATGACCACCTTGTCGGCCCCGGCCAGCAGTAGCGCCCGGATGTCGGCCGTGTTGCGCACGCCGCCGCCAACGGTCAGCGGCATGAAACACTGATCCGCCGTGCCGGCCACCACGTCGAGCAGGGTGTCGCGATTTTCGTGGCTCGCCGTGATGTCGAGAAAGCAAAGTTCGTCCGCCCCCTGCCCGTCGTAAACCCGGGCCTGCTCGACGGGATCGCCGGCGTCGACCAGGTTGACGAAGTTGATGCCCTTGACGACACGGCCGTCCTTGACGTCGAGGCAGGGAATTATTCGTGGTTTGAGCATGCGCTAGCACTCTCCAGCTTCGCCGCTAAGCGATGCACGCATCGTGTTGTTGATGTTCCGGCTGTACCTCGCACCAGTTGGGCTATGGCACGATCATTTGGATTGACCACAGAGGCACAGAGACACAGAGATTTGCTCAGAAGCTGATAGCGCCGGTTGCCGGTCGGCGTTATCGCCAAGGAGGCTTCCAGGCGCCTGCCTCGGCAGCGTAGCGTCTGGGGAAACGGCTGAGACCCGGTGAGAAGCGTGGGCTCACGGAAGCTCCGCCGCGGCACACTCTGAAAACCCTCTCTGTGTCTCTGTGCCTCTGTGGTCAATTCTCCATGCTTCATGTGCCTGGACTCTCGAAGATGTGTGCATCCCGTAGAGCTTCGCCGGGATTGGTCTGGATCATCGTTCCCGACATGCTAGCCGGCCAACAGCGCTAATGCCGCCGCGCCGTCGAGGCCGCCGTCGTACAGCGCGCGGCCGACGATGACGCCGGCGATGCCGCTCTCTTCCGCCGCTTTTACCGCCGCCAGGTCATCGAGCGAGGAGACGCCCCCCGAGACGATGACCGGCGTCGACAGGCTGTCGGCCAGGGCCTGGCTGGCCTCGACGTTGGGACCGGCCATGGCGCCGTCGCGTTCGACGTCGGTGTGGATGATGGCGGCAACGCCGGCGTTCTCGAATTCCAGCGCCAGATCCAGCGCCGTCACCGCCGAGACCTCGGCCCAGCCTTCGACCGCGACGTAGCCGTCGACGGCATCGATGCCCACGGCGATGCGGCCGGGATGGGCCTGGCAAGCCTGGCGCACCAGATCAGGATCGCGCAGCGCCGCCGTTCCCAGGATGACGCGGGAGATACCGCGTTCGAGCCACATGGCGACGGTCTCGAGATCGCGTATGCCGCCGCCCAACTGCACCGGCATGGTGGCCGCGGTGATGATGGCATCGACGGCGTCAGCGTTCACCGGCCGGCCGGCAAAGGCGCCGTTGAGGTCGACGACGTGCAGCCAGGCGAATCCGTCCTGGCTGAATTCCCGGGCCTGGGCGCCGGCATCGCTATTGAACACCGTGGCGTTGCGCATGTCGCCCTTGAGCAGGCGTACGCACTGGCCGTCCTTGAGGTCGATGGCGGGAAAAAGGATCATGAGATCATTCTTGCGGCTCGAGGTCCTTGCCGTAGTACCAGCCGGCGACGAATTCGCCGTCCACCAGGGCATACTTTTGCTTGACCGCCCAGCGCTCAAAGCCGGCCGCTTCAATGAGCGCAATGGCCGGCCCCTGGCTCTCGCGCACGTCGAGCTCGAGCAGGCGAAAACCCTGCTGGCGGGCCAGCGCCTCAGAGGCCTGCAACAGCCCCCGGGCCAGGCCGTGGCCCCGCGCCCAGGGCGCTATGAAGAAGGAGTTGACGCTGGCCGCGAAGGCGCGGGCCTGGTTGTTGGCCGGCGGCCTGACGAACTGGGCCGAGCCGACGATGGCGGAATCGAGCCTGGCCACCAGCAGCTCGCGCTCCGGCACCAGCAGCACGCCGCGCCAGTAATTCTCCAGCACCCGGCGCGGTGGCGGCGCCAACCAGCCGAAGCCGTTGCCGTCGACGATGGCTTCCTCGGCGGCCCGGCAAAGTTCGTCGATATCGTTGCCGGCGAACTCGCTAAGCCACTCCACACGCGTCACCATCAGGGCCTCCAGTCGAGAAAATTGGCGATCAGCCTGAGCCCCACGGTCTGGCTCTTTTCCGGGTGGAACTGGGTGCCGGCGAGATTGTCCCGGGCGACCACGGCGCTCAGGCTGGAACCGTAGTCGACGCTGGCCAAAACGTCGGCCGCATCGGCCGAGGCGAAATGGTAGCCGTGCACGAAATAGACATGGTCGCCGTTTGCCAGGCCGGCGCAGAGCGGGTGCCCGGGCTGGGTCAATTCAAGCTCGTTCCAACCCATGTGAGGGATCTTGAGAGCCGAAGGTCCGGCCGTGGCGATCGGCACGACCTCGCCCGCCAGCCAGCCGAAGCCCTCGTGGCGGCCGTGTTCGAGACCGCGCTCGGCCATCAACTGCATGCCGACACAGATGCCCAGAAAGGGCTGGCCACGCCGGCGCACCGCTTCGCCGATGGCCTCCTCCATGCCGGCCACGGCGGCCAGGCCACGGCGGCAGTCGGCGAAGGCGCCGACGCCCGGCAGCACCACGCGTTCGGCCGCCGCCACTTCGTCGGGCCGGGCGCTGACCACCACGCGGTGCGGCCTGGCGCCCTCGCGCACCACCCGTTCGAAGGCCTTGGCCGCCGAGCGCAGGTTGCCCGAGCCGTAGTCGACGATGGCAACGGTAGGTTCGGACACGGATCTTACGGCAGGTAGATGCGCGGGCCGAGGACGGTGAACAGCCGGCGCTCGGCCTCGCTGGCATCCTGGCCGCTGACCACACCCGAGAAGCTGGCGCCGCGCAGCGCCAGCAGCCAGCGCCTGAGATCGTTGCCGAACATGCCCAGCACAAGCTTCATGCCCAGCACCCCGGCCACTGCTACCTCGCCACTGAGACCCAGGCGCAGGTGCAGCGCCACCAGCACCGCGGTCAGCGCGACAAGCCCCAGCAACACCAGCCACAGCCGGTGGTAGATGGCCCAGAGGAACGAGAACACCAGTGCCGGCCAGCAGAAGCCCTCCTTGATCAGGGAAACGTCGGCATCGGCACCGGCTGGGCCGGGGCGTTCATGGACGGTATAGATGCGCATGGCGGGGCTCAGAGCGATCCGCCCAAGACGCCCTTGGTCGAGGGCACTTCGTCGGCCCGGCGGGGATCGAGCGCCACGGCCTGACGCAGCGCCCGGGCCAGGCCCTTGAAACAGGATTCGGCCAGGTGGTGCGTGTTTTCGCCATAAAGCGTCTCGACGTGCAAGGTCAGCCCGGCAGCCTGGGCGAAGGCCTGGAACCATTCGCGGAAAAGTTCGGTGTCCATGTCGCCGAGCTTGGCCTTGGGCATCTCCACGCGCCACACCAGGTAGGGCCGGTTGGAGGCGTCGAGGGTAGTGCGCGTCAGCGTCTCGTCCATGGCCGATAGGGCCGAACCGAAGCGCTGGATACCGCGGCGGTCGCCCAGCGCCTGGCTCACCGCCTCGCCCACGGCGATGCCCACGTCCTCGGTGGTGTGGTGGAAGTCGATGTGCAAATCGCCCGCCGCCGTAACCTCGAGATCGATCAGCGAATGGCGCGAGAGCTGTTCCAGCATGTGGTCGAGAAAGCCGATGCCGGTGGCCACGCTGTACCGGCCCGTACCGTCAAGCTCGACGCGGGCGCTGATCCGCGTCTCCTTGGTCTGGCGTTCGACGCTGCCCTGGCGCATGGCGCTAACCTCGTTAAGGATTTCGGGCCCTATGGGGCCCGGGCGCGGTATAGCAGGATCGCCGATGCGATTCCAGTGCCGGCCGGGCTACCCAAGCGCTATCGCCACTTGACCGGGGCCGCCAAATCCCCCACATGTGGGGCTCGTTTCAAGTCAGGGAAAGCAGGCAACCATGGCGGCCGAGAACCCCACCTGGTACGGCACCACGATCCTGGCCGTGCGCAAGGACGGCCAGGCGGTAATCGCCGGCGACGGCCAGGTTTCGGTCGGCGACACGGTGATCAAGGCCAGCGCGCAAAAGGTGCGCCGTCTCGGCGGGGGCTCGGTGATCGTCGGTTTTGCCGGCGCCACGGCCGACGCCTTCACGCTCTGTGAGCGCCTGGAGGAAAAGCTCGAGCGCTTTCCCGGCCAGCTCACCCGGGCCTGCGTCGAGCTGGCCAAGGACTGGCGAACCGACCGTTATCTGCGCCGCCTCGAGGCCATGATGGCGGTGGCCGACGCCTCGGTCAGCCTGGTGCTCACCGGCACCGGCGACGTGCTCGAGCCCGACGACCACCTGATCGGCATCGGCTCGGGCGGCAACTACGCCCTGGCCGCCGCCCGGGCGCTCTACGACCGGCCCGACATGGACGCCGAGGCCATCGCGCGCAGGGCCCTGGAGATCGCCGCCGGCATCTGCGTCTACACCAACACAAGCCTGACCATGGAAGTGCTTTAGCGTTATGACCGAGTTCAGCCCGCGCGAGATCGTTTCCGAACTCGACCGCTTCATCATCGGCCAGGACGACGCCAAGCGGGCGGTGGCCATCGCGCTGCGCAACCGCTGGCGGCGCCAGCAGCTGGCCGACGACTTGCGCGAAGAGGTGCTGCCCAAGAACATCCTCATGATCGGCCCCACCGGGGTGGGCAAGACCGAGGTTTCGCGCCGCCTGGCGCGGCTCGCCGGCGCCCCCTTCATCAAGGTCGAGGCGACCAAGTTCACCGAAGTGGGCTACGTCGGCCGCGACGTCGAGCAGATCGTACGCGACCTGGTGGAGATCGCCATCGGCATGGAACGCGAGCGCCAGCGCGCCGAGGTCAGCGCCCGGGCCGAACTGGCGGCCGAGGAACGCGTGCTCGACGCCCTGGTCGGCGAACACGCCGGCGAAACCACACGCAAGCGTTTCCGCGAGGACCTGCGCGCCGGCAACCTGGCCGACAAGGAGATCGAGATCGAGGTCAGCGATACCGGCGGCGCCGGCCTGCCCACCTTCGACATTCCCGGCATGCCCGGCGCCAGCGTCGGCATGATCAATCTCAACGACATGCTGGGCAAGGCCTTCGGCCAGCGCTCCAGCCGCAAGCGCCTCAGGGTATCGGAGTCCTACGAGTATCTGATGGAGGAGGAGAGCGACAAGCTCTTGGACCAGGACCGCCTGACCAAGGGGGCCATCAAGTCGGTGGAAGAGGACGGCATCGTCTTTCTCGACGAGATCGACAAGATCTGCGCGCGTTCCGAACGGATGGGCGCCGATGTCTCGCGCGAGGGCGTGCAGCGCGACCTCTTGCCGCTGATCGAGGGCACCACGGTGGCCACCAAGCACGGCCCGGTCAAGACCGACCACGTGCTGTTCATCGCCTCGGGCGCCTTCCATTTGGCCAAGCCCTCGGACCTGCTGCCCGAGTTGCAGGGCCGGCTGCCCATCCGGGTGCACCTGGCGGCGCTGACGCACGAGGATCTCAAGCGCATCTTGATCGAGCCCGAGGCCAGCCTGATCAAGCAGTACATAGCGCTGCTGGCCACCGAGGAGGTGACGCTGGAGTTCAGCGACGACGCCATCGACGAGATCGCCACGGTATCGGAAGAGGTCAACGCCGGCGTCGAGAACATCGGCGCCCGGCGCCTGCATACGGTGATGGAGAAGTTGCTCGAGGAGATCAGCTTCAACGCCACCGACCGGCCCGGCACAACCGTCACCATCGACGCTGTCCAGGTGCGCGAAAAGGTCTCCGAGCTGGCCAAGGATTCGGATCTCTCGAAATTCATTCTTTAAGCGGCCGCCACGGGCGGACTTTAGTAAGGCCGCTTTTCGGCTTGCATCGGTGTAGCGTGGTCCGCAACAGGAAACGGAACCCGGCCATGACCGCGCGCTACGACGCCATGGAATTGCAGGACTTCGCCACCGCCCTGCTGGCCGCCGCCGGGCTGGCGCCCGAGCGCGCGGCCTGCGTTGCCGAGGTGCTGTTGGAGGGCGATCTCTTGGGCCGCAGCACCCACGGCCTGGCGCTGCTCGCGCCCTACCTCGGCGCCCTTGAGGAGGGTTCCATGGCGGCCGATGGCGATCCCGTGGTGGTGGCCGATCACGGCTCGGTGCTCCATTGGGACGGCCGTTTGCTGCCCGGGCCCTGGCTGCTGACCCGGGCCATGGACGAAGCACTGGCCCGCCTCGCCGAGCATCCCGTGGTCACCGTCTCGATCCGCCGCAGCCACCACCTGGCTGCGTTGGGCGCCTATCTCGAGCGGGCCACGGCGCGGGGCGCCATTTGTCTGCTCACGGCCACCGATCCCGCCATCCAAAGCGTGGCCCCCTTCGGCGGCCTCGATGCCGTGCTCACCAGCAACCCCATCGCCGCCGGCATCCCCAACGGCGACGATCCCATATTGATCGACATCTCGACCTCGCTGGTCTCGAACGCCGGGCTCTGGCGCCACCGCGCCCGGGGAGAGCCGCTGCCTGGCCCCTGGCTGCGCCGCGGCGACGGTAGTTTGACCGACGATGCCGCCGCCATCGACGACGACCCGCCCGCCACCATCATGGCGCTGGGCGGCGAAAACCTGGGCTACAAGGGTTTTGCTCTCGGCCTTTTGGTCGAGGCCCTGGCGCTGGCCCTTTCCGGCCACCGCCGGCCCACCACCGAGGACGGCTGGTCCGAGGGTGTGTTTTTGCAGCTCATCGATCCCGAACGCTTTGCCGGTGGCCGGAACTTCAGCGACGCCGTGGCCTGGCTGGTGGCCGCCTGCCGCCAAAGCCGGGTGCCCGAGGGCGCGCCGCCGGTGCGGCTGCCGGGCGAGGCGGCACGCCGGCGCCGCGCCGAACAGCGAACCCACGGCGTTATCCTCGACCCGGCCATCCTGGAAAAACTGGCCCCCTGGGCCGAGCGCTATGCCATCACCCCACCCGCCGCCCGGAGTCGGTCATGATCGTCAGCCACCGAGACCAGCGCCCAAAAGTCCACGAAAGCGCCAGCGTCGCCCCCAACGCGGTTCTTTCCGGTAACGTAACGATTGGCCCCGAGTGCCGCGTTCTGTTTGGCGCCGTGATCACCGCCGAGGGCGGGCCGGTGACCTTGGGCCACCACTGCATCGTCATGGAAAACGCCGTCATCCGCGGCTCCAAACGCCATCCCGTGGTGCTCGGCGATCATGTCCTGGTGGGGCCCCGGGCCTACCTCTCGGGCTGCACGGTTGGCGACAGCGCCTTTCTCGCCGCCGGCTCGACGATCTTCAACGGCGCCCACATCGGCGCCCGGGCCGAGGTCCGCATCAACGGCGTGGTGCACCTCATGACCAAACTGCCGGCCGACACCACGGTCCCCATCGGCTGGGTGGCGGTGGGCGACCCGGCGGACATCCTGGCGCCCGATCGCCACGACGAGATCTGGGCCCGGCAGGAGCCCCTCAATTTCCCCGGCCAGGTGTTCGGCCTGGCCCACGCCGCCCCGGGCGACACCATCATGCCCGAGCTGACGCGGCGCTACAGCGCCTTCCTGGCCGCCCACGACGACGACGAAATCCTCGATGATCCGGCAAATTCCGCCTAAGTCTTTGTAAGAAAGGCATAAAAAGTGGGGACAGGGACCTATTTAATTATCAGGGACCTATTTATGGCGGTTCCGCCTCTTCGTCGAGCAGCGCCAGCAGCCGGGCGGTGGTGGTGGCGTCGAGATCGGCGATGCGTTCGGCCAGACGGTTGGCGAGCTCCGTGGCGGCCGGCTCGAGGCCGGCGCTATCGACCACCACCCGCGGGTGCGAGAGCTCGGCCAGCCGCCTGAGCGCTTCGGCCTCGTCCCAGATGATGTTGAAATAGGCGCAAACCTGACGCACCAGGCCCGGCGAGGGCCGGCCGCGGCGGCCGTGCTCCAGCGCCGAGAGATAGGCCGGCGAGACCTCCAGCGCCGCCGCCATCTGTTTCAGACCGAGACCGCGTTCGGCCCGCAAGGCCCTCACCCTGGCCCCAAAGGGCGTCACGGCCGGCGCAGCATGACGTAGAGCGCACCCTCCCCGCCGTCGCGGGGAAAGGCCGCCCGATAACCGATGACCAGACCGGCCAAGTCCGGTTCCTGGAGCCAGCGTGGCACCATCGAACGCAATGTTCCGACCGTTCGTTCGCTTTCTCCCTCGGAGACCACGCGTGCCCCCTTGCCGGTGATCACCAGCACGCATTTATGGCCGGTTTCCGCCGAATTGCGCACGAACCCGGCGAGCGCCCGATGGGCCTCCTGCTGTGTCATACCGTGCAGATCGAGGCGCCCGTCAATGCTCAAACGGCCCTGTTTGAGACGCCGGCTGGCATGCTTGTCAAGGCCGCTGGGGGTCGGTTTGCGGGGCGGTGGTGGCTCGGCAAGGGGAACCGGCTGGGCGCGGCGCGGCTGTTGTGTCGGCGCCTGTTCGGGCAGGGCTTTTTCCTCGGCTGGCCGCTCGCGCGGCACATGGCGCTTGATATCGGCCATGGCGCGCTCGAAAAGCGCCACCTCTGCCGGCGAGGGCGATTCGGACCGCTCCGGCCCCGCCGGCGGCTTGTCCTTAGTCCGGCCCATCGGCGACCAGCACGATATGCACCCGGCGCGGCCCGTGCGCCCCGAGATAGAGCGTCTGGTTGATGTCGCCGGTGCGCGAGGGCCCGGTGACGAAGAGCACGGTGCGCGGCATGACCTGATCGCCAAGGCGCTGGCGCAGCGCCGTCCAGGCCTCTTCGTAGGTGCCGACGATCTCGCTCCGGCGCAGCACCACGATGTGGCTGTCGGGCATCAGGTTGATGGTCGAGGGGCTCTCGGGACCCGAAAGCAGCATGATGGTGCCGCTCTCGGCGATGCCGGCAAAGGCGGCGGTGATGCCCACGGCGTCGGCATCCTCGGCTCGGCCGCGGCGCAGCTCCAAGAGCGGCTGGTCGGCCCAGGGATAGGCGTCGAGGCGGGCATCGGGCGCCATCACGGCGCGCAGCGGCAGGTTGTGCTCGGCGAGATAACCGGCCACGGCCGCCGGCACTTGGGCCGCCTCGGCGACCTGGCTGAAGCTGGTATCGACCCGCGCCGCCATGCTCTCGAAAAGCTCGACCTGGGCGGCTGCATCAAGTTGGGCGCGCTGGGGCACCAGGTTGGGAGCGTGGGCAACAATGCGCGCCTCGACCGCCTGGATCCCTGTAGCCGGCGTTGGCCCCTGGCGGCCGAGCGCCTGTCGCACCCGGGCCAGGAATTGCTCGCGCCCGGCGCTCACCTGGGCTGCCTCCGCTTCCAGGCCGCCATGAAGGTGCGGCCCTCGGGCGCCACCAGATCGCGCCCCCCGGTCCAGCCTCCGGCCAGCGGCAAGGAGGAAAACCGGCCCCGGCCCAGGGCCCGGTTATGCAGCACCCGCGCCGCCAAGCCAGTGGCCAAACGGTAAAGCCAAGGCCGCCGCGCGGCCCAACCCCAGAGCTTGAGGCCGATTCGTTCCTTTAGCGGAACGATTTTTTGCGCCAACGCTTGTTCACGAAAGCGGCGCAGCATCCCGGGCAGCGGGATGCGCATCGGGCAGATGTCTTCGCAGCGTCCGCAAAGGCTGCAGGCGTTGGGCAGGTGGCGCGTGCCCTCGAGGCCGATCAGGCGCGGCGTCAGCACCGAGCCCATGGGTCCGGGATAGACCCAGCCGTAGGCGTGGCCGCCGACCGAGGAATAGACCGGGCAGTGAAACAGGCAGGCGCCGCATTTGATGCAGCGCAGCACGTCGCGGAACTCGCTGGCCAGCAGCTCGCTGCGGCCGTTGTCGAGCAGCACCACATGGTAGGCCTCCGGCCCGTCGAGATCATCGGGGCGCCGGGGACCGGTGGAAAAGGTGGTGTAGACCGAAAGCTCCTGCCCGGTGGCCGAGCGCGACAGCAGCCTGAGCAGCAGATTGGCGTCTTCCAGCGTCGGCACCAGCTTTTCCGGCGTCGCCATGACGATGTGCATTTTGGCCAGAGTCTGGGTCAGATCGCCGTTGCCCTCGTTGGTGACGATGACCGATGAGCCGGTCTCGGCGATGAGGAAATTGGCGCCGGTGATGCCGACGTCGGCGGCGATGAATTTCTGCCGCAGCACCTGGCGCGCCTCGTCGAGCATGGCCCGGGGGTCGGTCTGGCGCTGGGTCAGGCCGTATTTGTGGTGATGGGCCTGGAAAAGGTCCGAGACCTGGTCTTTGGTTTTATGGACCGCCGGCGCGATGATGTGGCTGGGCGGCTCGTCGGCGAGCTGGATGATGTATTCGCCGAGGTCGGTCTCGATGGCCTCGATGTCGTGTTGGGCCAGGTAATCGTTGAGCGCCGTTTCCTCGGCGATCATGGTCTTGCCCTTGGTCACCGTGCGGGCGCCCACGGAGCGGCAGAGCTCGAGGATGATCCGATTGGCTTCTTCCGGCGTCTCGCACCAGTGCACCTGGCCGCCGTTCTCGAGCACACGGGCCTCGAAGCGTTCGAGATAGGCGTCCAGATTTTCGAGCACGTGGTTCTTGAGGTCGCGGGCCTGGTCGCGCAGCGCATCGAACTCGGGCAGGTCGGCGCGGGCCTGGCGCCGGGCCCCGGCGAAGCCCTTCTCGACGTTGCCCAGCGCCACCCGGAGATCGTCGTCGGCCAGCGCCCGGCGGGCGTTCTCGGGGAACAGGTGGGCCGTCGACTTCATGCGCCCTCGCCCTCGCCGGGCTCGCCGATGGCCGGCCCGCCGTGCCCGGCCAGCACTTCGGCGACGTGGCGCACGCGGAGCCGCGAGCCCCGGCGCTGCAGCCGGCCCGAAAGGTTCATCAGGCAGCCCAGGTCGCCGCCCAACAGGGTCTCGGCGCCGGTGGCCTCGAAGGCCGCCAGCTTGCGGTCGGCCATGTCCAGCGAGATGTCGGGGTACTTGACGGCGAAGCTGCCGCCGAAGCCGCAACAGGATTCCTGCTGTTCGGATTCGCTGAGCTCGAGGCCGGCCACCCCGGCCAGCAGCCGGCGGGGCTGGTCGTGAACGCCCAGCTCGCGCATCCCGGCACACGAATCATGGTAGGTGACGCGGCCGGGATAAGCGGCCTCCAGGCGTTCGACACCGAGCACGTCGACCAGGAACGAGGTCAGCTCATGGCAGCGCCCGGCCAGCTCGGCCGCCTGGGGCCCGAACTCGGCGTCGTCGGCCAGCAGCATCGGGTAATGGCGCTTGACCATGCCGGCGCAACTGCCCGAAGGCGCCACCACGTAATCGAAGCCGGCAAAAGCGGAAATGACCTGACGCGCGATGGCCTTGGCGCTGTCGCGGTCGCCCGAATTGTAGGCCGGCTGGCCGCAACAGGTCTGGCTCGGCGGCACCTCGACCCGGCAGCCGGCGCGTTCCAGCAACTCGACGGCGGAAAAGCCGACGCTGGGCCGGAAAAGATCGACCAGGCAGGTCACCAGGAGTGCGACGGTTGGTTTTTCGGCGGGCGCGGTCGGGGTCATGGCGACATTTCGGCTGGCCAGGGAAGGCCCCAGTGAATATCAGCCGCCGCGCCGGAGCAAGGAATTATGGCGGCGCCAGGGGCCCGCCCCTGCCCGCTCAAGAACTCCAGGCGAAGGGCGCGAAATGGCCGTTGTTGCCCTGGCCCGACATGTCGAGCTCGAGGCCGAAGGCGTGCAAATGGGTTTCCTCCGAACGCGCCAGGGCCAGCCGGCTGTTAGCGGGATGGGCGGTGTTGTCGACGTAGTAGGGCTCGCCGCTCTGGTTGCGCGAGGCCACGCCCTCGATCTCGAACGAGAGCACACCGGGGATCGACACGGTTCGCTTGAGGCCCTCCATGACGAATTCGATGGGCCGGTATTCGAGGCCGCGAAAATCGCTGACCAGATTGTCGCGGATCAGCCCCGGCGTGCCACCGGCCTCGCCGCTGACGATGGCTGCGAGCGCCTGGCGCTGGTTTTCGTCGGCCGCCTCGTCGATCACGCCGGCGAAGACCCAGTCGCCGTCGGCCATGACCTTGCCCGACCGGATGATGAAGGCGAAGCTGAGGCCATCGAGCCGGGTTTGGCCATATGTTCCCTCATCGACACGAAAGATCAGCAGCGCCGTGCACTGATCAAAGGTCACCGGCCCCTGCGGAGTGGTGTAGATGCAGGGACAGAGGTAATCGCAGTTACAGCTTTCCATGTATTGGCCGCTGATATTCCAGGTCTCTCCGGTCATGGTGGCGGTTCCTTTCCGATTGCAACGCCCATTGTCGGCGCAGATTGAGCTTTGGTAAAGCCTACTCCTCGGCCACCAGCTCTTTCGGCAAGAGCACGAAATAGCGGCCCTGGTGTCGCATGTGGCCGGCCATCATCTCGGCCCGGGTGCCGTGGCCGAAGAAGACGTCGCCGCGGATGGCGCCGCGGATGGCGCCGCCGGTGTCCTGGCTGACCATCAGGCGTTGCAGGCGGGGACCCTCGCTTTCGCCGGCCGGGCCGGGGGCGGCGGTGTCGAGCCAGAGCGGCAGACCGAGCGCCAGAAAACGCCGGTCGACGGCCAGCGAACGGCCCGGGGTGAGCACCGTGCCGCCGGCTCCCAGCGGGCCTTCGCCCTCGATCTCGCGAAAGAAGATGTAACTCGGGTTGGTGTTCATCACGGCCTGGGCCTGGGCCGGATGGTCCTCGAGCCAGCCCCGGATCGATTGCAGGGATACGGCTTCTTTTTGCAGCGCCCCGCGCGCCACCAGCTCGCGGCCGATGGCGAAATAGACGTGGCCGTTGCTGGCGGCATAGCCCAGCCGGGCCATGCCGCCCTCGGCCAGCATCACCCGGCCCGAACCCTGGATGTGCAGAAAGAATGCGTCCACGGCGTCGTCGACCCAGAGCAGCGGCCGGCCCTGCTTGGCCAGGCCGCCGGCGGCGATGGCACGGCGGTCGGGATAGGGCTCGAGGCGGCCGGCCACCCGGCGGCCGGCGATGCGGCGGCCCTTGAGGTCGTCGCGAAAGCGGCCCAGGTCGACGCCGATCAGATCGTCGGGTAGCCCGTAGAGCGGCACCGCGTAGGGGCCGCCGGGCCGGCGGCTGCCTTTCAGCTCGGGCTCGAAATAACCCGTGAACAGGCCCTCGTCCTGGCCTTCGCTGCTGGCCGCGAAGGGCACGAAGCGGCTTTCGAAAAAGGCTCGCGGTCCGGCCTTGTTGATCTCGCTGCGCTCCGCCGCCTTACACACCGGGTGCCAGTCAGCCACCCGGCCGGCCCGGCCTCCGGCCGCCATGGCGCTTTGCGGATCGAGGCGAAAAAGCCGCCTACAGGAACGCCGGAAGGCCGCCAGCGCCGGGCCCAGGTCGTCGCCTTGCCAGCCCGCCAGATCGCTGAAGGCGGCGCGCTGCAAGACCAGGCCGGGGCCCGGCAGGGGCCGCATCCACCAGGCCAGCCCGAGCGCGACGGCGGCCAATATCACGAACGCGGCCGTGAACACCCGCACCGCCGACGGCCGGGACATCAGTTCATGCTGCGGGTTTCGATCAGCCGCCAATTGGGATCGGTGCTGCTCACATCGCGGGCGAAGGTCCAGATGTCGGTCACCACGTTGACCGCCCTGGCATCGCCGGCCACCACCTCGCCCTCGGCATCGCGGGTGACGTTGCTGATCTCGGCGACGAACTTGATGGTCACCTCGGCCCTGTCGCCGACCACGCGGGCATCGAGGGGCTCGGCCGCCTCCAACGACACCAGGGTGGTTTCGAGGGTCTCTTTGCGCTCCTGGCGATCATGGATGGCGCCGGTGAAGTCGTCGAGCACGTCATCGGAGAGCAACTGCCCGAGCATCTGCTCGTCACCGCCGGCAAAGGCGGCGATGATCATCTCGTAAGCCACCCGGGCGCCCTCGAGGAAGGTATCGACTTCGAAGCTCGAATCGACCAGGCGAATCTCGGTCAGACCGGCGGCCACCAAGGTTGCCTCGGTAGCCACCACCGGACGCGGCTCCCCGTCGTCGTCCCGGCTTTCGTCCCAGCCGGCGTCCCAACCCTCCGCGTCGGCTTTGTCGGGACCGTTGACCGCCTCGGGCTCGAGGCCGTCTTCGTCCTCGTGGCTCCGGTCGGGCAGCGGTATGACGTTTTCCTCGCCGGCCTCGCCGCGGCGCGCCATGGCGTCCGGCGGGCGCTGTCCGTTGCCCGGGCGCCGGCCCAGCACGCTGCGCAGCCGCAGGATGATGAACCCGGCAACAACGGCAAAAAAGATGATGTCGAGAAAACCGTCGCCCATTGTCCGCGTGTCCGATTCCCGCGTGTCCGATTCCTGCGCGTCCCACTCGCGCACGTACGTGACGTCCGTCCGGCACGGGACGGCGCCGATGGCAGCCGGGGCCCGCCGCTTTCTTGCGGCGCCAGCCGGGCGGGAGCACCCCGTTGCCAGACTAGCCGCAAGTGACCGGGGGGTCCAGCAGTGGTAATTGCCCCGCCTCATTATATATATGGCAGACCGAATTGCCATTACGTGGCGGAAATGCCCTGGCTGCTGGTCTTTCTCCTGCTGTTGATCGCCGTGCCGCTGGCCGAGATCGGCCTCCTGATCCGGCTGGGCGAAGTCATCGGCCTGTGGCCGACGTTGCTGGCCATCGTGCTCACCGCCGTGGCCGGCATCTGGCTTTTGCGCCGCCAGGGCTTTGCCACGCTGGCCCGGGCCCAGGCCAGTCTGGAGGCCGGCCGTCTGCCGCTGGCCGAGATCTTCGACGCCGTTTGCCTGCTGCTGGCCGGGGCCTTGCTGCTGACGCCGGGTTTCCTTACCGACGGCCTGGGCGGCCTGCTGCTGCTGCCGCCCTTTCGGACACTCCTGCGTCTGGCTTTGGCGGCACTGCTGGCTCGTCGCCTGACGGCCGGCGCCGCGGCCGACGGCATCGTCGACGGCGAGTTCCGGGTGCTGACGGCGGAGCCCGACGACGATCCCCCGCCCGACCGTCCGCCGGAGATACCGCATTGATGGCACTGGCGCGGCGGGTGTGCTATGGAAACGGCGACCCGGCCGGCACCCGACCGGCAGCGAAGGCTCCCGGGCGGGACATCAGGCGGGCGACAGCGCAACGATGACAGACACCCAGGCCAGCGGATCCGCGGCGCCGCGCATGAGCGTCAGGACGCAATACGTCAAGGATTTCTCGTTCGAGAATCCGAACTCACCGCGCAGCCTGTCGCAAAACGCCAACGAACGCCCGGCCATCACCCTCGATGTCGACGTCGAGACCCGCCAGTTGGGCGGACCCCACTACGAAGTGGCGTTGCGCATCACCATCGATGCCAAACGCGCCGGCACACAGATGTTCTTGGCCGAGCTCTTGTATGGCGGCCTTTTCGCCTTGGAAAACTTCCCGCCCGAACGCATCGAGCCGGTCTGCCGCATCGAGTGCCCGCGCATTCTCTTCCCCTTCGCCCGGCGCATCATCGCCGAGACCACGCGCGACGGCGGCTTTCCGCCACTGCTGCTCGACCCCATCAACTTCTCCCACCTCTACCGCCAGTACCTCGACCAGCGCGTGGCCGAGGCGGAGACCGAGGCCGAACAGCAGGTTCAGGAAACCGTCGAGGTCGCGGAGGGCGAGGACGAGGGCGAGGGAGCCGCGCTCTAACGCTTCCAGATCGGGTCTTCGATCTCTTCCAGGAATCTTTCGTGGGCCGCCAACTCGGCGGCGCTGGGAGCGAAAGTCCGGGCCTGTCGGGAGGCGCGGGCGCCGGCCGCACTCTCGGCCTTGGCAACGGCTGCCAGGCTGAGCCCTGGTTGGCGGCCACCGACAAGCTCGAGGTAGACCTCGGCCAGCAGCTCGGCATCCAGCAAGGCGCCGTGTTTGGTGCGGGCCGAGTTATCGATGCCGAAGCGCCGGCAAAGCGCGTCCAGGCTGGCCTGGGCGCCGGGAAACTTGCGCCGCGCCAGGCGCACCGTGTCGATGGTCTGGTTGTCGATGGCCGGCCGTTCGAGGCGGGCCAGCTCGGCATTCAGAAAGCCCAGGTCGAACTCGGCGTTATGGATGATCAGGGCGGCATCGGCGATGAAGGCCATGAATTCATCGACCTTGGCGGCAAAGCGCGGCTGGCCCGAGAGAAATTCATCTTTCAGGCCGTGTATGGCCTGGGCTTCCGCCGGCATCGGGCGTTCGGGGTCGAGGTAGGTCTGGAAGACCTGGCCCGTGGGTACGTGGTTGAGCAGTTCCAGGCAACCGATCTCGACGACACGATGGCCGCTGCCGGGGGAGAGCCCGGTGGTTTCGGTATCGAGCACGATTTCACGCATTGGCGGGCTCCCGTCCTGGCGCCCTAGTACCCACTATCACAAAAGGATGGTACGTATGATCGCTTTGCCGGCGCTGTGGGTAGGAGGCAGCGGGCCGGCGATGCGGGGCCATCGGCAAGCGCTGCCGACGCCCTCCACAGCGCCGGAAAAGCGACCCAAAGGGCGGCCATGAAGGACCATCGGACGTCGTCCCACGGCCCTTGTGATGGTCCCCCATCACGGCGGACCGCGCTCCTAGCCGATGGTCCTTCCTGGCCGTCATACGTGCCATCCTTTTGTGATAGTGGGTACTAGGGTCCGTTGACAATTAACGCAAATCAATGATGGTGGCGACGAGGCTCAAGTTTGCGGCATAGCTTGTGTCGGTTTTGTCGTAGCGCGTAGCAATGCCCCGGAATTCCTTGATCT
>MPMA02151669.1_pt1 | contig 17928 bp, 18 predicted proteins | sample 1617361 | NCBI WGS metagenome assembly MPMA02 (sample SAMN05944807, study PRJNA350692) | marine metagenome | biome: marine; feature: ODZ; material: water; isolation source: 180 m water sample filtered on 0.2 um supor filter | place: Pacific Ocean | collected 2012-04-08 | depth 180m m | reverse complement strand
CTCACGCTACATCGAAGCCCTGAACTCGTCGATGTCCCGGGAGTCGTCCCAACCGGCTGAATGCTCTCCGAGCAGATCGCCAAGCCTCTGGTCAAACAGATCCGCTTGCTCCGCCAGGGTCGCCAGCGGTCCGGAAGCATAGGCCATCAAATCTGGCAAACCGTGTCGCCGGTACGCCGAGTCGATTTCGGAGTGTCTGTTGAAGTTCCCGTCGCCCAGCCCCACGACAGTCTTGTCGAGCATCGATGTGACGTCCGACTGCAGGAGCCACGCATCGGCGTTGGCGCCGACGCGGTCGCCCCGATTGCAGGCGGCACGCAATTTGCGAACCGCGTCTTTGAATTCAGGGTATCCTCGTTGAAATTGCTCACGAATCGTCGTGGTCGCCGGCGCCGACGCCTGTGCCCGACGCAGCACCGCTCTCGTGCCACGTGCCAAATCTTCGCCGGCGTCGAGGATGTCGGCCGAGCTCGACGAGGTTGTGATCGTTGTGATGAGTTCATCGATCCGGTCGGGCCTATCGTTAAATGCCGTGGACGATCCGAGACTCTTCGCCAATCCCTTCTCGAAAAAGACCTGGTTGACCAGCGCCAGGCACTCCCAGGAAGCCTCGACGACCTTCCACCCGGCGTACCGCGCGTCAGAGAGGTTCCTGTCGACAGCGGCATCCCTCAAGTTAGCCACGTGCGCCAGGAGGTTAGCGTAGTTGGCGAGAACTCACCGAATCATCTCCGGCTTCGCTTCCGGTTTCTGCAAATCGAGGACTCGTTGTCTCAGCCCTTCGAAGCGCGCTGCTCGGGCTTCGGACCGGGCATGCAGCACTCGGGTGGGGTGAACGGTGGCCGGCGCAAAAGCCCATCCCTGAATCAACCCGGTCGCTAACCCCTCCATCGTCTCCCAAGTGATCGCCCAGAAGTCGAACAAGACGCCGTCGAGAAGAAAGGTTCTGGCTATCGGCGGGTTCGCCCCATCCGCAGGGATGTAGTAGATGTCCAGGTCTGAATCCTAGCGGGCGTCGCCTCGAACGCGCGAGCCGTGGCAGCCGATGATGTCGACTTCGTCTCGATGGTTCTCGACAGCGTGCGCCACCAGCAAGTCGGCCACGGCGAATGCGTCCGTCACGTGTGATCCTCCGGCACGTCGTAGATCGCGACGATCAGAATCGCCCGATCACGGTTTGCGAGCCGCCACCGTCAACCAAACCGGCAGACCGGCTCTCGGGTTGACTCTCCAGCCCATCAACTCCGGCCTCGACCCGGTTTCGTACGAATAACCCTCCCAGAACCGGGAGTCTTTGGCGGGCGATTCAAGCCGCAAACCCGACCGGGTGAGCGCGTTGAGAAGATCCGCGATTGTCCATTCGAACTCAACCGTCGGGCAGTCACCGTCCGATTCATGCGGGCCCGTGTCCCAATACGGCTTGGCCAGCTCGGTTGCCTGCTGTGTGTCGCGCCATGGCCTCTGAAACGGGTGAACATCGTAGAAAACGTAGACCCCGTTTTGACGCAGACTACGAAACACTTCGCCGAACACGAGCCCGGGGTCGGCGATCCACGTTAAGAAACCGTTCGTGGAGCGCACTAAGTCGAAACTCCGGTCTGACATCGATTCAAGATTTGCGGCGTCGCTTCGGACGAAATCGATGTCTAGACCAAGCGACGCGGCACGCGACGCCGCAACCGCTAGCTGGCCTTCAGAGATATCCGTCGACGTGACCTGAGCGCCCATCCCGGCGAGTGCAAACGCCGCGTAATTGTCGCCACTGCCGATGACGCACACATCTCGACCGTCGAGCGCTTCCCCTTCAACCGCCACGTCGGGGTCTTCGGCGCACTCCCGCCACAATCCATCGCGGTCACGCAGCTTCTGCCATCCCGAAGCGCTGGCGTCCCAGTATCGTCGATTCGTCTCGTGACTCTCGATCACGTGCGGCCTCCTCGGCCGTCATCGCGCGCAAGATCCGACGGCCAACGAACGGCGATCGCCAGAATCCGGCGCGACGATCTAGACGCCAGGCGACTCGTCGACGACAATTGGATTGGACCCTCGCGGCCGCGCACCGTTCGTTGGCGGCGCGACGATCTTGCGAACCGGATAGTTAATCTCGATCCCCTCGTCCCTGAAACGCTGGTGGATGCGTTTGATGAGCTCACTCGCGATGATGAACGTGCCGGTGCGGTCCGTCGCCTGCATGAACAAAAAGAATTCGATGTTCGAGTCGCCGAACTCGGAGAATCCGAAGAACGGCTCGCCCTGTTTGTCGGCGTACTCGGACTCGATGACCATGGCGTTGGCGATCTCGAGGACCATTTCCTCGACCTTGACCAGAGCCGAGTCATAGCTCACGCCGCACGTGACGAGTACGTTCATCGACGGATTGGGGCTGAAGAAGTTGGTCACGATGCTGTCAACCATCTTCGAGTTCGGCACGATCACAAGGTTGTTGAACCGGTTCCTGATCTTCGTGCTTCGCCACCCAACCTCCACGACGTAACCGGAAGGGCCTTTGTCGAGCTCGATGAAGTCACCCTCGTTGAGCTCCCCCTCGGTGATGAGGTACGTGCCCGCGAAAAAGTTGCTGAGCGTCGGCTGAACGGCGAGCGCAATCGCCAGTCCGCCGATCCCAAGACCAGCCAGCAGCGGCGTTATCGCGATGCCCGACGCATCGAGCGCGAGCAGCGACGCAACGGCGTAGATGGCCAACGGGGTTACCCGCTTGACCGCGGGCAGCAGCTTCGCGTCAAGATCGGTCGAAGTGTGCACGGCGATGTTGTGCAGGTACCAAGACATCAACGTCTGCAAGAGATGCGACGCTAGATACGAGACCTCGACGATGACCACGAGTAGCCAGGCTTTTCTTACGATGTCGTCCTGGTCGTGGAAGAATTCGAACGCGGGATGGGTGAGACGCGTGAGCCAAAGGGAGCTCAGGAAGAGGCCAAGCAATACGGCGAACAATACCGCGGGGCCTTTGACGGTCTTGAGCATCTGAAGGTCCAGCGACTCGGTGTCGCTACGCTCCCGATGGCGGATTGCAACGACGAACATGACCTGCACGACCGCGGCGACCAGCATGAACGCGGCCAGTATTCCGACCGACAGCAGAGGTCCCCAAAGAACTGAATCTCGAACGGTCTCGGGCATCGCCGCAACCTCGACATGAACGTGATCGAGTGAAATGCTAGCACCGGTCGCGTGAGATTTCTTGCGCTATCGCACCTCTATTAAGTCCAGAATTGCGTCAAGAGTCGCGGGTCCAATCCCGCTGACTTCGAGCAAATCCTCGATTCGCGCGAACGGACCGTTCTGCTCGCGGTGCCTGACGATGGCCTCTGCCTTAGTCTGGCCGATGCCTGGCAACGAGGTCAGCGTGATCACGTCCACCGAGTTGAGATCGATCAGCCCGCTCGACGCTTGCGCATCGGACCCAGAGGGAGCCTCACCGACCTTCGGCACGTCCACCTTGTCTTCGTCATTGACGCGTAGCGCGAGATTCATCGCATCGAGATCGGCGTCCTCGGTCGGTCCGCCGGCGCCGGCGGTCGCGTCCTGCACTCTCGCGCCGTCCCAAACGATATGCACGCCCGGATCGTTCACCGCCCCGCTAACGTGCACCTTCAGCTCCGCTGTCGATGACGGGACGGGCGTCGGCGGCGTCACCTCGATTGCGTTTCCGCCCGAGCCAAGAACAAGGATCGCAACACCACCCGATGCCACGGCGAGGATCCCGACCACGAATGCTATGTTGAGGATTCTTTGCATGCTGCGTTTTCGTATCCGTCAGTCCGATTTCACTCGGCGCGGTCATCCTGATAGAAGCCGCCTGGGTCGCTATTCGTTGGTGTCAAGCGGAGCAAGCGACGACAAGTACAGCCATATCGCCCCGAGCTCGTCGTCGGTCAGAGCCCGAAAACGTTGCCACGGCATCATTTCGCTGTCGAGGACTTTTCCAGCGGGCGTTTTGCCCGTGCAAATCACGCCCACAAACTCTTCGCTCGACCAATTGGAGAGCGCGCCTTTTGGTGTCAGGTTCGGCGCAAGCGGAGCGTCGCTGCCTTCACCGGGTACGGACCCGCCGGCATAGTTGTCGCCGTGACAAACGATGCACACGATGGCCAAGTACCCCCCGTACCCAACTGACACGGTGGGAGCGATGTCTTGAGGTCGGACGGCTTCGTGATCGATCATTCCCGCGGGAACCAGCGTCTCGTCCAGCATTGTTGTCATACGTCCCAACGGCCCCGGTTTGGTCTTGGGCACTTCATTGTTGACCGGCGGCAGCTATTTCAAGTAGGCGATGATGGCGCCAAGATCGGCGTCGTTGATCCTGTTGAAGAACTCCGACGGCATCAGAACCAGCGGCTTGCCCGACCGCCCTATGCCGTGGCGAATTGCGGCACGTAGTCGATGTCTGCTAGCGTACCGCCGATGCCGCCATTGCCGGGCGTAAGGTTAGACGGAGCGAGCGCGCCGAATACAGGGTCATCTTCCAGGAGGTCTCCCTCCAGGTTTTCGCCGTGGCACTCCTGGCACAGGCCAAGTGTCTCGACGTAGTGTTTGCCCCGAGCGATCGTGCCCGCGTCGTTCGCGACCGCGACGGCTGCGACATCGATGTCATATTCCTTGTTGACGCGCCTGCCGCCAAGCAACAGCAGCACCACTACTGCCAGAACCAACAACGCCAATGGGACGCCTAGTACGATCCCGATCCATTTAACTGTCTTCCTCATCGCGACGATTCCCCCAGTCTTCCGACCTTCCGCCGTGTCCCAGCGATGACGCCATGCGAGTCCTCTGGGTCGCCGCGCTTATACTGCATCGGTGAATCCAGCCAGCGAGGCCTGTGTCATCGGCTGGTCAGGCACGCCGAAAGTGTCTCACCACCTCTGCTAAAGCGCCGCCGAGCCGCTCGGAAGACTGAGTTCGTGGCGGGCTGATTCACCCTGGTATAATTCTGGCTGAAATCATCATCCAATCGACGCAGGGGTCACCTATGAGCGAAGGCAACACCTCAAACCAGGTCGAAGACCTGAAATACAGGGCTCTGCAAGAGCTGGAGTCCGCATCGGACGCCGAACAGCTCGAGGCTTGGAGAGTCGCCTATCTGGGCAGGCGAGGCGAACTGACCCAGGTGCTGCGAAGTCTCGGTTCGCTGCCCGCCGACGAACGTCGCGCGGCCGGAGCCCCGGCGAACGCGGTTCGAAGCGCTCTTGAACAGGGTCTGGAAGACCGCGAGCTACAGATCAAGCGAGCCGCGGCCGAGAATGGCACGGCGGGCGAGGCCATCGACGTCACGCTTCCAGGCTGGCCAACGCCACGTGGCGGGCTGCATCCGACGACGCGTATCGTTCGAGATATATGCAACGCCTTCACTTCGATGGGATTCAGCGTCGTCGAGGGTCCCGAAGTCGAATGGGACACCTACAACTTCGAAAAGCTCAACATCCCCAAAGGGCATCCGGCCCGAGACATGTGGGCGACCCTGTGGGTGGACCACACCGACGAAGACGGTGAGCACCCCATGCTCATGCGAACCCACACATCGCCGATGCAGGCGCGAATCATGGAGAAGACCGACCCGCCTGTCAGGGTCGTCGTGCCTGGCCGTTGCTACCGATACGAGGCCACCGACCCCACCCACGAGTGGCACTTCTACCAAGTCGAAGGCCTTGCCGTCGACCGTGGCATCACCATGGCCGACCTCAAGGGCACGTTGTACGAATTTGCGCGCCGCATCTTCGGCGTCGATCGCAAGGTTCGATTCCGCTGCGACTACTTCCCCTTCGTCGAACCGGGCGTCGACATGTCCATCGACTGCTTCCTCTGCGACGGCAAGGGCTGTCGCGTCTGCGCCGACACCGGCTGGATCGAAATCATGGGCGCGGGAATGGTCCACCCAAAGGTGCTCGAAGGCGTCGGCTACGACCCGAACATCTACACCGGCTTCGCCTTCGGGATGGGCCCGGAGCGCATCGCCCTGCTCAAATACGGCATCGAAGACATCCGCCTCTTCTACGCCAACGACCTACGATTCCTGCGCCAGTTTGCGTAGCTGCAAACGGTTTCTCTGACTCATCTGCAAAACAAGAGGTTCGAATGCTTGTACCGATATCCTGGTTGAAGAATTACGTCCCGATCACCGATTCGCCGAAGGAGCTCGCTCACCGGCTCACCATGGCGGGCGTCGAAGTCGGCTACGTCGAGCAGATCGGCGAAAACTGGGACCATGACAAGATCGTCGTCGGCCACGTGCTGGAGGTCAACCCGCACCCAAACGCGGACCGGTTGTCGCTCCCGACGGTCGATCTGGGTAACGGCGAGACCGCGACCGTTGTGTGCGGGGCGCCGAACGTTGCTGCCGGGCAAAAGATCGCTTTCGCTCGCGAGGGCGCCAGGCTGTTCAGTCCGCGCGCACGAGGCGTCGCGGAACTGAAACGGACCAAGATTCGGGGCGTCGAGTCCGCTGGCATGGTCTGCTCCACGATGGAACTCGGCCTCGACGAGAGCCATGACGGCATCCTAGTGCTGGACGAGTCCGCCGTCGTGGGCACGCCGCTTGTCGATTACCTGGGCGACGCCATCCTCGACGTCGAGGTTACGCCCAACCGACCGGACTGCCTGTCGATCCTGGGCATCGCCCACGAGGTTGCCGTGCTCACAGGCCAACCGGCCACCGAACCGGATATCTCGTATCCCGAAGAAGGCGAGGCGATTGAAGGCCGGATCAAGATCGAAGTGGCAGACCCTGATCTCTGTTATCGATACACGGCCAGCCTGATCTCCGGAATCACGATCGGCCCCTCGCCAGAGTGGATGCAGCAGGCGCTGATCAAAGCGGGACAACGGCCCATCAGCAACATCGTCGACGTCACCAACTTCGTCATGCTCGAATACGGCCAGCCGCTCCACGCCTTCGACTACGACAAGGTCAACGACCGCACGGTGATCGTCCGCGCTGCTCGCGAAGGCGAGGTGTTCGAGACACTGGACGGCGAAAGCCGAAAGCTCGACCCGCCGATGTTGACCATCGCTGACGCACACGACGCCGTCGGACTGGCGGGAGTCATGGGCGGTTCGAACTCCGAGATGAAGGAACAGACGACATCTGTGCTGCTTGAATCGGCCAACTTCAGCCCGATCAACACAAGGCGAACGCGCACACTGCTGGGCATGAACACCGAAGCCTCGTATCGTTTCGAGCGCGGCATCCGAGCATCGTTGGCCCCGTTGGCGCTGAGGCGCGCCACGAAGCTCATCCTGGACCTGTGTGGCGGTCAGGCAGCGTCAGGCATCGTCGATCTGTATCCGAACGACCAAGAACCCAAGGCGGTCAAAATCAGCCGAAGCCGGGTCAAGCAAGTGCTGGGCGTCGACTACTCGATACCGCAGATCGAGCGTGTCCTAACGTCGCTCGGGTTCGAGAAAGCGCCTGAACCAGGCGGACTCATCGCCCTGATCGAAGCCGTCGAGGCCGGACCGGTCGATGAACGGACCAATGCATTGTGGCTCAAGCCGCCTTATTGGCGCTCCGACATTTCCATCGAAGACGATCTCGTCGAGGAAGTTGCTCGCATAGTCGGTTACGACTCGATCCCGACGACTATGCTCTCGACGTCGATCCCTCACTGGGAGCCTCAACCGATGACCGAGTTCAAGGACGCGGTCAAGGACCTGATGGCGTCGGCAGGCCTGCAAGAGACGATCTCGTACCCGCTAACCACGCTCGACCGTCTGGAGAGCGTCGGCGCCGTCGATGACGCCAACCCCCCGTTGCGCATATCGAACCCGATGAGCGTCGAGTGGGAGTACCTGCGCACCAGCCTACGAGCCAGCGTGCTGATGACGCTCGCATCGAACCGACGCATGGCGCAGAGCGACGGCATTCGTATCTTCGAGGTTGGCCGCGTGTACGTGCCGCAGGCGGAAGCCAAAGAACGCGATCTGCCCGACGAAAAAGAGATGCTGGTGGGCGCGCTGTCGGGCCCACGATTCCGGACGTCCTGGACTGCCGATGAAGCCGAGATGGGCTTCTTCGACGCGAAGGGCGCACTCGAGTACATGTTCGCGGGCTTGGGGGTCGATGTCGTCTACGAAGCGTCTGACGACCCGATCATGCATCCCGGACGCACCGCGAGTCTGCTGGCCGGGAACACGCGCATCGGAGTCGTCGGCGAAGTCAGAGCCGATGTCCTCGACCGCTTCGAGCTCGACGGCTACCCTGTTGCGATGTTCGACATCGACATGGAGGCGCTGCTGAGCGTCGCCTCCGACGTCGACCTGACCTACCGCGCCGCAAGCCGCTTCCCCGAGTCCTACCGCGACCTGGCTCTAGTCGTCGACGCCGACGTGTTGTCAGCCCGCATCCAACAAATCGTCGACCGCCACCGCATGGTCATTCGCAGCACCCCGTTCGACGTCTACGAGGGCGAAGGCGTGCCTGACGGCAAGAAATCCGTCGCCTTCCGAGTAGTGTTCCAATCCCAACGCGACACGCTAACCTCGGAGGAAGTCGACAAATTCCAAGGCGACATCATCCGCCAGCTCACCCGCCAACTCGACACTGAGCTGCGGGGGTAGGGTGAAGTCTCATCGCAGAAATCCGATCCGATGGATTCCAAACGCGGTTGCGATAAAAGGAAGAGTGTTCAGATGGCACAACTCAACCTGCAGTATTTGGTAGACGACAAGGGCCGAAGGCAAGCCGTCTTACTTAGCATTGAGGAGTATAGTCAACTCATCGAAGAGTTGGAAGATCTTCAGGATGTCCTCGAACTCGAAAAAGCTGTCGAATCAGACACGGAATTCAGAAACTACAAAGAACTCCGTGAAGAATTAACCCAAGAGAACCGTTAAGGAAACATGAGATCGAGTTGTTCCGAGACCCAATTTGGTGCAAAATATGAGTATCCGGATCGGCGATGGGAGCGTCTCAAATGAGTACCGAGAAGGCGACACGCGAAGAAGTTCACGACCTAGTTGACCAACTCGCCGACCCCCTACTGCCGGAGGTGGCGAATTTCATCAGGGTCGCGTTGCGCGAGCCAGACGAACTCACCGACAACGAACTCCGGGAAGTTGAACTAGGCAAAGAAGAGATTCGGCGCGGTGAGTTTGTCCGATGGCCCGAAAACAAACGGACCGACGTATGACATTGTCCTCTCGAGACGCGCCGATAGGTACTACAATCGAGTTGACCCAATAATGGTGCGGAGACTCAATCGATGTTTCGATGAATTGCGCTGTGATCCGTTTGCTTCCCGAAATGTGAGGCCGATCAGGGGATCCGTTGGTACGTACAGGTACCGCGTTGGCAACTTGAGGGTGATGTTCACTGTGGACCAAGACTCACATTCGGTTGACGTAGTCGCCATCGGTCCCAGGGGTGAGATCTACTGACCTCAGCGAGAACTCGCCAGAGGATCGCTCGCCATCGCGCGCGCAATCCTCGGCACAGGGGCTCTGGCCGTTACGGCGATAAACAAAACAAGTAGCGCCGAACAAAATGTGTCATTCTGAGGCCGCAGCCGAAGAATCTGGTCGTTGAACACGCGATGTTGCCCCCAAGACTCCAGAGGATTCTCCTTGAGGCAAGGCTCGTCATCGCAAGAAACGCGCGCAACGTATTTAGTTGATGACCATCACGGCCAAGCCTTCCCCGACATCCAGCCCCTACTTCTCGAAGATGTGCACCGTGCATACGCCGCCCGCGCCGGCGTTCTGGGCGATGCCCAGGCGTGCGCCGGAGACCTGGCGCTGTCCGGCCTCGCCGCGGAGCTGGGTGACGAGCTCGTGAACCTGACGGATGCCCGTCGCGCCGAAGGGGTGCCCCATCGCCTGGAGTCCGCCGTCGGTGTTGACCGGGATGTCGCCGTTGATCGCGGTGCGGCCGTCCTGGGTCGCTCGCCAAGCCTCGCCCTCGCCAACGATCTGCAAGCCCTCGAGTTGGGTGATCTCGCCGATCGTTGCCGCGTCGTGGACCTGGATGACGTTCATGTCGCCCGGACCCGCGCCCGCCATCTCGTACGCCTGGTTGGCCGCGAGAGTGGTCACCGATCCTGAATCGGCTTCGCTGTCGCCCTGCGCCTGGTAGCCGCTGGTGCGGAGCACCGCGCCTCGGATCGACACAGCGCGGTCGGGCTGGCCTTGGAAGCGGTCCAGCGCGTCTTTCGCGATTAGCACCGCGGCGGACGCGCCCTCGCTCGTCGGGCAGCATTGGAACAGGGTCAGCGGGTCAGCGATCATTCGAGAGGTCATGACCTCCTCGATCGTCGCTGGCTTGTGGAACTGCGCGTACGGATTGTGCACCGCGTTCTGCTTGGCCTTCACCGCCACTTGGGCGATGGACGTCGCCGGGGCATCGTAGTCGTGCATGTAGCGCTGCATGCCCAGGGCGTAGGACGCCATCATGTGGTCGGAGCCAAGCAGCCGGTCGGGGCTCGCGCTGCCGGTGACGCCTACCGGGCCACGCGGAACTCGCTCCGCGCCGATGGCAAGCGCGACATCGAACATGCCCATGCCGATGCACCAGAACGCCTGCCAGAAGGCGCTCGAGCCCGACGAGCATGCGTTGTCCACGTTCATGATCGGGATCGTCGTGAGCCCGAGTCCGCGCAGGACCGACTCGCCCATCGACATGCCTTCATAGTAGACCTGTCCGAAGTAGGCTACCTCGATGTCCTTGAAACCGACGCCGGCGTCTTTCAGCGCTTCTTGGACCGCCTGGCGAGACATCGACTGGATCGATCCGCCGGGGAAGCGGCCGAATGGATGCAGGCCAACGCCCGCCACAACGACTTCACGACTCGGTTGCTTCAGCATCGGTTCTCACCTCTCGGGTTTGTCGGTTAGGCGGTTTGATCCGGAACTTGCTCGGGGATGGCGGATTGGCCCTGAAGGGCCAGATCACTGTTGCTTGGTGGGCTCGGCCTTCAGGCCGACCCTGGCCTCACTATTCGTCAGGCGCCCATCGCCTGCCACTTATATAACGTAATCTCCCGGCCTTCGTCGTCGGCCTCGCCTGCTCGAAGCACCATCGTCATCGGCATGTCGATCTCGATCGTCTCCGGATCGAGGTCGATTACCTCGGACAGCACCTGCGGCCCCTCTGGCAATTTGACCGATCCGAGGACGTACGGCACCAGCCCCTTCCATCCGGCCGGCGGCGCGTGGATGATCGTGTAGCTGTAGAGCGTGCCGTCCGAGCTCAGGTCGACGGCCGCCAGGTCGCCGGAGGTGCACCGCACGCAGAACACGGAGTCGCCGAGCACGCAAAGTCCGCACTCGTTGCACTTCGTGCCGAGAAACACGCCTTCCGTGCCGTCTTCATTCAGCCTCATGCGTTCCGGCGCGACGGAGACCTTGCCGGATTGTGTTTCCTGGCTCATGAATTCTCCCAATGTCTCATGCTCGGTACCCGTCTTTGATTTTCGCTCGTCGCCTGAGCTCAAGCAGCTTGGCGACGCCTACTCGCTTCTCCAGCATTTCCTGATTGTCGGCGACGCTGTAGATGTATCGTTCCAGATATGCGTCAATGTCTCCGGCGCCTCGAACCGCGCCGAAGACCTCTCCAACGTGCTCGCCGTCCACCGCGTACTGGCCCTGGACCTCGCCCGGGTACGCACCAAACGGCGCTTCCACCACTGCATCGACAGCATAGAACGGGATCGACGTCCGACCCGGGTCGCGCCTGATCTCTTCGGTGTCGACGATCTCCTCTGCGGAAATGACCACCTTGCGCGAAGCTAGCGCGGCGTCTCGGTGAGAGATGCCGGTGCCGAACACGCGGGCGTTGCCGTAGATGTCGGCTTGATGAACGTGAATGAGCGCGACATCAGGGTTCAGCGCCGGCGCCACGACGGTCGGCGATCCGGTGAATGGATCCTCGACCAATTTTGCGCCCGAGTGCTCGAATCCCGATGTACCGCCGAACGAGCGAACAGGTATGAACGGGATGCCCATCGCGCCAGCGGAAAGGCGCATCGTCATCACGACGTTGCTGTATTCGAACATCTGAACGTCGCCGTCCAGCATAGCCTTGGTGATGCCCGGGCCGGCTCCGAAGAAGCCAACGTCGATCTTGCTGATGCACGCGGCCGCGATCATGAGGCCGATGTCCACGTACGTGAACTTGCCGCCGATCCACAAGTCTTTCTTCTTCTGCCGAATAAGCTCGCGTTCGAGCGCTGCCGGACCTCGATGGATGTACTCGCAGTCGTAGACCAGGTAGTCGCCGTCGTCCACGAATCGTCCGATGGCCTCCCGCTCCGTCATGAGCTTCGATTCCATCGTCCGGTTCTTGTGGTCGCGGATCCACCGGCGGAACCCGTCCAGGTCTACCGGGAAGTATTCAGCTTTGCCTTCGTCAAGGATCTTCATGTTCGCTATGTTATTTTCCCGAGTCTCCGATTTGTTACAAATATCGCGCGATACGTTCCACCGACGGGGTGGTTCGACAAGCTCACCACGAACGGAAAAAAGCAAGTTCGGCCGTTCGCCCTCCTCAGTTGATAAATCCCCGCACCGGATGCGCTAACGCACGATGCTCGGGTTCATCGCCACGCCGTTGTGTATGAAGAAGCTTCGCACCGAGTTGCCCATCTTTCGGCTTTCATGCTCAGTTTCGAACGCCTGGATGTGCTCAATGTACTTTCTGCGAGCTCGTGTGCGCATCATGAGTTCCTCGCCGGACGCTCGGGGACGCAGGCACTCGGCTATTATTGCGTCGGGATCATTGCGTAACATCTCACAGAATTGCTCAAGGGTATCGATTGCGTCGTCTTCTACGGTGGCGTCACCCCAGTATTCGGCGAAGCCGTCGCGCCAGGTCTGCACGGAACCGAAACTCCGAATGTCGTCAACCACAGTATGTCTCCTTGAATCGTTCAACAACTCCGAACCCGGACTTCTACCCTCGCGATTCCAGCACGGGGGTAGAAGTCCGGGTTCGAGTTCGTTCAGGTGTCTACTCTTCTTCCGTTATGCCGAGCATCTTACCCAGACGCTTGACCTCTTCCTCGCGCCACGGCATCGGCGCCTCTCGCTGAAGCATGCCCTCCTGCCGAAGCCGGTCGAGAACGCCTTCGTCGCGCCAGAACGGGGTCTCGAGGGTGCCCTCGAAAGCGGTTTCCTCCGTGATCGGGGACGGGTTCTGCCCCATCCCTTCGAGCGACTCCGCGGGGTAGCCAACAAGGATAGCCAACACCGGTTCCCAGGTGTCGGGCACACCTAGAATCTCTTTGGCCGCTTGTTCGACGAACGGTACCAGGCACGCGCCGAGCCCTTCGTCGACCGCGGTCAACAGCGCAGCCTCCATCGCCAGGGCAGCGTCGGCGTTACCGCCACGCTGAAGCCCTCGGGAGATGCCCGGTGTCAGCACTTCAGGCAACACGACGTTGTTAACGTATCGTCGGCTCCAACCGTGCGTGGGGTTCAAGGCCCCGACATCGACCAGCGCGCCCGAGGCGACGGTCGGCCAGCGCTTCTCGCGAACCGCCGATCCGCTCGCATCCATGTCGAAATACCAGAAGATATACACCGGCGCCAGATCGTACTCCACCGCTCCGATCGGCGTCTTCAGCGAGTCCCGTTGCTCGTCCGTGAGCCAGTCTCGATATGTGACGACCGCCTTGCCCCACGCGGTATTCACAGCCCTTGATGAGAGCAGCGCGGTCTCGAGCATCTTTTGTATCTTTTCCCGTTCGACCGGCTTCCACGGCAGGAACATGCGCGTATCTCTGCGCGAACCGATAACTCTTTTGAATTCCATGGTGTCTCCTGCGATTACTCTGGCAGCCCGAACATTCGGGCGAGCCCACGAATTTCTTGCCGTCGCCAGCGCAGCGGCGCCCCGGGCTGGATCATGCCTGCTTTTTCGAGCTCGTCGACGACCGCCTGATCGCGATGGAACGGCACGCCGTATCGTCCTTCGAAGAAGTCGTCCTCGAACGGTTCACGGGGTCGCTGCCCGCCAGCCTCCCACGACTCGGCGTGGTAACCGACCAGCATCCCTGACGCCGGCATCCACGAGCTTGGGATGTCCATGATTCGCGAGGCGTTGAGCGCGGTGAGCTGCGTGCCGACGCCCTCGTCGAAGGCGCAAAGCAGTGCGTGCGCGTGCGCAATGCCGACCGCGGTTCGAGCCATCGTCATCAGACTGCGAGAGTAGTTGACCGGTTCACCACCAGGCGTTGGCACACTGATGACTTCTGGGTCTTCCAGGATGCGGCGGTACACCTGAGGCACGACAACGTCGTCAACGTACTCGTCGCTCCAGCCGTGACTGGCCGGAAGCGCTCCCACGTCTGCCAGCGCTTTCAGGTTCGCTCCGTCCGCGGCGCGGCTTAGAGCGTCGAGGTCCGCGAACCAGAAGATGTAAATGGGCGCCATGTCGAGCTGTGCGGTAGTCGTCGGCGTCTTGAGCGCTTCCAGGTCCTCGGCGGAGAGGTCGTCTCTGTACACGACCAGGCTTCGCACGAAGTCCACGCCCAAAGGCTTCGGAACAAGGCGAGCCGACTCCAAGATCGCCTGAATCTTCTCTCGCTCGACTGGCCGCCAAGGCTGGAAATAGCGGATCGAACGCCGCCATCCCACGGCTTCCTTGAAATCCATACTGTGTCCTTTCCTTCATTCGCGGACGATCCACGCTGCGATGTTCGTCTGCATCGCCGGCAGGCCGCTGCCTGGTCTTGACCGTCATCCTGATCCTTCCGCAGAAGGAGGAGGATTAGGGGCCCTGCAGTCAGTCATCCATGCGTTGGGGCCACCCTCGACACTGATGCGCCAAAACGGCAGACCCTCGATCCGTTGATCGTCCTGCGACAAGAATGTGACCACTCGCAGATTATCCATGTCTCGATTTATCAATCACGTTTCGTCGGGCTACGTCTAGCGCAAATAAAAGCCACGAGTGGCCTAACCTCGCACCGCCAGCCACGGAAGCCGGAGCAGATACAGCAGCGCTTTGGGCCGGAAATGCAGCCACAGCAACTGGAATATCTCCCTTGGCTCCAGAATCACGTCCGACACCCAGACGCCCATGTTCGATTTGAGCACCAGGTTCCTGCCGCGGGGCTCAACCTTGTACACGGTCATCTCGAAGTTGCCCGCTCCCGATTCCACGCGCATAGCTGATCCTTCGTTCTACCGTGTTGTCGTCATCGTGTTTTCGATCGCCTGCTTCGCTACCGCGCTGTGCCAGTCCTCCAGGTGGTTGGCCTGCGTAGACGTGTAAGCGCCCGGCGCATAGTACTGATCGTAGAAGTCCAGGTCAAGATGATGAGCCTGGAACCACGAATGCGTCTGGATCGGATCGGTCCCGACCGGGAATCGGCCGTATTTATCCCACGCGTAGTTGCAGATGTCCTTGACGCACTGGATCACGTCTTCGGTGTGCGGCGGCACGTCGGCGATGAATCCCTCGGAGTCTTTCAGCGGCGTGGATGTCGTGTCCGGGGTGTAGATGCCGCCGGTCCCGAACTTGATGTCCACGACGGCATCGACGGCGGCGTCCATGTTCGCGTAATACGGCGGGATGAACGGCTCCATGAAGCCGTCCAATCCGACAGGGATCGGTCCGCCGAGACCCTGACGGCCCGGCAGCGACACTTTCGGAGTGTCGAACCTGAACCCGAGCCCTTCGGCCAGCGGCGTGCCACCCATGAGCACCGTGTCGACGGGCGCCGCGTGCACCCAACCGCCCAGACCCATCGCCTGAACGGCGAGCTGGAGGTTCTGCATCATAAACCCGACTTCGACGACCGACACCGTGCCCAGCGACGATAGAGGTATGACTCGCTTCTCGTCTAGCAACCCCGACTTAACCCACTTTTCGCATCCAGCGTAGGCGTTGTTTCCGCCGATGTCGTCGATCACCGCCGCACCGGTGCCGTAGCCGATCGTCAACAACAGCACGTTGATCGTCTCGTAGGTGCAGTCGAGCACCGGCAGGAAGACCGTCGCGCCCGAGATATCCGAGTCCCACAGGTTGAACGGCAGCATCACGCCGCGCTCGTGCGGAAACTGAGGGCGCCCGTCGAACAGCTTGACACGGCTTGCGCGAGCGAAGCGGAGAACCTTCTCCCAGTCGCTTTTGTCTTCGAACTCCAGGACCTTTGTCGGGTCTACGTTCTCGTATTTGACGAAGTATGTGCCCTCGTCGTTCCAGTAGAACAGTCGGGTTTCGTGCGACGCGCACGGGCTCGCGTACGTCAACCCGCGCCAGGTCAGTATCGTGTTGCCTCCGGCGTCTTGTCCGTCGTCGTCGCGGAACGGCAGGTCGGCGAGCACCTGCCCGGTGACCCCGGTGGCGGCCCAAACGAGGAACGCCTCCTCGGTCTCGTCGAGCGGCATCGGCAGCTTGGACGAAACAAATTCGGTCGCGCCTCCCGGAATCTGAGCCCCGGCCGAAAAGCGCCGGCTGCGACGCTTGAACATCGTGTCGAACAGCGGCCACGCGCCGTCGATTCCCGGATGCGGAATTGGTGCATTCTTGTCAACCATGATCGCGTTCCTCCTGGTCTGGTGCGGTATGTGAGCTCGTGGTTGTGGGTTGCCTATTGGTTGCTGTCTCGGCTGCGTTGATCTGCTGATTCGCACGACACGATCCGTCGTTGTCGGGGAGGGTTTCAAACCCTCCCGCGGGTTTCGCTCGAATATCACCTCGTACCTGGTGTGTGGACCATGGTGATGCTTCTTATTCCTGGCGTCACGTAGTCCAGACCGGCGGGCGGGTTTGCAACCCGCCCTTACGGGTTGCAGTTTGGGCCATTAACAACCGCTGCTTATTTCGTGTCTTTAACGGGCTTGGCCGTAAACGGCCAGAGCACCACCGTTTCCTCGCTCGGCCGGTGATCTCGGCCTTCAGGCCGAACCCGTCACCTGCGTCACAACAGCTCGTACTTCCCGTTCTCCGTGCGTTGAACCATCTTCTCGGACGACGAGAACCGCCCGTCCACGTCGAGCTTCGTTCGTAGGATTTCTAGTTGTTCCTCGGTCGGCGGGTCCAACACGTCGATGTTTTCGGCGAGTCGCGGACGGAACCCCATCTCGCTCAGCACCTGCTCCGTCGTGACCCAGGGCGATCGAGCCATCAAGCGTAGATGACGGCTCTCTTCCTCATAATCGAACAGCGCCCAGGGCGTCGCGACGCGCCACGGGCCCGTTTCCGTCGGCAGTCCGGCTGCCTCTCTGGCGCCCGGCGTGCCGTCCAGGAATCCCGGCGAACTGATGAAATCCATCTGGGGGACGAACTTGCGCTCCTGCTGGTCCGTGGCCAGGATCGTCCGCCAACACAACGCCGCGATCGAGTCCGCGCCGCCCGGTCCGCCGAATCGCCTGCCCTCGGTCGCATAGTCGCCCAACCACGTGGAGTTAATGTTGCCGTACGGATCAATCTGTAGCGTGTTGATGATGCCGTAGTCCATGTGGCCGAGCCGGGCATAGTCGCCAGCCGTGTTCATCGTGCCCCACTCGAGCGCGCGGTAGCCCGCTCGACTGCTCACCATCCCGCCGATCGGATCAAACGGCAGCGCGGGCTCAGGCGCGATGACGCCGTCCTCGGTGATGTAGGTCGCATGGGGGGCGTGGAAAGCCTGGGCCAGCAACACGGCGTACAGCGGACCGCCGCCACCCGCCACCCAATAGCTTCGCCCTTCGCTGACGAGGCTGGCGAGGAGGCAAACCTGGAATTCGCGCTCCGAAAAAACCGTGGCCGGCGTGCCGTTGTTCATGCTGCTGCTCCACGCCTGGGGATTTTCGCTTAGCTTACCACAAACGTTCAGATTTGCGGCCCCGCCTGCAACAATCATCGCTAACTACGAATAACGGCGACACAGAGGCACGCATATCCCATCGTATACGTACGGTCGAACTCAACCGAAACGCCACGGGGACCGATGATGTCATCGGTTTGAAAGTAGGCAACCAGGGTGG
>MPMA02182849.1_pt1 | contig 18025 bp, 18 predicted proteins | sample 1617361 | NCBI WGS metagenome assembly MPMA02 (sample SAMN05944807, study PRJNA350692) | marine metagenome | biome: marine; feature: ODZ; material: water; isolation source: 180 m water sample filtered on 0.2 um supor filter | place: Pacific Ocean | collected 2012-04-08 | depth 180m m | reverse complement strand
CCTCATCCCTGATGACGAAACGTCCCGTGTTCATCAAAACCTCCTTGCAAAAGGAAGTTTGAATCACTTTTTGACGCTCTTGGGAATCCCTTAAATGTCAACAGGCCCTAGCCGGGGCGCTTCGCTCCCGCCAGGGCCCGCCGCCCCACTCGGCGCCGTGGTTTCCCTGGCGCCGTGCGCGGAGCAGGCGAGAGCGCCGCGACTATAGCCCGGATGTGGCCCAGCGACACCCGCTTTCCCGCACCCGAGGGGATGACGAAATCGGCGCGCCGGCGTTTTTCCCGGTCCGGCGTCTGCTGGGCCAGGATGGCCGCGAACTTTTCCTCGCTCATGTCCGGCCGGGCCAAGACGCGCTGGCGTTGCACGCAGGCCGGCGCCGAGACTACGGCAACGTAATCGCAGCGTCGTTCGCCGCCGGTCTCATACAGCAGCGGCACATCGTTCACCACCAACTTCGCCGCCGCCGCCCGAGCCCGGCCCATGAAGCGGTGCTGGGCCAGGCGCACCAGGGGATGCAGGATGGCTTCGAGGCGATCGAGCTGGACCCGGTCGGCGAAGACACGACCGCCCAGCGCCGGACGATCGACGGCGCCCTGCGCGACCACCCCGGGAAAGGCCGCCTCGACCGCCGCCACGGCACGGCCGCCGGGGCCGAGCAGGCCATGAACCTCGGCGTCGGCATCGAAGACCGGCACGCCGAGCCGGCGGAAGGCCTTGGCGGCCTCGCTTTTGCCCATGCCGATGGAGCCCGTCAGGCCGAGCACGATCATGGCGAACCCGCGATATCGGCAACCAGCAAGGCCCGCAGTTCAGGGCTTACCTCGGGCGCCACGCCGTACCAGGCACCAAAACCAGGCCGGGCCTGGTGCAGCAGCATGCCCAGACCATCGACCACGGGGTTGTCCCGGTCAGCGGCGTCGCGCAACAGCGGCGTTTGCAGCGGCGTATAGACGACATCGGCGACGATTGCCCGGGGCGCCAGAGCGGCCAGATCGAGTTCCAGTGCCGGGCCGCCGGCGAGGCCCAGGCTGGAAGTGTTGACCAGCAGCGCCGCCCGGCCCAGCAGCCGCGCCCGGTCGAGCCACAGCCCAACCTTGATTTGGCCGCCGAGCTCCAGGGTCCCGAGTTTCAAGGCCAGAGCCTCGGCCCGGCTGGCGGTCCGGTTGACGATGGTGATCTCGGGCACGCCCGCCTCAAGCAGCGCCACGGCCACCGCCCGGGCCGTACCACCGGCGCCGATGAGCAGCGCCGGGCCGGCCTCGGGCTGCCACCCGGGCACGCTTTGGCGCAGGTTCTCGATAAATCCGAAGGCGTCGGTGTTGTCGCCCAGAAGGCTGCCGTCAGGGCGCATGGTAACGGTATTGACGGCACCGATGCGTTGCGCCGTCGCTGTCGCCTCGTCGACCGCCTGTAAAGCCGCCTCCTTGTGCGGCAGCGTCACGTTGACGCCGGCAAAGCCCATCAGGCCGAGCGCCCTGAGGGCCTGGGCGAAGTGCTCGGGCGCCACCGCCAGTGGCACGTAGGCGCCGTCGATGCCGTAGTGCTCGAGCCAGTAGCCATGCAAAAGCGGCGAACGCGAATGCTTTACCGGCCATGCCATGACCCCGGCCAGCCTGGCCTTGCCGCTGAGTTTCACGAGCTAATCACTCCCTCGTGGCGCAAGAACTCGAGCAGTGCCAACAGCGGCAGCCCGAGGACCGAAAAATAGTCCCCCTCGATGGTCTTGAAAAACTGTGCCCCCGGTCCCTCCAGGCGATAGCCGCCGACGCTCGACAGCACCGTCTCACCCGCCGCCGCCAGGTAGGCATCGAGAAAGGCCTCGCTGAAGTCCCGCATGGTCAGAACCACGCGGTCGCTGTGGCGCCACACCACCTGGCCCTGGCGCACCAGGCACAGCCCGTTGACGAGATCGTGAGACCGGCCCCTGAGCCGCAGCAATTGCCGCCGGGCCGCCGCCAAATCGCGGGCCTTGGCCAAAACCTCGCCGCCCAACCAAAGGATCTGGTCGGCCGCCAGCACGGCGGCGCCGGGCCGGCTGGCCGAGACCTCCTGGCCCTTGGCCAGGGCCAGGGCCAGGGCGATTTCCTCGGGCTGGGCCTGGTCCCGCACCAGGCTATCGCGCAAGGCTGCTTCGTCGAGTTCAGCCGCGACGGTGCTGAATTCGATGCCGGCGCCCCGCAACAATGCCGCCCGGGTGCTGCTGGCGCTGGCCAGAATGAGTTGGCCGGTGCTCACCGGCTGGTGTCAGACATCGATGCTGTCGGCATGGAGATTGAGGATGGCGGCCGCGGTTTCCTCGATCGAGCGTCGGGTAACGTCGATGACCGGCCAGTCGTGGGCTGAAAACAGCCGCCGCGCCGTGGCCACCTCGCGTTTCACCGTCTCGATACGTACGTAGTCGGTTTCGTCGTCCTGGCGCAGCGCCACCATGCGATTGCGCCGGATGTGCACCAGGCGCTCGGGATTGGTGGTAAGGCCGATGATCAGCGGTCCTTCGAGATTTTCGAGCTCGGCCGGCAGCGGACAGTCCGGCACGATGGGTACGTTGGCCACCCTCAGCCCACGATTGGAAAGGTAGATGGCGGTCGGTGTTTTGGAGGTGCGCGAGACGCCCACCAAGACGATATCGGCCTCCTCGAGGTCAGCCAACGATTGGCCGTCATCGTGGGCCATGCAGTACCCCATGGCGTCGATACGGCCAAAATATTCCGCATCCAAAACGTGTTGAATCCCAGGCAAATCCCGGGTCTTGGCACCCAGGTAGCTGCTCAGCGCAGCCAACACCGGATCGAGCACCGGCACGCAGCCCAACTGCAATTCGCGACAGCGCTGTTGCAGCATGTCCCTGAGATTGTGGTCGACCAGGGTAAACATCACCAGGCCAGGATGGTTTTCGATCTCGCCCAGCACGCGCACCATCTGCTCCTCGCTGCGCACCAGGGACCAGAGGTGAAGCTGGGGTTTGATGTTTTCGAATTGCACGATGGCGGCATGTGCCACGGCGCTCAGGGTTTCGCCGGTAGCGTCCGACACCAGATGCAGATGAAAGTGCTCTCCAGCTTCGCCTGGGGAGGAGTGGTGTTTGGCTGGGGGCGAATCAGGCGTTGCTGCTCGATCGTTCATTCTGTTCCCATTTGGCCTGTTTTCATCCCTTCATCGGGCGGCGCTTAGGCGTTTCGGCGGGCCGCCGAAGGCGGCTCGAAAAAACCGGCTTATCCCCTCGCGGCCCCCCTAATATCACCGTTATCCCCAGCATTCCAAGTGCCGGCCCAGCCTGGCTTTTCCCGACTTGTTCCGAGAACTGTTGATTTTCCCTCCCCAATCGGGGAAAACCCGGTGGCCTGGGAACGAATCCGGGAGGGTTTTGAATCCCCACGATTCACAGCCATCCACTACTACCACTACCTTTCTTTTAAATAAGATATATGAAGTAGTGATGTGAGTTCATGGCGGAAATGATGACCAGCGAAAGCAAGAGCAGTGAAAAGTTGCTGCTGCGAGCTTTGCGGGGCGAGACCTTGGCCCGGCCGCCTTTTTGGCTGATGCGCCAGGCCGGGCGCTATCTGCCGGAGTATCTCGAGATCAGGCGCCAGGCCGGCGATTTCCTGTCGCTTTGCTATTCGCCCGAGCTGGCTGTCGAGGTGACCTTGCAGCCCTTGCGCCGCTTCGCCATGGATGCGGCCATTCTGTTCGCCGATATCCTCGTGGTGCCCGATGCCTTGGGCCAGGCCTTGAGTTATCGCGAAGGTGAAGGTCCGGTGCTGGAGCCGGTGCGCAACGCGGCCGAGCTGAGACGTTTGGATATGGCCGGATTGCATGAACGCCTGGCACCGGTCTACCAGACCATCCGCCGGCTGCGCCAGGAATTGCCGCCGGCGACGGCACTGATCGGCTTTGCCGGGGCGCCCTGGACGGTGGCGACCTATATGGTCGAAGGCGGCTCGAGCCGCGACTTCGCCACCATCAAGGCCTGGGCCTACGGCGATCCCGAGGGGTTTGGCAGGCTGATGGCGCTGTTGGTCGACGCCACGACGGAATATCTCGAGGCACAGGCCGAGGCCGGGGCCGAGGTCGTACAGCTGTTCGACACCTGGGCGGGAGTACTGCCGGAGAGCGCCTTCGAACGCTGGTGTGTGGCGCCGGTAGCGGAGATCGTGAGGCGCTTTGGCAAAAGCCACCCCGAGATACCGGTAATCGCCTTTCCCCGCGGTGCCGGGGTGCTCTATGGCGGCTACGCTGAAGCCACCGGGGTGGCCGGCCTGGGCCTCGACGCCACGGTGCCGCTGGGTTGGGCGGCTCGGACGCTGCAACCGTTTGCCACCTTGCAGGGCAATCTCGATCCCTTGATGCTGATTACCGGCGGCGCCGCCATGCGTCGGGAAATTGGCGGTATATTGGAAACCTTGGGAAAGGGACCGTTCATCTTCAATCTGGGTCACGGCATCGTCCCGGCAACACCGCCGGAGCACGTGGCGGAGCTGGCCGAATTCGTGCGTTCCTGGCGGGCCTGAAGACGGGTGCGGGTGATGCGCACGGCCGTCGTACTGTTCAACCTGGGTGGCCCGGACAGTCCCGAGGCCATTCGGCCCTTTCTCTTCAACCTTTTCAACGACCCCGCCATCATCGGCCTGCCACAGCCCCTGCGTTGGCTGCTGGCACGACTGATTTCGCGCCGCCGGGCCAGGACGGCGGAGGCAATTTACGCCCACCTGGGCGGTCGCTCGCCGATCCTCGAAGGCAGCCAAGCACAGGCCCTGGCGCTGCAGGATGTTCTCAACCAAGCCGCCGCCGAGGGCGACGAAGCGCGGGTCTTCGTGGCCATGCGCTACTGGCGGCCGCGGGCCGGCGAGGTGGTGGCGGAGGTGGCACGCTGGGCCCCGCAGCGCCTCGTGCTGCTGCCGCTTTATCCGCAATATTCGACCACCACCAGCGCCTCGTCGTTGGCCGAGTGGCGGCGTCTGGCAGCGCGGCAAGGCCTGGATCCACCGACCTGGGCGGTGTGTTGTTATCCGCGCCAGCCGGGCTTCATCGCGGCGCTGGCCGGCGGCCTGCGGCGGACGCTCGAGGAGATGCGCGCCCAGGGACAGCGGCCGCGGCTGCTGTTGTCGGCCCACGGCCTGCCGCAACGCCTGATCGAGCGCGGCGATCCCTATCAGTGGCAGGTCGAGGAGACGGCGGCGGCGCTGCTGGCGGCACTGGGGGACGAAGATGCCCAGGCGGTGATCTGCTATCAAAGCCGGGTGGGACGCCTGGCCTGGATCGGTCCCTCCACCGAGGACGAAATAAGGCGGGCCGGCGCGCAAAAGCAGGCGTTGCTGGTGGTGCCGCTTTCCTTCGTGTCGGAGCATTCGGAGACCCTGGTCGAGCTTGACATCGAATATGCCGATTTGGCGGTCCGGGCCGGGGTGCCGGCCTACCGGCGGCTGGCGACGGTGGCGACGGACGCGGCCTTTATCGCCGGTCTGGCGGAGTTGGTCGGTGAGACCCTGGAAGCACCGACCGGGCTCTGTCGCGGCGGCGGTGCCTGTGCCGCCGGCCTGGCGGGCTGCGCCGAGCGCACGGCGGCCGGCGCCGGCGCCGGCGAAGCATAAGGAGGGCGCCCCATGACCTGGCCGGCCCTACAAGACATGTTGAGCGGATGGTACGATTGGCTGCGGGCGCTCCATGTCATCGCCGTCATCGCTTGGATGGCGGGCATGCTCTATCTGCCGCGGCTTTTTGTCTACCACTGCGAGGCCGAGCCGGGGTCGCGCCAGTCCGAGACCTTCAAGGTCATGGAACGCCGCCTGTTGCGGGCTATCATCAATCCGGCCATGGTGCTGGCCTTCGTGTTCGGCGGCTTGATCGTCTTGAGCGGGGTCGTCGATTGGAGCCAGACCTGGCCCTGGGTCAAGGCCCTGGCGGTGATCCTGATGACCGCGGTGCATGGCTTTCTGGCCCGTTGGCGGCGCTTTTTCGCCGAGGACCGCAATCAGCATTCGCAGCGTTTTTACCGCCTGGTCAACGAGCTGCCGACGTTGTTGATGATCGTCATCGTCATCATGGTGATCGTCAAACCTTGGTAAAGATCCCGGTGCTTTGGCAAAGACGAATTCTTGGATCCGATTCGTCGTTGACTTCTAGGCGGCCTTTGGTTACTGGTTTGTCTTCTATCTGTGGCGGGGCCTACGGGAACCGCCTTCTCGCCAGACAGTGAGCTTTCGCGCGGCCGGATAAGTGAACCGGTCGAGCGGTCTGCGCATTCAGGACCTTCCGTCCGCCCCCCCTTCCAGTTGCTGGTCACCACGGGACCGAAATGAATCTCCAGGAGTTGAAGTCCAAGTCGCCGACCGAGCTGCTTCAGTATGCCGAAGAGCTCGAGGTCGAAAACGCCAGTACGTTGCGCACCCAGGACATGATGTTCGCCATCCTCAAGCAGTTGGCGGACAACGAGATCGAGATCTCGGGACGCGGCGTGTTGGAGATCCTGCAGGACGGGTTCGGCTTTTTGCGCTCGCCGGAATCGAACTACCTGCCGGGGCCCGACGACATTTATGTCTCGCCCAGCCAGATCCGGCGCTTCGCTCTCAAGACCGGCGATACCGTCGAGGGGCTGATCCGCTCGCCGCACGTGGGCGAGCGCTATTTTGCCCTGCTCAAGGTCAAGACCATCAACTTCGAGGAATCGGAGAAGGCGCGGCACAAGGTCAATTTCGACAACCTCACCCCGCTCTATCCCGACGAACGCATCATCCTGGAATCCGACGATCCCACGACCAAGGACCGCTCGGCCCGGGTCATCGAACTGATTTGTCCCCTGGGCAAGGGCCAGCGCGCCCTGATCGTGGCGCCGCCGCGCACCGGCAAGACCATGATGCTGCAGAACATCGCCCACGCCGTGACCGAGAACAATCCCGAGGTCTATCTCATCGTCCTGCTGATCGACGAGCGGCCCGAGGAGGTCACCGACATGCAGCGGAGCGTGCGCGGCGAGGTCATCAGCTCGACCTTCGACGAGCCCGCCTCGCGCCACGTGCAGATCGCCGAGATGGTGATCTCCAAGGCCAAGCGCCTGGTCGAGCACAAGCGTGACGTGGTCATCCTGCTCGATTCCATCACCCGCCTGGCGCGGGCCTACAACACCGTGGTGCCGTCCTCGGGCAAGGTGCTCACCGGCGGTGTCGACGCCAATGCGCTGCAACGCCCCAAGCGCTTTTTCGGCGCCGCCCGCAACATCGAGGAAGGCGGCTCGCTGAGCATCATCGCCACGGCCCTGATCGATACCGGCAGCCGCATGGACGAAGTCATCTTCGAGGAATTCAAGGGCACCGGCAATTCCGAGATCATCCTCGACCGCAAGCTCAGCGACAAACGCACTTGGCCCAGCATCGATATCACCAAGTCCGGCACGCGCAAGGAAGAGCTGCTGGTCGACAAGGGCACGTTGTCCAAGATGTGGGTGCTGAGGCGCATCCTCATGCCCATGGGCGTGACCGATGCCATGGAGTTCCTGCTCGACAAGCTCAAGACGACCAAGAACAACACCGAATTCTTCGATTCAATGAATACCTGACCGCTCGGTCACAAATAAATCGGCGATACCCGCGGTCCATACGATCGGTCGGTTTCTTTGCTGGCGCTAGTCATGAGTCGGGGCGGCTGCGCCGGGCCTCCCAATTCGGGACGCCCGGCGACCGAGAGAATCGTTTCGCTATGGTAACATAATCGTCGAGCCGGTAGTCTTGCGTCCCTCCAGGTCGATATGGGCCTGGGTGGCTTCGGCAAGTGGGTAGGTCTGGTTGATCTCGATCTTGACGGCGCCCGATCCCACCAACTCGAAGAGTGCCGCGGCGCTGGCCACCAGGTCCTGGCGTTTGGCGGTGTAGGTCATCAAGGTGGGGCGGGTGATGAAGAGCGAGCCCTTGGCCGCCAGGGTGCCGAGCTCGAACGGCGGCACCGGACCCGAGGCGGCACCGAATAGTACCATCGTACCTAAAGGCTGCAGGCAATCCAGCGAGGCCTCGAAGGTGTCGACACCCACCGAATCGTAGACCACCGGCACCCCGGCGCCGTCGGTGATCTCCTTGACGCGCTCGACGACGTTCTCGCGTGAGTAGATAATAGGGTGGTCGCAGCCGTGCGCCCGGGCGAGCTCGGCCTTTTCCTCGTTGCCCACGGTGCCGATGACGGTGGCGCCCAGGTGCTTGGCCCACTGGCAGGCGATCAGGCCGACGCCGCCGGCGGCGGCGTGAAACAAAATCGTCTGGCCGGCCTGCAGCGCAAATGTGCGGCGCAAGAGATATTCCGTCGTCATGCCCTGCAACATCATGGCGGCGGCGGTGTTGTCTTCGATGCCGTCGGGCAGGCGCAGCAGCCGGTCGGCCGTCAACAGGCGGTTCTCGGCGTAGGATCCCGGCGGCGGCGCGGCATAGGCGACGCGATCGCCCACCGCCACCTCGCTGACGCCCTCGCCGATGGCCTCGACGACGCCGGCGGCTTCCATGCCGATGCCGTGCGGCAGCTCCAGGGGATAGAGCCCGGCGCGGTGATAGCAGTCGATGTAGTTGAGGCCGACGGCGCTGTGGCGCAACAAGGCCTGGCCGGGGCCGGGCTGGCCGACGTCTACGTCCTCCCAGATCATCTTTTCCGGGCCGCCGGTTTCGTGGATGCGAATGGCTTTGCTCATGGTTTTGTCCGTTTCGATTTTGGGCTGGGTTGGATTTCAGAGCATGGCGCCTTCGAGGCGCAAGAGAGCGACTTTTGTCGCCACCCCGCCCTCAGCCGAGAAACCGCCGAGGCCCTGGCTTGAGACCACGCGGTGGCAAGGGATCAAAATGGCGATGGGATTGGCGCCGCAGGCGCCGCCCAGCGCTCGCGGGGCGCTGCCGAGCTCGTGCGCAAGCTCGCCGTAGGTGCGCACTGAGCCATAAGGAATAGCCTGCAATGCTTGCCAGACGCGCTGCTGGAAGGGCGTGCCGGGGGGTTTCATCTCGAGGCCGCGGAAATCCACGGCCTCGCCGTCGAAATAGCTTTGCAAGAGCACATGTGCCCGGGCCAGCAACGGTGTCTGGCGCAGCTCGGCGCCGGGCACGGCGGCCGACACGCGGCCAAAGTCAAGCGACACGATGGCGCCGTCCTCTTCGCTGATGGTGAGGTCGCCGACCGGGCTGTGGAGCGAAAGCTGCAGCATACCCCATGGTGGGCGAAATGCACTCAGGCCGCAAGCTCCGCCGCCAGCTCGCCGGCCTCCGTGAGGGGCAGCGAACATTGCCGCCCGCGGCAGACATAAGCAGTGGCGTGGCCTGCCAGTTGCACCTTGGCGGCGGCCGGGTGGCCGGCCGGCAATTCCTGGCCGGGATCCAGCCGCTGCACCACGCGGTGCGCGAGCGGTGCCTGCCAGACCGCCCGCAAGAGCGCCCGGGTGTCCTCGGCCGCGGCCTCGCCGACGATCACCACCTGGGTTGCCGCCTCCAGGCATTCGCTGTTGCTGAGCAGCGTCGGCAGGGCCGTGAAGTTGCGCCCGACCTCGGCCGTGAAGGCGGCGATGAGGGCCTCGGCGCGCTGGCGGTAGGCGGTCTTGCCGGTGACATGGAAAAGCCGCGCCAGCACCCCCACCATGGTGGCGTTGCCCGATGGGGTGGCGCTGTCGGCGATGTTGCGGGGCCGGGCGATAAGGTCCTCGCCGTCATCGGCGGTGAAGAAATAACCGCCGTTCTCGGCGTCCCAGTAGTGGGCCTCGAGGACCGCCACCCAGGCCTCGGCCTGGGCCACCAGGCCGGGCTCGCCGCCGGCCTCGTGAAGGGCCAGCGCGGCGCGGGCCATTTGGGCATAATCGTCAAGAAAACCGGCCTCACCGAGGCGGCTGCCGCGGCGGCAGTGGCCGAGGCGCTGGCCCCGGGCCAGGGAGCTGCTGACGCAGGCGAAAGCCCGAGCCGCCAGGGCCAGCCAGTCGGGCCGCTCGAAGGTCGCCGCGGCGGCCGCCAGGGCGGCGATCATCAGGCCGTTCCAGTCGGCCAGAACCTTGTCGTCCCAACCCGGTTTGGGGCGCTGTTCGCGGCTTTCCCAGAGGCGCTGGCGGGCAGCCGCCAGGGCTGCCTCAAAGGCCTCGCCGCCGAGCTCGGGGGCGGCGCTGCGGTTGAGGATGGTACGGCCTTCCCAATTGCCGCCCGGCGTCACGTCGTAGGCGGCTTTGAAAAGCTCGGCCTGGGCGCCCAGCAGGGGATCGATCTCGCTCTCCGACCAGACATAGAAAAGACCTTCCTGGCCCTCGGAATCGGCGTCCTGGGAGGCCGCGAAGGCGCCCCCCTCGGCCAGCATCTCACGCTGGCACCAGGCCACGGTTTCGGCCACCCGCTGGGCGTAGAGCGGGTTTTGGCCGTGGCGCCAGGCGTTCGTCAGCAAATCGATCAGCAGGGCGTTGTCGTAGAGCATCTTTTCGAAGTGCGGCACCAGCCAGGCTTCGTCGGTGGCATAGCGGGCAAAGCCGCCACCCAGGTGATCGTAGATGCCGCCCTGGCAGATGCGGTCCAGGGTCAGCCTCACGACCTGGCCGTAGCGGGCCTCGCCGGTACGCAAGTAGGCCTTCCAAAGAAATTCGAACATCGACGTCTGGGGGAACTTGGGGGCTCCGGCAAGGCCGCCGAAGGTCGGGTCGATAAGGCCCAGCGCCTGGGTTGCCGCTTGGTCGTAAAGGGTTGGGCCGAGGCGGCTGGGGCCGGAGCCGGCGGCGGCGCCATCGCGATTTGTGGGCCGCGAGATTCGCGCCAGGGCTTGGCTCAGTTGGTCGGCGCTCTGGCTGACGCCGTCGGGACGCTCGCGGTAATAATGGCTGAGTGCCTGCAGCACCTGGCTGAAGGCGGGCCGTCCCCAGCGGCTGTCGGGGGGAAAGTAGGTACCGCCCCAGAAGGGCCGGCCCTCGGGGGTCAGGCACATGGTCAGCGGCCAGCCGCCGTGCTCGCCCATCAGGGCCAGGGCGGATTGGTAGATGTGATCTACGTCGGGGCGTTCCTCGCGATCGACCTTGATGTTGATGAAATGCGCGTTCATCAGCTCGGCCGTGGCCGCATCCTCGAAGCTTTCGTGGGCCATCACGTGGCACCAGTGGCAGGCGGCATAACCGATGCTCAGCAGGATCGGCTTGTCGGCCCGGCGGGCGGCGGCAAAGGCGGCCTCGCTCCAGGGCTGCCAGTGCACCGGGTTATCCTTGTGCTGCAACAGATAGGGGCTGGTCTCGAAGCTCAGCGTATTGGCCATGGCGCTCCTCCGGAAGCCGTTGACGGCATTGCGGCGGCCGCCGGCCTCGACTACCCTGAGACCGCAAGGGCAGCCAGCCAGGCAGCCAGGTGACCGGGTGGCCGGGGGTAGCGACATGAAGGTAACGATCGATATTGACTGCACACCCGAGGAAGCAAGATCCTTTCTCGGCCTGCCCGACGTCGGGCCGCTGCACGACGAGGTGCTGGAAGGCTTTCGCCGCCGCCTCTTCGAGCAGCTCGAGGCGATGGATCCCGAGGCCATGATGAAGGCCTGGATGCCGGCCGGGGCGGAGGGCTGGGAGAATATGCAGAAAATGTTCTGGAGCCAGTTCGGTGGCGCCAAAAAGGAGTAGGGAAAGATGAACGAGCCGAGGCCAAGCTTGCGCTACCATGTTTTCTGCTGCACCAACCAGCGCCCGCCGGAGCACGAACGCGGCAGCTGCCAGGCCAGCGGTGGCATCGGTTTGCGCAACTACTTGAAGGACAGGGTCAAGGAGCTCGGGCTCGAGGGCGTGCGCATCAACGCCGCCGGCTGTCTGAACCGTTGCGAAGAGGGGCCGGCCGTGGTGGTCTATCCCGAGGGCGTCTGGTATCGGCTGCAGAACAAAAGCGATATCGAGGAAATCATCAGCGGGCATCTGCAGGGCGGCGAGCCGGTGGCCAGATTGCGCATCTAGCGAGATCCCGGCCGGGCACCCCGGCGAGCGAATTTCCGCAGCGCTAGAAAAGAGGGAAATCGGCTGTCCGAAGGGGAAACCATTTATGCCCTTTCCAGCGGCGCCGGGCCGGCCGGTATCGCCATCGTGCGGCTTTCCGGGCCCCGGGCCGGGGAGGCGATACGCCGGCTGGCCGGCCAAGTACCGGAGCCCCGCCGTGCCAGGCTGGCGGCGCTCGGCCAAGGCGAGCTGATCGACCGCGCCCTGGTGCTGTGGTTTCCCGGGCCCGACAGTTTCACCGGCGAGGACGTGGCGGAATTCCACCTCCACGGCGGCCCGGCCGTGGTGGCGGCGCTGCTGGCGGCGCTGGCCGAAATAGCTGGCCTCAGGCCGGCCGGGCCGGGAGAGTTCAGCCGCCGAGCCTTCGAGAACGGCAAGTTCGACCTCACCCAGGCCGAGGCCATCGCCGACCTGGTGGCGGCCGAGACCGAGGCCCAGCGCCGCCAGGCCCAGATTCAACTGGGCGGCGCCCTGGGCCGGCTTTACGAGGGCTGGCGGGGGATTTTGACCGGGGCGCTGGCGCATTTCGAAGCGGCCATTGATTTCGTCGACGAGGAGCTTGAAGTGGACCTTCAGGCGGCACGCCGCGAGCTCGGCCAGGTGGCCGGCGAAATTGCCGCGCATTTGGCCGACCGGCGCGGCGAGCGGCTGCGCCAGGGCGTTTCGTTGGCCATCGTCGGGCCGCCCAACGCCGGCAAGTCGAGCCTGCTCAACTGGCTGGCGCGGCGCGATGCGGCCATCGTTTCGGCCAGCCCCGGCACCACCCGCGACATCATCGAGGTGCAGCTCGATCTGGGCGGCTGGCCGTTGTCGGTGGCGGATACGGCCGGGCTGCGCCGGGCGGTCGGCGATGGCGTCGAGGCCGAGGGCTTGCGCCGCGCGCGCCAACGCGCCGAGGGCGCGGATTTGCGCCTGGTGGTGGTGGAAGCTGGGGAATGGCCCGAGGTCGACGCCGAGACCGCGAAATTATTGGACGAGCGATCGCTCGTTTTGGTCAACAAAGTCGATCTGGCGGCCGTGACGGTGCGCCGGACACCGGGTGGGGCGCCGGTTTACGCCGTCTCGGTCAAAACCGGCCAGGGCTTGGAGGAGGCCTTGGCGGCGCTAGAGGCGCGCCTGGCGGCCGAGCTTGCGCCCCAGGGGCTTGGGCCGGCGGCGCTGGCGTCAGCGGGTGCCAGCCTGACGCGGGCCCGCCATCGCCAGAGCCTCGAAGTCTGTGGCCAAGAGCTGGACCGGGCTTTGGGGCAAACCGAGGTCGAGCTGGCGGCCGAAAATGTGCGTCTGGCGGGCCGCGCCCTGGGCCGCATTACCGGCCGCGTGGACGTGGAAGACATACTAGATTTAGTGTTCGCTGAGTTCTGTATAGGCAAATAAGGGATGGAAACGACAAGAGTGGGTGACTTGGCGGCAATGTTTCACGTGAAACAACAGCCTGGGAAGGCGCCAGCGGTCTTTGACAGCCGGCCATTGCAAACCTAGATTGGCCGCCATGTTGCGCCACACCCCACCGAGCGAGGACCAGCCCTACGACGTCATCGTCGTCGGCGGCGGGCACGCCGGCTGCGAGGCGGCGGCGGCGGCGGCCCGGGTGGGGGCGCGAACCCTGTTGCTCAGCCACCGCCTCGAGACCATTGGCGAGCTCTCGTGCAATCCCGCCATCGGCGGTCTGGGCAAGGGACACCTGGTGCGTGAGGTCGACGCCCTCGATGGTTTGATGGGGCGCGTCGCCGACGCCGCCGGCATCCAGTTCCGGCTGCTCAACCGGCGCAAGGGACCGGCCGTGCGGGGACCGCGGGCCCAGGTCGACCGGCGGCTTTACCGCCAGGCCATGCAAGACGCGCTGGCCGAGACCGCCGGCCTGGAGCTGGCGGCGCTGACGGTCGAGGACCTGATCGTCGAGGCGGGCGGCCGCATTGGCGGGGTGATCGCCGCCGGGCGGCGCCTGCGGGCGGCCGCTGTGGTGATCACTACCGGGACTTTCCTGCGCGGCGTCATCCATTGCGGCGAACACAGCGAGCCGGCCGGCCGCCTCGGCGAAGCACCGGCCTTGGCGTTGGCCGAGACCTTCGACCGCTTGGGCTTCGGACTGGGCCGATTGAAGACAGGGACGCCGCCGCGCCTCGACGGTGGGACTATCGACTGGACGGCGCTTAAGGAGCAAATCGGCGACCAGCCGCCGCTGCCGTTTTCCTTTTTGAGCGATGGCATAGACAATCCTCAGGTGGCCTGCCACATCACCGCCACCACAGCCGCCAGCCACGATATCATCAGGGCCAACCTGCGGCGCTCGCCGATCTACAGCGGCCGTATCAGCGGCAGTGGTCCGCGCTACTGTCCTTCGATCGAGGACAAGGTGGTGCGCTTTGCCGATCGCCCCAGCCACCAGATCTTTCTCGAGCCCGAGGGCCTGGACGACGACACGGTCTATCCCAACGGTATTTCGACGTCGCTGCCGGCCGCCGTGCAAGCCGAATTTCTGGCCACCATACCGGGCCTCGAAAGGGCCCGGATCCGCCGCCCGGGGTACGCCGTGGAGTACGACTTCGTCGATCCGCGCGGCCTCGGGCCGACCCTGGAAAGCAAGCGTCTTGCAGGGCTCTTTCTGGCCGGCCAGATCAACGGCACCACCGGTTACGAGGAGGCCGCCGGGCAGGGCCTGGTGGCCGGGCTGAACGCGGCCTTGGCGGCCGGTGGTGGTGGCTCGTTCAGGCTCGACCGGGCGGAAGCCTACATCGGTGTCATGATCGACGATTTGATCGGCCGTGGCACCCGCGAGCCCTATCGCATGTTTACCTCGCGGGCCGAATACCGGTTGACGCTGAGGGCCGACAACGCCGACCAGCGGCTGACCCCGCGGGGCTTGGCGGCAGGCTGCATCGGCAGCCGGCGGCGGCTGGCCTTCGCCGCCAAAGCGGAGTCCCTGGCGGCGGCCCGCGAGCTCGCCGCCGGATGCTCGCTGACGCCCAACCAGGCGCGTCGTCAGGGCATCGCCGTCAACCTCGATGGCCGGCGACGCACGGCCGCCGAACTGCTGGCGCTGCCTGGCGTCGGCGTCGCCGAGCTGGGTTCGCTGTGGCCCGAGTTCGCCGGGCTGGCGCCGGCCGTCGCCGAGCAGCTCGAGATCGACGCCCACTACGCCGGCTACCTCGAGCGCCAGCAGGCCGACATCGAAGCCTTTCGCCGCGACGAGGCCTTGCTGCTGCCGGCCACCCTGGACTATGGCGGGGTGGCCGGACTATCCAATGAGCTACGCGAGATCCTGGGCTGCAGCCGGCCGGCCACCCTGGGTGCGGCGGCCCGTCTGCCCGGTGTCACGCCGGCCGCATTGGTACTGCTGCTGCGCCACGTCAGGCGGCGCGGAGAGCGGGAAACGCGGGTTGCCTGAGTCTCTGAGCCCGCAGGATTTCGCCGTCGCCGCGGCTGTTTCACGTGAAACAATGGACCGCCTGGAAGCCTACGCCGAGCTGTTGCGGCGGTGGCAGGGCACCATAAATTTGGTCAGCCGCCGCTCCCTCGACGATCTCTGGCGCCGGCATTTTCTTGATTCGGCGCAGCTCGCCCGCCATGCCCCGGCCGGCGCGCACTGGCTCGACCTGGGCAGCGGCGCCGGCTTCCCGGGCCTGGTGCTGGCCATCATGGGAGCCCGCGTCACCCTGGTCGAAAGCGACCAGCGCAAATGCGCCTTCCTGCGCGAGGCGGCACGGCTCAGCAACACCGCCGTCAACCTTCTGCCTCAGCGCGTCGAGGAGCCGGTACCCGGGGGTCTTGGGCCCTTTGACCTCATCACCGCCCGGGCCTTGGCGCCGCTCGATCGGCTGATCGCTTTGGCCGCGCCTTGGGCCACACCGGATACAGTGGGTCTGTTTCCCAAGGGACAAGATGTAGATAATGAATTGACCCGCTGCGCTAAATATCGGAAACTCGACTTCGAAAAGCTGCCGAGCGTTACGGATCCGGCGGCCAGTATCGTGCGCGTAAGGGGGTTGTGCCATGGTCGGAGATAATTTGCTGCCGCTGCCAGGAGCTCGGCCGCGGGAAACCAGGATCTTGGCGGTTGCCAACCAGAAGGGGGGCGTCGGCAAGACCACGACGGCGATCAACCTGGCCACCGCCATGGCCGCCATCGGCTGCCGGGTGCTGGTCTTCGACCTCGATCCGCAGGGCAACGCCAGTACCGGCTTGGGCATCGAGCGGGCCAACCGCCGCCTGGCCAGTTACGATATTCTGGCCGGTTCGGCGACGTTGCGCCAGGCCACGGTGGCCAGCGACGTGCCGGGGCTGGACGTGGTGCCTTCGACGATCGATCTCTCGGGCGCCGAGCTCGAGCTGGTCAGCGTCGAGCGCCGCAGCTATCGCCTGCGCGACGCCATCACCGAGGCTGTCAGCGACTACGACTATGTGCTTATCGATTGCCCACCGTCGTTGGGGCTGCTGACCATCAATGCCCTGACAGCGGCGCATGCCGTGGTGGTGCCGCTGCAATGCGAGTTCTTTGCCCTGGAAGGCCTGGCCCAGCTCATTCGCACCGTCGACCTGGTGCGCAAGGCCTTCAATCCCAGGCTCGAGATCCAGGGTGTGGTGCTGACCATGTATGATCGCCGCAACAACCTGTCGGACCAGGTGGCGGCGGACGTGCGCGGCCATCTCGGGACCAAGGTCTACGACACCATGATCCCGCGCAACGTCAGGGTTTCCGAGGCCCCATCCCACGGCAAGCCGGTCCTGCTTTACGATTTTCGCTGTGCCGGCAGCCGGGCCTATATCCAGTTGGCGGGCGAGTTGCTGCGCAAGGAGCGCGCTGCCGCCTGAACGGAGGTGCGGCATGAGCGAGGAAAAAAGAACGACCGGTCTGGGGCGCGGCCTGGATGCCCTGATGGGCGCCGAAGCCGAGGATTACGCCTCGTTGGACAAGGTGCGGGCGGCCAAGGAAATCCCCATCGAGAACCTCAAGCCCAATCCTTTCCAGCCCCGCCGGCGCTTCGATCCCGACGATATCGCGCAGTTGGTCCAGTCGGTGCGCGAGAAGGGCGTGTTGCAGCCGCTGCTGGTGCGGCGCATGCCCGGGCACCAGGAATTTTTCGAAATCATCGCCGGCGAACGGCGCTGGCGGGCGGCGCAGCAGGCCCAGCTTCACCAATTGCCCGTGGTGGTCAAGGAATTCGACGATTCCGAGGCCCTGGAAATCGCCCTGATCGAGAATATTCAGCGCGCCGACCTGACGGCGCTGGAGGAGGCAGAAGGTTACCAGCGTCTCATGGATGAGTTCGAGCATACCCAGGAAGCGTTGGCACGGATCATCGGAAAAAGCCGAAGCCATATCGCTAATACTTTGAGATTGCTCAATCTTCCCGATGCCGTCAAGGAACTGGTGGATAACGGAGAGTTGACGGCGGGCCACGCCCGGGCGCTTTTGGGGTCGGGAAATCCGGTGCGCATGGCGAAAAAGGCGGTAAAAAAGGATCTCAACGTGCGTCAGGTGGAGGCACTGGTGCAGCAGGAGAGCAGCCAGCACACCAGCCCCGGCGAGAAACCCCAACGAGCGCCCAAAGCAGCCGATACAGTGGCGCTGGAAGGTGATATTTCCGCCGCAATCGGCCTCAAGGTGGATATCAAACACGATCGCACGGGCGGCGGCGGCGCCCTGAAAATTCAGTACCAAACCCTGGAGCAGCTCGAGGACGTTTGCCGCCGCTTGTGCCAACTGCCCGAGGCCGAGTGAAAATTCGTTTTGAAGGCGGAAAGGCAGCGGATCAGGGCAACACGGGTTGGGTGTATAAATAAAAATTTATCTTTCAAAAATTATGCATTAGACATTCAATACGATCAGGCAACAAAATTTTGCTTGCGGCTTCGGAGCGACTGTAATCTCCAGAACGATCGATCGTAAAAGGACAAAACAGAAGACGCGCCGATATGTACCGGCGGCAACTGGACTGGAAGCCCAAGCGCACGATCGGTCATTAATGGAGGGTGGGGGGATCCGCAAATAATTGCGCAGGCAAAAAACGAAACCTATCGCTTTCGCACGTTGGCCCGAAACTCGGCATCAAATAATTTTACGACCGCTCGGTCCTT
>MPMA02133964.1_pt1 | contig 18037 bp, 18 predicted proteins | sample 1617361 | NCBI WGS metagenome assembly MPMA02 (sample SAMN05944807, study PRJNA350692) | marine metagenome | biome: marine; feature: ODZ; material: water; isolation source: 180 m water sample filtered on 0.2 um supor filter | place: Pacific Ocean | collected 2012-04-08 | depth 180m m | reverse complement strand
TATGGCGCGGGACTGGCAAGAGCTGACGAAGATCAGCGGCGGCGCACCCTTGGTGGTCGAGCGGGTGAGCCTGGCGGACAGCGGCGTCTCCATCCACGGCAGCTTCGACCTACCCCCGCTGGCCCGCTTGGCGGCCGAAGACCAGGTGTTTGTCATGGTCTTCGTCCGCAGCCACGGCTCGATCAAGGAGATGGAGCGGATTTTCGGAATCAGCTACCCAACGGTAAAGAACCGCCTCAACCGCATCTCGGCCCAGTTTGAGTACGTGGAAACGGATCCCGTCCCCTCCCAAACAGAGGTCCTGAGCCAGCTTCAGCGCGGCGACATTACCGCCGCGGAAGCCATCGAGAGGTTGTCCGAATGAGTTGGCCGCCGTCGTTCCTGCGTCTGAGAATCCGAGGGCGACGCCGGGGCTTTGGCCTGTGGCTGCCGCTCTTCATCATCGGCCACCCATCGCCTTGCTGGCAGTTGCCCTATCCCCGTTGGTAATCGTCCTGGCGGCCCTGCTGTGGCCCACGGGTTGGGGCCGGCCGATGCTGCTGGCCGGACCGTCGTTCTTCAGGTTGTTCTGCTCGCTTCGAGGGTTTCGATTGGATGTAGATGGGCCTTCCGAGCGGGTGTTCATCTCGATCAGGTAGAGATATAGCCCTGCGGAGGTTTTGATATGACTCAAAATCGAAGGCAAATCCTCGATATGTTGGCCGACGGCCAGATCAATGTGGAAGAAGCCGAGCGATTGCTCGGCCTGGTTGACCGGCCGTCCGCCGGCGAGCCGAACCGGCCCGGCTCGAAAGATACGCCCAGGCCGTCGCCAAAGTACCTGCGTATCGTGGTTGAGCCCGACTCCAATGGGGACTCGGAGTCCGGCGGTGAACGGGTGAACATCCGGGTCCCCATGGGCCTAATTCGCGCCGGAGTCAAGCTGGCGGCCCTAATTCCCAACAATGCCGCCACGAGCGTGAACGAAGCCCTGGGGAATCAGGGGATCAACGTGGACCTGCATAATTTGAAGACCGAAGACCTGGAACAGCTCGTCGACGAGTTGCACGACCTGGAGGTCGATGCCCAGGGCGACAAGGAAAAGGTACGCATCTTCGTGGAGTGAATCCAAAATAAGCGGAAATGCGGCGCAACGACCCGCTCAAGCCAGGGCTTGTGTCAGGTCCTCCAATGCTGCCCTGCTGGGATTGCCCCCGCGAGCGTAAATGTACCCGCAGGGATAGCTGCCGTCGCCGGTTCGTTCAAAGGTAGTGGAGAGGCGGAGTGACCGCGCCGGTTTCGAGGTCAACCCGGTGCCCCGCGTGGACCGCTAGTGTTTCAAACTTCATGGGTCTCCTCCTGCGCTGTCGCCACCGTTAGTATAGTAGGTTCTATTGCTCCGGCGCCATGGCACGGCTGAGGCGGCTGAGGCGGCGTGGGGGCCGGTCCATTGAAATACCGCCTGTTGGTGTTACAATCGTCGGCAGCGGCCCCCGGCTGCGCCAGAGAGGGGCCGGACATGAAGGACGAGGTGACGCCATGGTGGCATTGGGTACCGCGAAATTCACCTACGAAGTAGCCGAAGGCTGGGGCAAGCTGCCCGACGGCTGGACCTTCAAGGAGTGCGGCGGTGTGGGGGTGGACTCCAAGGATAACGTCTACGTGTTCAACCGGGGGGAGCACCCGATGATAATCTTCGACCGGGAGGGCAATTTCCTGCGCTCCTGGGGCGAGGGCGTCTTCCCCAGGGCCCACGGCATCACCATGAGCCCCGACGACACCATCTTCTGCACCGACGACGGGGACCACACGGTCCGCAAGTGCACCCTGGACGGGAAAGAGTTGTTCAAGTTGGGCATCAGCGGCAAGCCCGTCCCCTTCATGAGCGGCGACCCCTTCAACCGCTGCACCCACGTGGCCATCGACCCCAAGACCGCGGATTTTTACGTCTCCGACGGCTACGGCAACGCCCGGGTGCACAAGTACTCGCCGGATGGGAAGCTGCTATTCTCGTGGGGCGGGTCGGGGACCGGTCCAAGCCAGTTCAACATCGCCCATAACATCGCCACCGACAAGGATGGCTGGGTCTACGTGGCCGACCGGGAGAATCACCGCATCCAGATATTCGACTCCAAGGGGAAGTTCGAGACCCAGTGGACCAACATGGCCCGGCCCTGTGGTTTGTACATCGACAAGTCGGGGGACCAGAGGGTCTACGTGGGTGAGCTGGGCGTATGCATTGGCTCCAACGCCAAGGCCGTTGGGCTGGGCCCCCGGGTCGGCATCCTGGACATCAAGGGCAACTACTTGGCCAAGTTGGGGGACGTGCCCGAGAGTGAGGAGCCCGGCAGTTTCCTGGCGCCCCACGGCATTTGCATTGACTCCCGGGGCGACATCTACGTGGCCGAGGTTTCCTTCACGCACCTGAGCCACACCAAGGTGCCGACCCACATGCCGCGCTCCCTCCAGAAGCTGGTCCTCACCGGATAGTCGGGCAGCCGCCGGGGGTTTGGGGCGCAGCGCCCTTTTTCAGCCTTTCACGGGAGGGTGGCCGATGGCCCAGGACGTCATCGCCATTATTTGTGACTGTGACGGCACTCTGTGCCCGGACTCCACCGACAAGCTGGTCCGGGAACTGGGCCTTGAATCCGGCCGGTTCTGGAAGAGAGACGTGGTCGGCCTCGTCGAGGACGGTTGGGACCACACCCTCGCCTATCTGAACCAACTTTTGGAACCCACCCAGGACCGCCCAGCCGGCCCATTAACGAAGTCGAAACTGGAAGGCGTGGGCGGCGATGTTGAGTTCTATCCAGGCGCATTGGATTTTGTCGACCGGCTCCGTGACAAGCTGTCCGGCCAAGCCGAGTACCGGGAGGCCGGTGTCACGGTCGAGTGGTACATCGTCAGCAGCGGGATCGAGGGAGTCCTGGGCGCCACTCCTCTCGGCCGGCTGGCCAACGACATCTTTGCCTGCGCTTTTGCCTACGATGATGCGGACCGGGCCGTGGCCGTAAAACGGTCGGTGACCTTCACGGAGAAAACCAAATTCATTCACGCGATAAGTAAGGGATTGTCGGGCACGGAGCTGCGGCGAAGACCCTTCCGGGTGAACGACGCCATCAAGGATGAAGACCGGCGGGTGCCCTTCGAGCACATGGTCTACATCGGTGACGGACCCAGCGATATCCCTTGCTTCTCCATGATCCGCCGGTTGAAGGGAAAGGCGATCGGGGTGTGGCCGCCGGAAGACACGGAACTGAGGAAGCCCTACGAGCTGGCCGAAGGCGAGAGGCTGACCGTCGGCCCGTATGCGGCCGATTTCCGGGACGGGAGCGATCTTTTCAAGATGCTGTGGCGCATCGTTCAGGGCATTGCCGACTCCATCCTGGAAAAGCGGGAACAGCGGCTCCGGTCGTCGCCCGGCCATTGACAGCCCATCGAACAACCAGGCGCCGTGGTTCGACAAGCTCACCATAAACAGGAAGAATCCGTTCGTCCTGAGCCTGTCGAAGGACCAAAAGCGGCCTCATTTGGAGTTATTGGATAGACACCAAGCGAATTGCAACGAGGAGAAGGCGAACGATATGGCGCCACGAATCCCGTCAGAAGAAGAAGTCCTGGAGTATTTCAACACCCTGAGCAACTGGGGCCGCTGGGGAGATGACGACCTGCTGGGGACCTTGAACCTGGTCGACAACGAGACTCGGATCCGGGCCGCCGCCCTGGTCAAGCTCGGCATCACCGTCGGCTGTGCCCGGCCCATCTCCACCGCGCCGGCCATCGATACGCCCATCCCGCCGTTGCACTTCATGCTGGAAAGCGGCGAGGGCTACAACCTGGCTTCGGCCGGGGCCCGGGGTCCCCGCCAGGCGGTGGGGGACCTCATCGCCCTGGCCTTCCACGGCCTCTACTGCACCCACATCGACGCCCTCAGCCACGTTTTTTGGGACGGGAAGATGTACGGGGGACGGCCTGCCGAGATGGTGACCACCAGGGGCGGGGCGACGGTGAACGACGTCGCGGTGCTCAAGGACGGCGTCATCACCCGAGGCGTCTTGCTGGACATCACCAAGGTCCGGGGCAAAGAGTGGTTCGAGCCGGGCGAGGCGGTGTACGTGGAAGACCTGGAGGCTGCCGAGGCGGCTCAGGGCGTGCGGGTCGGAGTTGGGGACGCCTTGTGCCTCCGCCTGGGCTGGTACAAGCGGCGGCTGGCCCTCGGCCCGGTGATCCGGGTCGACGGAAGGCCCGGCCTCCACGCCGAGACGCTGCCCTGGCTGAGGGAACGAGGCGTGTCCTTGATCGCCTCCGACGCCGCCCACGACGTTATCCCCAGCGGCTACGAGGCCCTCGATATGCCGATTCACCAGGTGGGTATCGTTGCCATGGGGTTGTGGCTCCTCGACAACGCCAACTTCGACGACCTGGTGGTTCAATGCGAGGCCCTCGGCCGGTGGGACTTTATGTTCACCATGGCGGCGCTCCGGTTTCCCACCGTCACCGGCTCGCCGGTGACCCCGCTGGCGACCTTCTGAGGATTCCGCAAAATCCCTTGAACATCTGGCCCGCCGCAGAGGGTCTCCACGAGAACGAAATGGACACCGCATCGTCATCCCGAGTCCTTCGCGGGAAGGACTCGGGATCTGGGGAGGTGGAGGAGAAGCCCTTCCCCAGATGCCTTGACGCCACGGCTGGCACAGCATGGCACTTTCGAAAAAAGATACGGCTTTGAGGCAAAGCCCCCTTTCATGAAGCGGAGCGAGGGAGATTTGCACACAGTAGCATTACCAGCAACTTCGCTACCTAACCGCTCTGATCCATTCCCGCTCCACCCCATCTCGGTGACCTCCGCGATATTCATGCTCCTGGCCATTCCACGGGGCGAATGTAGTGAAAGCCTCCGCCATTACCCGTCAAACTCCAGTTCACGACGCCGCCGGACAGGCTGATGCGCTTGATGAGATGGTTGACGGCATTCGTGATTGATACTACTATGGCTCTGTTCTGAGACGGCACGCAGGTTGCCTCCGCGCCCGTTGAAATGGGGTATCCCAGTGGGGCGCGGTCCAGTAGCGATCAGAGGGACAAGTGAGCCTCCGTGGAGCAGGTCCGCCTCCTCACCAAAGATCCGGCGTCCCTGTTCACGCTTCAGCCACCGGAGGCACAAGACACCGGGAAGGCGGTCGCGCCGTCCGGGGCGGTGGCAATACGCCGGGGGTGAACCATGGGCGATATCTTAGAGGGCATTCGGATTCTGGAATGCACGACCTTCCAGCATGGCACCGCGGGGGGTTACATGCTGGCGCAACTGGGAGCTGAGGTCATCAAGGTGGAGGAGCCCGGAGTGGGTGACGCCTCCCGCCACTTCTATAACCTGTGGGGCTCCAGCATGGCCCTGCCCGGCGGCCGGAACCTTTTCATGGAGACCGCCAACCGCGACAAGAAGAGCATTACCCTCGACCTGAGGCAGGAACCCGGCCGGCAGATCTTCCACGAGCTGGTGGCGAAGACCGACGTGTTCCTCACCAACTTCCGGCCGGCCACCCTCTGCCGCATGGGCGCCGACTACGAAACCCTGCGCAAGTTTAATTCCAAGCTCATCTACACCCTGGCATCCCCCGTCGGACCCCGGGGACCCATCACCTCGAAGCGCTTCTTCGACCCTCTGGCCCAGGCCCTCTCGGGGGTGATGTGGATGATGGGGGAGCGGGACCACGACGAGCCGTGGCAGGTGGTGGGAGGACTCTTCGACCAGTCGGGGGCGACCATGAGCGCTTGGGGCATCCTGGCGGCCCTGCTGCACCGGGAGCGAACCGGGGAGGGTCAGATGGTGGAAGCGTCTCTCCTCGGAACGGCCCTTCACATGCAAGCCGTCAACGTAAATACCGCCCTCATGCAAGGGCGGGCCATGGGACGCCACTCCCGCGCCCGCGCCCGCAACCCCATGTCCAACCACTACCGGTGCTCCGACAACAAGTGGATCATTCTGGCGGAGCCCCAGTCGGACCGTTACTGGGAGGAGATGTGCCTCCTGATGGACCGGGAGGACCTGGCCATGGACCCCCGGCTGGAGAACGCCGTCAAGCGGCGGGAGCACTACGGAGTGGCCATCCAGGGGCTAGAGGAGGCCTTCGCCACCCGGCCCCGGGACGAGTGGATCTGCATCTTCGATGTAAACGGGTGCCAGTTTGGCTACGCCCCCGTGCTGAACACGGAGGAGGCGGTCAAGTATTCCCAGGCCGTGGAGAGCGGCTACGTGGTAGACCTTGAGGACGATGATGGGACCCCCTGGAAGCTGGTGGGGCCTCCAGTCCACTTCGAGAAGACGCCGGCCCGGCCCAGGGGCCTGGCCCCCCGGCTGGGGGAGCACACCGAGGAGGTGTTGAGCGGCATCCTGGGCTACAGCCCCGAGCGCATTGCCCAAGTCAGGGACTCGGGCGTGCTCTGAGCAAGAACAAAGATGAAGTGGTTCGACAAGCTCACCACGAACGGAGCAGGAGCGCCCTTTCCGATTGTCCTGAGCCTCACCGCGAACGAAGCAGGAGCGCCCATCCCGTTCGTCCTGAGCCTGTCGAAGGACCGCTGAAACCGGCACTCAAGGTTTTGGGCTAGCAACTAATCACCCGATCCAATCGAATGACCAGGACTCAGCCACCCGGAAGAGCCCGGATGGGCTCGAAAATTGAAGATGACGGCCCAGTGCCGTTGAGGAGGCAGCGACATGGTGCAGACCCTCCAACGTTACCCAATCAAGCCCCTGGAATGCTGGGCCAAGATGAAGGAGTTACGCCGCGCCCATCACGTCCACAACGAGCAGACGGCCAATTCGGGTGGAATGGTGGCCGTGGGCATCATCGAGGAGTTCCAGCCCTTGATGGCCGGGTTCGGGGAGTATGCCAGCTGGCAATACGAGCCCCGGTTCACCAAGATGGTGCGCTCCTACGACGAGAACGTGGCCAACCTGGAGCTGTTGGAGACCCGAGGCTACCCGAAGGACCTGTGCAGCTCCCTCAAACTGCACCTGGGGGGCGTGTACCGGGGCCACCTGACCGAGGCCCTGGAAGGCCGGAAGCCGGACTTCGTCTTCCAGTGGGAGCTGTGCCTCTTCACGATGAAGATGGTCCAGTCGGTGGTGGAGCACCTGGGAGGGGTCCCCATAGTCACCCTGGACCTGCCATTCCGCTACGGCTACCAGTCGCCGGACCTCCAGTACATGGTGGACCAATTCCATATCGCCATCGAGGAGATCGAAGGGATCACCGGCAAGAAGTTTCAGGACGAGCTGTTCCTCCGCGCCCTGGAGCTGGACTGGGAGACCAGCGCCCTCTGGTCCCGCATCTGCGTTCTCAACCAGGCCGTTCCCGCACCCCTGGACTACCGTATGCTCACCTCCCTGCGTATTCCCCTCATCCTGGACCGGGACAAGCCCCACATCCTGGAGTTCTACCGGACGGTGTACGACGAGGTGAAGCAGCGGGTTGATGAGGGCATCTCCGCCCGGGGCGTGGAGACGGCCCGGCTCCTGTGGGACGACTTCATCCCGTTCTTCCCCGAGGGGCAGAAGCTCCTCCGCTACCCCGAGGCCTACGGGGCCGTCCTCGTCGGGGGCAGCCTTCCCTTCGTCAGCTTCGGGGTCTGGGACGTGACGCCCGACGGGAGTTGGGTGCCCTCCAAGACGCCCAAGGAGCGGGGCTGGGACGTGCGCACCCGGGAAGACGGGCTGTGGTCCATGGCCGACCGCTATCTGGGGGGAGAAGGAGTCATTCGGGCGACCCAGGTCACCTGCCGGCCCATGTCCAAGGGCGACGAGGTCCTGGCCCAGGTGCGGGACTGGAAGGCCGACGGGGTCATCCTGGGATTGGAACGGCGGTGCCGGCCCAGCTCCCTGGGCGGGTTGTCCCGCATGGCCGAGATCCAACGGGCGGGAGTCCCGGCGGTGGATATCGACCCCAGTACCGCCGATCCCCGGGAGTTGAACATCCCGGCCGCCCTGAAGACCCTGGACGCCTTCATGGAGGGGATGGGGCTCCGGCCCATCGGGGAAAGCCGGTCGGCGGGCGCCGCTCCGGCGGGAGATGGCAATGAGTAATGCGCTGGCACAGTTGGCGGAGATCACCCGGGACCGGCACGCCTACCCAAAAGCCTGGAAGGAGCGAACCGGGGGACAGGTCTTGGGGTACACCTGCACCTACGTCCCTGAGGAGATCGCCTATGCGGCGGGGGTCCTTCCGGTGCGGATCTTCGGCGACCTGGGATACCCCGGATCGGCGGACCGGTCCATGGGCGCCACCTGGTGCGGCTTCTCGCGGAGCTGCGTCTCCGCCGGGCTGGACGGGCATTACGACTATCTGGGCTACTTCGTGAGCACCCTCACCTGTATCCACATGACCCAGATGTACGAGATCTGGCAGCGGGAGATCCCCGGCCCCAAGAAACACTTCATCGACGCCCCCTGGAACCTCCAGACTCCGGCGGCCCCCGCTTACTGGGGCCGGGAGATGGAAACCTTCCGGAAACAGGTCGAGGAGTGGCGGGGCGAGGCCATTACCAACGAGGCGCTGGACCACGCCTTCGAGGTGTACAACACCAACCGCCGGCTGCTGCATCGGCTCTACGAGACGCGCAAGAGCCCCACCCCGCCCATCACCGGAGCCGAGGTCCTGGAGGTGGTGCTGGCCGGATTCTACATGGACAAGGCGGATCACAACCAGCTGCTGGAGCAGCTCCTAGGGGAGTTGGAAGGCCGGCAGATCGACCTTCCGGAACTCAGGGGCATGCTGGTGGGCAGCGAGCTGAACGACGTGGAGTTGGTGCGCACCATCGAGCAGGCAGGGATGCTCATCGTCACCGACGACGAATGCGCCGGCACCCGCTACTTCTGGAACGAGGTGACTCCAGCCGAGGACCGGATACTGACGCTGGCCCAGCGCTACATCGACCGGCCCCGATGCCCCCTGCGGGACTGGACTAGCCGCACCCGCGTCCCGCACATCATGAACCTGGCGCGCGAGTACAACGTCAGCGGTGTTATCTTCGCCCTCCAGAAGTTCTGCGATCCCCACGGTTGGGAAACGCCGGTCCTGGAAGCCAAACTGAAGGAGGAAGACATCCCCACCCTCCGGGTGGAGATGACCTTCCCTACCCCATACGGCCCCATCCGCACCAGGGTGGAGGCCTTCATGGAGACCCTTCTAGAGAATGCCCTCTTCTAGAACTCGGGCCCGGATGATAAGGAGCGTACCATGTACGTCGTGGGAATTGACGTAGGATCAGAGGTCACCAAGGCGGCCATCGTCGGCCCTCAGGGCCTGGTGGCCACCGCGCGGGTCCCCACCGAGTTCGACATCGATGCCACGGCCCAGCAGGTCCTCCAGGAGATATTGAAGCTCGGGGGCCTGGAGCGGGGCGACCTAGGCTATCTGGTGGCCACGGGCACCGGCTCTACCTGGGTGTCCGGGGCCAACCACACGGTGACGGAGATCGTTGCCGTCGCCGCGGGGGCCAATTTCCTGGCGCCGGAAGCCCGCACCGTAATGGACGTGGGAGCGGAGGACGCCCGGGCCATCCGGGTCGGCCCCCAGGGTCAGATGGAGCGCTTCGCCACCAACGATCAGTGCGCCGCCGGTACCGGCTCCTTCGTCCGGACCGCCGCCCGCATGCTGGAGGTCCCCCTGGATGAGGCGGGCCGGCTCTCCCTCACGGCTACCGAGGCGGCGGACATGAGCGCCACCTGTGTTGTTTTTGCCGAGACTGAGATCATCTCCCAGATCCACGCCAAGACCCCCCGGGAGAACATCATGCTGGCCATCCACGTGTCCATGGCCCGGCGGCTGGCCGCCCTGGTCCACCGGGTGGGCGCGGAAGAGGCGATGATGGTGTGCGGCGGCATGGGCTGGGACGTGGGTTTCGTGGAGGCCCTGCGCCAAACCCTCGAGGTGGACCACCTGGAGGTGCCCGATCCCCCGGACATGGTCGCGGCGGTGGGCGCCGCGGTCATGGGGGTGCGAAACGCCCAAAGCGAGAATCGAACGGCTGCCCTATAACCTTAGAGGAGGACCATTCCATGGTGCGCGAGGTGTTGGAGCGAGGAGATCGGGAATACTGGCGGTGGGAAGAGTACCGCTGGCACGCCGAAGACACGGGCGGGACCGATGGCGCCCTCCTGACCGGCGGCATTGACGTCGGTTCGGTCAGCACCCAAGCCGTTGTGCTGCGGGACGGCCAACCCTTCGCCTTCGCCAGCATCCGGACCTCCGCCGACAGCGCCTCAATAGCTCAGCAGGCCATGGAATGGGCCCTGGAGCCCGCGGCTCTCTCCCTCGAAGACGTGGCCTACGTGGTGGGCACCGGCTACGGACGAGTGAACATCCCCTTCGCCCAGCGCCAGATCACCGAGATCAGCTGCCACGCCCGGGGGGCCAACTTCATCTACGGTCCCACCGTCCGCACAATCTTGGACATGGGGGGGCAGGACTGCAAGGCCATCCGCTGCGACGAAAGGGGCAAGCTGGAAGAGTTTCTCATGAACGACAAGTGCGCCGCCGGCACGGGGCGGGGCATGGAGACCATGGCCGAGCTGATGAAGGTCTCCGTAACGGAGATGGGCCCCCTCTCCCTGAACGTGGAGAAAGACCCTCCCGCTGTCAGCAGCACCTGCGTCGTCTTCGCCAAGTCGGAGGTCCTGGGTTTGCTGCGCACCGGCTATTCCCGGGAGCTGGCCCTGGCCGCCTTCTGCGAAGCCATGGCGGGCCGGGTGGTCACCCTCTTGGAGCGCATCGGCCTGGAGCCGGAGTTCGCCATCACCGGGGGTATCGCCAAGAACCCCGGCATCGTCAAGCGCATCGAGCGGAAGCTGGGGGTAAAGGCCCTGGCGCCGCCCGAGGGTACAGACCCCCAGACCGCCGGCGCCCTGGGCGCCGCTCTCTTCGCCAACAGCTTGGCCCTGAGGGCGAAGGCCAAGGGATGAAGCGGCTGACGCCCGCGCCGGCGTGCAGCGGGGCGCCGGCCCCACGCTCCTACCCTGGGGAGGGGCGAACCAAGACGGTGCTTTGGCGCGGAGGCCGCGAACCGTAGCGTAACGAGGCAGCAGGCAGGTATGGGATACATCGCTCACTACGGGTACACCGATGGGTCGGGTGACTGGTACATCCGGGTGGATAGCGGCCGCTGCGACGGCTGCGGCGACTGCGTCCCGGCCTGCCCGGCGGGGGTGCTGGAAATGATGCTCGACGACTACGACGACACGGTGTTAACGGTGTCGGAAGAGCACCGCAAGAATCTGAAGTTCAGTTGCGCCCCTTGCAAGCCGGTGGATAGCCCTCCGCCGCTCCCCTGCGTTCTGGCCTGCCCCCACGACGCCATCGTCCACTCCTGGTAGCCCGCCGCCCGCCGCCCAAATGCCGGAAGGGAGAAAGAGAACGCATCATGCGCCGGCCCCCGAAGTTTCCACTGGAAGACACGGCTCTGGAGGATGTCCCCGATAGGGAGGGCGTGTACCAACTCCTGGATGAAAAGGAGCAGGTGCTCCGCATTGCCGGGGCCCCAGACCTGCGGCAAGCCTTGAAGGCCGCCCGGGAAGAGGTGCCCCCGGCCCGGTTCTTCCAGTACGAGACCACCCACATGTACACCATGCGCGAGAGCGAGCTTCTCCAGCAATACCTCCGGCGACGCCACCACCTGCCGGAGTACAACGGTGTGGAGGAGGACCTCTTCTAACCCGGTCTGATGTATCGTAAATGGCATGACACCCAATCCGTCATCCCGGCGAAGAGCCTGCCCCCGATGCAATCGGGGACGATCGTGGGGAGAGAGTGTCGCCCAATCTCGCCGATGTAAAGCTATTTACAGCCCGGTACACTAACTGAAACGGCATCAGGGACGAGGTGCGGGATGCTGACCGAGGAGATCAAGCAAGCCATCAGGGTTCGCTACGGAAAGTTCGCCGCGTCAGGGGGCAATCAGGAAGCCTGTTGACCCAGCAAGGCGAAGCCCGGTTCGGGCTACGCGGTCGATCAAGGGCTCTACTCTCCGGAGGAGCTTGACCTGGTGCCGGAGGCCGCCCTCAACCTCACCCGGGGTTGCGGCAACCCCACCGGCTTTGCCGGTCTCCGGAGCGGTGAAGTCGTGGTGGACTTCGGCTGCGGCGGGGGCATCGACGTGGTTCTGGCGGCGCACAAGGTGGGCCTCGACGGCAGGGTGGCCGGGGTAGATTTCGCCCCCGAGATGATTGAGCGCGCCAACCGCGCGGTAACCGAAGCCGGGCTGGCCGGCGGGAACGTTGAACTGCACGTCGCCGACCTGGCGAACACCCCCCTGGTGGATGGTTTCGCCGACGTGGTAATTTCCAACTGTGTCATTAACCTGTGCCCGGATAAAGCGGAGATATACCGGGAAGCCTGCCGTGTCCTGAAAGCCGGCGGGCGGCTGGCCATTTCGGACATCGTCCTCACCGAGGACATCGGCCCCGAGTTGCGAGAGCGGTTCCGCTCAACCTGGTCCGGGTGTTTGGGAGGGGCCATCACCGAGGACGACTACTGGCAAACGGTGAGTGAAGCTGGTTTCTACGAGGTCCGCATCGTCAACCGCCACCTGCTCACCCCGGACGAACTGGCAGCCATGGCCTGTTGTCCCGGAGAGGAGTTCACCCCGGCCCCGGCGCAGGAGGAGCTGGCCCAAGTACAGGGGAAGGTGTCCAGCGTGAAGTTCACGGGAATCAAGCCCCGGCGGGCCTAGCCGGCGTACTTGCGCCAATCCGTTACATCTTGGGGCAGGATCGCCCGACGAGGAACCTACGAGCTTTGTACAAGTTGCTAGACTCGGCGATGCGGAAATCCCCCTGAGTCCCCCTTTATAAAGGGGGATTTGGCCCCTCAATCAAGTCTAGCCGTCTATCCGTGGGCCCATAGTAGGCAAGGAGGAACACCATGAGTGGAGGAAACCACGCGGCCCCTCTGAGCGGGATCCGGGGGGTGGACTTCAGCCGCACCCTGGCCGGGAGCCTGTCAGCCAACATCCTCTCGGACCTTGGCGCCGATATTATCATGGTGGAGGTCCCCAGCCGAGGCCCCCGGGGCATCGCGAAGAGCGGGCTGGCCGCCACCACCTCCGGCGGGGTGGACGCCCGGGGCAACTACGAGTGCCGGGGCAAGAAGAGCATAATCCTGAACATCAACGAGCCCGAAGGTCTGGAAATCTTCCGGCAGATGGTAGAGCACCTGGACATCGTCCAGAACAACTGGCGTCCGGGGGCGGCGGAGCGGATAGGAGTGGACTACGAGACACTGAACAAGATCAACCCCCGCATCATCAGTTGCTCCATCAGCGGGTACGGCAACAAGGGGCCCTACCGGGAGCGGGGTTCCTTCGACAGCGTGGCCGCGGCCCACTCCGGGATGCTCAGCATGACGGGGGAGCCCAATGGGCCGCCCATGCTCGCCGGGCAGGCCTTCGTGGACTACTCCACCGCGGTGTGGGCCTCCCAGGGAATCCTGGCGGCCCTCTTTCACCGGGAGCACACCGGGGTGGGGCAAAACGTGGAGGTTTCCCTCTTTGAGGTTGGGCTCAGCACCCACACCTTCTTCGCGACCCAGCACCTCCTCAGCGGGAAGGTCCCCCGCGCCCCTGGCTGGTCGGTGGGCATGCTCAGCCTGGCGGGCATCTTTCCGACCAAGGACGGCCACATCACCCTGGGTGTGCTGGGAGACCGTTCCTTTCCCCCACTCTGCCGGGTCTTGGGCCGGCCGGAATGGGGGGATGACCCTCGCTTCGCCACCGAGACGGAGCGGATGAGAAACAAGCGGCTGCTCCTGGAACTGGTGCATGAGGTCATGGTCCAGCAGCCCACCGAGTACTGGTATGAGCGCCTGGTGGAGGCCCGAGTGCCGGTGGCCCCGGTGAAGACCCTGGATGCCGCCCTGGCCGATCCTCAGGCCCAAGCCCTGGGCTGCGTCGTCAACGTGGAGGGCGTCGAGGGCAAGCCCGTCCCGATCGTGCGCAACCCCGTCAACCTCTCCAGCCACCAGCCCATCTACGATCCCGTGCCCCAGACGGGGCAGCACACCGCCGAGGTGCTGCAGGAGTTACTGGGATACTCCCAGCAGAAGATCGAGCAGCTTCAGAGGCAGGGCATCGTCTCCCTGGGTGAGAGCGGGAACGGACAGTAGCGGCTCGCCCGTTTCTCCGAACGAGGAACTTCGCCGCATCCCAACCACCTCAGGAGGTGCACCATGCCGTTGCCCCTGGAGGGCTACCGGATACTGGAACTCGCCATGATGGCCGCCGTCCCCTATGGTGTCCGGGACCTAGCGGACATGGGGGCCGAGGTCATCAAGGTCGAGGACCCGGGCATCGGGGACCGGTCCCGGCACACCGCGACACCGAGCAACGCCAACTTCTTCCCAGCCTGCTCTTACAGCTACTTCTTCGAATCGGCCAACCGGGGGAAGCGATCGGTGGCCCTGAATCTGCGAGAGGAAGGGGGCCGGAACGCTCTCTATCGCCTCGTGCCCCACTGCGATGTTCTGGTCACGAGCCTGAGGATGCAGTCTCTGAAGCGCATGGGCCTGGACTACGCCACGGTGTCCCGCTACAACCCAACCATTATCTACGTGCACCTGAACACCTACGGGCCCCTGGGGGACGATGCCGAGCTGCCGGGGGTTGACGTCGCCGCCCAGGCCCGAAGCGGGTTCCTAAACATGATGCGCACCAGCGTAGAAAGCGACCCGGCCACCGCCGGGGTGTACGGCGCCGCCGACATGACCTCCAGCATCCAGGTGGCCTACGCCGTATGCGTGGCGCTGCTGGCTCGAGAGCGCACCGGGCTGGGCCAGGAGGTAAAGGTCTCCCTCATTGGGGCCATGCTCACCGCCGGCGAGCTGCTCCTGGAGGGCTGCCTGAGCACCGGTAAGGACCCTCAGCCACCGGAGCGCGCCAGCATCTTAAACCCCACCCGAAGCCTGTACCGCTGCCGCGACGGCAAGTGGATATACCTGGCGATGACCGAGAGCGACCTGTTCTGGGGCGCCTTCTGCCAAGCCATCGGGGAGCCCGCCCTGGCCCAGAACGCCCGCTTCAGCCATGGCGACCGCCGGGCCGAGAACAACCGGGAACTCATCGCCATCCTGGACCGGGTCTTCCTCACCCGCACCCGGGAGGATTGGTACCAGGCCTTCAAGGAGCACGGCTGCCCCGCGGCCAAAGTCCAGTCTTATGCCGAGGTGGCCGAGGACCCTCAGGTAACGGAGAACGGGTACGTGACCACCGTGGACCACCCGGTGCACGGGCCGATGCGGACCCTGGGGGTGATGGTGAACCTCAGCCGGACCCCGGGAAGGGTGGGAGGTCCCGCCCCCGAGGTGGGTCAGCACACCGAAGAGGTGCTCATGAGTCTGGCGGGTTACTCGCCGGAGGAGGTACAGGGCTTGGTCCGGGACGGCGTCGCCGCCTGTGGCTAGGCCTGGGGCCGGCCCCGGCTGCCGGTAATTTCGACTTGCCCGCCTCGCCCCGGCTCACCGGCCTAACGAGGCGCCCCGGCCTCAAGGCCGATAACGATGGGAACGGGCACGAACAAAAAAGCAGCGCCCCGACCTGTCGGGGCGCTACCGCTTCACAGAGCAAAGCCGAGATTATAGGCTACAGGTCTCGCTGGCCGAACATGCGGATGCCCAGGGGTGGCAGCACCACCAGCGGGATCACCAGGGCCGCCATAACGGGCCATTGGAGCGACCACTCGAAATCTCCTTGCAACACGGCCGGCACCCGGCCCAGGACCCCCACCGGGGAGAACTCTTCTGCCTGGTAGGCCATCAGCAGGCTGATGGCGGTGTACCAGAGGATGTAAATCATCCCCAACGAACCGGGGGTGTTGGTGACCACGGCGCTGAAGGTAACGCTCAGGAACACCAGCACGGTGAGTAGCAGCCCGATATAGGCTAGGGCAACCATGATGCCGTTGGCGTCCAGGTCGTTCGAGACGCCGTTGGCCATCATGGCGAAGGCCACCGGAGCGATGATGAGCACGGCCATGCCCAGGACGGTGATAGTGCGGGAGAAGAGCATGGCCATCACAAACTGGATGGGAGTAACCCCGTGGCTGATTATGGAGGTTCCCAAGGTCCTCGGGTCGGTGCCGCCCGAGGAGGAGCCGATCGTCATGACCATGAAGCTCCCCAGGGCCACGTACAGCACCAAGAACCAGCCCAACAGGAAGGAGGTGCCTTCCTGGTCGAAGGTCCCCGAGAAGATTACACCCGAGAAGCCCCCCAAACCGCTGATGGCCAGCCACATCCACACCGTCACAGAGCGGGACATGGCCGCCAGGTCTTCTTCTAGCAAAGCCATGAACGCTTTCATACCTGCTGCTCCTCCGCCACCCCGAGTGCTCCATTCACTCGCTCTTCGGGTAGAACCTGGTCGGGGTCGGTCATCATGGGCCGCATCCCCTCATTCTCGGAGGAGCGTTGAGCATCGAAAGCCCGGTTGAATCCCTTGAGCCGGTCGGCCTCCAGCCGCTTGAGGAAGGCGTCCTCAATCTCTCCACCGGAGCGGATGGACAGTAGCTCCACCGGCGACTGACAGACCAACTCCAGCATCCGTCTGAGTTGCTGAGAAAAGCCGCGTTCGTCGCTGAAGTTGACCCTGATTACATCCGGGCTCAATTGCTCCCACCGGAGGACCTGGCTGTCGGCGGACAGGGACTGGCGGAAGTGATTCAGGTCCCCGGCCAGCCCCAAGTCGACCACGTTTTCCCGCACGAATTGCTTCATCTCCATGATTGAGCCACAGAAAACCATCTTCCCCTCGTTCAACACCCCGATCTGGTCGCATACCTGGTCGGCGTCGGGCAGCAGGTGGGTGGAGACGATCATGGTTTTGCCCTGGCTCTTCAGTTCTTTAATCAGGTCCAGGGTGTACTTACGGCCCGTGGGGTCCAGTCCCGCCGTGGGCTCATCCCACATCAGAAGGTCCGGATCGTTGACCATGGAGGCGGCGATGGCCATGCGAGTGGTCATGCCCGCCGAAAGTTTGCCGATTCGGGTGGAGGCAGCGCTCAACAGGTCAACGGCGTGGAGCAGCGACGAGAGGCGGCGGGCGCACTCTTTGCGGGGCACGCTCCGCAGCTTGCCCACCAACTCCAAGTAGGCGATGGGGGTCATTTCCCGGGGGTAGTGCTCCCCCTGGGGCAGGTACCCAATGCGGCGGCGCAGGTGACCGGTGTACATGCTCATCCGCTCGCCGAACACCTTTACCTCTCCGGCGGTGGGATGCTGCAGGCCCATGATAAGGCGCAGGGTGGTGCTCTTGCCGGCTCCGTTGGGCCCCACCAGGCCGAAGGTGGACCCCTGAGGAATTTTGAAATTGATGCTGTTGACTGCTATCCAGCGGCGCTGGAACATCTTGGTCAGGTTGACTGCCTCAACCGCGTACACTTCACTTTCCTGACCGTTGTTCTCGTTCTCAACGGATTTCTTCTTAAAGGGATTAAGTGCACCAAACACATCGCTCACCTCGTTCCGGCGACTCCCAGCGCCTCGGCCGGCTTTCGTCACCGCCGGCCGAAACCGCTCTCGCAATCGTTGCTATTCTCTTAACATAATATACGAGCAAAATTCAAGACTTTAGTCAGACAGCTTTTAGCGCCAACGGGGTTTATAGCTAGTCGATCCGGCCCAGACGGCGCCGCCGGCCCGTTCGCCAGACGGGTATTCCAGCAGGTTAGCATACTTTTCCCGGCGCTTTCACCCGCAACTACCGGAATAGGCTCCGATGAGCCCGGACCAACTGCTCCGGGCCTGAATTCGCCCGGGAAATAGTCAAAACAAAAGCCCCGACCCCTTTTCAGGGTATCGGGACTCAATTCTGTATCTAGTTTTTTGGTAGCGGGGGTTGGACTCGAACCAACGACCTTCGGGTTATGAGCCCGACGAGCTGCCACTGCTCCACCCCGCGGCATTATGAATAGAGGTCTACGCGCCAGAATGTGGGTTAAGTCCTCGACCGATTAGTACCGCTAGGCTCAATCCCTTACGGAACTTACACCTGCGGCCTATCAAACAGGTAG
>MPMA02153422.1_pt1 | contig 18053 bp, 18 predicted proteins | sample 1617361 | NCBI WGS metagenome assembly MPMA02 (sample SAMN05944807, study PRJNA350692) | marine metagenome | biome: marine; feature: ODZ; material: water; isolation source: 180 m water sample filtered on 0.2 um supor filter | place: Pacific Ocean | collected 2012-04-08 | depth 180m m | reverse complement strand
TGCATGAGGCGGTCATGTCCGGGTGCTTGAACTCAACCCATGAATCAACGGGGAACACGATGTCGGCGTACTCGCAGGTCATGTTCCATTCGGAGTCCTGCGCGACCCACAACTCGTGCCTGGGCAACGTGTTGGCTATCTGGTTGTAGTGCCACTTGGCCACTCCCAACAGGTTCGCGTTGACAGCCCAGATCACTTTTGTCGGGCTGGGCATGTGGCTTTCCCCGGTCATGACGACACGACCGTCGTTGGGGGTATCGATTATCAGCGGTTTGTCGCCGTGGTCCCAGAAGTGGACCGACTCGAACTTGCTGTAGCCACGCTTTTTGATGTCTCTGCCGTCCACCGTGGGATCCAAAGTCGGGGCGAACGGGTCCTCGGCGACGTACGACGGCGTGCCGTTGAACACGGGCGCCTTGTAGTTGCCAGCGTAACTTCCCACATTGCCGCCGGGTTTTCCGACGTTGCCGGTGAGCGTCGCGACCACGTAATAGGCCCGATTGATCAGGTCGTTGTGGAAGTACATGTTCATGCCCATGCCGGTGAGGAACGCGGTGCTTCCGGCCGCCACGATGTCGTCGGTCAGCCGGCGGACGAGGTCTCCCTTGATCGTGGTGAGCTTCTCCACGTTTTCGGGCGTGTACTCCTCAGTGAGCTCTCTGTACAGATTCAAGACCGAGCGGACCCTTACAGGGCCGTCGACGGTCTGCACGTCTCCTTGCCAGTCCTCTTGGATGTCATCCAACGTCAGACCGTTTTCGCCCATCAGGTCCTCGAGATATTGGCCGACGGTTGTGCGGCTAGGGGCAAGCAATCGGCCGTCCCGCAGCGCCATCACTCCCGTCGTCTTCAACGGCTCGTCGATCTTCTGGGCGTTTTCGCCGTCGTGCTCCACCCAGGTGTCACCCGCATCCAGTTCGATCGTGGTCTGCGTCAAGTCCTCCAGGCGGAGCATCTTAAGGTTGTCCTCTCGGACAAGCATCGGGAAATCGCTGAAGCGCTTGATGTACGTCGCGTCGTAGGTTTCGTCGCGGATCAAGAGGTGAGCGACACCGAGCATCAGCGCGGTGTCGGTTCCTTGACGTATGCTGAGCCAATAGTCGCCTTTTGGCGACGATGCGCTGTACTCAGGTGCGATGACCACGATCTTCTTATTGCGTTCGATCGCGGCCTGCCACCAGATGGGGTCGGCCATCTTGTTGCTGACCAAGTTCAGGCCGGTCATTATGATCAGGTCGGAGTTCCAGAAATCGTGAAACTCCTGATCGAAGGTCTGGGCACCGTGAACCATGGGGTGCCCGGGAGGCAGGTCCGTGTGCCATGCGTAGTTGTCGAACATCCGTGTGCCCATGGACTTCTCGGGACCTTTGCCCCTGATGTGGTTGTCCAGAAGGGCGAGCATGTTGCTGAACCTGTAAGCGGCGGCCAAGCGCGTTGCCCCCAGGAATGCCATTCCGCCGCGCATCTTGAAGGTCCGAACGCCGGCGTAGTCGCCGTCGGCGTCCTTAAGCGTTTCAATCATCTCCGGCGCGAAGCCTTGCTGCTTCAACCAGTCGGCCCCTTGAGGCGAACTGTAGTCAGCCGCGATCTTGGTCATCCCTTGGGCGACAAGCCCTTCGCCCTCGGCCCACGAAATCGGCACCCATTCGTCCTCGCCGCGCTTGAAGTACTTGCGGTCGGGGAGGCCGTCGGCAAGCCGAGGGAAGCCGTCGTCACGCCACTGCTTCCAACCCTTGCGAACAACCGGCGTCTTTATTCGGTTGGGACTGTAGACTCGGCGGGCGTACGCCAGGCCCTTTAGGCAGCCGCGGGGGTGCCAGGTTGCGGTGGCTTTGTTGCCGTCGAGGTCCCGATACTCCGATACGTCGTACGCTTGCTCGATGCGCGTGATCACACCGTTACGTACGTGAGCACGGAGGCGGCAGTTGTGCGTGTCGTTGGGAGCGCACACGAACGAGAACGAGTAGTCGGTTCGGTACTGGTCGCGGTAGACGTGCTCCCAGTTTCGGCTCGGGTAGAACTCAAGTGGATTTTCGATCTCATCGACGTTCTGGAGGAACGCGGTCTTTTCCAACGACATGACCGCGGCGGCGGCGCCGAGAGTCGCGCCGCTAATCTTCAAGAATTGTCGGCGTGAGAATCTGGAGTTTTCGTACCCGGTGTGGTCGGTCATCTATTCAGCCCCCGGTTCCTGTTTACAGGCCGCAAGACGGCTTTATGGGTTCGCGATTGGCGCAATAGAATTACTCTACCGCGTCGCGGGAACGCGCGATCCGTCTGCAAGTAGGGGCTTGCGGGTAGTTTTACGAACAGCAGGGTAGGCGGCCGCCTACCCCGTCGGGTAGGTAAGGCGTGTGGTGAGAATCACCCGAATTTTGAAGAGCAGCGAGCGTTGCACTGACAGTCATCGCTGAAAGGACGCCATCGATCCACGGGCCATGGCGCCGACACCGATATCACCCGAAAGATGTGTCGCCTGGAGTTGCCCGCTGCACGGCGATTTCGTGCGTGAGCGTCCTAAAGGTCACCCATTCTGGGCGAACGATACGCCCGCCCGCGGAGCGGCGAGATCCGTCCTCGGCCCGTTGGTTATCGAGCGATAGCGGCCTGCGTGTTCGGGGCGGAGCTGCATCCGCACACGGACTCTTTGGAGCGATAGTCGATCACGCCGCCGCGCCGGTCAAGCTCGAAATGGCAGCAGTCCAGCAGCTTGTCCTTCAGTTTGGCTCTCGCCCGCTGAACACGAGACTTGGCGCCGGAGAATGAGATGCCAAGTTGGCGCGACATCTCACGTTGAGAGATCCCGTCGTACTCGGTAAGCAAGATCGCTTCGCGATACGCTGGCGGGAGCTCATCCACCATCGCCTTGACCCATGAATACGCTTCGCGCTCGTCATCGAGACCGTTCAGCCGCCATCTCAGGCACATCTTCTTCGAGTCCGTCCGCCAGCTTTGATTGGCGGCGATAGTGGTCGGTGATCGTGTTTCGCGCGATCTGGAAGAGCCACGGAACAAGCCGATCCTGCTGACGCAGCGTCCCAACCCCACGATGAACCTTGACGAAAACGTCCTGGAGAATGTCGTCGACGTCGGCGTCGTTCCGGGCATGCTTGCGCACAAAATCTTTCAGTCGATCTCCGAACGAATCCCAGAGTTCTTCAGTAGCGCCCGCGCGGGCTTCGTGTCGTGCCAATGTCTCAGTTTGCATCGGATTCTCCGCGTGCGGCTCTGTATCGGACGCCGCAAAGTTTGGCTGTTAGGCGACCGCGCACTCCGTTGGCGCCTCTTGTACGACGGGGCCGTTGAAGAACGCCGCCAGATCGACGAGCTTGCTCGGGGCGATGCGGCACTCGATTTGTTTGCCCTGCCTGATCGTCTCGATCAACCCTGCGCGGTAGAGCTCCTTGATGTGGTGTGAAACGGTGGACGGCGCGATGCCCATGTCCTGACCAAGGTCGCCGACACAGGCGCCTGTCAGCTCATCCGGCGTACAAGAAGCCGGCATGTCGGAGCCGCAGCAGTCCATCAACCGCAAGAAGATGCGCAGCCGGTTCGGATTCGACAGCGCGGCGAACATCTTTGCATACTGAATGTGGTCTTCAATACGATATTTCGACATCCATCGAATTATACTGAATTCCTCGCATTTGTCAATGCCACATCGATTCGCATGATTTGTTTCGCGCGTGAGCGTACCCATTATCGATCGAATTCGATCGACGCCGATCGAGTCACGCCGGGAGAAGCACGGAATATGTTTGCGTCCTTTTTCCGCGAGCCGCGTCTATGAATCAAACGCCAATGAAAAGGAGGCTCAAATGTTCAAACAGTTGTTCAGAAGCAAGTGGTCGCCCAGAAAGGAACTCGGGAGTTATTTCAGCAGCGTGCTGCGACATCGGCCGCGGATCTGCTGCGGTACCCCAACGGCAGACGAAGCCTTGAAGGACTTCAAAGCTGCCCACCGGTTAAGGAATTCGGGCATGTATTGGTAACGGCGAAACAATCGGATGCAATCAACATAGCGGGAGTTTTCATGAGCGAGCAACACACTAACGACACGATCAGGACAGCGGTCAGAGAGCACTGCGCCGGAGCGGACACGCGCGGCGAGCCAAAGCCGGCGGCGGCGCCTGAACCGGATTGCGGATGCGGTCCGTCATCGTGCGGCACAGAGCCACAGTCGTCGGGCAACGAAATATCCAACGCGTCCTTGTGCTCCTGCTCCACGGGGTACTCGGAAGCCGAACTCGTTAGCATCCCCGCCGCGGCCAACATGAGCCTCGGGAGCGGAAACCCAGGCGCGACCGCCGACATCCGGCCCGGAGAAACGGTGATCGACCTCGGCTGCGGCTGCGGCTTGGATTGCTTCCTCGCGGTCCAGCGCGTCGGAGAAACGGGCCACGTGATCGGCGTGGACATGACGCCGTAGATGATCTCACGGGCCAGGGCGAACGTCAGCAACAACGGCTACGACACGGTCGAGTTCAGGCTCGGCGAGATCGAGAACCTGCCGGTCGCCGACGACACCGCCGACGTGATTCTGCCCAACTGCGTGATCAACCTGTCACCAGACAAGTCGGCTGTCTATCGCGAAGCCTATCGCGTCTTGAAACCAGGCGGACGGCTGTCGATCTCCGACGCCGTTGCCTCCGGGGAGCTCCCTGGCTCGGCACGCAACGACCTTGACCTCGTGGCTTCCTGCGTCAGCGGCGCCGCCGGGTTCGGGCAGGTCGAAGCGGCCTTGACCGAAGCCGGATTTAAAGGGATCGAGATTCGGCCCAAGGACGAGCACACCGAAGTGCTCGACGAGTGGGTTTCCGGCAGCGACGCCCGAGACTACGTCCTGTCAGCCGTCGTGCAGGTGGTCAAGCCCGCTGAGTAACGCCAGCGAATCGCCGCGCGCGGATTGGGCGTAAACCGATATCAGCCAGCTTCATTCGACCGGAGTTGGCTGACGTCGCTCGATACACTTCGCCGCGTGGATCCGTAATCCGAACACGAGGCGACCGATCGCCTCAGAAGGCCCAACGATGATGCACGACATGAAGAAGATGATGGAGGCGATGATGCCGTCCATGGCCGAAAGTTGTTGCTCCGGAACAAATTCCCGGCCGTCGAGCGCGAAGATGCTAAACATGATGGCCGGCTGCGGACCCATGGCAAGCCCGGGCGCCGAACATCCGATGCCCGACATGTTCAAGTCGATGTTCGAGTCGACGAAGAAAGAGCCAGTCCCGCGGGTCCTCTAACGTTTTGGATCCGGATTGCTTTCGCCGAATCGGCGTGAAACAGGCCAACTTAGGCGGCACATCGCACCCACCCGTTCGCAGTGAGCCTGCCGAACCACCCCGACGCACAACCGTCACCCGCGTGCAAAGGGGACCGGAGCCCGACGCGTCAACCCCTAGCAGCACGGAGAAACCAAGATGGCGTCGGTCAAATTGATATTGGAAGAAGAAGCATCGGCAAAGTCAAAGATCTCTACGGGGAGATCATGGCGCAACTTGACCTCGACTTCGTCCCCAATCTCTACAATGCCATGGCTTCCAAACCCGACTATCTGGAGGCCAACTGGAACAAGGTCAAGTCAGTGACGGTAGAGCCGGGGAAACTGGACCACCTGACTAAAGAAATCGTCGCCGTGGCCGTCTCCGCGGTGAACGGTTGTGACTATTGAATACACGTCCACACTTCTTCGGCGCAGAAGTTGGGCCTGGACAACGAGGGCGTCACGGAGCTGATGGCGGTTGTGGACCTTTTCAGCGGCTTCAACAAGCTGGTTGAGGACCTGCGCATCGAGCCCTACGAAAAACCCTGGTACGGCTGAGGCTGAGGCTGAATGCCGGGGGCATTCTACACGTCGACACGGCTGACGCCGCCGTCAACCTGCTGCCGTCGAATACGTGGAGACGAACTGATATCGAAGAAAACGTCTGATTGGAGGACTTGCAATGACTACGTTGATTAATTCGAATGACAAACGGAATAGGCTGCTCATATTCGGCCCGCTGGGCGTAATCGGCGCGATGGTCGTGTCCTGTATATTCAACGGCGCAATCCCGGTACGCCACTACATCTTCGGCTCTGATCACAGCTTCGACCACGTGGCCTCGATCATCGCTTCAACCGAACCGACGACATTGACGGCTAAGCTGTTATGCATCCTTGATCTGCGCCCACGGCGTGATGACGATATTCTCGCAGAACGTCTGAGGGCCACCGGAATGCCAAGCTGCGCAGCTTACGAAAATATCCGATCGGTTGCGTCCTTTCGGGATCCGCAACGTCTATGTGAAGAGAACGATAGGCCGGATCGAAGCTGCCATGACATCAAGCGAAGGAGACAGAACAATGCTCACGAAGAACATGGGTTGGCTCGACAGATCAGTCAGGGTCGTTGCCGGCACGGCATTGCTTCTGACTGGCATTTGGTGGCTGGGCGGCGCCCAGGGCGACCCGGCGGGGATCGGAATCTCGGCCTACGCAATAGTGCCGATCGTGACCGGCGCCACGAGCGACTGCCCAGGATACATCCCCTTCGGGATATCCACCCGCCGCAACCGGGGCGCGACATCCGCGCTCGACGCAGTCGAAGCCAGCGCTCGATTGGCGATTCCGAACTCTCCATTTGAGATGACACCATGATCCAGCTAAAGCAATATTCAGACGATCAGACAGAACCCGGCCTGTGCGGCGATCTGTGGCAGGCCGACGAACTCGACAAAATCGGATGGGGCGCGGTGCTTTTGTGGGGAGGCTTGGTGGCGCTCGTCGATGCGATCTGGAATACAAGCGCCCTAGCCTGGTGGAATGGATGGGCAGTATTCTTCGTCGGAACCGGAGTTCTCGTTCTGCTCGGAACGGTAATCCGTGTACTCGTCCCCGAGCTACGCGGCAAAGCGGGAGCGAGCCTCGTCTTCGGCGTGGTGCTGCTTGCGATCGGCCTGGGCGATTCGGCTGGCGCCTGGTTGTGGCCTGTCGCGCTGATCGGGCTTGGGGTCGCGCTGTTGGCAATGCGGACGCACCGAGCGTAACTCGCTACCGGCCTCTCGGCGGGTTGCCGGATTCTCGTCGCGCGGCCCACGCAACGACCTGCGATCGGTTTTGCAGGTGCAGCTTGTCGAGGATGTTCTTCATGTGGAACTTGACGGTGTTCTCGCTGATAAACGACTTCTCCGCCACCTCTCGGTTCGTCAGGCCCTGAGCCACGAGTGCCAGGATCTCTTGCTCGCGCGAACTCAGCGGATGGTCTTCCGGCGCCTCGCCGACGTGCACGGACTGGGATCGGAACTCATCCAGCAACTTGCCCGCCAGCCGCGTCGGGAGCACGGCCTCTCCGCGCTGGATGACGTCGAGGGCGTCGAAGAAATCAGCGGCTTCCAGGTCCTTGAGCAGATACCCGTGAGCGCCGCTTTTGACCGCCTCGAACAAATCTTGCTCGTCGTCGGACACGGTCAGCATAACGACTTTCGTATCGGGATGTCGGGCTTTGATCACCCGGGTCACTTCGAGCCCGCTCATCCCCGGCATGCGAATGTCCATGAGCACGAGATCCGGAGCTGCATCGATCAGCGCCTCGATTGCCTCCTGGCCGCTGCCCACTTCCGCGACGACTTCGTGACCAGCCGCGTTCAGCAGGCTGGCGATGCCGTTGCGCACCAACGGATGATCGTCGACGAGCATCACCTTCATTGCCCGCCCCCGACGACCCCGTCTGTGACAGCGGAGCGTACGACGTCGGGAACGCGTAGACGAACCGTAGCGCCCTGTCCGGGCGCGCTCTCGATCTCCAGCGTCCCGCCGATTGTTTCGGCTCTCTCGCGCATGGCCTGGATGCCAAAGTGCGGCCACTCGCCTCGAATCGGGGCAAGTGGATTGAAGCCGTTGCCATTGTCGTTGATCTCGATCACCAGATCGTTTTTGCTGGCCACGACGTCGAGCGAAACGGCGGTCGCGTCCGAGTGCTTTCGAACGTTCGTCAGAGACTCTTGAATAATCCGCAGAATTTGCACCTCTTGGAACGGCTCGAGCCCCAACTCGTCCGGACTGATTTCCCAACCGACGACAACCTGAAGTTTCGCCAAGTGTTCGTACTCGAAAACGTATTCATCGAGCACTTCACGCAGGGTCGCGTCGAGTCCGACACGTGTGCGCAGAGCGAGAATTCCCTCTCTGATATCCCGATACACTTCACGTGCCGCTTCGCTGAGTTCGGTCACGTGTTCCCGAGCGGACTTGACGTCGTCTTGTTTCAGGAATGCTTCTACCGCGAGCGCCTTAGTGTTCACGAAGCTCAGCACTTGCGCCAGGCCGTCGTGCATCTCACGCGAAATCCGGCTTCGTTCGGCTTCAATTGCCAGCGTTTGCACCTGGTCGTACAATCGGGAATTCTGAATGGCCACGGCCGCTTGATTTGCGAACATGAGGGCGATTTCTTCGTCCTCGGCCGTGAATACGCCGCCGCCCTGCTTTTCGGTCATGTACAGGCTGCCAAGAGATTTGCCCGCGTAACGGATAGGGACGCCCAGGAACGTCGTCATTGCCGGATGATTCGGCGGGAACCCGGTGAATGCAGGGTGCTCAGACATGCGGTCGATTCGCATGGGGCCTTCCTGGTTCGTTACGAGTCCGAGCAGCCCAGCCCTGGTCGGCGGACCGTGCATCGCATCTTGAGTTGCCTCGCCCATGCCCGATCTTTGTTGTGTCCCTTCCCTCCCGTTTTCGCCGAATACGAACAGCGTGGCATACTTGGCTCGAACCAGTTCCCGGCTGAGGTCGGCCACACGCTGCAGGAACGTCGAAGCCAGCATCTCTCGCGAGAGAACCAGACTCGCGTCATTGAGCGATCGGAGTTGGACGTTTCGGCGCTCCGCGACGGTCGAGAGCCGCTCTACGCGGTGTTGCAACCTGGCGATGGCGCCGAATATCAACGCCGAGAATGCCGCAATCGAGAGCCCGACCGTGGCTATCAGGAGCGGCGCGCCCCAACTCGTATCGAGCAGGTTTCGGGCAGGCACCAGCCACACGTACGAATACACCGCCAAAAAGCTCAGCGGCATGGCGGTGCCCACGAACGCCAACTTGCGGAGCGTCAACCCGCGGGCGAGGATGTCTATCCACCTGTCCATTGTGGTCCTTCGATGTACTGGACTCGGCGCGCGCGCCGAGTCTCGCCCGATCCGAGCCACGATCAGGCATTGCAACTCGATCAAGAATGATCACACATCGACTCAGAGTATTCTAGCCTTTTGTCGCCGCGATGACCAACTGCCAGGCTGTAAAATCTTCGGGTCGTCCGTGAGGATTCTCCCACGGATTGATCGAGGCGCCTCAATCGACTACCATGCTGCCCATGACTATGCGCATTGAAGCAACCATGGAGGCGAAAACGTGACGCAGAACGACGGCGTGGTGATTGTCGGTGGCGGGATCGTTGGCATAGCCACCGCCTATTTCCTCGGCAAGCGGGGCGTGCGGAGCACGATCATCGAACGCGATTCGGTCGGCAGCCACGCGTCGGGTTTCGCGTACGGCGGCCTCAGCCCGACTGGCGAGACCGGCGCCTCCGGACAGCTCACTCCCGGAGCTCAATTGACCAACGAAGGCATGCGCATCCATCGCGATCTCAGCAAGAGCCTGCCTGAGGAGTCCGGCATCAACACCGAGTACCGAGAACGTCCCTCAGTGGCGCTGACGTTCACCGACGAAGAGGTCCGGGCGGCGAAAGAGCGGCTCGCGACGTTCCAGGCGCCCGAAGGCTGCCAGGTCGAATGGCTCGACGCCGCGGCGGCCAGGTCCATAGAACCGCGGATATCCGAAGAGATTCAGGGCGCGGTTCACACCATCGGTCAAGCGGACGTCGAACCCTATCGTCTGGTGTTGGCGTTGGCGCAAGTAGTCGAGACCCAAGGATCGCTCATTCGGCACGGCGAAGTCACCGGCCTGCGGCGCGAGAGCGGCCGCGTCACCGGCGTCGTTCTGAGCGACGAGGTGGTCGACTGCGAAACGGTCGTTCTCGCGGCTGGCCCATGGAGCGACGCCGTGTCTGATTGGATCGACACTCCGATCGAGATATTACCGCTGAAAGGCCAGATACTCCGACTGCGCGCGCCCGGCCGTCCTTTCGAGTGCTCGCTCGGCTGGGAAGGCCACTACGCCACCACGAAACCCGACGGCTTGCTCTGGACCGGCACGACCGAGGAACACGCGGGCTACGACGAAAACACCACGACCGAGGCTCGTGACGCGATCATGGGCACGCTGCTGAAGATGGCCCCTTCGCTGACCGAAGCCCAATTAGTTCAGCAGACCGCTTGCCTGCGCCCCGTCGCGTCCGATGGCGAACTCATCATGGGACAGGCTCCCGGCGTCCGAGGCGCGTATCTGGCTACCGGAACCGGGCGCAAGGGCATCCTGCTCGGCCCCGCGGTCGGTCGGATCACGGCAGACCTGATCACCACCGGAGACCCGGGGCTCGACATCGAAGCGTTCTCTCCCGCCAGATTCGCGCGCTAGAGCATCTCGCGCCTCTTATTGGGGACCGCCCTACCTGTGCCGCGTTGGCGAGCTATCGATAGACTGCGGTGAATCTCGAAGGAGTCGCAACATGAAGGCGATGGTTCTAGAAGCGTTCAACCAACCGCCCGTCTGGCGCGACGTTCCCGACCCGACGATCGGACCGCGCGACGTGCTCGTGCGGGTGCGCGCCGCCGGACTGTGCGCCACCGATCTGAAGATCGTCGACGGACTTGTGCCGGGCGTGAGTCTGCCCCACGTATCGGGACACGAGGCGGCGGGCGAAATCGCCGAGGTCGGCTCAGAGGTCGCCGGTCTGGCCACGGGCGATCATGTCACGCTCTACCCCACCGTCGGATGCGGTCTGTGCGACCCCTGCCGTGTCGGCCGCGAGAACCTGTGCCTCAACGCGCCCCGAATCGGATTCGAGATGGACGGAGGGTTCGCCGAATACATTAAGGCGCCGGCTCGAAACGCGGTGAAGATCGATTCGTCCGTGCCCCTCACGCAGGCGTCCGTTCTTCCCGACGCGGCGGCAACTTGCTACCACGCGCTCGCTCGACGGGCCAGGGTTCGCGCCGGCGAAACCGTCGTCGTGGTCGGCGTCGGCGGGCTCGGCATCCACGCCGTGCAGCTCGCCATGACGATGGGCGCGCGGGTCATCGCCGCGGACGTGGAACCGGACAAACTCGCCGCCGCGCGAGAGTTCGGCGCGGAGACCGTGGACGCAAGTGAAGAGCCTTTGCCCGCACAAATCGACGCGTTGACGCGAGGCGCAAAAGCCGACGCCGTCGTCGAGTGCGTTGGCGGCAGCGCCGTGACCGGCGTCCTGAGCGACGCGGTGAAGTGCCTGAAGCCGAACGGTCGGCTGATGGTCGTTGGGTACGCTTACGGCGCTCCCCTCAGCGTGGATACCGCGGACCTCATCCACGGCCAATGGGACATCATGGGCACGAGAGCATCGACGCTGCAGGATGTCGTAGACGTGGTTCGATTGGTCGAAACAGGCCGCCTCAAGCCGGTTGTCTCGGAGACGGTTGCGATAGAGGGTTTGAGCGAAGCCCTCGAAACCCTCAGGCGTCGCCCACCGGTGGGCCGGACCGTCCTGACCATTTGACGCCACCGAATCCGACTGAACGTCACGCCGAGCTCAGCCACCCATATATCATCTCGAACAGCTCCAAGTCCCGGCTTTGGTAGCCGTGGTTGGCGCCGTCGATCACCTCGACAGTCACGTGCGAATGGCTGGCTTCTCTCAGACGCCGCATCGCTTCTCCGCAGACCGGGAGCACCTGCGGTCCGAAGCACTCCTCCGAACCGAACACAAACAGCGTCGGGCATCCCGTATCCGTCACCCGGGCGTTCACGCTGTAGCGGCAGTCAGGATTGAAGCAATCCACGAACGACTGCGCGGTCCAGGTAGAGCCCCATGGCATGCCGGGCGTGAACAACGTCCCCGCCCTGCCGTCCGCGATTTCCTGTTCTGCACGCGCGAACGTCTCGGCAAACAGATCTCCGTGAAGTGCGACGACGCCGTCGTGTTCGTACTCACCGGGTGACACCGCGATGACGCCTCGAACGATGGCGTAGTGCTCCTTCGATTGAGCGTACACGGCCCTGACCGCGCCTCCGCTGTGCCCGCCGATGGCAACGCTCCGATGCCCGCGTTCTTCGAGCAGTCCCAGCCATGCCGCGTAATCGAGTCTCGATTCGTCCACCGACTCGTACGCGTAGCCTTTCGGCGGTCCTCCGGGCGCTCCGCCAGCGACGATGTCATGTCCTCTTCGATTGGCGGCGATGAAGGCGATTCCTCGCTCCGCCAGCCGTTGCCCAAGTTCGAGATAAAGGGTCCGATAGAAATGCCCGCCGTCGCCGTGAAAGAAACACAGTGCGTCTATCGACGAATCGTTGGCCACCTCTCGCGGCTCGAAGTAAGCTCCGCCGAGCGTGATCCCGTCGGCAGTAGTGACTTCCACTAAATCCGTGAGCATGCCAAACCCCTACTTTGCTGGCGCATACAACGAGCCCATCCCTTCACCTGCACCGGGAAGGGACGGGCTCGCACCGTAATCATTCCTCGACGAGTTTCACTGAACGCCTCGGGCCAACGACCCTCGGCCGGACCGGTCGCTATTCGTCGGCGATAATCGTGTACTGCGAGAAGTCGGTGACTCCCGCGTCGGTAAGCACGTCTTCGTCGTACAGAATCTTTCCGGTGTAGGTCTTGGGATCCTGCTCGCACATGATCGCTCCAGCGTCGCCCATGATGATGCCGTCCTCACGTGCGCCGGAGTATGCTTTGCCGCCGCGGAACCAACGCTGGCCTTCTGACGCGATCGCTAGTCTCGGGGACAGAGCGTTGACTGCGATGCCGTCTTGCCACACCTCTTGAGCCATGCCCTGGGTCATGCGCTCCATGTGCGCTTTGCCGGAGCCATATGCCGTGCCGCCGCCGCCGGTTTCCGTGTACGGGCCCTCTCCCGGACCGATCGCGCCAACGGAGGAGATGTTGATGATGTGCCCATATTGTTGCTTTCGCATCTGCGGCACGACCAGCTTGCAGCCGACGAACGGGCCGCGGATGTTGATGCGGTATAGCAGATCCCAGTGGCGAACCTGCATGTCCTCGATCTTTCCTGGGATCAGAACGGCGGCGTTGTTGACCAGGATGTCGAGCCGGCCGTAGTGTTCGACGGTTTGGTCAAACAGCGCCTGGATCTCGTCCTCTTGCGTGACGTCGCAACGAATGCCGATCGCCTCGCCGCCCTCTTCTTTGATGCGATCCACGGCGGTCGCAATGCTGCCCGGAATACGGAAGTCGCCTTCGTTCTCGGTCCGCGCGGACACCACCACTTTCGCTCCCTCGCGAGCGAACACCACCGCCATGTCCCTGCCGATCCCCCGGCTGGCGCCGGTGATGACCGCTACTTTTCCATCAAGCTTTCCCATCCAAATGCCTCCTCAACTATTAGGTCCGGTCGGGACCAATTGTTTCCTCCGTATTTCGAGCGCCACGTACCGAACATACCCCTTCAACCCATTCGCGCCGCGCCTGCAACACCGTCTCGACGTGCGACATCCGCCGCCTAACCGCCGGACGAACCGAACAGTCGGAGCTTTCCTGCGACGACGTCTCGCATCGCCGCCACGGCCCTGTCCATCACGTCCACGAACTCCGGCTGATCGCCCGCTGACACCGATTCCGCCAGTGACCGCACGTAGGCGGTTCGCAGTTCCGTATTCACGTTGATCTTGCGAACGCCCAATTCGATGCAGCGGCGAACTGAATCGTCGTCCAAGCCCGAGCCCCCATGAAGCGCCAAGGGCGCAGTGACGGTCCGTTCGATCGCCTCCAATCGCTCAAAGTCCAGGCGAGGGTCGGATCTATAGCGACCGTGGACGTTGCCGATGCACACGTCCAGAACGTCTGCTCCGGTCCGTTCGACGAAATCCGCGGCCCGTGCAGGGTCCGTCAGCTTCGATTCGTAATCCGGAATCGTCAGGCCGTCCTCTTCGCCGGTGAGCCGACCCAGCTCCGCCTCGACGACGCCGTCATTGTAATGGACCGTCTTGGCGATGTCCCGTGTGAACTCCACGTTGGCCTCATAGTCGAGATCCGAGCCGTCGGCCATCACGGACTTCAACCCTGCCTCCAACCACCCTTCGATTTCGTCGCGGGAGGAGCAATGATCCAGGTGGACCGCCATTGGCATGCTGGCCGAACTCGCCGCCTCCAAGCACAATGCCGCCAGGGGCCGTCCAACTCGTTTGGTCGACCCTCCCATGATCTGGAGCATCACCGGGCTGGCAGCCGCTTCCGCGGCCTGGACGACCGCCAGAGCGCCCTCCAGGTTGTACACGTTGAAAGCGCCTATGGGAAATTCACCTCGTTCGGCCATCCTCAACAATGCGAGTGTGTTGACTAGCATATGGGTCCTTTGCGTCGCCTCGGATTCGCCGTTCACTTGGCGGCGTGACCGTTCGAAAGGCTACGCGCTCAGCTTTACAACCACCTCAACCAGGGCGTCAGGGTCTCCGACGTTCCCTGGAAACACCACCAGTTTGAGACCCGGAAATCTGCTTTCGGGGCCGAGATCCCAGACTGGCACACCTGGAGCCACCTGGCCTCTGCCGACGGCTCTGGCCACGCCAAAAGATCGAGTAGCCACGTTGCTCGCCGTCGTCCCGCCCTTCACGATCACGTACCTCGGTCGCTGTTCGACCCCTCGGACCGCCTCGACGACCCCGCTGGCAATCCTCTCGCCGATCGCCAGGTTCTCTGCAACGTTGATGCCCGTGAGCACAGTTCTGCTCGTGTAGATCGCGACGTCTCGCCCCTTCCGAAGCTGACCGGAGGCGAAGCCCGCCACACGAGCCGTCTCCCGAGTGCCAGCGTCGGATACGAGCTCCGCGACATCGATCTCGACGCTCGCGATTCCAGGTCGTCGGAGCAATTCGTCGAGCTGGCCGTTGGTCCGTGCCACGTGCGAGCCTACGACGATCAACGCGCCTCCCGACTTCGGCAGGTCCAGGTCATCGGCAGTCAACAACTCTCGACCGGTCTGGCCCAACCTGGCCCGCACAAACGACGCCGCGCTCCGGTACAAGAACCGCTGCCCTCGCTCTTCGGCTGCCAACAGGCTCTGCGCCAGCACCTCGAGGTCGCGCATCGCAACAGCGTTGACGACGCAGACTCGACCGCCCTCGAGATCAGACAATACCTCGGTAACTCGCTCCGGTCCGCCGAGCCGAAGGTCGTTGATCGAGATCGAAGCTACGTCGGCGGCGCTCACGCTCCCGTCCGTCATCTCTTCGACCCACTTTCGCAAGTTCGAGGAACGGTAGCTGAACGCCGTGTCTCGTGCGAACTCGGTATCGCCCGCCGGTGTCAGCCATTCGTCGTCCGAAACGTAGTGGACGTCGTCAATCGTGTAGCGCCCGCCCTCGGAAAAGAATGGAATCAACAACCACGCATCGTTTCCCTTGCCGAGAGCCTGTTCCAGGGCAGTCAACTCGCCGATGAAGTGGCCGCGCAACGTCGAATCGCCCCGGATCACCACGTCGATTCGACGCCCGGTACGAGCCGATGCCTCACGCAAGTTGCGCCCTGCCTCGGCGGTAACTGCCTGCGCCCGCGCGAGCGGCATGCTCCTCGAATTCGTAACCAGAAACATCGCCGGAAGGTCAGTGGCGAGCTCTTCGACGATCGCGTCGACGGACCAGTCTGTCAAAACCGCCACATCGTGCACGGTCTGGGCGCCTGTCGGGTCGTCATCCAGAACCGCCAGCTTGGCGCCGGTTCTCGCAATCGAGCTTCGGATGGCCGGGATCGGGTCGATCGACCACTCATCGGGAAGCGAGTCGAGGGTCTGTTTGAATGGGAGGCGGTTTGTCATCAGGCGTGTAATTGCTTTCGATCCAGCGCTCGCGTGCCGCCGTCAGACGTGAGAATTAACGAGGGACCGACGCGTGACGCGATTCTCGGCTGACGACGGGGCGATGTCAAGCCGTGCCCGACGCCTCTCAGAGCTTGGCCGTGATGGCGATAAACATAATAATGTGTGCCGGACATTAGGTGTCATTGGTGTTAAAATAGCTGCGCGGTGTCGGCCTGATGGTCATCAACTAAATACACTGTCCCCAACGCGTGTCGCGATCCTGAGCATCCGTCGATGGCGAGCCAAGCACCCATTCGTTCGCCCTGAGCCTGTCGAAGGGCCGCCCACGCGCAAGCGTCGCTTAAGCCGTTATGTTCATCAACCCAAATCGTTTTGCTTAACGCTTTCTTGCGCGCTGGACCTTTCGCAGATGCAGAAACTTCTGGCGTCCCGCGGGCAACAATGGGTGTTCAACGACCAGATTCTTCGTCCTTCCGCGCGCGGAAGGATCAGAATGACACATTTCGGACAATGCCACTTATATTGTTTATCGCCATCAGGGCCAAGCCTAGTTTTCATGCTCTGATACGGTGGTGGCAACCGCCATGTGTCATTCTGACCCACGCATTGCGTCTGTGGCCTCCGCGCGGCGATCCAGGGTTGGCTTGGGCGTGAACGGCCAGAGCACCAACGTCGCAACGCTCCTTTGGCCTCGGCACTCGGTTATTCGAGGCCGCCGTTGTGCCACGATTGACCCTCGAATGTCGCGTTGATAGACTCGTCACGTAACGGTGCCGTGCCCCGCATTTTCCATCATTGAGCACCGGCAGGAGGCCCTCCGTGAAGATCACCGGAATCGAGACCTATTCTCTGAGCTCGCCGCTCGAAAGACCGTTTGGGTGGTCCCAGGGTTGGATCGATCGCCGGACCGCTGGCATCGTGAAGGTGTCGACGGACGAGGGGATCGTCGGCTGGGGCGAAGGCGCGGGCGGGCCGGCCGCTACCGCGGTGCACGAGGTGCTGGAACCGGCGCTGATCGGCCAGGATCCGATGAACCGTGTCGGACTCTGGCAGAAGATGTTTGCGCGGCTGTACAACGCCAACGTTGCGGTCGGATTCGGCGGCTCCGCGCTCAGCGCCGTCGACACCGCGCTCTGGGACATCGCCGGCAAAGCGACCGGTCTGTCAGTCTCCGATCTCCTCGGCGGACGAATCCGCGATCGCGTCGCCGTCTACGCCACCGGGCTCTACTACACCGAAGGCGAGTTCCCCACTCGGTTGCTCGACGAAGCGACCGGCTACGTCGAAGCCGGCTTCATGGGCATGAAGACCAAGGTCGGCGGTTTGCCGATGGACGACGACGTCAAGCGGGTCGCAGCCCTGCGCAACGCCATCGGCCCGGACGTCAAGCTGATGATCGACGCCAATCAAGCGTACAACGCTGCGTCCGCGATCAGGCTCGGCCAGCGGATCGCCGAGCACGACATCCTCTGGTTCGAAGAACCGGTCAACGCACAGGATATTGAAGGCTACCTCCAAGTCAAAGCTGGAGTTCCGATGGCTGTCTCCGGCGGCGAGAACCTTCGCACTCGGTACGAGTTCAAGGATTTCCTCGCGAGGCGGGCGTATGACATCGCCCAGCCCGACGTGATCAATGTCGGCGGCATCACGGAGATGCGAAACGTGGCGGCGATGGCCAACGCGTTCGGCATCCAGGTCAACCCTCACGTCTGGGGCTCGCCGATCATGATCGCGGCCTCGCTGCATGTGGCGGCGGCGATCCCGCCGTGCCCGCCCTCCGGCGATCCGGTGCCGTTCGTCCAGGAGCCGGTGATGGAGTTCGACCGAACCCCCAGCGGCATTCGCGAAGGCTTGGTCGAAGAACCGTTCGACCAGGTCGGCGGCTACGTCGCAGTCCCCACCGGCCCGGGCCTCGGTATCGAGATCGACGAACGCGCACTGGCCCGCCTCGCGGATTGACAATCTGTCACTGGTCATCGCCAGCATCCTGGATGCTGCTTGTCCATCACCCGCGTGATACACTCGCCATCAACCTGAATATGAGTGGAGTGACGCGTTGCGACTTCCGGTCCTCTCCGCGGCGTTCGTCGTCGGAGTTCTGCTAGGCGTCGACCTTGACGGATCGCTGTGGGCCGTCGC
>MPMA02255932.1_pt1 | contig 18060 bp, 19 predicted proteins | sample 1617361 | NCBI WGS metagenome assembly MPMA02 (sample SAMN05944807, study PRJNA350692) | marine metagenome | biome: marine; feature: ODZ; material: water; isolation source: 180 m water sample filtered on 0.2 um supor filter | place: Pacific Ocean | collected 2012-04-08 | depth 180m m | reverse complement strand
TTGGGTTTTGATGGTTACGCACTTGGCGGTCTTTCGGTGGGTGAACCTAAGACAAAAATGTACGAGATCCTGGATGATTGTGCGCCACTAATGCCCGCCGACGCGCCCCGCTACCTGATGGGAGTTGGAAAGCCCGAAGACTTGTTGAGGGGTGTTGCGGCCGGCATCGACATGTTTGATTGCGTGCTACCCACCCGAAATGCTCGCAATGGCTGGCTGTATACCTGGGATGGCGTGTTAAAAGTGAAAAATGCCCGTCATCGGCAGGATACGCGTCCGATTGACGAAACCTGTAGCTGTGCATGCTGTTCCTCTTATTCCCGCAGCTACATTCGGCACTTGTTCGTCAACAACGAGGGATTGGGCCAACGGTTGTGCACGGTACATAACTTGTGGTTTTTCGGGCAGTTGATGCAGGAGATCCGTCTGGCTATCGAGGAGAAACGGTTTGACAGTTTTCACAAGGGATTTCTTTTGCGTTATCTCGAATAGCGACAGGATGTGGCATAATCACACGCTTTTCCAACGACCTAATGGATAAATTTGATGAGTTTTCTCATTTCTGATGCTTGGGCCCAGGTGGGCGGCGAGGGTGGGAGTGGTTTCCTAAGCCTGCTACCCCTGGTGATCATTTTCGTGCTGTTTTATTTTCTACTGATAAGACCGCAGCAGAAACGCGCCAAACAACACAAAGAAATGGTTGCGTCGGTCAAGAAAGGTGACGACGTTGCGACCAATGGCGGGCTTGTCGGCAGGGTAGTCGATCTTGACGACAATTTTGTGACTTTAGAGATTGCCAAGGGTGTAAACGTCAAAGTGCAGCGACCGTCAATCGGTCAGATGATCCCCAAGGGTTCTGCAGCCGGTTCCTAGTACAAAATGCGGAACCACTACCCATGGTGGAAGTGGCTGATCATCGCTGTGGTGGTCATCCCTGGCCTCTTTTATGCATTGCCGAACTTATTTGGTGATGATCTGGGCATACAAATACGAGGGACTCGCGGTGCGACATTAACGTCGTCCGACCTTGCGCAGATTAAGTCATTGGTTGACTCGAGTGGATCGCTGTATAGATCTATTCGCAAAGACGATAGGGGAATCAGCATTCGATTGACTACTCCCGATGATCAACTCAAGGTTCGGGATCTGCTCGAACAGGAACTCGGAAACCGTTACACGATAGCGCTGACGCTGCTACCGGCTGCCCCCGATCTCTTTGCCAGCGTTGGGGCCAAGCCGATGTACCTGGGGCTCGATTTGAGAGGAGGAGTTCACTTCCTGATGGAAGTCGATATGAACAGTGTGGCGCGGCGGGCACAAGAACGTTACGTTGCAGATATTCGGGCCGCGCTTCGAAAAGAAAAACTGCGTTATAAAGAAGTGCACAACAGGCCGGACGGCGCCATTGAAATATGGTTACGCGACGCTTCTAGGTTGCCGGAGGCCCAGAAACTTATCCAACGGGAATTCTCCGGGCTGGCTATAGATAGCAGTCAAGTTCAAGGTGAGCAGCATTTGACTGTGCGCCTCAGCGAGTCAGAGGTAGATGATCTTTCAGAATTCGCGTTGACACAAAATATCACTGCGCTTAGGAACCGGATTGATGAGTTAGGTGTTGCTGAGCCCGTGGTCCAGAGACAAGGTGACAGACGGATCGTAATTCAGTTGCCAGGGGTTCAGGATACAGCGAGGGCGAAACGTATTTTGGGCCGAACGGCGACACTTGAGATGATGCTGGTCGATGAAGAGCACAGCCTCGAGGCGGCTCAGAACGGAAAGACGCCACCGGGATCAAGGCTCTACAAGATGCGCGATGGCCGGTCGATTCTGTTGAAGAAAAGGGTGATTTACTCAGGTGAGAACATCGTCGACGCGGCGGCCAGTATCGATACCCAGAACGGGGGTCCCATCGTCAGTATTACGCTTGATGCAGTCGGATCTCGGATCAACCAGCGGATAACAGGAGACAACATCGGTAAGCGGATGGCCGTCGTCTACATTGAAATCCGGTCGCGCACTAAGGTTAATGCTGATGATCAAGCCGTGACGGATCAGCAGGGGCGAGTTGTTCGAGTCAAGGAGCGTATTGAAGAAGTGATTACTGCACCAGTAATCAGGGATCAACTGGGCAAGCGATTCCAGATTGAGGGCCTGGATAGTGTCACGGAAGCCAGGGACCTTGCGCTGCTACTGCGGGCCGGCTCTCTGGCAGCACCAGTAGAGATTATAGAAGAGCGAACCGTGGGCCCCAGCCTGGGCCGGGCGAACATTGATCAGGGGTTTCTTTCGGTGATTATTGGGTTTGTTTTAGTGCTCGTTTTCATGTTGTTGTATTACCGGGCCTTTGGTTTGTTTGCGAATACTGCCCTGGGTCTGAACTTGGTCTTGATTGTTGCGGTACTGTCCATGTTCCAGGCTACCCTTACACTTCCCGGGGTGGCGGGGATTGTGTTGACCGTCGGCATGGCCGTGGACGCGAATGTGCTCATATTTGAGCGGATAAGGGAAGAGCTTCGTAATGGTAATACTCCGCAGGCCAGCATACATGTTGGCTACGATCGAGCGCTCTCTACCATTGTCGATGCCAACATTACAACCTTAATTGCAGCAATCGTGCTGTTCAATTTCGGGACTGGTCCGATCAAAGGATTCGCTGTCACATTAAGCATCGGGATATTGACCTCCATGTTCACTGCAATTTTTGTAACTCGCGGCCTGGCTAATCTGATGTACGGTCGAAAGCGGGTCAAAAGCCTAGCGATCTGAGGTTTAAGCACTTGGAATTTCTTAAACGAGATACCCGGATAGACTTTATTGGTCGGCGCCGAATTGCGGCGCTCATCTCTATTTCGATCATTGTGATTCTTCTTTTGTCGTTGTTTATCCGAGGTCTTAATCTCGGTATCGACTTTACTGGTGGGACTCTGGTCGAGGTATCGTACAGTAGTTCAGTCAATGCTGAGGAAGTACGGACAAATCTTCGGCGTTCGGGTCTCGATAGCGTCGTTGTTCAGTATTTTGGGACGTCAAGGGATGTGTTGATTAGACTGCCGGCTGATCCTGAAGTCGATGCCGCAGAAACCAGCAGTCTTATCATGTCTTCGTTGAGAATGCCGTATGGTGAGACACTTGCCCAGACCCCGGAAAACGACAGTCAGCGCTGTATATTTCAGGATGGCACGACGGGGGATTGCACGGTACAGATGAGGCGGGTTGAGTTCGTGGGGCCACAGGTCGGCGACGAATTGACTGAAAAGGGAGGGCTGGCCATGCTATACGCGCTGATTGGCATACTGGCCTATGTAGCCTGGCGCTTTGAGTGGCGATTCGCATTGGGGGCGGTGATTGCACTGGTTCACGACGTTCTGGTTACGGTCGGGTTTTTCTCGCTGCTGGGGCTGGAATTTTCGCTACCGGTACTGGCTGCAGTTCTTGCGGTAATTGGTTATTCACTGAACGACACAATTGTTGTATTCGACCGGATCCGGGAAAATTTTCGCAAGATGCGAAAAGGAACAATTGTCGACATCATGAACAGTGCGATCAATCAGACTCTCAGACGAACGTTGCTGACCTCGTTGACAACCCTGTTGGTCGTGGTCACGCTTATTCTGCTCGGCGGAGAGATTATCAAAGGTTTTGCGGTGGCTCTATTCATCGGCATACTGGTTGGAACATACTCGTCCATTTTCGTGGCAAGCCCAGTGGTGCTTAGTTTGCGTATCACGCGCGACGATATGCTTGTGATTAAGAAAGAAGGAGAGGAAGCAGACTCGCTGCCGTGATGCAGCGGTGCTTCTGCTCTGAAGGGGGCCAACGTGCGCTGCCCCAGTTGCCTATCAGACGCTACACGCGTCATCGATTCCCGACTGAGTGACGGGGGTGATACCGTTCGCAGACGACGGGCCTGCAAGCACTGCGGCCACCGTTTCACGACATTCGAACGTCTTGAAGTACAACAGCCCCGAGTGATCAAAAGTGACGGTAGACGTGAAGCCTGGGAGGAAGAGAAGTTAAGGCGCGGAATAATGCGGGCACTGGAAAAGCGTCCTGTCGGCCAGGACCAAATCGAATCCTTACTACTGGCAATCGAAAAATCAGCGAGAGTTTCCGGTGAGCGGGAAGTGCCGTCCTCGCTGATTGGCCAGTTTGTTATGGAAAGCCTGCGCGAAATAGACGAAGTGGCTTATGTCCGGTACGCGTCTGTCTATCGTAGTTTTGAGGATGTTTCAGCATTTGCCGATGAGGTGGAGCGTCTGCGACATGCCAAAGACCAAGTGATAGACAGGGACCAACTTTCATTGCTCAGCCCCGGTGGGCCGGTCGACAAAACATGACACACAGTCCTATCGAAAATGATCGAGACAAACGATACATGCGGCAAGCCCTCGCTTTGGCCGAAAAGGGTTTGTATTCGACTAAACCCAACCCCAGGGTGGGTTGTGTCATCGTTAAGGACGATGTGGTTGTCGGTGAAGGCTGGCATTCACAGGCGGGTGGGCCGCACGCCGAAATCGTAGCCCTTGAGCAGGCTGGAACGGCATCACGCGGCGCACAACTGTATGTCTCCTTAGAGCCGTGTAATCACACTGGCCGAACAGGTCCATGCGTAGTGGCCCTGATGAACGCAGGGATAAAACGGGTCGTTGTCGGCGCAATTGATCCCAATCCAAAAGTTGCTGGAAAAGGAATTCAAAGTTTGCAGGAATCTGGCATAGAGGTGCTTTCTGGTGTTTGTGAATCTGAAGCGAGGGCCCTTAATTCAGGTTTCGAATTGCGTATGCTCAAAGGCCGCCCATTGGTGCGTGTAAAGGTTGCGGCGACCATGGATGGAAGAACCGCCGCAATGGATGGCAGCAGCAAGTGGATCACTTCTGAAGAGGCGAGGCAGGATGTCCATCATTACCGGGCGCAGAGTTGTGCACTGGTAACTGGTATTGGAACAGTGATTGAAGACGATCCGAGACTAAATGCCAGGGTTAACGCACCAGTCAAACAACCCTTGCGTGTTGTGTTGGATGGAAATGCACGTCTGGAACCGAATGTTGAATTATTCAGCGTTGATGGTCCGGTATTGGTTGTAACTTCAGCTCAGCCGGCAGCTGATTACAGTTTTGATGAACGAACGGAGTGTATTCAGATGACTGGCAGCGATGGGCGGGTGGACCTTGATCGGTTGCTCACATTGCTGGCAGAAAAAGAGGTCAACGAAGTGATGGTTGAAGCCGGTGCTGGTGTAGCCGGTGCATTTATTGCCAGGGATATGGTTGACGAGATAATTGTCTACAGTTCTCCGGATATACTGGGCAGTAGCGGCCGGGGTATGTTTGTTATACGCGGCATACGCAATATCGAGAACCGAGTACGCTTTGAGATCAAGAATATCTCCCGTCTGGGGCGAGATGTAAAGGTGACCTATGGCCGTAGTGATGAAACGGACTAGACGATGTTTACCGGTATCGTAGCTGCGCAGGGGCAGGTCACTGATCTGGTGCATCATGATGGAGACCTGTCGATTCAGGTCAACGTTGGAGGGTTATGTGCCAACGATGTCAAATTAGGCGAAAGCATTTCTGTTAGCGGCGTTTGTCTGACGGTCGTAAATATTGACGAGACACTCTTTACATTTGATGTGTCAGCCGAAACGCTGGAACGAACGGCGCTGGGTTTATTCGAGATCGGCACTATGGTTAATCTCGAACGGGCAATGATGTTCAATGAGCGTTATGGGGGTCACCTCGTGACGGGTCATATTGATGCTGTTGGGTATCTCGTGTCGCGTAAAGACGCCGCCCGATCCGTCCAAATGACATTCAGTGGTGATCGGGAGATTGCACCCTACATTGCACAAAAGGGTTCCATAACTGTAGATGGCGTCAGCCTTACCGTGAACAGGGTGCACGATCTGACCAGTGGTGTGAAATTTGATGTGAACATTGTGCCTCATAGTTTGGAGGTCACAACACTTGGCGAGCGTTCAGTGGGTGATTGCGTTCATCTAGAAGCAGACCTTGTCGCTCGTTATTTGGATCGGTTGCGGCACTGCTCGAGGTGATCCAGAGTTGTCTGTGTTGGTAGATCTGACCGTTGAAGGAAATCATGACAGAGAATAACGAGATCTCAGTGAGTCCCATCGAGGAGATCCTTGAGGATTACAAAGCTGGGAAAATGGTCATCCTTGTCGACGATGAGGATCGTGAAAATGAGGGCGATCTCGTAATAGCGGCGGGGTGTGTTACAGCGGATGACATTAATTTTATGGCCTCCTATGGTCGAGGCTTGATATGTTTGACCCTCACCGAGGAACGGTGCCGGCGCCTCAGCTTGCCTTTGATGGTTCGGGACAACAATTCCCGTTATTCGACCAATTTCACCGTTTCAATCGAAGCAGCTGAGGGTGTCACCACGGGCATTTCGGCTGCCGATCGGACGACCACCATTCACACCGCGGTCAGTGAGGGTGCATCTGCCGATGATATTGTTACTCCAGGGCATATATTTCCTGTGATGGCGCAGCCAGGCGGCGTGTTGACGAGGGCCGGGCACACCGAGGCTGGCGTGGACCTGGCTCGACTGTGCGGTTTTGAACCTGCGAGTGTAATTTGCGAGATTCTGAATCCGGACGGCAGTATGGCGCGATTGCCGGACCTGATTGGGTTCGGTAAAAAACACGGACTGCATATCGGTGCTATTGCTGATCTGATTCGATACCGTCTCAATAATGAACCCACGGTTTGGCGGGTATCAGAAAACAGAGTACAGACGCGTCATGGAGTTTTCCGCGCAATAATCTACGAAGATGCAGAACTGAGGAATGTTCACCTGGCTCTGGTCAGTGGCGAAATCAGACCCGATGTTCCGGTCATTGCCCGCGTACAGGCTCATCGGGGTGTCTATGACATGCTTGCGGAAGCCCGTGGGGATCGAAGGTGGTCAGTAGACGCAGCTCTTGAACGGATTGCAGGAGAGGGCGCTGGTGTACTTGTCCTGCTGGCCTATGACGATGACACCGCGACACTCGACCAGCGTTTGCGTGGAGAAGTCGGCGTTGATGGTGAAGGACGGGAATTAAGGATGCTAGGCGCCGGCAGTCAAATACTTGCCGATTTGAATGTCGGAAAGGTGAAGGTGCTTGGGACACCACTTCGTACCCATGCAATTTCGGGTTTCGGCTTGGAGGTAGTTGACTATGTATCGCAGCCGTAAGGCTCATGGCCATGAGACATAACAGTCGCCACCTGGCAAGAAGAAATGCCGTTCAAGCGTTGTACCAGTGGGATATTACGGGTCAACCCGTTGGTGAGATCGAAAATGCTTTTATCAATGATGACGCGTTTGTCGGCGTTCAGCGGTCCTATTTTCAGCATCTTATCGAAAACGTCCCGCGACAGTGTGAGGTGCTGGACAGCCAGCTTAAACAGTGCATTTCCAGAGAACTGGATTCGATTGACCCTGTCGAGCGTGCTATTTTGAGGTTGTCGACGTATGAACTGCTGTTTCGTCCTGATGTTCCTCCGAAAGTGGTACTCAATGAGGCGATCGAGCTGTCACGTGTGTTCGGTTCAGAGGAAGGTTTTCGGTTTGTTAATGGGGTTCTGGATGCTCTGGTAAACCAGAAACCGGTAGTGGGAGTTAGAAGCGGACAACACAAAGAAGTTACCAGCCAGGAATGGACGAATTCAGACTCATAGAACGATTCTTCCGTCGCGACAGTAAGTCGTCTGAGGTTGTCGTGGGTATCGGTGACGATGGTGCTGTTGTCAAAGCTGACACTAACGAACAGACAATACTTGTGACCGATACCATGGTTGCAGGTGTGCATTTCCCTGAAAGGACAGCCCCACAGGATTTGGGCTATAAGTTGCTGGCGGTCAATCTGAGCGACCTTGCCGCGATGGGTGCCACTCCGAACTGGTTCTTGCTGAATCTGGTGATACCCGATGCGGACGAAAATTGGCTGGAAGAATTCAGCACAGGTCTGTTTTCACTGGCAGAAGAGTTTGGCGTAGAGCTTATCGGAGGCGATACCGCAAGAGGTCCGCTTTGTCTAAGTGCCACAGTCGGCGGCCATGTGAAGTCGGGGACGGCGCTGATGCGGAATGGCGCACAGGCGGCTGACCAGTTGTGGGTCTCAGGCACACTGGGGGATGCAGCTATCGGTTTAGATCTGGTAGGCGGTGTACTTGGAGCGAACGACCACGATATGGACTACCTCGTGGGTAGATTGAATCGGCCGATACCAAGAATAGAACTGGGGCTCTCGCTTAGTGCAGTCGCTACCGCGTGTGTCGATATCTCTGACGGACTGCTTGCGGATCTGGGTCACATTCTTAGAGAAAGTGGTGCGCTGGGTGCGATCGTAGACGTATCCTGTTTGCCATTGTCTCCGCAGGCTATCGCTGTTTGTGGCGTGTCTCTCGCTCGACAAAAAGCACTGGCCGGCGGTGACGACTACGAGATTTGCTTTACAGCGAGCCCAGCACAGCGACCGCAGATAGAGCAATTGAGAGACCAATGCAACGTCAAACTCACCTGTATCGGATCAGTCCGAGCGCTCTCGGGTATTGCGTTAACAGGAACTGATAATCAGGATTTAACGGGGATTAAGTCAGGCTACCGGCATAACTGGCCGTAACTGGTACAAGCGACATGTCAGAACTTCACGATCGAGCGATGGTCCTGGTGGCACGGGGGTTTGGAGTGGGCTGTTCGCCGGTAGCGCCCGGTACGCTAGGGACTGCCGTGGCGATACCATTGGTGTGCCTTCAGCTCCTGTTGTCAACCGAGGTATTTCTAGTCTTTGTGCTGGTATTTATTCTGGGTGCTGTGTATGTAGCTTCTGTTGCTGAAAAGCAGATGGACGGGACTGACGATCCTTCTATCGTAGTCGATGAAATGGCGGGATTCCTCATTGCGATGACGTATGTTCCCTTGACAGCATGGTCCATGCTGGCCGGATTTGTGCTATTTCGTGCACTCGATATTTTCAAGCCGCCCCCGGTAAATACGGTTGAGCAGAAGATTTCTGGTGGGTTAGGTATCGTAGGCGATGATCTGGTGGCTGGTCTCATGACCAATGTTCTACTTCAGTTGGCTATCAGGATCGATATAATTTCTTGACAGCAGAATTTCAATTACAGCGCATGGTCGGGGATAATGAGGGAATCGGAATCGGGCGCTGAGAGTACGCCGGAGTAGTTAGAGGAGAATGGAATGCCGTCATTTGATATTGTAAGTGAAGTTGTGTGGTATGAAGTCGGGAATGCAGTCGACCAAGCCAATCGAGAGATAAAAAATCGTTATGACTTCAAAGGCAGTGATGCCCAGATTGAACAGGCAGAAGCTGTGTTAACAATTCTTGCGGATGACGAGTACAAGGTAGGCCAGGCCCTGGATATCCTCGAAATAAAACTCGCCAAACGAGGAGTTGATGTGGGTTGTCTTGACAGGGGGCAGGTTGAGGAGCGCGGCGCGGGAAAAGCACAACAAAAGATTCAGATCCGACACGGAATCGATACCGAACTGGCCAGGTCGCTGGTTAAAGAAATAAAAGCCCAGAAACTAAAAGTCCAGGCGGCGATTCAGGGTCAACAGATTCGAGTTACCGGCAAGAAGCGCGATGATCTGCAGACAGTGATCTCGTTGCTGAAGGATCAGGATACAGAGGTGCCTCTGCAATATACGAATTTCCGAGACTGAGACTGCTTTATTGCGTTTTAACGCTATGGCAGCAGCACCACTGTTGTCAGCGCTCTAGGTATTGCAGTTTCCCGGTTACTTCTCGCCACTGGTCGGAGTCTGGGGGTGGATCTTTCATTTCTGTAATGACGGGCCATAATGCGGACAATTCGGCGTTCAGAGCCAAAAACTCCTTTTGGTCTTCAGGTAGGTCTTCTTCGGCGTAGATGGCATTTAATGGGCATTCCGGCTCACACAGGCTGCAGTCGATACATTCTTCTGGATCGATGACAAGGAAGTTGGGCCCTTCGTGAAAACAGTCGACGGGACACACCTCGACACAATCAGTCAACTTGCAGCGGATACACGATTCAACAACAACGTAAGTCATAAAATTCTCCAGTTTTGCCCGTTACGGCTACCGGTTAAATGCGGGCCTTGGGCTGCTTGAGACAATTCTAGGTAACTTTGGGCAGTTGGTAAACCACTAAACACCTGAATCGGCGGGTTCTAAAAGTTGACGAAGTTCATACAGTCGGTCCAGGGCGTCTCGGGGACTGATCGATTCGGGGTCGATTTCCTCAAGGTGTTCGCGGAGGAGCCCCAGTAGATTATTCTCAGGGTCTGGAAATATGGTTAGCTGGTCAGTTGACTTTGCGATGTCCTGCAAATGCCCCTGCTCCAGATGAGATAGCCGATCTTTCGCGTCGGCCAGGATCGGTTCTGGGATGCCAGCCAATCGTGCAACCTGAAGGCCGTAGCTCTGATTTGCCGGACCAGGTTTCACTTCGTAGAGAAAGACAACTTCGCCGTCGTGTTCAATAGCATCTAAATGGACATTACCCATATTGGGTGAAGATTCCGGAAGCGAGGTCAACTCAAAATAATGCGTAGAGAACAATGAGAAACTTTGAACTCGTTCCGCAAGGTCAAGTGCACAAGACCAGGCCAGGGCAAGACCATCGAATGTGCTGGTACCTCGGCCGATCTCATCCACAAGTACAAGGCTGTCGCGACTGGCGTTGCGAAGAATATAGGCCATCTCAGTCATTTCGACCATGAAGGTTGAGCGGCCGCCAGCGAGGTCGTCAGACGCCCCGATGCGCGTAAATATTTGACCGACAGGACCTATTGTCGCCTCATCTGCAGGGACGAAACTACCGGTGTGCGCAAGGAGAACGATCAGCGCGGTCTGTCTCATGTAGGTACTTTTCCCGCCCATGTTTGGTCCCGTAATCATCAACATCCGATTGTGCGAGTCTAGATCGAGATCATTGGCGATAAATGGTGCATCCTGGCTGTGTTCGACGATAGGATGTCGACCTGCTTTTATCTGCAGTACCGGTTCAGAGGTTAGTCGAGGGCGGCACAATCTAAGTTCTGCTGCTCGCCTTGCAAACGTATCCAGAACGTCTAGTTCTGCGAGTGCCCGTGCACCGCGTTGTAACCGCGATATAGCCGGTTGCAATTGTGTTAAAACCCGGTCGTAAAGCAGACGCTCACGGGCAAACCCTTTTTCCTTAGCGCCCAGCAATCGATCTTCAAATGACTTTAGTTCGTCGGTCGAATAGCGTTCAACGTTTTTGAGCGTTTGCTTTCGGTGATAATGGGCCGGGAGATCGTCAGTTTGTGATCTTGGTATTTCTATGTAGTAACCGTGCACCCGATTGAATTTCACTTTCAATCCGCGAATCGCTGAATTTGTTTGCTCTTTCTTTTCGAATTCAAGCAAACACGCGGTACTTGAGGATTGCAATTCTCGGAGTTCATCAAGTTCCGGGTCGAATCCGGTACGGATCACTCCGCCATCACGCAATTGTGCTGGAGGTTCGTCGTCAATGGCCTGATCTAGTAGCCCAAGAATTTCTGGTTCGGGACCTGCCAAGCTGGTAATCTGTTTCAGTCGATCACTGTCGTAATTTTTCAGTTGATCGACCAGTTCCGGCAACGTGCGGTAACCTTGTCTCAGTCTAACCAAGTCAAACGGTCTTGCTGAGCCTATGGCTACTCGTGACAGTATTCTCTCTAGATCACCGATTTGCCGGAGGTGCTCATAGATTTCAGTTGTACGATGGTCGAGGAGTTCACCGACTGAGTCATTCCTAATGTTAAGCTCATTGCGATCTTTTGTAGGCCGGGTTATCCAGCGGCGGAGTTGTCGGCTGCCCATGCTGGTTGCGCAACGATCAAAAAATTGGAGAAGTGAATCGCTGCCGGTTCCATGGGATTTTTCAACTTCCAAATTTCGTCGTGTTGAGGCGTCGAGCAGCACATGATTGGAGTGGTTTTCAATTTTTATGCCATCAACATGCACCAGCGCATTTTCATGTACATCTCGTACGTATTGCACCAGCGCGCCGGCAGCTGACGTTGCCGTCGGGTAATCACTGCAACCAAAAGCTTTCAAATCATGAGTACCAAAGACATCACACAAACGTTGAGTGGCACGGCCGAGTTCATAATACCAAGCAGGGATCTTGCAGAAAGATATTGACTTGATCTGAGGGTATAGATCGGGATCTGCATCGTCTGGGTATAACAGTTCAGCTGGTGCCATGCGTTCAAGCTCGTTGCGCAATTCCGTGGTATCTGGCAGGTCAGAGGCGTAGAAACGTCCGCTTGAGACTTCCAATACAGCCAAGCCATATTTGGACCCGTTGACATAGACTGCGGCAATGCTGTTTTCCTGACGTTCATCAAGCAGGTTCTCGTCAGTCAGTGTGCCCGGGGTAATGACGCGGACAACTTTTCGATCCACGGGGCCTTTACTTTTGTCGGGAACACCAACTTGCTCACAGATGGCGACAGGCTCTCGTTCACGAAGCAGGCGAGCCAGGTACTGATCAACGCTGTGGGCGGGCACGCCGGCCATGGGAATGGGTTTACCTGCGGATTGGCCGCGGGTTGTTAGCGTGATATCGAGCAGGCGGGATGCTTTCTCTGCGTCTGCATAGAACAGTTCATAAAACTCACCCATACGATAAAAAACCAGTGTATCGGGGTGTAGCGACTTGATCGCCAGATACTGACGCATCATAGGAGTATGCGTGCTCCGGGTCGGGTCGCTAGCCTTTGTCATTGGGCTGTCTATGGGGCTAAAGTTTTTAGCAATTCGTCAAAAATTCGGGCGTTACCTGCCGCAACATTTCCACTTTCAAGAAAATCCTGCCCGCCCTCCATGTCAGCCACCAAGCCACCAGCTTCACGAATCAGCAGTGCCCCTGCCGCACAGTCCCACGGTTGTAATCCAAACTCCCAGAACCCATCGAGTCGCCCAGCTGCAACATAAGCAAGATCCAATGCTGCCGAACCCGCCCGTCGAACGCCGGAAGTTTTCATGGTTAGTTTGCGAAAAGTCTTCATCCAGCGATCAAACTTGTCGAGTTCACGGAAAGGAAACCCAGTACCGAGTAGACATTGTTCAAGTCGGCTAATGGAACTGACGCGTATTCGCCGTTCGTTAAGTTGTGCGCCCTGGCCCCGACTCGATGTAAACAGCTCATTTCGTAGCGGATCGTATACAACACCATGCTCAATAGTATGACCGTGGAGTACGGCAATAGAGACAGAAAACTGGGGAAAGCCATGAAGAAAATTAGTGGTACCGTCCAATGGGTCGATAACCCAGGTGTAGTCGCCTCCTTCGCGCCTACCACTTTCCTCGGCAAGGACGCCATGCTCTGGATAGGCGGTGGTCAGAATCTCTAGTGCCGCTTCCTCGGCTTCAGTATCGGCCTGGCTGACAAAGTCGTTTCGGCCCTTGGCGGTTACTTCGAGGCGATCAAGCCGACCGTAGTGCATTAAAATAATACGACCGGATTGTCGGGCTGCCCGGATGGCAGTGTTGAGCATGGGATGCATGGATTGGTTTCCTTCGATTGCTGATTGGTTCCCGCACACAGCAATACCGGACATGAGAACCGATTGTTCCTGGTGCATACAGGATAACGGATTGTAACCTTGGCGGTATATGCCTTGGATACCAAAAGAGGTGGTATATGACACTCGAGGGGATAAGAATCGTTCTGGTGAACACGACTCATCCCGGTAATATCGGTGGCGCCGCCCGAGCGATGGCGAACATGGGGTTGAATCATCTTTACCTGGTTGGGCCACAGAGGTTTCCGTCTACCGAGGCTACGGTTCGCGCGGCTGGCGCCAGTCATCTACTCGAACGAGCAATAGTCTGCGAAAGCCTGGATGATGCGGTGGGCGACTGTGGACTTGTGGTAGGCACGACCGCGCGGCAACGATCGGTAGGTTCGGTTGAGTTGGCTCCCGACGCTGTCATGGCCAAAGTACGTGAGCGGATTTTGACAGATCAAATAGCTTTCGTATTTGGCCGTGAGGCGTCCGGTCTGACTAACAATGAGCTTGAGCGTTGCCAGTATCATGTTCGTATTCCAGTAGAAGAGGGTTTTCCGTCAATTAATCTGGCGGCGGCAGTTATGATCATAGTATATGAACTTAAAAAGACTTTTGAACCACATACTCACGAAACTGAATTAGCTTCCCACCATGAGCAACTGGCTACCTCTTCAGAGGTTCAAGGGTTTTATAACCATATGGAAGATATACTTATTGAAACAGGATTTCTAAAAACGCCTTCCGAGAAGCTGCTCCGCAAGGTAAAGCGTATATTCAGTCGTACACCGCTGCGCGAAGATGAAGTTAATATTCTGCGCGGTATATTGACATCGATTCACAGGTACCGTCGCAAGGATTAAGGGCCATGGTACAGTCGTTGCGTGTTAAACTAGTGACCAAGGCGCTAGGGAATATTCGGGTCCGAGGCAGACAGTTTCTCAGCAAAAAATGAACTGAATTAGGCTATGGCGATAACATTGACCAAAGCGGCTGCGGGGCGTGTGCGGGAGTATCTCAGCGTGCGTGGCTATGGCGAAGGACTTAGGCTGGGTGTAAGAACCACAGGCTGTTCCGGACTAACCTATGTCGTGGACTATGCCGATAAAATCGACGAAAAGGACAGTATCCACTTGAGCCAAGGGATTAACGTCATCGTGGATAGTGACAGCATGAAGTACCTCGACGGTACGGAGATAGATTATCAGGTGGATGGGTTGTCAGCGGTTTTCAAGTTCAAAAACCCAAATGCAAAAGACGAATGTGGCTGTGGCGAGAGCTTTACAGTCGACTGACTCCAGTATCCGCTCCGAATATTTTCAGTTGAGGGCGCCGCGGCGCCCTTTCTCTTTACGGTATGACTGCCATGATGGCATTGGTTGAATCTACTGTGCCTGGGAGGGCAAGTGGGGCTGGTCGCCGTGCGGCTGTGAAGACATTAGGTTGTAAAATCAATGTTTACGAATCCAATATCATTTCGCAGCAGCTGATTCGTGATCACTGGACAATGGTAGATCCAAGCCAGGAAGCCGACTTGTATGTCATTAATTCCTGCACTGTAACTCAAGAAGCCGATCGACAGACCCGTCAAGAGGTCCGACGGGCGCTACGGCGCAACCCCAGTGCTAAAGTTGTTGTAACAGGATGTTACGCACAACTCGTCCCAAACGAACTCACTGAAATCGACGGAGTTGATCTAGTCGTGGGGAACGATGCAAAATTCAGCATCGCCGAGATTTTGCGTACAAGCGCAGTAAATAATCTGCAGGATCAGGCAACCAGGTATTCTGACAACGCTCTGGGTGACAGGTCTTGCCAGCCGCCGGAGTTGGTGACCCGTTATGATGGTCAGACAAGGGCTTTCGTTCAAGTGCAGCAGGGGTGTGATCACTCATGCACTTTTTGCGTCATTCATAAAGCGCGCGGTCCCAGTCGTTCATTTAAGGTTTCCGCTGTACTTAGGCAGACCGAGCAACTCATATCGCAGGGGCACCGTGAAATCGTAATTTGTGGTATTGACCTGGGATCATTTCGTATTTCAGAGGCAAAAGATCCGACTGAAGTTCAAGGTGCTGGACTGGTGAGTCTCCTCAAGAAAATAGATGATTTGAGTGGAGAGTTTAGGATTCGACTTAGCTCGATCGATCCTCATCATATTACGGATGAACTGCTAGAACAATTGTCGTCCGGTGGTAGATTTTGCCCTTATCTTCATGTGTCAATCCAAAGCGCCAGTACGTTGATTCTCAAGCGTATGAAGCGGCGTTATAGTCGAGAACTATTGTACGAGCGCGTAACGAGAGCGCAAGAAAGGGTGCCAGAACTGGTAGTAGGCGCAGACCTTATGGTCGGATTCCCAACCGAATCGGATGAGCAGTTTCGGGAGACCCTCAACGCGGTAAAAGATTTACAGATCGTCTATCCGCATGTGTTTCCCTTTTCTCTTCGTGACGGTGCTCCCGCATCACGTATACCTGCCCAGGTGCCTCGCGCAGTACAGCGTGATCGCGCAAGTTCGATTAGGGCAGAAGGTGCGAAATGGCGCCATCGTGCACTCCGTTCGTGGCTTGGTCGATCGAGCGAGGTTCTGATTGAGCGCTCGTCGAACCCGTCGGCATCTGGTTATAACGCTCGTTTGGCGAACTATATGCCAGTTAAAGTGAATGCCTGCGCTGGTGACGTCGGTCAATTTGTTAAAGTTAAAGTCGTCGCCGTTCAAGCCGATACTTTGATTGCTGAGGTTATGTTTAGCTAATAAAATTATAGGGTTACGCGATGCTGGAAGTAAGCCACGCTAACAACTTTTGGTTTTGTACTACCTGTCGAAGAGCTTGGATGGAAGTCCAAATTAGTCAGTCAACACAATTCACCCCGCCAAACTGGAGTATTCAATGAGCATTGAACAGACCCTGTCCATTATAAAACCTGATGCTGTTGGTAAGAATGTAATCGGCAAGATTATGGATCGTTTTGAATCGGCAGGGCTCAAGATTGCTGCCTGTCGAATGATGCATTTAAGTCGTGAGCAGGCAGCGGACTTTTATGCTGTCCATAAGGATAAACCATTTTATGTTGAACTGGTTGAGTACATGATTTCGGGTCCGGTTATTGTTCAAGTTTTAGAGGGTGAGCAGGCCATCCAGAGAAACCGCGATGTGATGGGTGCCACTAATCCAGCAGAGGCTGCGCCTGGAACGATACGTGCTGACTTTGCAGAGTCAGTACAGGCGAATGCTGTTCATGGGTCTGACGGGCCAACTACAGCACAACAGGAGATCAGTTACTTTTTTGATCCGACTAACATTTGCAGTCGTAAATGAAATGTAATGACATTGTCTGAGCGTCAAAACCTGATCGGTATGACTCGCATCGAGATGCAGAGTTTCTTCGCAAGTTTAGGCGTTCGTGAATTTCACGCCCGTCAGGTGTTGCAATGGATTTATCAGCGCGGGATAAATAACTTTTCTCAGATGACCGATTTGAGTAAGACTTTTCGAGATCAGCTCCAGCAACTGGCTCAAGTTACTGTTCCTGAAACAGTCACAGTCCGGGAATCTTCAGACGGTACTCGAAAATGGTTGCTACGGTTTGAGGATGGGAATTGTATCGAGACCGTGTTCATCCCCGAAGAAGACCGTGGAACGTTATGTGTGTCTGTCCAAGTGGGCTGTTCGCTTAACTGCACGTTCTGTGCCACCGCGAAGCAGGGATTTAGTCGAAATCTCACCACTGCCGAGATCATTGGTCAACTGCTGGCCGTTAAGACCGACTTGCAGGCATTCGGCTACGGGGATAGACCAATTACCAATGTTGTGATGATGGGGATGGGCGAGCCTTTATTGAACTATGATGCGGTCGTTGCCGCGTTGCATTTAATGCTGGATGACTTATCCTTTGGCATGTCTCGTAGACGAGTCACGTTAAGTACGGCGGGCATCGTCCCTGCGATAGAACGGCTTGCTTTGGATTGTCCTGTGAGCCTGGCCGTGTCGTTGCATGCAACAAATAACGACCTTCGCGACGAGTTGGTTCCACTGAATAGAAAATACCCGATAGAAGCGCTTTTACAGGCCTGTCATCGATATGTAGCCGGTGAGAACAAACGTCACATCACTTTTGAATATGTAATGCTTAAAGGCATCAACGACTCAAAAGGAGAGGCACAAACACTGGCTCGGTTGTTGTCTGGATTACCAGCAAAAATCAATCTTATTCCGTTCAATAAGTCGCCTGGAATAGGGTATGAATGCAGCGATCAAAGTACAATAGACACTTTCCGGAAGGTTCTATTGGCCTCTGGTCTGATGACAGTCACACGACGCACTCGAGGTAAAGATATCGAGGCTGCCTGTGGGCAGTTGGCCGGTCGTTTCGCTGATCGAACCCGAAGACGGTGGAAATTTGAACAGGCGATCGCACAGTGTTGAAGTTAATTGTTGCAGTATTAATAGTCATCGTCTCCCTCACAGGTTGTGTTACTGACGACCAAGGATCGAAAACATGGAGCGTGCCCCAAAG
>MPMA02059925.1_pt1 | contig 18214 bp, 15 predicted proteins | sample 1617361 | NCBI WGS metagenome assembly MPMA02 (sample SAMN05944807, study PRJNA350692) | marine metagenome | biome: marine; feature: ODZ; material: water; isolation source: 180 m water sample filtered on 0.2 um supor filter | place: Pacific Ocean | collected 2012-04-08 | depth 180m m | reverse complement strand
GCTTGCCCGGCAACAGCCGGTCGCATAGGTTACAGCCCGCCGAAGACGGTGGTGACTTGGAAGGCACGCCCGGGGAAGCCCGCTTCTCCTACATAAAATACGACGATCCTCCTTGAAGGAGGAGCGTAACCGGAGCGAACCATCTATGACCGCATCCACCATATGACGACAACCGCCGATCCCCACATATTCAAAGACGTGGCCTGTCCGTTCTGCGGGCTGTGCTGCGACGATCTGACGGTGGAGCGCTCCGGTGCGCAGCGGCTTATGGTGCGGGCCAACGGCTGTGCGCTGGCCCGCCGCGGCTTCGAGAAGGCCCCACCCCGTGCTACGCCCCTGATCGGCAGCAAACCCGCGGCCTTTAAGGAGGCCGTGGCCCATGCTGCGGACATTCTCAAGGGCTGTTCCCAGCCCCTGTTCGGTGGCATGGCCACCGATATCAGCGGCGCCAAAGCGGTTCTGCAACTGGCCGATGGCATCGGCGGAGTGGTGGATCACGCCGCCTCCGACGCCCTGTTCAACAATCTCCTGGTGCTCCAGGACGGCGGCTGGATGATGACTACTATGGCTGAAATCCGTAACCGCGCTGACCTCATCATCTTTGCCGGCACCGATGCCGTCAGCAACTACCCCCGTTTTTTCGAACGCTGCGTGTGGCCGAAAAAAGCCCTATTCGCTCCACGTCTGCGCAATCGCGAGGTGGTCTATCTGGGCAAGGGGCTCGATACCAAACCCGGCCGCTCACCCGCGGGGCGGCGGCCAAAGGTCATCGCCGGAGATATCCGCCATCTGGCGGATATGATCGGGGCCTTGCGTTCTCTCTATCACAGCCGCCCGCTGCAGGCGAAACAGGTGGCCGGGGTGCCGGTGTCGCAACTGGCCACTCTGGTGGAACGCATCAAGAAGGCTCGTTACGGTGTTTTCGTCTGGGCGGCAAAAGAGATTAAGGAGGCGCACGGAGAACTGACGGTCCAGGCTATCTGCGAGTTTATCAAGGACATCAACGAGACCTCCCGCTTCAGCGGCTTTTCGCTAGGCGGCAACGATAACGCCCTGGGCGCGGCCCAGGTCTGCACCTGGCAGAGCGGGTTTCCCCTACGCACCAGTTTCGCCACCGGGCATCCAGTTCACGACCCTATTCTCTATGCTTCGCGGCGTCTCATGGAAAGCGGGGAGGCCGATGCCCTGGTCTGGATATCGGCCTTCAGGAAGAACCTCAAGCCGCCCGGAGAAAGCCACGGTCTTCCCACCATCGTTCTCGGCGCGCCAGGGATGACCTTCCCCAGAAAGTCCGTCCCAACGCCTGAGGTCTATATCCCGGTGGCGGTTCCCGGCATCGACCATAGCGGCCATTTTGTGCGCACCGATTCGGTGGCTTCCCTGCCCCTGCGCCGCCTGCGCGAGACCGGCCTGCCTTCCACGGCCGACGTCCTCACTGCCATTGAGAACCACATAAAGACGGGTGCGTGATGCTGATCAAACTCTCAGGCGGAAAGGTGTTTGACCCCGCCCACAAGGTTAATGGCCGCAAACGGGATATCTTCATCCGCGACGGGTGGATCGTGACATCGCCTGGTGGCGCGAAGCCCGACAAGGTCTATGACGTGGCGGGCAAGGTGGTGATGGCCGGGGCCATCGACCTGCACAGCCATATCGCTGGCGGTAAGGGCAATATCGCCCGCATGCTGCTACCAGAGGAACACCGCAAGTTCCAGGCCAAGCGCTCGCGGTTGACGCGCTCGGGCTCCGGGGAGCCCACCATGACCAGTTTCGCCACCGGCTACCGCTACGCCGAGATGGGCTATACGGCAGCTTTCGAGCCCGCCATGGTGCCCGTTAACGCACGCCAGGCCCATCTTGAGATGGCGGACGTGCCGATCATCGACAAGGGTGCCTATGTGATGCTCGGTAACGACGATTTCTTCCTGCGCATGCTGGCGGGCAAGGCCGACCACAAAGCCATCACCGATTACGTAGCCTGGACGATGGGAGCGACCCAGGCGCTGGGCGTTAAGGTGGTGAATCCCGGCGGCATCAGCGCCTTCAAGTTCAATCACCGTATGCTCGATTTGGACCAGGCCGATTCCCATTACGGACTGACGCCGCGCGGGATTCTTCACTCCCTGACCCGGGCGCTCACCGATCTCGGCGTGCCCCACCCCCTGCATGTGCATGGCTGCAATCTCGGGGTTCCCGGCAACATGAAGACCACCTTAAAGACCATGGCCGGATCCGGCGGACGGCCCCTGCACCTCACCCATATCCAGTTCCACGCCTATGGCGCGGAGGGCGACAGGAGGTTTTCCTCCGGCGCGGCGCGTATCGCCGAGGCCATCAACACACAAAAGAACATCACCGTAGATGTGGGCCAGATCATGTTCGGCCAGACCGTCACCGCCTCGGGCGACAACATGACCCAGCACCGCAACGCCGATCTCGCTTCTCCCCACAAATGGGTGTGCATGGATATCGACTGTCAGGCGGGATGCGGCGTGGTTCCCTTCCGCTACCGCGAGCGCAGCTTCGTCAATGCTCTACAATGGGCCATCGGGCTCGAGATTTTTCTCCTAGTGAACGATCCCTGGCGCATCTTCCTGACCACCGATCATCCCAACGGCGCACCCTTCACCAGCTATCCGCACCTGATCCGCCTTCTCATGGACCGCAGTTTCCGCAATTCCATGCTCGATACCCTCAACAAGGACGCGGCCGCCGTCTCCACCCTGCGCTCCATCAAGCGTGAATACAGCCTCTACGACATCGCCGTCATGACCCGCGCCGCGCCGGCCCGCATTCTGGGCCTCAAGAACCGCGGCCATCTCGGTCCCGATGCCGCCGCTGACATAACCGTCTATACTGAGCACGCCAACAAGGAACGTATGTTCGAAAAACCAGATTACGTCTTCAAGGACGGGGAGCTGGTGGCGCGCAGGGGCAAGATCACCAACGTCACCTGGGGGGCGACTCATGTGGTGCGCCCCGAATACCACCCCGGCATCGAGAAAAAACTTAAATCCCATTTCGAGAATTATCAGGGAATGAGTATGGAGAATTTCGTCATCCGTGAGTCCGATTTTCCCAACGACGGACGCTTCCGCGCCCAGACCCACAAATGCGGGAAAGGCAGGCGCGCATGATCATCAACGGCGTTAGAATCGACGATACCTTTGCCGAGGCCTTTCCCATGGTGGCGACCCGGCTCATCATCACCGCCGACACCGAGCGCTGGGCCTTCACTGCCGCCAACAGCATGATCGGGTTTTCCACCTCGGTCATTGCCTGCGGCGTGGAAACTGGGATCGAGGGCAAGCTCAAGCCCAGCGAGACCCCCGACGGCCGTCCCGGCATATCGGTGCTGCTGTTCGCCATGGACAGCAAGGAACTGGCCAAACACGTGGTCACCCGCACCGGGCAAAGCGTCATGACCTCGCCCACCTCGGCCTGTTACGCCGGCATCAGGGAAGGCAAGAAGATCAAGCTCGGCGCCGCTTTGCGCTATTTCGGCGACGGTTTCCAGAAATCGAAACTCCTGGGGAAAATCCGCTACTGGCGCATTCCCATCATGGACGGCGAGTTCCTGGTGGAGGACTTCACCCACGAGGTGCCGGGCATCGGCGGCGGCAATTTCCTGATCCTCGCCGAATCCCGCGGCTATGCCCTTTCGGCCGCCGAACGGGCGATTACGGCCATGGACCGGGTTAAAAACGTGGTCATGCCGTTTCCCGGCGGCGTTGTCGGGTCGGGCTCCAAGCTGGGGTCTAAATATCCCGGACTCACGGCATCCACCAACGATGCCTTCTGTCCCACGCTTAAAGGACAGACTGAGACCCTGCTCAGCCCGGAAGTGGAATCGGTGATGGAAATCGTCATCGACGGGCTCAACGAAAAAGATATTGCCGCCGCCATGCGGGCGGGAATCCGTGCCGTCTGCACCCTGGGGCGCAAGAACGGCATCATCCGCGTCAGCGCCGGCCATTACGGTGGCAAGCTGGGGCCGTACCTTTTTCACCTGCACAAGGTTCTGAAATGACAGGCTTCGCCATCATCCTCAAGGAGGAACCGCGCCAGCGCATCGACCTCGCGTCGCTGACGGAGAAAATCTGTGCCGCCCGCAAGGCCGCCGAGATCGAAAAGCTTCCTATCTTCGTGGGCAACCGGAAATGCGTCTTTGGTGACCTGTTCGTGGTCTACGGAAAGCCCGGCGGCCGTCTGGTTTTTGATAACGTCTGTGGCAAAATCGACGGCATCGGTTCGCGCTGGCGCGAAGGCATCCTCGAGGTCTATGGCGACGCCGGCGACCGGCTCGGCCACGGCATGACCGGCGGCACCATCATCGTCCACGGCAATGCCGGGGATTTCGCCGCCAGCGGCATGCGTGACGGCGACATCCTCATCGAGGGTAATGCCGGCAATTTCCTGGGCGCGCCGCTGACCGGGGAGCGCGCGGGCATGAACGGTGGCGTGGTCCGGGTCGAAGGCAATGCCGGCTCGCGCACCGGCGACCGCCTGCGGCGCGGGCTGCTTCTCATCGAGGGCGACGTGGGGGAACTCTGCGCCTCGCGCATGATAGCCGGCTCCATCGCCGTTATGGGCCATATGGGGCCGCGGCTCGGACATGCCATGCGGCGCGGCGCCCTGTTTATGATGCGGCCGCCTGCGCGCTTTCCCGACTCCTTCAATGACAGTGGTGCCCATACGTTGCCCTTCCATCACCTCTTCCTTGCCCACCTCAAACGTCAAGGCGGGGCCTTTTCCGTCCTCAACCCGTCCGACAACCGGCTGCGTAAATACGTGGGCGACATTTCGGTTCGGGGTAGTGGCGCCCTGCTCTTCTACGATGGCTAGGCCCAGGGACCAGAGTACGTCGGCCCCCAACAAAGAGTCAGAATGCGTCGGCCCTGAAAAATAGCCTGCGCCCCGGCGCCGTATTAACGAAGAAAGAACTCCGTCGTGAAGATCAAATTCGTACCCGCCCTCTTGGTCCTGCTCGTCGCCTCGGTGGCTTACTACCACCTGATGCGACTGCAAGTCGTGCCGCCCTTCAGCGGAATCACACAGGAAAAAACCTACCAGCAGCACGTGCCGGAACCCATGCGGGTGCTGGTTCCGCAAGCCCAGTACGACGCTATCGCCGCCTCCTTGAGCACAACCGGTGAAACCGGCGAACCAGGAGCGGAGCTTGACGCCGAAACCATCCTCCGCGTGGCCGCCTCTCCCTGCGGCCCCTCGCTGCACTATCTGATCACCCAGTACCGGACCAACCCGGCCGTTCCCCCAGCCCTGGAGGCCGTACGCAAGGGGCTACAGGAGCCGCCGGCGGGCTATCTCGACGCCTCCGGTGCGCCCCTGAAGAACCCATGGCGCTCGCAAGACACCGCGGGGCTGCGTGACCACATGGTGGAGACCTTCCTCGCTTGGTGCGTCTTTCTGCCGGAAATCAGTGGAACCCACGATAACGGCCTGCACTACATTCTCGATTTCGCCTGGTTCTATTACCGTAACCAGGCCGGCCAGGATTTTGTCCAGGGCAGAAACCCACTCGACCCCTCCGATCCCTTGCCCACGGGTTGGAAATTTACGAAGGATTTCAATAACCAGAGAGGGGCCTACATGGACAGCTCCGCCTCCACGACCCGCGTCGCGCAATGGGTCGGCGACCCCCGCATCGAAATCTCCGACTACCAAAGGCAAAATGCCAGCGACTACCGTTCCTGGAACGATTTCTTCGCCCGCGAACTGATCGCCGATGACGTTGCCCAAACCATCTCCAGCCGTCCCGCCACCATGCCACTGGACCAATTTCCCGAGCGCGATTATATCGTCGTTGCACCCACCGACTGCATCATGAACCCGCTGGTTCAGGTATTGGCCACAGATTCAACGGATTCAGGTAATTTGGAAGGGACAGAAGAGTCAGGGAAAGGGGCGGCGCAAAGAAGGGTCCTCAAAACCCCCCTGCACTACGATACCGTGCTCGACGTCAAGGGCGCTTCGCTGAGCCTGGCCCAACTGCTCGACGGCGTGCCGCAGCAGGTCCGGGACCGCTTCGTGGGCGGCACCGGGCAGGCCTGCGTGTTGATGCCCAACACCTACCACCATTTCCACGCCCCGGTGAACGGAACCGTGGTCCATGCAGCGGTGATTCCGGGCAATACCTACGGCTATCCGGATTTCCCCAACTGGGTGCCGCCGGACGGCAACGTAGGCGGGCCGGGAACTGATTTTAGCCGGTTCCAGAACTTTCAGCGCGGTGTCGTCGTGATCGAAGTGACCTATGCCGGTCTGGGTGGCGGAGACATAACCGGCTACGTGGCATTGATCCCGGTCGGGCTCGACACCATCGGCTCGGTCACCCTTAACGCCGACATCGTGCCCGGCAAGGTCGTCAAGCGCGGCTATACGGAACTCGGCAACTTCTACTACGGCGGCTCCCTGAACATTATGCTCTATTCGAAGGGGCTGGCGGGTAACGCTGTGCAGACCCGCATGGGCAACCAGATTAATCTCTTCAGCCTGGGCCCGCCGGCGGCGGAAACCGTCGTCCCAATGGACCAAAGGCCATCTACGAACTAACACTCAAACTGGACCACTCAGATGGGGATGATGACAGCCATTTAGTTTTATTAAGATTTGCCTGCATTCTGTGAAAGGAGCGCGCGCCCTGCCCCATAACACAGTTGCGGGGTGGGATATAGAAACAAAAAGCGACTGAGGTAAAAAAGAAACAGTCCTCACCAGATATAGATGGATATAAAATATATCTTCCATATCTAGAATGGATAGGGTTAAGATTTTAAAATTGTTTGTTTTCCGGGCTTGTGTTACCTGGGGGTAATCATATATTAACCCATGGTTTTGCTATACTATTATTTTCGCAACGTATCGGCATCACTAATGAGAAAAAGCGGAGGTAAAAACGGGGGGGACACTATTCTCTTCATCCCCTAGCGGGGAGGAAGGAGGTAAAAATGGACGTCCTGAGTACAAAAGCACTAATAGCAGGTTTGTTTTCCTGGATTAGTCTACACACAGGATACGAGATCCCCGATAAAGCTCCAGATGTTGTCTTCGCGAGCCATGAAAAACTTGTGGAACTAGCCTGCCAGGACGAATGTCCGGTACTCGGCCTCTATCACCCCTCTCACGTAATCTATCTGGATATTGCGCTGAAGCCGGCAACAAACATCTGCGCCCGGTCGATTCTGGTCCATGAGCTCGTCCATGTGATGCAGCACGAGAACGGTAGTTTCAACGACGTCGATGCTCGTAAGCGCGCGATTCTGCGTGAGAATGAGGCTTTGCTCGTGCATAGAAACTTCCTTAGGCAACATGGCCGGGGAAACATGTTCAAACGTAATTTGCGCCTGTGGAGAACGGCGAACAGAGCTGAGGTTCGGGAAGGCGCCAAAAACTGGCGTTCGCCTCTGCAGACCTATTTTGAGCGCGACTGCTAATGCTTGGCTGAGGTTTTTCCGGCCGTTCTCCTGAGGGGTTGTGATGGAAAAGGAGTTTCCTTTTTGTTGCCCCTGTTCCGTGGCCTCTTTTTATGGCGAGGTTGGCGGGTTACTCTGTGCATTCCTTTAGATCGACCGGTTCGCCGCACCCTGTAAATTAAAAAATGGTGTGGCGACCGGCCGGCCGGCGTTTTATGGATGGGTGACCCATGACCAGTGACAATGATGCCCCCTGGCTGTTGACGCCGGGCCCCCTGACCACGGCGCGCGAAACCCGTGAGGCCATGCTGCGCGACCGCGGCTCCCGCGATGAGGCCTTTCTGGAAATCAACGCCCGTGTTTGCACGCGCCTGGTGGCCCTGGCTGGCGGCGAAGAGGCCAGTGACGATTACGTCTGCGTGCCGGTCCAGGGTAGCGGCACCTTCGCCGTGGAGGCGGCTTTGGGTACGCTGGTCCCGGCGGCGGGAGGGAAAGTGCTGGTTCTTGTAAACGGCGCCTATGGTGCGCGCATGGCGAAAATTTGTACCCTGCTAGGCCGCGATATGGAAGTTCTCGAAAACGCCGAGCATGAACCCACGGACGTGGCGGTGCTGGCGGCCCGGCTCGAAGCCGATCCCGCCATTACTCATGTGGCCGCCGTGCATTGCGAAACCACCAGCGGCATCCTCAACCCCTTAGAAGATATTGCACGGGCCGTCACCAAAGGTGGCCGCCGCCTTCTGATAGACGCCATGAGTTCTTTCGGGGCCTTGCCGCTGGACGTAAAGGCCATGCCCTGCGAGGCGCTGATGGCGTCGAGCAACAAATGTTTGGAAGGGGTGCCGGGACTGGGATTCGTCATCGCCCGCGAAAAGTCCCTGGCGGAAGCTGCGGGCAACGCCAGTTCCCTGTGCCTCGACCTCCAAGACCAGTGGCGCGCCATGGCGGAAACCGGCCAGTGGCGCTTTACTCCGCCGGTGCATGTGATCGCCGCGCTAGATACCGCCATCGCCGCTCACGCGGCGGAAGGCGGGGTCGCGGCGCGCGGCGCGCGCTATGCTGAAAACTGCCGCATCCTGGTGGAAGGCATGCGCGGGCTTGGTTTCGAGACCCTGCTGCCCGACGTGTTGCAGGCTCCCATCATCGTCACCTTCCACACACCAGCCGACCCCAATTTCCAATTCGCCGCCTTCTACGATCATCTAAGGGCGCGCGGCTACGTCATCTATCCGGGTAAGCTGACCCAGACCGATTCCTTCCGTATCGGCTGTATCGGCCAGGTGGGAAGTGAGCAAATGCACGGCCTGATCGCGGCCGTGACGTCGTCGTTGGAGGATATGGACGTCACCCGCTGTGGGCCGTAAGGGCGGGCTAGCTCTTAGTCTTCGGAAAGGAAGTCCCTGAAACGCCGCGCCACATCGTAAGGTGTCACCGTGGGCCGGCCCAGCGGCTTCATGGAGCCCGGCGCAATCCGCATATGGATAAGGCGTGGTCCCCCGCCATGGAAGGCGCTCTCCAGCGCCCGCTCGAATCCCTTGAGGCTGTCACAGGACACCGCGGCGGCATAGCCGCAGGCCAGCGCCACTTGGGCGAAATCCATGTGGGCGGAAACCGTGGTCTGGCCGCCGGTGGAATCATGAACCCCGTTATCGAGGATAACGTGGACCAGCCCCGGCGGCGCATAGGCGCCGATGGTGGCGAACGTGCCCATCTGCATCAGCGCCGCGCCGTCGCCGTCGAGAACCGCCACCGGGCGCTCCGTATGCAAAGCCACGCCCAGCCCCATGCCGGCGGCGCAGCCCATGGAGCCCACCTGATAGAAGTGCTGCGCCCGGTCGTCGAGGGTGAAAAGCTCGCGCGTGCATTTCCCCGTGGTGGTGATGATGCCGGCTTTTTCCGGCACCAGCGCCAGAAATCGCTCCAGGACCTGTTGCCGCGAGGGGAGCTCGACCTTGTCGCGGAGGTCGGCATATTTCCCCGGCGGCTTGGGGGACAGTGGCGTCTGGGTGAGACCGTCGTCGCGCACATCGCCTTTTTTTATGATGAAGGCGAAGGGCAGGGAGGTTTCCGTCATGGCAGCCTCGGCCTTTTCCAGCGCTGGGACAACAAGGCCGCTGTCATCGGGGAACGGGTCATAGGGAATGGCCATGGTCTCGAGAAGCCGTTCGGTTATCTCTCCCATGACTTGGTGCTGGGGCTCGTCCCCCAGTCCCGGCTGGCCCCGCCAGGTGGTAATGAAAAGGGTGGGGATGCGGAAAGGATGATTGAGAGAAGTCAGCGGATTGACGGCGTTGCCGAGGCCGGAGTTCTGGCACATTACCACCGTCTTGCGGCCCGTCAGCCATGTTCCCGCGGCGATGGCCACCGCCTCGCCCTCGCTCGCCGCGCCTACGTAATCGAGCCTCTGGTCGCTGATGACGCCGTTGATGATGGGGGTGAGAAAGGAACAGGGCACCCCGGTATAGAAGTTGTAGCCGGCGTCCCGGGCGGGGTTGATGAATTCACTGGCCGAAATCATGGGGTGGGGAAAAGCTGGGCTGGGAAAAGTTCAAGTAACGGATTAGGTGAAGTTCCGCGCTTCAGCGAGATCGAAGGCGTCGTCCACGTCCAGCCAATGGCCGGTTATGTAAAGCGCCGTGATGGGGTGTCCGGCATCGAGAATGGCCGAAAAAAGATCGAGCAGAGTAGCGGTCTCCAGTTTCTTGGCCTTTTCCATAACCTTGAGCTGTTCGCGGATGATCTCTGAGCCGCGGGCATTGGTGCGGGCCAGGCCTATCCATTCGCCGTGGACCTCGTTGCTGGACAGGTCATTGCCGATTTTAAGCACCGCGGTGGGTTCGATTTCCTCGAGATAATCGCCGCTGAAGGGACGGGTGCAGCTCACCAGGTCCACCTTGCGCCCCGCATCGTGGAAATCTTGGCCATGCCCCCGGGCATCCACGGCGAGGACTATATCGGCCGTTGAGGCGAGAAGGGCATCGAGGATAAAACGGCGGAACAGGATGTCCCCGTAACTGAGGATACAATCGCCCTCCATATGGGGAAGCGCCCGGGAAAGGGAATAGGCCTCGCCCGTGGTGTCATATGAATCGTTGTCCACGGTGGTGATGGAAGGAAGGTCGATCTTTTCCTTCTTGTAGCCACGGACCACCGTGACGTTCCGCACGCCGCCTTTATTCAGGGTCGAAACCAGACGCCTTAGCAACGGCTTGCCGCGGATATCCACCATACATTTGGGCTGATCTTCCGTAAGGTCGCCCAGTTTCCCGCCCCGCGACGCGGCGATGACAATGCCGTGGGTTTCCTTCTTCGTAGAGGTCAGATAGCGTTTTTCGGCCTCGGCAAGTTCCTGGTTGCCCATCAGCTCGAACACATCCTGAATGCTTGTAATTTCACCCTCGATAGCCACCAAGCCCTGTTCCTCGCAGATTTTCCGGCACACATCGCGCATGGCCGAGATCGAGGCGCGAAGATTGTGATTAGCCCAGATCACCATGGAGATTCCGGCCCTTGAAAAGGTCTCGGTGGGGGTTTCGTAATACATGGTGGGCACGATCACTACCGGGCACCTGTCACCCCAATCGCGCTTGAAAGTTAGAATTTCGTCGGCGGTGGCAAGCTTGGAATGGATGAGAATGGCATCGGCACCGGCGGCGTGATAGGCCTCGGCCCGGCGCAGGGCCTCGTCGAGCCCCCATCCAGCTATCAGTGCCTCGATACGGGCGATAAGTGAGAAATCGTCATCGAGCTGGCTGTCTTTCCCGGCCTTGATCTTGCCGCAGAATTCCTCGATCTCGGCCAGCGGCTGCGCCTCGCCGATGAAGGAATTGGTCTTGGGAAAAAGCTTATCTTCGATACAGACCCCGGCGATGTCATGCCGGCATAGCTTCTTGACCAGCCGCCGCAGATTATTGAAGTTACCATAGCCCGTATCGCCGTCCACAAGGATGGGAATGGTGGTGGCGTCGGACATGAACTCCAGGATCTCGAGAACCTGTGTCCAGGACGCCTCATTGCTGTCCCTGACGCCAAGCGCCGCCGAAACCGCTAGACCCGACGCCCAGATGCCCCGGAAACCGGCTTCCTCGACGATCTTCGCCGACAGACCGCTATGGGCTTCCATGAGAAAGGAAAGCTCCGGTGAGGTCAGCTCGCGACGCAGCTGTGCCGCTTTTGACAGAGGCGTGGGCGCGATACTAAGCGCTGGTTTGGCACCCGTGGTCATGGCGGCGCTCCATTCCTCACAATGATGTCCGGTATGTCCTAACCCGCTCTAAAGGCTTTCGGCGATTATATACGGATGTAACGAAGACGGCACGTTTTGTTCTATGGGGCGTTGTCAGGGGCCTGTGACTTATTCCTGATTTTTTTTGTTTTTTCCTTCATCCTGGCAATGAGTTTGGGAAAACCTCCATTACGTATGAGAGAGGAATACTCCGACTTTCGTGTGGCCAACTCACTGAAGGTGCCTTTTAAAAAGATGTCGACAACCTGCCACTGGCCGTCAAATTCCCGCATCACATAGTTTAAGGCAACTTTCTCGCCATCGTCCTTTACGATCTGGGTTTTAACCAGAATTGAATCCCTTGGCCCTTCCTTAACCTCGACGGTTTTGAAGATTTCACCGGAATATCCGTCGAAACGGGAAGCGTAATTGGCGATGGTCATATGGGTGAAGGCATCGATCAGTCTCTGGTGGTCTCCGTTGGAGGCTTTTTTCCAGTGATGGCCGGTCGAGCGGCTGGTCATGAAGGGCAGGTTGAAACTTTCTTTGATAACCGGAGTCAGCCATTCAAAACGACCTTCATAGCCGAGATTCTTCGCCTCTTTCATAACTGACAACAGTGTGTCATGAAAGCGTTCAACGGCAAGACGGGCCGACTCTTGCCCGGCATTGGCCGAAAACGTTATAAGCACGCCCAAACCAAGGGCGATCACAGTAGCCAGTCTTTTTATCCGGCGGAAACGCGCCATTTCAACTCCTTCCTCAAACTATGACGATTTCTTACACTTTTACAATTAATGGTCTCGTGATCGTGCCATGGGTTCTTAACACCACGGTTTCGGCCCGGGGTTCTTCCACAGGGATTATGGCGAGGATTATGGCGTGATCAAGGCGTTCGGGGATATCTATCTGCGGTTTCTTGCGCGTTGGGTAGACACCGCGAGAAAAGCTGCGGTCTCAATTCTTCTTGTGGCGGCCTTGGCCACCGGTGCGTCGTCGTTCTACACGGTGGAACATCTTGGAATCAATACCTCAACCTCGGATATGCTGTCCTCGGAACTGCTCTTCCGCAAGATTTACGACGAATACAGGCGCACCTTTCCCAATCTCAGGAACAACATCACCATCGTCGTGGAAGGCGAAACCCCGGATATAACCGAAGACGCTGCGGCGGCACTGGCGGTGCGGCTCAAGATGGAAATCGAAGAATTCAAATTCGTTTTCGATCCTGCCAGCGATCCCTTTTTTATAACCAACGGCCTGCTGTTCCTGGACGAAGACGAGTTGGCCGATCTTTCCGACCGCCTGGCCGATGCCCAGCCCCTGCTGGCCGCCCTGGCGGAAGATATGAACCTTCGCGGTTTTTTCGGCGTTCTTAACGACGCCATAGACGAGGTGGCCAAGGGCGACGAAGATCCCTCGCGGTTGATCCGGATTTTTCACAACATTTCCGAGACCATCGAGAAACAGCAGGACGGAACCCCGCGTCCCATGTCATGGCGCAAGATGATGATGGGTGGTGAGGTGGAACAGGATGATCTTCGCCGCTTTATCCTAGTCAAGCCCACGCTAGACGAATCCTCTCTACAGCCCGCCAGGAAAGCGGTAGACATTATCCGCGCGGCGGCCAGAGAGCTTGATCTTGATCCTGAAAACGGGGTGCAGGTGCGGCTCACGGGCGGTGTGGTCCTGAGCCAGGAAGAAATGATGAGCGTCACCGAATGGGCAAGTGTGGCGGGCGTGTTAGCTCTTATACTCGTGGGCGTGCTGGTGATTATCGGCCTCGGTTCGTTGCGCCTGACCGCGGCGACTCTTATCACCCTGGTCATGGGGCTTGTGTGGACGGGGGGATACGCCACCTTCGCCGTGGGCCAGCTCAACCTGATTTCCGTGGCCTTTGCCGTGCTGTTTATCGGGATCGGAGTGGATTTCGGAATCCAGTTCTGCCTTCGCTACCGCGAGGCCATCGGCCGCGGCCAGTCCCACGAGGAAGCCCTTCGTGAGTCGGCTTCCGGGGTCGGCGGCGCTCTGACCCTGGCGGCCATCGCCGCCGCCATCGGATTTTTCTCCTTTGTGCCCACGGCCTATCTGGGGCTCTCGGAACTTGGCATTATTTCCGGCGGCAGCATGATGATCGCCTTGTTCGCCAATCTGACGGTCCTACCGGCCTGTCTGACCCTGATGCCGCTAGAGCACCAGGAAGGCATGCTCCCAGCCTGGCAGGGGTGGCGGAAAATAAAGTGGGGGCCGAAACCGGCGCCGGGTTTCCTTCTGCGGCACGCCACGGGCATTTCCCTCTGGGCGCTGGCGTTGGGGGTGGCCGCCGCCGTGACCTATCTGCCCCGGCTGCAATTCGACTTCGATCCCATGAACCTGAAAGACCCGACCACGGAATCCGTGCAAACGGCGCTCGACCTGATGAAGGATAGCGAGACGTCTTTCTACACCATCCAGATTCTTGCCGATAACGTGGAGGAGGCGCAAAACCTTGGCCAAAGACTGGAAGCCCTGCCACTAGTTGACCATACGGAGGGCTTGGCCGATTTCGTGCCTCAGGACCAGGAAGACAAGCTCTTCATGATCGACGACATGGCATTGTTCCTTTGGCCCGCTCTCGAGGCTTCTCCGCTGGACAAGCCGCTGGACAATGACGGGCGCAGAAAGGTGCTCTCCGAATTAAAGGTAAACCTGGGGTATCTGATAGAAACGCCCCTGGTAGGTGTTCTCGACGCGCCCGCCCGGCGCCTGGTCAATGCCTTGACGCGGTTTGAGGAATCGAGCCTGGAGAACGGGCAGTCGCTGGAAGACCTGGAGGTGCTGTTATTGTTCTCCCTGCCAGAACGGCTGAAAAAGCTACGACAGTCCTTAAATGCCCGGGAGGTCACGGTGGAGGATCTGCCGGAACTCCTGCGCCAGCGTAAAATCGCTGCAGACGGCCGCACCCTGGTGGAGGTTTTTCCCTCCGAAGCCCTGACCAGCAATGACGCCCTGAAGCGGTTTGTGGCCGCCGTGCGCAGGGTGGCTCCCAACGCCACCGAAGACCCGGTCATTTTGCTGGAAGGAGGAGACGCCGTCACGACGGCCTTTAAACAGGCTGGGATTTTTTCCCTGGCCGCCATCACCGTTCTTCTTCTGATTGTGCTGCAAAGCGTGATTGATACGCTTCTCGTCCTGTTTCCCTTGGCTCTGGCGGCGGTGTTCACGGCATCAAGCTCCGTGATTTTCGGTATTCCATTCAACTTCGCCAACATCATCGCGATCCCGCTGTTGTTCAGCCTCGGCGTTGCCTATGGCATCTACCTTGTGTTGCGTGAACGCAGTGCCGATTCCATCGCTGACGTCATGACCACCAGCACGCCGCGGGCGATTCTTTTCAGCGCGCTGACCACCATGTGTTCCTTCGGTACCCTGGCGATTTCAAGCCATCTCGGCACCGCAAGCATGGGCCAGCTTTTGACCATATCTTTGACCCTTGCCCTGGTCTGTACGCTGGTGGTTCTGCCTTGCCTTCTGGCCTGCCGGAAACGCTATTTTCCCCGCGCCGGAGGAGGCCTTACATGAGGGCGGTTATTCTGGCGGCCGGGGTCGGCGCGCGGCTGGGTTCGGGCGAGGACTATCCGCCAAAGGCCATGCTGCGTTTCGCGGACAGGACGCTGCTTTCCCGGCATCTGGAAGTTTTGCGTCATTGCGGGCTTGATGAAGTTGTTATCGTCACCGGCTACCGCGCGAAGCTTTTCGAGAAAGCGGTCGCGCCCCAGAAAGCGGAAGGCTTCGTGCGCACCATCATGAACCCGGATTTCCGGTTGGGCAGCATTCTTTCCTTGTGGACGGCGCGAGAGATTCTTCATTGTGGCGACGAAATTCTTCTCATGGATGCTGATGTGCTTAATGATTTCCGCATGGTCGAGCGCCTGCTGGCCTCAGGGAACGCCAACTGTTTTCTCATGGACCGTGATTTCGAGGCCGGAGACGAGCCGGTGAAGCTTTGTGTCAGGGATGGTGAGATTGTCGATTTTCACAAGAAGGTCGAAAACGTCTACGATTTTTGCGGGGAATCGGTGGGATTTTTCCGTTTCTCATCGGACATGGCGGGGCGTCTTGCCCGCAGGGCCCAAACTTACGTGGACGAGGGAAGGGGAGTGGAATGGTACGAAGAGGCCATTCGCGACCTCGTAATGGAATGTCCCGCCGGAACCTTCGGGTATGAAGACGTGACCGGCCTTCCCTGGATCGAGATCGATTTTCCCGAAGACGTGGAGCGGGCCCGTAAAGAAATTCTTCCCCGTTTGAAGAACCCGGAAACATGAGCACGCTCCGGCAAACCATCGCCTGGGACCAGCGTCTGGCCCGCATCTTGATCAGGCCGTTGGCACATACCTCCATCCATCCCAACGCCATTACTACCCTGGGCCTGATGATGGGGCTGTTGGCGGGCTTCCTCTTCGCCCAGGGCGACCCGGTTCTCGCCAACTGGGCCGCCGGAGTATTCATGTTCGCCGCCTTCATTGACCACGCCGACGGGGAACTGGCGCGTCTGGTTAACAAGACCAGCACCTTCGGCCATTATTACGATCATGTGGCCGTGGCCGTCAGCTATGTGACTTTGTTCGTGGGGATGGGAATCGGCCAACGCTACGGGCCATTGGGGGATTGGGCGGTGCCTTTGGGCGTGGCGGCCGGCCTCGCGGTGGCGGCGACCATGGGCGTGCGGGTGGAGATCGAGGTCCGGGAAGGCACCGAAGCCGTCAAACAGGGCAATATCGCCGGGTTCGAGCCCGAAGATACCCTTTATATGGTCGGCCCGGTCACCTGGCTGGGTTATGGGATTCCTTTTCTTGTGGCCGCTGGAATTGGCGCCCCCCTGTTTCTGTTGTGGGTGGTCTGGGAACGCGTGCGGCGTTCAAAAGGGCAAGGCTAGCCATGACCACGCTTGTGACCGGGGCATCGGGTTTTGTCGGTTCGGCCGTGCTGCGTGAACTGGTGCGGGCCGGACACGAGGTGAGGGCGTTGCTGCGCCCTACCAGCGACCGCCGCAATCTGGAAGGACAGGAAGTGGACATCGCCATCGGCGATCTGTCCAACCACAATTCCCTGGTCAAGGCCCTGATCGGGTGCGACGCCCTATTCCACGTGGCGGCCGATTACCGGCTGTGGGCGACAAACCCCGAGGAAATCTACGAATCAAACGTTCGCGGCACCCGTAACATCATGGAAGCCGCCGGTGCGGCCGGGGTAAAACGCATCGTCTATACCAGCAGCGTGGCGACTCTGGGGCTTAATGCCGATGGGTCGCCATCCGATGAAGAGACCCCGGTTTCACTGGAGGATATGATCGGGGACTATAAACGCTCGAAATTTCTGGCTGAGGAAGAGGTCAATCGCCTCGTCTCCGAACACGCCCTTCCAGCGGTGATCGTCAATCCCGCTGCCCCCATTGGCCCGCGCGATATCAAGCCTACCCCCACCGGTAGGATGATCGTTCAGGCCGCTGCCGGGAAAATACCCGCCTTCGTGGATACCGGCCTTAATTTCGCGCATGTGGATGATGTGGCGAAGGGGCATCTGCTGGCCTTTGAAAAGGGGCGGGTGGGAGAGCGCTATATTCTCGGCGCTGAGAATCTCACCCTGCGTCAGGTGTTAGACGAGATCGCCCGGATCACCCAGCGCCGCCCGCCTTCCATCAATATTCCCCACAATTTGATTCTTCCCATCGCCTATATGGTGGAGGCCATTGCCAGGCTGCGTGGCGGCCCGGAACCCATGATCACGGTGGACGGGCTCAAGCTGTCAAAGAAACGCATGTTTTTTTCCATCGCAAAGGCCCGGCGCGAACTGGATTATGCCCCCCGTCCCGCCGTGGAAGCCATCAGCGACGCTGTGGACTGGTTCCGCCACCACGGCTATGTCTGAGTGCGCCGCCTCCGCAGGACCACGGAAAGGGTCCACAGCGTATAGACCACTGCGCCGGCGGCGCTGAGGGCGAAAAATGGCGTCAGGTATCCGGCCCAGGTTATGGGTCCGATCAGATAGATGCCGTCCTCCAGTTCAAATCCCGCAAATTCCGGATATCCGACGGCCTCGCCTTCCTCGAACTGGCTCTGCCTGTCGATGCACAAATTGAGGAACATGGAGAGCACGGCGCTGCTGGCCGCGGCCATCCCCAGAATAATGGCCCATTCGCCGAGGAAAGTTTCCCGTGCTCCGATGCCGATGCCGAGAAACAGTCCTCCGTAACTTAAGGCCCCGGTCGCATAGTCCAGGTAATAACCGAGGAGGGATGTCTTTCCCGTCATTCTGGCTAGTTCGCCGTCAAAATGATCCATGAAGCGGGCCAGGATAAACAGCCCCGCCGCCCAGTTGGCCGCCGTTTCATTCCCCACCGCGAACAGGGCGGCGGCGGACAGCGCCAGCAACAGGGTGAAGAGAGTCACTTGGTTGGGGGTGATGGGTGTGCGGGCCAGGGGACGGACTATGATGTTGGCCAGTCTCTGATCCCAGGGGGGCGCCTGTTTCATGTGCCGCGTTCCCGTGGCGCAGAAGAGTCCTCCGGGACTTC
>MPMA02245932.1_pt1 | contig 18222 bp, 20 predicted proteins | sample 1617361 | NCBI WGS metagenome assembly MPMA02 (sample SAMN05944807, study PRJNA350692) | marine metagenome | biome: marine; feature: ODZ; material: water; isolation source: 180 m water sample filtered on 0.2 um supor filter | place: Pacific Ocean | collected 2012-04-08 | depth 180m m | reverse complement strand
TTTGGAAACAAGAGTTCAACTTTTTGTGCCGCAGCTTTTTGCTCTTCACCTTTTTTTCCAGATAACATTAAGGCAATATAATATGTATTAGCAACCGCCAATTCCGCTTCTCCTGCTGCAACAGCCAAGATTTGAGCCCTATCATTTCCTTTGGCGGGTCTTGCCATATTAACAACAAGTCCTTTTGCCCATGCGGCTGTTTTTTTTGCACCATTATTTTCAATTAATGAAGCTACTAATGACTGATTATAAATATTATTAGATTGTCTAATTACAATTTTACCTTTCCACTTGGGATCGGCAAGATCTTCATAAGATAAACCTTTTAAATCTGATTTACTTAATCTATCCGGCGTATAGTAAATAACTCGCGCTCTTTTAGCTATTCCAAACCAATAAGGTGACCTAAAATTTGAAGGTATTTTTTGTTCTAAAATTTTAGAGCTAACTCTTTGAAAAATTCCTTTAGCTTCCATAACTCCTAATCTTCCAGCATCAGCTGTAATATAAAGGTCAGCTTTGCAATCCCTACCTTCTTCCAAAATTCTCTTGGTTAAAGCTTTGTCTTTTCCTGATACAATATTTATGGCAATGCCAGTTTTTACTGTAAACTTTTGATATAATTGAACGTCTGAATCATAGTGTCTAGAGCTAAAAATATTAACTTCATTAGCATTTGATGTACCAACTAGAGTAAAAAAAATTGATATAAGTAAAATAATTTTCTTCATTGTTGCTTTCCTTTTCTTCTTATTTATTTAATAAATGTATTGTATCAATTACTGCAATTAATAATCATTTGCAATAATAATGATTATCATTATCATTATGCCGCACTAATACAACCAAAAAGTGTATATAAGCTCGTCATAACTATGTATATGCTAGGTTGTAGGGGAATTATATGAGTGATGAAAAAACATCAATACTTTTATCTGATGTCTCTGTTGAAGGAGAAGTAGTAGAAAAAGATAAAATTATAATTGATGCAAAAGTAACCGGAGATATTAAAGCTGAAGAGATTATTACTCATTCAAAATCAAATATAGTAGGAAATATTAAGTCAAAAATTGCCTCGTTGGGTGGAAAACTTAAAGGAAATATAATCTCTGATCAAATAAATATAAAAAAAACAGCAAATATTGAAGGTGTGCTAAATCAAAAAACCTTATCTATTCAAGAAGGCGCACAACTAAAAATTAAAAGTGAAACTTTTAAATAACCGTCAAAACTCCCACTTTTTTATTTTACTAAACAAGAAATTTCTGAATGCCGTTATCCTAGCAACATTCTTGAGTGATTGCGGATAAACAAAATGGGCTTCAGTTATAGAACCTTCAAATTGCGGTAACACTCTAACTAAATTGGGAACAGATACTGTAATATAATCTGGCAAAGCAGCTAAACCTACGCCACTTTGTACTGCAAGCAACAAACCGTAAACACTATTTACCTTCATTGCTGCTTTCCTTTTTTTGTTATCTTTTGTTCCCAATTTCAAAGCCCAGTCAGGATTATAGACGGGGTGAGGAGTTCCTCTACCATAAGAAACAAATTTATGTTTATTTAAATCTGATATGCTTTTTGGGTGACCGTATTTCTCTAAATATTTTACAGATCCATAAATATGAGAATTAATATTGATTAATTTTTTTTGTATATAACTTAGTTGTTTAGGTCTTCTCATCCAAATTCCAATATCTGCCTCTCGCGTGCTTAAATCTAATTCTTTATCATCGAATATAAGTTCAATCTCAATCTCAGGATTTAATTTCATAAATTCTTGAATTCGAGGAGTAAGCCAAGTTGTTCCAAAACTAACAACTGTGGTAACGGTCAATTTTCCATATGGTTTATTTTTTTTGTCTCCCAAGGTAGATTCAACATCTTTAAGTTTTGTAATTATCTCGTGAGCTGTTTTAAATAAATATTCTCCATTATCAGTTAATGACAAACCTCTCGCATGCCTTTCAAATAATTGGCTTTTTAATTCTTGCTCTAAAGATTGAATCTGGCGGCTAATTGCTGACTGACTTAAATTTAATATGTAAGTGGCCTTTGTAAAATTCCCAGCCTCAGCAACTGCATGAAATATTTTAAGTTTATCCCAATCCATATTATTTATTTAAATCTACTAGAATTCTTCCCGTGATTCCTCCTTTTAAAATATTGGGAAAAATTTTTAATAACTCCTCAAGATTAACAGTTTTTGTATATTTTTCTAATAATTTAAAATTAACTAGACCGGCTACTTGGGACCACACAAACTCTCTTCTTTTCTTACTAACCATTACTGAATCTATTCCCCACAATTTTACACCTCGTAGTATAAATGGCATGACTGTTGTGTTGAGCTTGATATTTGCTGCGTTTCCACATGCAGCAACAATTCCACCATATTTGGTTTGTGAAATAGCATTTGCTAAAATAATGCCGCCTACAGTATCTACAACTCCGTCCCACAAACCCTTTCCTAAAATTTTCGGTTCGCCTTCCAACTCTTTTCTATCAATAATATTTTTCGCACCTAATTCTTTTAAATAATCTGCTTTATCTTTTTTACCAGTTACTGCTGTTACGTTATATCCAAATTTAGAAAGTATCATAACTGCAATACTTCCAACTCCCCCTGTTGCTCCTGTTACCAACACATTATTTACTTTTTCTCCCAACAATAACTCTTCTCTAGCTTTTATTGCGAAAGCACAAAGTAAAGAGGTAAATCCAGCTGTTCCAAGGGTCATTGCGTTTTTAGTTGAAATCGATTTAGGTTTTTTTATCAATAAATCACTTTTTACTTTTGCAAGTTGAGAATATCCGCCTGGATATATTTCGCCTACTTTGCAGCCTGTTAAAACAACATCGTCTCCAGATTTAAAATCTGAACTTGCGCTTTCAACAACTTTTCCAGAAAAATCTATACCCGGTATATGGGGATACTCTTTAACAAGTTTGCCTCCGTTTCTTAAAATTAACGCATCTTTATAATTTAGACTCGAATAATCAACTTTAACTAAAACATCACCAGTTTTAAAAAAACTTTTATCTTGAAATTTTATTTCTCTAGAAAACTGATCTCCGGATTGATTAAGCACGATAGCTTTAAACTTATCATTCATTTTAAAAATTTATGATCAATTGTTAGTAAACACTAATCTTTTTTAATATATCTCAAGTAGCGATTTTGAAAACTTAAATCGTTTTTAAAAGCTCCAAGAAAACAATTGGTAATAGTTGTTGCATTTTCTTTTTTAATACCTCTATTCGTCATACATGCATGAACAGCATCTATAGTTACTGCAACACCTCGAGGTTGTAAAACATTCATTATTGTTTTTGCTATTTGTGATGTTAAACGTTCTTGTGTTTGTAATCTTTTTGAAAAAACGTCAACGACTCTTGCTAATTTGCTTAAACCAACAACTTTATCTGATGGAATGTAAGCCACGTGAGCTACACCAACAATTGGTGCTAAATGATGTTCGCAATGACTTTGAATGCTAATATTTTTTTCTACGATCATATCATCGTATCCTTCTGCTTCGGTGAAAGTTTTGGATAAATATTCATTTGGATTTTGAGTGTAACCTTTAAAGTATTCCTTGAAGGCCTTTATTACTCTTTCCGGTGTTGATTTTAGACCTTCGCGTCCAGTATCTTCACCGATCCATTGAATAATTGTGCTTATAGCCTCTTCTGCTTTTTTATCTGAAATTTGATATTTTTTTTTCTCTAATCGACCTGTGTCTTTTGCTAATTTCATATTATTAACTTAATATTGCTTAAAATATTTATATAATATTATTAATGTTTAAAAAAAGAGATAATATTAAAGAGGTTGAAGAAGGCAAGCTTTTATCACCAAAATTTAATGAAAATGGTCTCATCCCAGTAATAACTACCGATTTCAAGACTGGTGATATACTTATGCACGGCTATATGAACGATGAATCTTTAAAAAAAACAATAGAAACTAAAGAAGCTCATTATTGGAGTCGCTCAAGAAAAAAAATATGGCACAAGGGTCAAACTAGTGGATTTGTGCAAAAAGTAAAAGAAATGAGAATAGATGATGACCAAGATTCTATTTGGTTATCTGTAGATATTGGTAATGGTGCCAGCTGTCATGTGGGCTATCGTTCATGTTTTTATAGATCCATTCCCTTAGGGAAAATTAAAAATACTCAAGAATTAGAAATGGAATTCAAAGAAAAAGAAAAAATTTTTGATCCAAAGGTGGTATACAAAGATAAACCAAATCCAACAAAATTATAATTTATAAAAAATATTATCACATATTTCCATATTTTGGACCTCCCCCACCTTCAGGGGCAACCCATGTAATATTTTGTGAAGGCTCTTTAATATCGCAAGTTTTACAATGAATACAATTTTGTGAATTAATAACAAATTTTGGATTTAAATTGTCCTTATCTCTCTGTACTTCGTAAACACCAACAGGACAATATCTTTGAGCAGGTTCATCAAATTTTTCTAAAGTATAATCAATTGGTAGATTAAAATCTTTTAATTTAAGATGCGTAGGTTGATTTTCTCTATGATTTGCACCGGTTAAATAGACTGAACTAGATTTATCAAAACTAATTTTGCCATCAGGTTTTGGATATTCAATTTTTGGCATTTGACTTGATAATTTAAGAGTCATATGATCTGCGTGTTTATGTTTTAATGTGAATGGTAATTTCCCTCTAAATATTATTTGATCTAACCCTGTAAATAAAATTGCCATAAATAAACCCCATCTAAAACTTGGTTTTACATTTCTGGCCGCGTGTAGTTCTTTGTATGCCCAACTTTTTTTGAATTTATCTTCATAAATAGATAAACGAGATCCGTTTTTAATCTTTTCAAAAATTGTTTCAGCAGCAATGATTCCGCTTTTCATGGCTGTGTGAGATCCTTTTATTTTTGGTGTGTTCAAAGTTCCTGCGTTACATCCAATTAATAATGCACCAGGCATATACATTTTTGGTAAACTTTGAATACCTCCTTCAATTAATGCTCTGGCTCCATAAGCAATTCTTTTACCTCCCTCTAGCATTTTTTTGATTGCTTTATGTGTTTTAAATTTTTGAAATTCATCAAAGAGTGATAAATGTGGGTTTTGATAATCAAGACCAATAACGTAACCAATATAAATCTGTTTTTTTTCTGCATGATAAACAAAACTACCTCCATAAGTCTTATTATCAAGGGGCCAACCAGCAGTATGCATTACTAAACCTTCATTATGTTCCTTTTCGGTCACTTCCCATATTTCTTTAAAACCAATTCCGTATTGTTGATGATTTTTGTTTTTATCAAGATTATATTTTTTAATGAGTTGTTTTCCTAAATGTCCCCTACAGCCTTCTGCAAAAACAGTAACTTTTGCATGTAATTCCATTCCTTCTTCATATCCCTCTTTTTTGTTTCCTTCTTTATCTAAACCCATATCCAAAGTAGCCACTCCTTTGACTGACCCGTCTTCATGATAAAGAATTTCACTTGCTGGAAATCCTGGAAATATTTCTACTCCAAGTTTTTCAGCTTGTTCAGCCAGCCAACGACAAAGATTTGCGAGACTTATAATATAATTATTATGATTCTTTTGAACGGCTGGTAAAAGCCACGTAGGCCAACTGAAATAACTGTTTTTTCCTAAAAATAAAAATTTTTCTTTACTAACTTTTGTTTTAATAGGCGCTCCCTTCTCTTTCCATTTGGGTAATAATTCGTCAAGTGCTCTAGTTTCAAAAACATTTCCACTTAAAATATGAGCCCCAACCTCAGATCCTTTTTCTAGAACACAAACATTTAAGTTAGAATCCAATTGCTTTAGTTTAATAGCTGTTGATAAGCCAGATGACCCAGCACCTACAATAACAACATCATATTCCATTGTTTCTCTGGACATTAAAAGGACTATATCAAACTTTTTATTTTTGAATAGTATTGAGTTTGTTTAGCTCTTCTAAAAATTGTGGCAAAGCTTCGAATAAGTCTGCCTCTAAACCATAGTCTGCAATACTGAAAATTGGAGCTTCTCCATCTTTGTTGATCGCTACAATCACTTTACTTTCTTTCATACCTGCCAAATGCTGAATTGCTCCTGAAATACCCACAGCTATATACAAATCAGGAACAACTACTTTTCCTGTCTGTCCAACTTGATGATCGTTGCTTATATATCCAGCATCAACTGCTGCGCGCGATGCCCCTACTGCTGCATTTAATTTATCGGCAATTGCATTTATTAGTTTAAAGTTTTCACCACTCTGCATACCTCGGCCTCCTGAAATAACAATTCGCGCCGTTCCAAGTTCTGGTCTCTCTGACTTAGTTTCTTCTTTTTTAATAAACTTGGAAATATTTGGTATATCAGACGCTTCAATTTTTTCTATTTGCGCCGATCCCCCTGAAGTAGAAGCCGGATCAAATGATGTAGGCCTTATAGTAATACATTTTTTTTTATCATTGCTCTTAACTGTTACAAATGCATTACCTGCATATATAGGGCGAATAAAAGTATCAGAACTTTTAATTTTAATTACATCGCTTACCTGAGAAGTGTCCAGCATGGCTGCTACTCTTGGCATAAAATTTTTTCCAAATGTGTTAGCCGAAGCTATTATATGAGAATATTTATCTGCTAATTTTACAATTAGAGGGGCTAAATTTTCAGCTAAAAAATTTTCGTAATTGGTTGATTCTGATTGTAAAACTTTTTTAACCAATGGTATCGAAGCTACTTCTTTACAAACATTTTCACATTGATTTCCAGCAACTAAAACATGTACGTTAGAATCAATTTTGGAAGCTGCATTAATCGCATTTAAAGAAAAAGTTTTTAAATTTGAATTATTATGTTCCGCAATAAGTAAAACTGACATTAAATTACTTTGGCCTCATTTTTTAATTTGTTTACTAGTTCTGTAACATTTGCTACTTTTATTCCACCTTTTCTTTTTGAAGGTTCTTCAACTTTTAATTGCTGAATTCGATTACAAATATCCACTCCTAAATCTTTTGCTATTAATTGTTCAATTGGTTTTTTCTTTGCTTTCATAATATTTGGAAGTGAAGCATAACGTGGTTCATTAAGTCTTAAATCGCAGGTTACAATTGCAGGTAAATTTATTTCTATTGTTTCTAATCCTTCATCAACTTCTCTAGTAACATGGACTGATTTATCTTTTAATTCAATTTTTGATGCAAATGTTCCTTGTGACCAATTTAACATTGCAGACAACATCTGACCTGTTTGGTTACAATCGTCATCGATCGCCTGCTTTCCCATAAAAACAAGATCGGGTTTTTCTTTTTCAACAATCTTTTTTAAAATTTTTGATACACCTAAAGGCTCTATATATCCTTCTGCTTTTACATGAATTCCTCTATCTACTCCAACCGCCAAAGCTTTGCGTACCGTTTCTTGAGCTTTTTCTTCGCCTATAGTAATAGCAATTACTTCTTTAACTTTGCCCGCCTCTTTAAGTTTTACAGCTTCTTCAACTGCATTATCATCTGGTGGATTAGTTGACATTTTAACGTTATCAGCATGAATACCCGTTCCATCCTCTTTTACTCTAATTTGAACGTTATAATCTATGACTCTTTTGATCGCGACTAAAATTTTCATTTAAGCTCTTAATAGTTTATTTTCTGGATCATATGGACTCTCATCCAAAATTGTAGCGTCGTGCATTTTTCCTAAAATATCAATTTTTAATTTTTGACCTGTTGTCGCAAGTTCTGGTTTAACCATGCCTAAAGCTATTGATTTATTTAATCTAAAACCAAAATCCCCACCTGTCGCTCTTCCAACAACTTTGTTATTTTGGTAGATAGGATTATTTCCTAAAACATCAGCATCGCTTACATTGTGTAATTCAAGAGTTACTAATTTATTTTGAAAACCTTTTTCTCTCCACTTGTTTAGCGCTTCTAAACCAATAAATTTTCCTTTATTTGGATGTATAAATCTGTCGAGTCCAGACTCATATGGAGAGTACTCTATAGATAATTCTGTTCCTACTAATTTATATGATTTTTCAACCCTTAAACTATTCATGGCTCTGATACCGTAAGGTTTTAAACCTAAATCTTTTCCAGCTTTCATTAATTTATCAAATATATGATTTTGATATTCAATAGAATGATGAAGTTCCCAACCTAATTCTCCAACAAAATTTACTCTCATCGCATTCACAGGTGCATTGCCTGTGTTAATATTTTTTGAACTTAGCCATTTAAAATTTTCATTCGAAAAATCATCTTTTGATACTCTTTGCATTAATTCTCTTGCTTTAGGTCCTGAAACTACTAACACCCCGACACTATTCGTTAAATTTTCAAACTGCACCGATCCATCTTTTGGCATCCATTTGTTGATCCAATCATGATCTAGTCTTTGAAAAGCACCTGCTGATACCAAATAAAAACTATCTTGAGATTCTCTCATAATAGTAAATTCTGAATGGACACCACCTTTTGTATTGAGAGCGTGACATAAATTTATTCTACCAATTTTTTTCGGAAGTTTGTTAGCAACTAAATAGTCTAAAAATGCCTCTGCTTTTGGTCCTTTAATTCTGCATTTTGCAAATGCTGTCATATCTAAAAGACCAACATTTTCTTTTACATTTTTGCATTCTTTTTCCACCGCTTTAAACCATTTTGATCTTCTAAATGACCAATCATCTTTTTGTTCCATTCCATCAGTCGCAAAGAAATTTGGTCTTTCCCAACCAAATTTTTGTCCAAATACTGCTCCTAAATTTTTCATTCTTTCATAACACGGCGCAGTTCTTAACGGTCTTGCTACAGATCTTTCTTCATCTGGATAATGAATAATAAATACATTTCGATATGCTTCTTCGTTCTTTTCTTTTAAATATGATTTTGTTGCATAATCACCATATCTTCTAGGTTCAACTCCCAGCATATCAATTGTTGGTTCACCATCTATAATCCATTCAGCAAGTTGCCAGCCAGCTCCACCAGCCGCTGTAATTCCAAAACTGTGACCTTCGTTAATCCAAAAATTTTTCAAACCCCAAGCGGGACCAACGATTGGATTTCCATCTGGAGTGTAACAAATTGCACCGTTATAAACTTTCTTAACACCAACTTCCTTAAAAGCTGGTACTCTATGATACGCACCTTCAATATGAGGCATAAGTCTATCTAAATCTTCTTGAAATAATTCATACTCTGAATCTTTTGATGGTCCGTCTATATAGCAACATGGCGCTCCATCTTCGTACGGACCTAATATCAATCCTCCAGCTTCTTCTCTCATGTACCAGCGACCATCGCTGTCTCTAAGTACTCCCATTTCTGGCAAACCTTCTTTTTTTCTTTTCACAATTTCTGGATGTGGTTCAGTAACGATGTACTGATGTTCAACTGGTATTACGGGAATATCCAAACCTACCATTTGACCTGTTTGTCTTGCAAAATTACCAGAACAAGAAACAACATGTTCGCATTCGATTGTTCCTTTATCTGTTTCTACAACCCATCCACTTTTTGTTTGTTTGATTCCTGCTGCAGTTGTGTTTCTATAAATTTCTGCTCCTCTATTTCTGGCTCCCGTTGCTAATGCTTGTGTTAAATCTGCCGATTGAATATATCCATCTTCTGGATGTTGAATAGCTCCAATTAATCCTTCAATATTACATAAAGGCCAAATTTCTTTTACTTGTTCCGGTTTTAGAAATTTTACATTAACACCAATTGTTTGTGCGACTCCTGCATATTGATGATATTCATCCATTCTATCTTTTGTACTTGCTAATCTAATATTTGATACAACGCTAAAACCTACATTTTTTCCCGTTTCTTTTTCTAGAGTTTTGTAAAGATTAACCGCATATTTATGCAGTTGGCCAACTGAATAACTCATATTAAAAAGTGGTAATAATCCAGCAGCATGCCAAGTTGATCCTGATGTTAATTCTTTTCTCTCAACCAATGCAACATCTGACCATCCTTTTTTAGCAAGATGATAAAGCATGCTGACCCCAACTGCTCCGCCACCTATAACGACAACTTTAGCTTTTGATTTCATAAATAAATAAGGTTAAATTTCTAAATATAAGCATATGATACGTCAAGTTAGATTTAAATGATTAAAAAAATTATACTTTTGCTAGCAATAGTTGGTCCTTTTGGACTTTATTTTTTGTATTCCTGGCTCTTAAAACTAGAAAAGAAAAAAATTCCAATTGTAAAATTGTCTATAACTAGCGCAATTCTACTCATAATAGCTTTGGGTTTGTTAAAACTTTCTGGGGGATTTGATCCAAATACCAAGTATTCACCTGCCAAGTATGAAGATGGAAAACTAAAACCAGCTGAAAATAAATGAACAAAGAATTAGATAATGTTTGTGAAGAATGTAAAAAAGAAGATAAAAGTGTTTCTCAAAATTTAATTAAACATGGATATAAAATTTGTGATTCCTGTTATACATCAAAAACAATATTTCCAATTTAAGTTGGACCAAAAATTCTTAGTAACATTATCAAAACTATAACTTGTACTAAAAATCCTATAACAACAACTCCAATTGCTCTCCAAGTGCTTTGATAATCCAAAGCTTGCCTTACAGCTACCACCATAGCAATTAACATCCATATTCCAGCACCAATAAAAGTTATACTCATCAATTCAGGAGTAAAACCAAAAACTCTAATTAGTCCCGGAGCACTAGAAAAACCAATTGTTCTTAGTAATTCGCCGTGATCAGATTTTGTTGTTGGTTCAGGAAAAAGTTTTGCACCAATTAGATAAATTAAATAAGCCCAAATATACCAGCTAACTAAGGATAATATTGGTGCCAGAAGAAAGTTTGATGCGCCAAGTGATATAGCTCCGATACCAGCAGCTAAGCTTGAAAGCACAACAACGCTTGCTGCTTGAAATGTTGCAGACTTATCAGCCTCGACTTCTTCGTAAAGACTGACATCTAACTTACAAGCTCTTATAATTCTATTAACATATCTCGAATTCATTTTTTCTCTATACCATATTATAGCCATGAAGATATATGAAATACCAGCATGACTGCAACTTTCGTAAATTCCTTTATATTATTTTTTGTCACCATCGACACTATAGGAAACTTGCCCTTTTTTCTAAGTTTAACAGAAGGTGCAAAAATCAAAAAAAAAAATCAAATAGCATTAAAAAGTGTAATTATAGCCTTTTTTATAATGATCACATTTGCCTACTTAGGTAGATACCTATTAGAGGCAATTCATGTATCTTTGGATTCGCTAAAAATTGCAGGTGGAGTGATTCTAATGTTTTTAGCTATTGATATATTGTTTGAAAAAAGAAAAATAAGAAGGGAAAAAAGAGTTGAAGAAGCTTTGGATGAAAAAAATTTCGAAGAAATTATTGTTTTTCCTATAGCAATTCCTTTTATTGCAGGTCCCTCAGCCTTAACAACAATTATATTGTTGATCGGTAATTATGCTAATTTTCCTGAATTCCAAATACCAGTTATTCTTGCTTTAGTTGCTGCACTAACTGTGAGCTTGCTTCTAATGGTTGGAGCAAATTTTATTATAAAATATATACCTCAACAAATCTTACATGCCACAGCAAGAGTAATGGCATTTATTCTGGCTGCGTTGGCAACACAATTTATTATCGATGGTATTAAAGCTAGCTTTAATATCTAATTATTTATTCAAAACAGCTAAAACTTCCGATTCACGTGTATTTGCATTAAAGGATTGAGTAAACGGTATCGGAACTACCACTGCTTTAACTGGTTTACTTGAATATTTTTTTGGCAAATGCACCTTATATTTTTTACCAAAATTACCAGTTGGGAAACCTTTAACATTCAAATTGCCTTCGTAGGGTACATAGCCCATAGCAATATTTTGTTTTTTTTCGGGGTGATACCAAGGTGAAGTTATGTAACCCACGGGTTTGCCACCATTTGAATTCGAAATTAGCCAAAAATCTGGCGCATATTCTTCAATTGGTTTGCCTCCTAATTCTAATCCAACGAGCTGAAGTTTGTAAGGTTTTTCTCCATTTTTAAGTTGTTCCTTCATTTTTTCTAGAACAGCTCTTCCGATATAGTCTGCTTGTTTTTCCCACTGATTTTTTCCTGACAAAGAAACTTGATAACCTAAATTACATTGAAATGGATTATGTTCATGATCCATATCTTGGCCCCAGGATAAAATTCCAGCTTGAATTCTTCTGTGATGCGCTGGTGCTATGACCATTAATTTATGTTTTTTTCCTGCTTTAAGCACAGCATTCCACATATCTTCTGCATATAAAGTAGCATTACGAAGATAAATTTCGTAGCCCGCTTCTCCAGAAAATCCTGATTGTGAAATAACACAACTTCTTCCTCCAACTTTAGCTTCTGCCAAACCATAAAATGGCATGTTATTCATATCCACTTGATCACCAATTAAATCTTGCATTAAAGCTTTGGCTTTTGGTCCTTGAATTTGAACCGGACAGGTATCTATCTCGTCTATCTCAACATTGAATTTTTTATCTGCATTAACTCCTTGTAAATACATGGATATGTCAGAATCTGATAAACTAAACCAAAATTCATCATCTGCTACTCTCATTAAAACTGGATCGTTAAGTATTCCGCCTTTGTAGTTACAAAGAATAACGTAACGTCCACGCATCGTCGAAATTTTTGTTGCATCTCTTGTAATTACATAATCTGTAAATTTTTCAGCATCTGGTCCTTTAACACGAATTTGTCTCTCAACAGCAACATTCCACATTGTTACGTGATGTTTGATAGCCGCATATTCAACCATGGCTCCACCTTTTTCAGGTCTTACATATCCTCTTGGATGATAAACGCGATTATAAACCGTAGCTCTCCAGCACCCTGCTTTCATTGATAAATGCCAATAAGGAGATTTCCTAACACGTGTTGAAATTAACATTTCTACTTTTGTCGGCCCACTTTGTCTAAGATTATAAGGAATATGTCTATCAGATTGATCTACTGAAGTTGTATGTTTAACTTTATCATAATTTATATTCTCTTTTTTAAATGAAACTGAATTTGTTTTTTTTATTTTTTTTTTTTTAGGCATAATTATTCTCCGTTAACCAGTTATTTGTTTCTTTCAGACTACCAAAAGTATAAATATGAAAATTCTCAGTTGAATCTTTAAGCTTTTTAATTATATCATTTGGGTCTCTTGGTTTTAATAAATCTACAGCTTTAGTAATATTAGATTTAAGAAAGTTGATTGAATTTTTCGCCCCAACAATATTAGCAAACTTTAGTAAACTACTCATTTTCAAGGGTCCGGTAATTCCAACATGAACTGGTAAAACTTGCTTGGAAATAAATTTGGCTATTGGTTCAACATCTAGTAACCATTGGGTAACTATATAGTCTGCATAAGGTTTCTTATCTTTCATAGCTTTTTCTAAATCAGGATCGGATATATCAGGGGACCCGTCTGGATGTCCAGCAATTCCTATCTTTAATCCCTCAAATAATCCTGTCTCTAATAATTGAAGTGAACTGTGAAAATCTCCAATGGGTTGCGCGCTGCCCCCTATTACTAGCGCCTGTTTTACCCCTCCGTCTTTACATCTGTTTATATAATCTTTTAGTTCAGCAAGATTTTTAATAGAACGAGCTGGAAAGTGCGGAACAGGATTATAACCAGACTTAACAAGCTCTATTGCTTTGCCTGCTATTTCTTTAAAATCATTACCTGGTAAAAAGGTAATATAAACATCCTTAACTTTAGGCAAATTCGACAAAACTGTCTTCATCGTAATTTCTATAGAGAAATTCATAATCCACGGGATATATCAGTGGACCTTAGGGAATGTCCAGAATTTTCGATATCAAAGTGTCCCAAATACATTGCTAATTTATATGAAAATGCTAGGATTTTTTATGACCAAGGATTTAATCGCAAGACTCAATGAAGGACCCATTCTTTGTGCTGCAGGTTATCTTTTTGCAATGGAAAGAAGGGGTTACCTACAAGCTGGACCTTTTGTCCCTGAAGTAGTTTTAGAAAAACCTGAAGTTGTTACTCAATTACATAGAGAATTTATTCGTGCAGGATCTGATTATGATTCATTAAGAATTTGCAAAAATATATAAAACTCTTGATGAAAAAATTTTCTTTTTTGAGGGAATTATCATTAAGTTTTTCAAAAAAAAATAAAATTATCCCATCAAAATTTCATTATGATTTAAAAGGAAGTAAATATTTTGAAAAAATTACAAAAACAAAAGAGTATTACATAACAAGAACTGAAAAAGAAATATTAAAAAAAATTGCAAAAGAAATAAATTCAATTTTTGGAAATAATTTAACGTTTGTTGAATTTGGTAGTGGATCTACTGAAAAAATTCGGATCTTACTTAGTAATGAGGTAAAATTTTATGTACCTTTAGATATTTCTTTTGAGTTCATCAATCAATCATCAAGAAAATTATTTAGATCTTCTCATAAACTTAAAATATTACCAACATATTGTGATTACACAAAATATATTAAATTACCAAAAAAAATTTCAAAAACTAAAGTAGGTTTTTTCTTAGGTTCGTCAATTGGAAATTTTTACAATGGAGAAGAAAAAAAATTTCTTATAAATGCAAGAAAAACTTTATGCAAAAAAAGTTTTTTGCTTGTTGGTGTTGATTTAATTAAAAATCCCCAAATACTTAGAAAAGCCTATAATGATAAAGAAAATTTTACTACAAGATTTAATCTTAATCTAATCAATATTATAAATAATAAAGCTAAAACAAAACTTAAAGTAAAAGATTTTAAATATATTGCTACCTACAATAAGAAAAAAAATTCTATAGAAAACTTTATTGTATCTAAAAAACATCAAATATTCCTTATTAACAAAAAGAAATTTCATCTTAAACAAGGTGAAAAAATTCAAACCGAAATATCAAATAAATTTACAATTTCAAAATTTAGTAAACTAGCCAAATCTTCTGGTTGGTGTGTAATAAAATACTGGAAAGACGCAAAAAGATATTACGCTGTTTTTTTACTGCAATCATAGTAAACTTTAGAAAAAATTTGATATGAAATTAGAAAATATCAAAAAAGTTGCTGTTATAGGCGCAGGAGTTATTGGTACCGGCTGGATTATTAGATGTCTAGCTCACAATAAAAAAGTTATAGCGTATGATAAAAATATTAAATTAAAGAAAAGATTAGTTGCTGAGATAAAACGTACTTGGCCTTATGTAAAAAAATTATTTAATAAAAAAAAACTTAATCTAAAAAATTTCAAATATGTTACCTCAGCAGAAGAAGCTTTGGAAGAAGCTGATTTTATTCAGGAATGTGCAACCGAAAATTATAGAATAAAAACTAAGTTAATGAACATTATTGGTAAATATGCAAAGCCTTACGCTATTATTTCGTCAAGTTCATCAGGATTGCTTCCAACAAGAATATATTCTAATTGTAAAAATCCAGCACGAACAATGATTGGACACCCATTTAATCCTGTTTATATGTGTCCTGGCGTTGAAATTGTTCCTGGAAAAAGAACAAAGAAAATTTTTCTAAATAAAGCTAATAAATTTTATAAATCAATATCAATGAATCCGATCATGGTTAAAAAGGAATTGTCTGGCTATTTATCAACCAGGCTTCAAGAAGCTTTGTGGAGAGAAGCTTTGCATATAATAAATGAAGGCTATGCTTCTACTAAGGATTTAGATAGATCAATAGAGGATGGTCCAGGGCTAAGATGGTCATTAATGGGAACATTTTTAACCTTTCATATGGCAGGAGGTAAAGCTGGTATGAAACATATGCTGAAGCAATTTGGACCTACATTAAAACTGCCTTGGACCAAACTAAAGGCACCTAAACTTTCAAAAAAGTTATCATCAAGAGTTATTGCAGGTACCAAACAGCAGGCTAAAGGAAAATCTGTTACAATGCTTTCAAATATTAGAGACGAATATTTAGTTAGCCTTCAAAAACTTAGAAAAAAATACGAAAATAAAATAAGAAAATAATCCATGTCCGAAATAAATAACTTGAGTAATATTGTTAATAACGGTCTTTGTATTGGTTGTGGCCTTTGTCAAAGTATTGCTGGAAAAGATAATATTCAAATTTCAATGTCACCTATAGAATATTTTTGCATTGCTATAATCTTATATAACCCTAATAAATTGTAAAAGACCTTAAAAATATAATGTATACATAATATACTTTTTTAGATATAGGAGTGCCGATGAGTGGTACAAAATCTGATATTGAAATAGCAAGAACGGCAAAAATGCAGCCAATTAAAAATATACTTGCAAAACTTAATGTGCCTGATGATCCTGAAGCTTTTAGTCCTATGGGGCGTCATATCGCTAAAGTAAATTTAGGATGTATCGATAAATTAAAAGAAAGAAATAGCAATTTAATTTTAATTACGGCTATTACTCCAACGCCAGCTGGTGAGGGAAAAACTACAACTTCTGTGGGTTTAAGTGACGGATTAAATAAAATCGGAAAAAAATCAATTGTTTGTCTACGAGAACCTAGTCTTGGACCATCGTTTGGAATGAAGGGTGGTGCTGCAGGTGGTGGATATGCACAAGTTGTTCCCATGGAACAAATTAACTTACATTTTACTGGTGATTTTCATGCAATTACTTCTGCTCATAATCTTTTAGCGGCATTAATCGATAATCACATTTATTGGGGAAACAAATTAAATATTGATCTTAGAAGAATCGTGTGGAGAAGAGTTGTTGATCTAAATGATCGTGCGCTTCGCTCCATAAATATTAATCTTGGTGGGGTGGCAAATGGTTTTCCAAGAGAAGATGGTTTTGATATTACCGTAGCGTCAGAAATTATGGCAATTTTCTGCCTATCAAATAATTTAAAAGAGCTGGAAGAAAAAATTGGAAATATTACAGTTGCCTATACACGAGATAAAAAACCAATTTATGCAAAAGATTTAAATGCACATGGACCTATGACCGTTTTATTAAAAGAAGCCATTAGACCTAATTTTACACAAACGCTTGAAAATAACCCTGCGATCATTCATGGCGGACCTTTTGCAAATATCGCTCATGGTTGCAATTCAGTCATCGCGACAAAGGCCGCTTTAAAATTATCTGATTATGTTGTGACTGAAGCAGGTTTCGGTGCGGAGCTTGGTGCTGAAAAATTTTTTGATATTAAATGTCGTAAAGCAAACATTAAACCAAGTTGCGTTGTATTAGTTGCTACAGTCCGAGCGTTGAAAATGCACGGTGGTGAAAAAAAAGGAGATTTAAGAAAAGAAAATATAGAAGCTTTAAAAAAAGGTTTGCCTAATCTTGAAAAACATATTTTAAATATTAAAAAATTTGGTTTGGAAGTTGTTGTTGCTATAAACCATTTTATTACTGATACAGATAAAGAAAATAAAACAATCATTGAGTTTTGTACAAAACTTGGTGTTAAAGCAAACCTTTGTATGCATTGGGCAAAAGGTAGCGAAGGAATAAAAGATCTCACAAACGATGTAATCAAAATTTGTGAAAAGATGAAAAAAAATAATTTTAAGTTTTTGTATTCAAACGAAACATCTCTTTGGAAAAAAATTGAAACTATTGCAAAAGAAATTTATGGAGCTAGCGAAGTAGTTGCAGACACCAAAATTAGAGATCAACTTAAAAAAATGGAAGATGATGGTTTTGGAAAATTTCCTATTTGTATCGCAAAAACACAATATAGTTTTTCAACAGATCCAAATTTAAAAGGAGCTCCTTCGGGACACGTATTGCCAATTAGAGAAGTGAGATTATCAAGCGGAGCTGAATTTGTGTTGATTGTATGCGGATCTATCATGACCATGCCTGGACTTCCGAAAGTTCCTGCGGCTGAATCTATTAAACTAAACGATAAAGGTGATACGGAAGGTCTTTTTTAAAGAAAAAATTAGATTTTTAACTTTTTTTTCTGATTCAACTTATTATCAAAATTACTTTGTTTAAGAAAAGACAAATATTTCTTTTTACGTTTCTTCCATTCTTTATCTATTATTGAAAACCAAGCTGTATCTCTATTTCTTTTTTTATAAATCGTTGCTTGTCTGAAAACTCCCTCATATTTAAATCCTAACCGTAAAGCTGCTTTTCTTGATCTCAAATTTAAAATATCACATTTCCATTCATATCTACGATATCCGAGATTGTCGAAAGCATTA
>MPMA02266115.1_pt1 | contig 18357 bp, 27 predicted proteins | sample 1617361 | NCBI WGS metagenome assembly MPMA02 (sample SAMN05944807, study PRJNA350692) | marine metagenome | biome: marine; feature: ODZ; material: water; isolation source: 180 m water sample filtered on 0.2 um supor filter | place: Pacific Ocean | collected 2012-04-08 | depth 180m m | reverse complement strand
TCAGTTATGTTCTTTCTGATATTAGCCTTGTTAAGCTTCATATGATTCTGATACCCAGCAGAAATCTCTAACTGTTGCTGATACTCTTGTAAAGAATCAGATATGGCAAACTTCGGATCAGACTCGTCCTTCTTTTGCCTTTTAAGAATCTTATTAAAATCCTCTGCTTTACCTTTACTAAAAATTTCTGATTGAGCTACCATTTAATTTAACCTATTTGTTCTTCTTTTAATACTTTTTTCTTCTCTGGCTTCTTATAAACTCCGCCACTATTAACATATAAACCAAACCAAGCAGCGCCTGCCCCAACAACTACTGATACAAAACCAGCCTGTGCGTTATTAGGTGCTGGTAATGCCATAAACCAATTCATAGTCATATAGAAAGCGTAGCAATATAATAACATCATTGCTCTTGGAACAAATCTCCAATTAGATAAAACGTGAGGTATTTCATCTGTAAAAAACTCCCACACCATCTTAATGGTGTCTATTCCTGTTTTCTTTGCTTGTTTTGACATTTTTATAATCCCCCTCTTTTTTGTTTCTCTCTTATCTTTTCGTTTTCATCTCTAATATGCTGTATCAATAAATCAACATATATTTCCCTCTCCCACGGCAGCATTGATTCTAAATCACTTAAAGAGTATTTATGGTATTGCATTAAAGCAAAATTCGTCCTATAATAACTCTCTAGGCTTTCGTGTAAGAGGGTAACTGAAAAAAATCAGACGCTCCTTGTAATAACATTTTATGCTCTACACCAGATTTAGGATTCTTATACACTATCGTATGAGATATAATAGGCAACTGCTCAAAATATGCTCTTATCTTTTTGAATTGAGGCATTGTAAGGTTTTCTATAAATTGGTCTAGTTCCTTTGGTTCAACGTCCTTCGTTTCAAATATTTCATCGCCATTATAAATCTGAGCAATGCAATCCTTCATTAAATTAACAGATAAATCTATTATAGTTTTTTTATTTGCCACTTCTCTTACTGTTGGTATTTTCATAATAACACCATAGTTTTCTGAAAACTTAACATTTGTGTCTATCTTTTTGTTAAAGTCTGGTTTAACATTATCAATATTAAACGTGTAATCAACAACCTGTGTTTCATCATCTGGACATTTCAATTTTAAATCTACAACTTCACCAATTGACTTTGATCTTATGTTTAACCATAACCATTCAAAATCATAAACTGGTAACTTTTGTACATCCACTTGTGTTATCATACAAGTCTGAACGGTACCAATCAGTGTGTCAATCATCTCCGATTCGATATCGTTCTCAATCGCCATTAGTAAAACTTTTTCTTCTTTCACTAAAAACGGTCTATATTTTACCTTTACATTATTTGATAAAGTCAAATCATATTCAGGTATCTTCATAAATGGTATACTCATTATTTTTCACTCCTTTTTTTATAGTATTAAATTTCTAAAATCTGTGGCGTCTGGTAACCCTTTAGGAAATACCCTTCCGCCTGTTATTCTCCCGATAGGCAATCTATTCTTCAATGTATCAAATACTTGTCTACCAACTCTCCCTATTTCGTGGCCTATACCGAATGGTAAATTGTCTAATAAACTTGTTTGTATTGGTGATAAATTATTTCGGTATGTTGTTCTGCCTGAATGCCAGTATATATCTTCATTTCCTCCTAAATAACTCCATGCTGACGTGGCATAATTTCTATATGCAAACGTAACAGTAGTTTTCACAAGACCACCTTGGTCACCATAACTTAATGCCTGGGATGCAATTGTTTTTGGCCATACTTCATAAAATTGTACTTGATAAGCAGAATAGCCTGAAACATTACCTAAACTTTTTCTTACAGCGTCCCTATATTCTCCAACAGAGCTAAACTCTCCTGGGTCTAAATTTGCTAATGCAGCTGTAAATGTTTTAATTAAAGGTGTAATTGTAATCATACACGGACCAGCATAATCATTATAATATCCTATATTGTGACTTATAGGATCAACCATCGCATTTTGCCAAGCTTCAAAATACATTCTCTCATCAAAATGAATACCTGTATAATATGTTAATGACAGGTCATTGAATAGTACGTTTTTAGCAAACTTTCTATTAGGTCCATAATACTGCTCATTGGTATCATCTGTTACAGTTTTATCTGGTATGGATGCTTCACTGCAAAATAGATCCATTCTTAAATCAAGATTTTTTTTAATTGCGTTTACCAAGGTTTGACTTCTATACATTCTGTGTACGTCAGGCATTGCCTCTGAATTGTATTTTGCTCCAAGTGCTGAGCCAAGATATCCCATTCCTTGAGGTCCATCTATTGTGGCTATAAATTGGGTTGTTCTTGCTAAACCTCCTGATTGTGTAAGGCCTGACCTAAATCTGTTAAATACTGAATTGTTATTTGATGAAGAATTAATATAACCATATCGTTTATTGGTATCAGCTTTATCAAAAGCTGCTTTTGATGGTGGTATACCTAAACGTATATCAATATCGCCTATTCTTTTACCTATATTAATTAATGACATTAAATAAATCTCCTACTATCTGAATAAACTGTTGCTACACTCGCCTTCTTAAATCTTTGTACAGGTAAGTAAATTGCAATAGCAGCCTCGTCAGCATTAATTCTTAAAAATCCTGTTTGTACATATGAATACAGATACTTTTTTATTGTTGGTTTTACAATTTTAATTCTTCTTACATCATCATAACTAACTTCAAATTTTGTTCTACTATCGAATCTTCTATCTGTCGCTGTTGCTTGCATACGTTCTAATAGTCTAAACCTTAACAACGGTGGTAAATAGTGAAAATTCATACCCATAAACCCACCTTTAATAGGTTCTAACGGTAATACTAAAGGGAATATATCATAATAAGGTAATGTCTTTCTATATTTAGGATTATACCCAAATAAATTCAGTCTTCCTACACTAGGTCTTCCGTTAAGTTTGCCTGATCTAAACAATTGTCTAGCAGTTGTAGCGCTAGCTATTCTGTTTACTTGTTGTCTATACCAAGTACCAGTCCTAACATTGTCTCCTGCCTTTAATTTTATTGTATCAAATACGCTTGCCATAATACTATTTATGTTGTTAATAAATAGGTTTATGAAGAAGTTGAAGAATATAGACAAACGTCCCTATTCAGGTATATTCAAACCTTTTAACAAAAAAAAGTATAAAGGTAATGTTAACAACATTATTTATAGGTCTAGTTGGGAGAAACGTTTTATGTTATATTGTGATAAGAACAAAGATGTAATAGAATGGGGTAGTGAAGAAATTGTTATTTGGTATCGTTCAATTGATAATAAGCCACATAGATACTTTCCTGACTTCTATATGAAAGTAAAACTACCTGATAAGACATTTAAAAAATTCATTGTTGAAATCAAACCTAAAAAACAAACACGTAGACCTAAAAAACCTCTACGTGAAAGTAGAGTTTATAAAAATGCGTTATTAACTTTTGAGAGAAATAAGAGAAAGTGGTCAACTGCAGCCGCTTGGGCTTTAAAACACAAAATGAGTTTTATTATTCTAACTGAAGACCACCTTAAAACGTTTTAGTTATATGAGTTGAGGAGGCCTCACCTCAAGCTACCCTACGGAATCTTACATCCTTTTCACCTACACTTCTAGGTCTCCCGACCATTGCATTCTATCGGCGCTACGGAGGCCAATTGGCTCATATAACTAAAACGTTTGTGATTTGTGTGGGAGGCATTGCTGCCTCCCATTGAGAAAGTGAGAGAGATAGATTAGGAATCGTCCTCAGCTAATTTACTAAAATACGATAGGTCATCGCTACCGTTGGACTTTTCCTCTTTCTCTACCGAGGTTCTGTTAGAAGACGTTGGTACGTCATTACTGACAGGTGGGAGGTCAATATCTTCCACAGACTCGGTACTTCTTGTTCCAGTAAGCACCCTATTCAGTTTCTCTTTGAGTTCGTCATAGGGTTTAAAGCTTGTTGGATCAACGAAGGGCTTTAGAGCATATTGAGATTTCCATATCTTGTCAATCTCATCATCGGTAGTTTTTACTTTACTGATTTGCTCAAATTCTGATTTATCATAATTCCAAAAGCCATCAACTTTTCTGATTTTTAGTTTAAAGTTTGCACCTTCCCAAAAATCAAATGGGTTTGTAGCCTTTTCATCTTCAAATGCTGGATTCATTGCTTCAGTAATCTTATCAAAAATCTTTTTACCAAATTTGTATAAGAATATTTTACCATCATTTTCAGGATGTTTTGGATCAGACACCACTAAAATATTAGAATAGTATTGTAACTTTCTTTTTCTTTTTCTAGCAATATCTTTATCTGATTCAACACCAGTATTCCAAAGTCTGGTATTTTCTACACTAACTGGATCTTTTTTATTTAAAGTTGTTAATGAGTTCTCAATATACCATTGACCACCTGGTCCTTGGAAAGCGTGGTGCCAGACTCGTTGCCATGGCATATCTTCACCTTCTATTGCAGGTAAAAATCTGATTATAGCAAAACCGTTACCTGATTTATCAAGTTCTGGTTTCCATAACCTGTCATCTTGGTACTTGTTTTTCTTATCTGGTTGGTCTATTGTTTTTTCTAACTGTTTTGTTAGAGTATCAAAGTTTGACTTTGATTTCTTTAGGGCTTCTAATGCACTTGACATTGTATATATCTCCTTTGTATGTATTGTTGTATATATTTTTTGTAAATATAAGTGTAATTATAATATTATATATAATAGTTTTACCTTCTATTTACGACCTTTATGGTAACATTATATCACCATTTACTCATTCTGTCAAGCAGTTGTGCCTGACTAATGTATTCTAAATTGACACCTTCTTGGTTTCTAAATCTATCTACTTTCTGATTAGTGGGTTTATTATCTAATTCTTTGTTTACCTTAAAAAAGTGTATTTTAGGGTTGTTTTCCATTAGTTCTCTCCACTGTATTTCCCAATTACCTGATGGTGTGGGTTCATATTCTGTAGTAACATAGTTATCTGTACTTTTGTATATGTTGTTAATTGTTTTTGTATCTGATATTAAGTCGTGGCCTATCATATAAATTTCACAAGGTCTTTCTCTCATTGTAGCAACATAACCACTTGAAGGACCTGTCGCCCAACCTTCATCTTCACCACCTTCACCACATTCTTTTATATCAAATGACTTGTCAGGTTCTTTTATCCAAGATATATAAATGTGAGCATTGTGTATATTTTTTGTTTCTCTCTTGCCAGTAGTAACTCTTGTTCCATATTCATCTTTGGCCTTCTTTAAAATAGTTACTGCACCTGATATGGTTGAACCGTGTGTAGCAAATTCAGCAGATTCACCTTTTTCATTCTGTCTAATAATATCAAAGTCTTTCATCTCCTTAAGGTCTTGTCCAGTAGCCATACCTTCAATAACATTACGATACATTGGTGTTGGTATCTTTGTCCACGCTCTAAAATAACAAGGTATCTTTTGACACATACCTGAATGGTAAATTTCGTGTATCATACCACCATCTACAGCACATATCACATCACATAGGTCAGGATAATCTCTATAAATGGCATTACAACCATATATCTTGCCATAAGGTTTCAATACATTTAAATCAAAGTCTTTACGACTCTCACCATTACCAATTAAAAATGTTCTAATCATAAAAAATAATAATTCGTCAATCCTAATAATAATAAAGATACCAATATTGCATTCAAAAATAATAATGCTCTATCGTGCCATAAGAATCCTACGTATGCCCAACCTGCTGTACCAAACAAACCTAACCACATATCATACTGTGGTATTGTACCTACACTTCTGGCCATAGTTGCAAACAGTATAAGAAAAACTGATACCCATTTTACATACCAAGACAGGTCACCTTTTGGTGTAACCTTTTTATATACACGGCTGCTGTTTAGTTTAGCAATCTTCTCATCTAGTTTTTCTTCAATAGGTTCAATCTTCTCTTTGATTTTACCAAATGCTCTTTCTTCTGCTGTAGGGAATCTATCTGACATCTTTTGCTTTTCTTTCATCACGTTGTCTAAATGATTCTTTCATAGATTCATCTAATTCTTTTTGCTCTTTATCTGCTTGTTCTTTAAAATCTATAGGTTTTAATTCGTCTTGTAATTTTTCTGATTCAGTTTTCTTTTTAATCATCATTTTGTTCTCTAGTTATTAGATTGGTAGGTTTGTCTATTGGCATACCACATCTATCAAACCATTTCTTATTAGCATAGTGTACAAATCCTAATGTACCGTTTGATAGTTTAATAGACCTTTTGTCAATCTTACCTGTATATGTAGTACCATCTTTTAATACAAGTCTTTGGTCTGATTTATGTAGACCTCCATATATTCTATCTATCGCTTTATATTTGGTATCAGTGCTGTATATTTTATTTGTTTCTGGAAGTATTACTTCTTCTCTTATCATACAAACACCTCTTTCATAATAAATTTACACTTTGTTAAGTTGAAGTTTATGAATGGTTTTAATTTGGCAATCTTAAATGATTTTTCAGGCCATATAACTGTTTCTGTAATTTTTTTATCCCAATCTTTGATAAACGTAAGTATTTTATCCAAGATGATGAGTGTTTGTATTGAGATTCGTCCTGAAAGTAGTAAGCGTAGCATTCTTGGATGTTGCCCATTATGTACGAGAAACATATCATTAAAAGAAATGCTATCATTAGCAATATCATTAGCAATAACATCATTGACCAATAAACAATCATTTCTAAAATTATACGTAAATGATTGATTATACTTTTTCCACTTTGTATAATTAGTTTCTCCATCTGCTCTTACCAAGTTGCCTATCCATGTTTTAGAATTGTGAAAGAAATTACTCACAAAATATTCTAACATTTCTTCCTTGTTATATTTAGTAGTAAGTTTATGAAAGAAAAATCTGTCATTACGTTTTAAAAATGTGTTGAAGGATGAGTTGACTTTAGCATTATGAACAAAAAAATCATAAGACTTGGAAGTAAAGTGTAGTTTAATAGCCAAATATAATGTATATGCTTCATAACTATTCATATTATATAGGTAAAACTGCTGTGCTTGATTTTTCAACCAAGTTAAGTTTTTCTGCCTCTGCTTGTATCTTTTCTTTTAATTGTTTGTTGATGAGAGGACCTACAGACGCTGTATCAATATCATTATCTTTACAATATTCTAAAACAGCGTCTATATAAGGTATCCGTTTATCTTTGACTACGCTTTCAATAATCATAGCAAACTTTTTACTATTCATTAACATTATTCTACATCTGTTCTTACAATATGTTTTCTTAATGCTCTGACTAATCTTTCGATATTGTCAATAATATCTATAAGAGCCTTATCCTTAATGAAATGCTGCTCTTCTTTTAACTTGTCATATTCTCTTAATGGGATAGTAACAGTTCTTGATGATGAATTGATTGATTCTTCAAAACTTGCGTCTAATCCTCTTTGTTGTTCTTCTGGATCTCCATTATTTGTCATATATTTTATATCCTCACTTCTTATTAATATATTATATCATATTAGAGATAAATGTCAAGCGTGTTACGTTCCCATAATATACGATAGTTTTTCTGTTGCCACGATATACTATCAAACGCCGTTACCTATTAACTAGGCAGCAAGAGCATAACTTTCGTTAGCTTTTATGTGTTTTAACAGTACGTTGTTAGCGATTTAACTCCAGATAGTTTTGATTGTGAATCGATGCTAATATCATCCCCCATAAGCACACTTGAAATCAATGTGTTTATGGTGGAGATGCCGAGAATCGCACTCGGGTCTTCTCCAACTATTATCTATCCTTCAACGTCAAATTCATTATAAACTTTGTTTTTTTGGCATAAACCTTAAATCAAATGTAGTGTATAACATACAAGATTCCATTCCATCCATTGTTGACATAACTACAAGTGATTGTGTGTATGTAGAGTCAACATAATAACTTACTATAAAAACTGGTTCACCATCTGGTTTAGCTCTATCTCTACCAACAGAAACATTGACCAATGTCATTTCATTCTTTTCTATAAATGCAATTACACTTTCACTAGTTCCACATATAACAGGCATTTGTAACCAATAAAATTGTCCTTGCAAATTATCTTGTGGCATTTCAGGCAATGGTGATGTTTCCTGCTCCGCCATAGCAAATGTGCTCATAGTTATGAGTACTGCTCCAAATATTATTAATTTTAACCTTTTTAACATAAGTGACCTCTCGTGGATAATTTCTCGCCACTTTGTTAATGATTTTGCTTGATTTTATCTTTGTTAAGTTCTTGGTAGTATTTATAAAAATTCTGATGTTGCTTGGATTTTATCTTGGTTAATCTTTAAGTATTTATAAAGATAGGTACTAAAAGTTATTTCTCTCCAGAAAATCTTTTGTGTGTTTATAAAACAACTCTTGGTGTTCTTTTATTTTATCTGTACCGTGTATCCACTCTTGTACAAATCCGTCTTCACAAGCTGCTAAAATAACAGTTTGTTCTATTTTTTTATCAGGAAATAGTTCTTCAAACATTTTAGCATATGCTGATGTCTGTAAGAAGTTACCATAATTATAATCTGCGTCCCTTCTCTTTGTAGAGGTCTTAAAATCAACTACAGATAACTTACCTTTATATTCTGCAATACAATCTACCTGACCTGCTACACCTATTTCTTTTGAATATAGGTATTCTTCTATACAATGTATGTTATCTAGTCTAGCAAGATAAGGTTTCATAATTCTAAAAAGACCTAATGGTGCTACAGCAGTTATGCCTACAGATTTTTTATCTTCGTTTCTTAAATGGTTCTCTATGAGAGTGTGGGTAGTTTTACCTCTATTTGTAGCGGTAATGGAAATATACTTGGCCATCTTCTCACCAACAGCAGTTCTCCATGCGTCTAATATTTTTTTCTTTTCGGGTAATTGTCCTAATATTGAGGTAACGGAAGGCATATTAACACCGTCAATAGTATAATATCTTACACCATCTTGGTTCTTACCTTTCACACCTAAAGATTTAGGCAATACATCTTCATTCAATTTTATATAACTAAAAGCCATAATATACCTTCCTTAATTTTATATAACAATTATATCACACTATTTCAAGCGTGTCAAGCTGTCAATGTCTTGTTTCTGCCAATAGATCATTAATTTCTTCTTTCGTTCAGTTGGCTTTGGGTTTTGCGTGGACCCTATATGAATAATTTTCATATTTTGTTTTACCACTATCATCTCTATAACATCTTAAAAACTGTTTTCTATTGTCATCTTTATTTTTAAAAGAGCAATGAATCCAACCACTATTAGGTTCTTCTGGTTTCCAGTACTCTAAAATAAGTTGGTCATAATCTAAATTCTTATCAATGTAGTGTGCTAATTCCTGATTAGACACTCCAAAGATTTCAAAGTCAGCGGCTTGCCCTTTGGCGTGCTGTGAGTTTATTGATGACCCTATTGCCACACATAATTGTGAACTTCTAAATCCACTTGATACCGTAACTGGTGTAGCATATTCATCACGGACTGGTTGTAGTATATTTTCACACAGCTTTTGTAGACCGGTAATCTGGTCTTCGTTAGGGTTATTATTAATACCCTTACGTTCAGCTGTTTGACTTATAGTTAACTCTTTAAGGCTGAAGTTTTTGCTTAATTTCATTTAATTTATCCTTTGCTTTTAACTTTATTTTTTTTAGGGTTCTCATATCAAACCACGTTCCGTATGTTCTATCGTTTCTTCTTTTGCCTTCTATTTCATTCACAGCTCGTTTTAATTCTTTATGATGAGCTTTTTGTTCTAACATATATTACCCCCTTGTTAGTTTTAACAATTTATCCATTTGTGCCTTAATAATTGGACCTCTATTAGGCCAATGTATATAAGGTTCATTGGATTTTGAAAGATTATATAAAAATGGTAATACAATCTTCTCAATCTCTTTAAATCTGTTTAATGTATCAGCGTCCTGTATTTCTTTATTAACACTATCTTTTTCTGCTACTATCTGCATAACCTCGTTCATCATACTTTTAATATCAGAAACATCGGATTTAACTTTAGCGATTTCTAAATTAGAATCTTCAACTAGTTTTGGATCAATACTTGATATTGTTTCGTCTTTTGGTTTTGAGGATACAGGAGTAAAACCATAATCAACATCTGTATCAAATTCTCTCATAAAATCAGGAATGTCTTTTGCCATTATTTTTTCTCCTTGTCTTTATTATTGGTGCCGTCTGGTGTGTGTACTTTTATGCTTTGACATACTGCTTCTAAACCTTCATCTAATACTCTACTAACCTTACAATCATAGCCTGTTATCTTGGATAGGGCATAATCGTTGGTTGTAGGCATATCATTTGCGGCTAAAGCAATATCGGCTCCTGTTTTTGTAAATGTTATCGTTTTATAGGTTTCATATGTGCTGGCACTTGTACCAACAAACGCTGGTAAACTACCACAACCCGACAATAATAGACCAACCATAGCTATCATAGCTATGGGCAGGACTCTCTTGTTTTTTAAGCAGGAAAATTCCTGCCCTATGAGATTGTACAATGAGCGGATTGACCTACTTGACTCTGGTATACGACCGTTGCGTTTCAGTTGCTCGCTCTGTACAATATCTCTATTATTTAGTTTTATCACGTTGCCTAGCCTTATGCTTTGTAATTGCTTGTTCTGTTTTAACTTCTTTTATTGATTTTTTTCTATGTTCTTGTGCAAACGCACTTTGTGGATGTGCTTCTGCAATTTTAGATTGTACTTCTTTCCAACCTTGGTCATTTTTATAACTTATTCCACTCACACCACCAACAATATTCATTTTTGTTATTACCTGTCTGATAGATTTTCTTCTTTTTAAATAATCTTCCATTTCAGCAATACTCATCATCTCGGTAAATTGTTTACCTGTCTTTTTATTTTCAAATGTATAAACTGGCATTATTACCTTCAGCGTGTTTTTTAATTGCTTCTATTATTTCTTGTTTCATTGTACTATTTCATCTCCTGTTTTTACTTCAGGTCTTGGTTTATCACAAACTGAACAATCACATTTCTTACACTCACAATTATAACAAGTTTCTGGACAATGTGCTTCGCATTTACAGTTCTTACAAGGTTCCATATTATTTAAGTTCTGCTGTTCCTCCAGCATCCTCTAATTTCTTTTTAATTTCTTCAGCATGTGCTATTTCAAGGTTTTCTTCAACCGTTTTAGGTAAATCTTCAACAAAATTTTTTGCTTCCATTAAACCTAATCCTAATACATCTTTAACTACTTTTAATACATTAATTTTTTTATCACCAAAACTTTTTAGTATAACAGTAGCAGTATCCTTCTCTACTGAAACTGCAGCTGTCTGTGGAGCTGCTTGTTGTAAATTACTTGCCTGAATACCCCATTTTTCTTCCATAAGTTTCCCCATATCTGCGGCTTCTTGCATAGTTAAACTTCCTATTTGTTCTATTAATGCTTCAATCTTTTCACTCATATGTTTTCTTTAAAATATTTTTCAAATTTATTTTCTTCATTTTTAAATTTTTCGTTATCTGTTGGTGGTTCTTTTTTTAGTGAAATATTTGGCCAAATTTCTGAATATTTTTTGTTTGTATCTAACCATTTTTCAGCACCTTCGTTTGTGTCTGGTTCAATAGCTTCTATTGGACACTCTGGTTCACAAACGCCACAATCTATACACTCATCTGGTTTTATTACAAGCATATTTTTTCCTTCATAAAAACAATCTACTGGACAAACTTCTACACAGTCCATCAACTTACATTTGATACATTTTTCGTTAACTATATAAGTCATTATTTTAAATTATTTATTACTTTTTTTTTTATGTTCCCAACGGTTTTTGGGTCTAAGTAGAGCAACCCTGTTAATCTTCTCATTAGACTATTTTCATATATATCAGCATTACTGTCTGAATAAATTATAGTCCATAAAACTTCGATAATTTTAATTTTTGAATCATCATCCATGTTTTTAACTTCTCTTGTAAAATCTAAAATTTGATTAGAATTATTTTCTATTTCCTCTGCTTTTTTTATTACATTATCAATTATTTCATTTTTTGAATCAAGTTCTACAATAGCTTTTTTGATTATTTCTCTTTCTTTTTGAGTATAACTTTCATCAATCTTGGCAACATGAATTAATAAAGCAGCTATTTTAGCCAGTGGGTTTTCTATGATTTCTTTATTTTTTTTTTTAAAAAAATTTAACATTATTTAAAATTAATGTTTTTTAAAACACTAAAAGGATTTCTTTTCTTTAAAACTTTAGAAACAAATTGTTTTTTGTTATTTTTTATTGGATTATATTTAAAATAAGTTTCATCATTCTTTGTATATGAAGAATAGTTCATTTTTTTGATTAATTTTAGAAAATTTTCTTTACTACATCCTAATAAATTTAACATTTCTGGAATTAATTTAATTTCTTTTTCTTTTTCATTTCTAAGATTCATTATTTTCATAAATAATCTTTCCAATATATCTATTCTTACAAAAAAATTATCAAATTTTTCAAATCCGCACAGTAACATAAAATCTTTAGAATATTCTTTTTTTTCATTTACAAAATTTAACCCAAAAGTTGGAGGCCTAAGGTTAAAATATTTTTGGTGGAAATTTTTCCAAAGTGCTATTCTTAAAGAAACTGCACTTGGTTTAAATAATTTAAATAAAAAAATATGATATCTACCAAATTTTACACCCAAATTTCTTAAAATTTTTCTTTCTTCTTGAGCTAGTTTTTTTAAGAAATCTTTTACATTCTCTCTTTTAATTACACCATTATTTTCATACAATTGATATGCTAATGCTCTAATTGATGTATTCTGAGTATTAATATTTTTTAAATCGGTTAAGCTTTTAAGTTCAAAATTTATTTTTTTGTTTATCCAATCTTGTAGAAATTTAGAAAAATCTGATTTATCAATTCCATCAATCATATCATCAACAATTAGATTAATTTCTGGGTTTAAATAGTCTTTTCCAGGAGATAATTTTGCAATAGGAAAATCTTTCCAATAAATCTTAAAATCATCTTTTAATTCAATCAGACTTGTTTCTTTTATTCGTCTAATTCTATTTAATATTTCTGGTTCAACATTTTGTTTTGCAGCTTTTTTTAATGATTTTATATCTGTATCAAGGGCACCAGCTTTAAGATCAAGTTCTAATTTTAGTCCGTTTAATTGACCAATAAATTGATTATTTATTAAAACTTTTCTATTTTCTAATATTTCTGTTTTAAAAGTTATATCTTGTTTAAGTCCTCTCGTTAAGACACTTGCCCTTTTATCTATAAAACTTTTAGTTAACTCTTCATGTAATCTATCTGATAATTTATCTTCTAAATTTTTTGTTCTTTCCACCCAATAATCCTGGTTTTCTACCCAATTTACTTTATTTGATACATACGACCAAGTTCTAACATTTGCAATTCTATTAGATATTGAATCAACATTTCCTTCAAGTTTATCTAATTGTAGCAATTGTTTTTTCATATATTGATTTGTAACTTTTCCTTGTTTTTCATTTAAGAATCCAAAAACTTTATTGACAACTTCTAGATGATGACCATAATTTTTTTTAACAAAATCAGGAATTTGACAGCATTCCCATAACAATTTTAATTGATTTTCATTGTTTTTATCAATTTGAGTATTATTTTCTTTTAAAAAATATTTTAATACTTTTTCATCTTCACACTCATGAATTCTTCTAAGCCAATCTTGTTTTGGCTTTTCCTCTAATGATTTTAGTAAATTTAAGGAAGAGGAAAAATTTAGTTTTGAATTTCTCCAATATAGTGTTCTTATTTCTTCAAATTTATGACATTCTATTAATTCTATTTCTTCAGAACTTATATCTCCCGCATCACCTGTAATTCCAAAAGATCCATCATTTAAATATCTTCCAGCTCTTCCTGCTATTTGTCCAATTTCAGATAAATTTAATCTTCTTAATTTTTTTCCATCAAATTTTTTTAAATTTGAAAAATAAACATTATCTAAGTCCATGTTAATTCCCATACCAATAGCATCAGTAGCAACTAAATAATCAACATCACCTGATTGATATAAATCAACCTGTGCATTTCTGGTTTTTGGACTAAGGGAACCCATAACAATTGCAGCACCACCTTTTTGTCTTCTAATTAATTCTGCAATTGCATAAACTTCTTCGGTTGAAAATGCTATTATTGCACTTTTTCTTTCTATTCGTGAAATTTTTTTATGACCAGTATAAATAAGTTTTGATAGTCGTTCTTTACTAATAAACTCTATATCTCCTTCCAATTTGGATATTATATTTTTTATAGTGTTTGCTCCCATAAACATTGTAAGTTTTTCACCTCTGAGATTTAGCAATCTATCCGTAAAAATGTGACCTCTTTCATGATCAAAGCACATTTGAACTTCATCGATTCCCACAAAATCTAAATTCTTATCTATTGGCATGGACTCAACTGTGCACAAAAAGTATTTTGCATTTGAAGGAATTATTTTTTCTTCACCAGTTATTAGTGCAACTTTTTTTGGATCTACTTTTTGAATAACCTTGTCATACACTTCTCTTGCTAGCAGTCTAAGTGGAAAACCTATCATTCCAGTGTCAAATGAGAGCATAGTCTCAATAGCCTGAAAGGTTTTTCCAGTATTTGTTGGTCCGAGAACTGCAGTTATCATTTTTTTTTGCATTTCAATCCTTAGTGTATTTTTTTTTTAAACTACCATATGTTGTAAGATACTAAGAACAAAAATAGTATAAAACATGACCGAATCATTGAGGAAAAAGTTCTCATTTTTTTTTTTTATAAAATGACAGTAACATAATTCAAAATATTTAAATATATATTTTAATAATGAAGTCAAAAATATTATGGAAGGCCAAACAATCACAAAAAAATATATCTAATTTATTTAGATATGAAAAGTTTCTGTTTTCAAAATATGAATTTAAAGTAACTCAAAAATATTCCAAATTACTTAAATGGAGTATTGATAACCCCAGAAAATTTTGGAGTTCTATTTGGGATTTTACTGAGGTAAAAGGTTTTAAGAGTCAAAAATTTGAAAAATCAAATATATTTTTTAAAAATAAATTTCTTAAAAACTCCAAATTAAACTTTGCAGAAAACTTACTGTCAAAAAATGATGATAGCAAAGCAATAACTTTTATAAATGAAAATGGTATTAAAAAAGTTAGAACTTGGAGAGAGCTAAATAGAAATGTGTATAAATTAATTAATTTTTTTAAATTAATTAAAATCAAAGAAAAAGATAGAATTGCTGCATACTTACCAAATTTAATTGAAACTGTTGAGTCATTTATTGCTACATCAGCTATAGGATCAATCTGGTCTTCTTGTTCACCAGATTTTGGAACAAACGGCGTTATTGAAAGATTTTCTCAAATAAATCCAAAGGTGTTAATTATATGTGATAGATATTTTTATAATGGAAAAGAGATCAATGTTATTAAAAGATTACCTTTAATATTGAATAAAATTAAATCTATTAAACATGTAATAATAATTAATTATCCAGAAAAGCCATTATTGAAACAAAATAAAATAAAAAATATAAAATATATTAACTGGAATTCTATTATGAAAATGAATCCAACAAGGCTTAAATTTAAAAAATTTGATTTTGAACATGAACTAGCAATATTGTATTCAAGTGGCACCACAGGCAAACCAAAATGTATTTGTCACAGATCCGGTGGAGTTTTGTTGCAACATCTTAAAGAACATCAGCTACATAGTGAAATTAAAGAAAATGATAATGTATTTTATTTTACTACATGTGGATGGATGATGTGGAACTGGTTAGTAAGTGTTTTGGCATCAAAAGCATCAATAGTTCTTTTTGAAGGATTTCCAATGCATAAAAGAAATGATTTATTGATTAAATTAGCAGACGAAGAAAAAATAACTTTATTTGGAGTTAGTGCAAAATATATAGATGCACTAAATAAATCTAACATTTTAAACAAAAAAAAATATAAGCTAAAAAATTTAAGAACGATTTGCTCTACTGGCTCTCCTTTATCTGAAGATGGTTTTAATTTTATATATAAAAAAGTTAAATCAAATGTCCATCTTGCCTCGATATCTGGAGGAACTGATATTGTTTCATGTTTTGTCCTTGGAAATATTTATGAACCAGTTATTGCAGGACAAATTCAGAACAAAGGTTTAGGCATGGATGTTGATATACTCAATGATCATGGCAAACCAATTAAAAATAAAAAAGGTGAACTGGTTTGTAAAAATCCATTTCCAACAATACCCTTAAAATTTTGGAATGATAAAAATAATATAAAATTTAAGCAAGCATATTTTAAAAAATTTAAAAATATTTGGTATCATGGTGATTATGCAGAGATAAAAAACTCTGGAGGATTTGTAATACATGGTAGATCAGACACAACATTAAATCCTGGAGGAGTAAGGCTTGGAACATCAGAAATTTATTCTGAAGTAGAAAAATTTAAAGAAATAAAAGAGTCTATAGTTATAGGCCAATCTTGGGATAATGATATTAGAATTGTTCTTTTTGTAATAATGAATCAGAACTATCAACTTAATGATGAATTGATTAGAAGAATAAAAATACAAATTAAAACAAATGCTTCACCTCGACATGTTCCTAGTAAAATTCTTAATGTTAAAGATATCCCAAGAACAAAAAATGGAAAAATAGTTGAACTAGCAGTAAAAAATATCATTGAAGGAAATGAAGTAAAAAATAAAGAAGCACTAGCTAACCCACAAATACTTAATGAATTTAAAAATTTAAGTGAACTAAAATATTGAATTTTTTTAAATTAATAATGTAATTAAAGTTAGAAATACAAAAATAATTAGAAAAAAATATATAACGGAGTTTTGTAGAGATATTTTCATAATTTTATTGTATATTTAAATAATGAAAAAAACCAAAATATTAAAATAACAGTGTAAATAAAATTAAAAATCATAAAAAAATTAGAAAAAAATATATAACGGAATTTTGTAAAGATATTTTCATAATTTTGGTGGGCCGCGAAGGACTTGAACCCTCAACCTCAGAGTCCGTAGCTCTGCGCTCTATCCAATTGAGCTAGCAGCCCTTCTAGACAATATAGATGAATAATAAAAAATTTAAACAATAAATATTTAATATTTAAACAATTCTATATCTTTTCTTTAACAGCAATTTTTGTATCCAAAATCTACTATCTATATTTTGATTTTTATTAGAAAAGTTAAATTTAATAATAAAATATCTTAATTTTATCAACATAGTATAATTTACACATTTAAGATTGACTAAAAAAAGATATAAATATGTCCAAAATAAAACTTTTAATTAATTTTTTTAAGTCATTAAAAGAAAATTTAGGAAAAAACTTTGCCTACAATTTAGCTTTTTAATTTAATATATGTCAAAATCCTCATCGTTAATTGCTGCATTAATATGTGTACTTATTTGGGGAACTACTTTTATTGCACAAGACACAGGCATGGAGTTTATTGGACCCTATGTATTTAACGGTGTAAGATTTTTTGTTGGTTTTTTAGCACTAATTCCTTTTTTTTTAATTTTAGAAAAAAAGAAAGTTAAATCTGAAATTTTAAAGGATAAAAAGTTTTTTATAATTAATTCTATACTTATTGGCTTATTTCTTTTTTTTGGTACCGTACTACAACAAGTTGCTCTATTATATACCGATGTAGCAAATGCAGCATTTTTTACAATTTTTTATGTCCCAATGGTACCAATAATTGTTTTTTATCTGTTTAAAACAAAAATACATTGGAGTGTTTGGCCGTCAGTAATTTTTTGTGTAATAGGCGGCTATCTACTAACTGATTTTTATAATGCGACTATACGTTTAGGAGACACATTAGTAATTATAGGAGCATTATTTTGGAGTTTACATATTATATTTGTAGAAAGAGTAATTAAAATTTTTGATATACCAATTTTTATTGGAATGATACAAACCTTAACGGTATCTATTTTTTCAATTATTTTAGCAATTATATTTGAAGAACTTGTATTAATTAATATTTTAGCTCAAAAAATACAAATTTTATATGCAGGAATTTTATCAGGAGGTATAGCATTTGTATTACAATTTTATGCACAAAAAAATATAGCTCCGTCACCTGCCGCAATAATTTTTTCATTGGAAGGTGTAATTGCAACTATAGCTGCATGGATAATTTTAAGTCAATATTTAAATATTAATAATGTATTAGGATGTATTTTTATTCTTATAGGCGTTATTTTTTCACAAGTAATGCCTGAAGTTA
>MPMA02147532.1_pt1 | contig 18382 bp, 14 predicted proteins | sample 1617361 | NCBI WGS metagenome assembly MPMA02 (sample SAMN05944807, study PRJNA350692) | marine metagenome | biome: marine; feature: ODZ; material: water; isolation source: 180 m water sample filtered on 0.2 um supor filter | place: Pacific Ocean | collected 2012-04-08 | depth 180m m | reverse complement strand
CAATGGCAGCGAATCTTCGTTCGATCTCTTCAGGTACCAACTCCTCGTCGTCGCCAACCATGCCGGAAACAGCCAGCACATTCCGTTGCTTATCAATCGCGGCATTGTATTCTTGTCGCTCCCGGAGCACGACGGCCGAAGACGATACAAACACGGCGCAAACCACGCAAACGGCGGCTGAAAAAACTAAGTTGTAGACGACGCTACCCTGCATAGCGTGCCTTCCGTCGTTTTACGTTTGACCGGACCACAAAATAGTCGAGCACAGGCGCGAATAGGTTCATAAAGAGAATCGAAAGCATCATACCTTCTGGATACGCTGGGTTTACGACACGGATCAGAACCACGAGTACACCAATCAGAAAGCCATACAGGTAACGCCCTATGTCGGATGCTGGCGCAGATACCGGATCTGTCGCCATAAAGACCGTGCCGAAGGCCCATCCACCCAAAACAAAATGCCAAGCTGGGGAAACAGCAAATGCTGGATTCGTGTTTGAGCCGACCACATTCAAGAACCAAGCGGTCACGAACGTTCCAAGTGCCACGCTCAGCATGATCCGCCAAGAGCCGACCTGCGTAATGATGAGCACAGCCGCTCCCAAGAGACAGGCCAAGGCCGATGTCTCACCCATCGAACCCGGGACGAATCCCATGAAGGCTTCTCCCCAGTCAAGGCCGGTGAGAGCCTGGTCGCCATCGAGCGCGGTACGGGCAAGCCACGTTGCACCGCTCACGCCATCGGTAGTAGTTGCGGCAGTAATCCAAGCAGTGTCACCTGACATATTGGCCGGGTAGGCAAAAAAGACAAAGGCTCGAGCCGTCAAGGCAGGGTTGAGCACGTTCATTCCCGTGCCGCCAAAAATTTCTTTTCCGATTACAACGCCAAAACTAATCCCGAGTGCTACCTGCCACAGTGGAATCGTTGGCGGCAGGATCAGTGGAAACAGCATGCCCGTTACCAGAAAGCCTTCGTTAATTTCGTGTTTCCGCACGATCGCAAATAGCGCCTCCCAAGCTCCACCAACGGCAAACGTTACTCCCAGCACCGGCAAGTAATAGAGCGCTCCATGGATGACACACGCGAGCCACTGGTCCGGGTCGAAACTCATACCAAGTGCCACAACAGCAGTCGACTGCCAAGTGTCGAGCACGGGCGCGCCGGCACGGATAGCAAGGTTCGCCTGGTAGCCCGTGTTGTAAATCGCCATGTAAACGCACCCAGCTAGCGCGACAACAACCGTCATCATCAGTCGCTTGACATCCAAGCCATCGCGCACGTGGGAGGCACCGGCCGTCACGTGACCGGGCGTGAACAAGAAAGTGTCGTTCGCTTCGTACAGGGGATATAACTTCTCGAGTTTGCCGCCCTTTTCAAAGAGTCTTGCTTGCTTGTCGAGAAGTGCTCGTAAGAACCGCATTGGTTGTGGCACGCTGGAAAACGAAGCGTCAGCCCTCTGTTTCAATTTCCGTTAACACTTCGCGCAGCTTTGTACCAAAGTCAGTCTTCCCTGGACACACAAAGCTGCAGAGTGCAAGGTCTTCCTCATCAAGTTCAACGCATCCAAGTTCTTCCGCCTTTTCCGCATCTCCCATAACGAGTGCTCTGGCGAGAAACGTCGGCATCAGGTCCATCGGCATAACCCGCTCATACATGCCGATAGGAATAATCGCGCGAGGCGAACCGTGCGTCGCTGTCGTGAATACGAATCGTCGTCTTGGTAACAACCTCGACACAAAGGTGTTGATCGTGGAGTACTTATGCAGGCCAGGGCGCAACCACCCCAAGAATTCTCGGTCCCGTCCCTCTGTCAGCACTGACACTTGGACGTGATAGCGACCCAGATATCCGAAGACCTCACCGGCCGCAGCACGTCCGGAAAACACTGAACCAGAAATTACACGATGTTCTCCATCCTCGAGTTCATCGCGCATCAGATCGTCGAGCGACACACCCAGCCTCGTCCTGAGTAATCTTGGATTCCGTACGGAAGTTCCACCCAGCGCGACCACGCGCTCCGGCGAGAATTCACCCCGTTCGAACAGACGCCCGATGGCGATCACGTCCTGATAGCCAATGTGCCACACCATTTTCTGACGGTCGACTGGGTCGAGCCGATGGATGTGCAGGCCCACGGTTCCAGATGGATGTGGTCCGGCAAATTCCTCATGACGAACCTGATCGATTTTCGGGAGTGAGAGAGATATTCCTTTAGCGGTGCACACAAAAACGGGACCATCGGTCAACTTCGACAACGCAACGAGACCGGTCTCAAATGCACCCTGTGCTCCCGTCATCACAGTCTCGACTGAAGCCGCCAACGGATTGGAGTCGATCGCGGTTACGAAAACCGAATGTGGGCGCCCAACTGGGTTTGCGACACGGCTGAACGGCCGACCGCGGATAGCCGTCCACATCCCCGACTCCAGAAGTAGCTCTCTAACCTCATCCCCCGTCAAACTGCTCGGATGCCGACCCGAAAACGAGCTGAATCGTGGACTGTCTGGGCGGCCTTCGAGCTCCGCGCGGGAGAGTTCGATAATGACCGACTGCAGAGCCCGTCGATCACCTCGGTTAATCGCAAGAATCCGTCCTTCGGCGGGTGCGGTATAACGTACTCCTTGGATTTTCTTGTCTTCCATGAGGAGCTGGCCTCGACGCACGTCATCACCGACGCTGACATGCATTGTTGGCCGTAAGCCGATGTAGTCCGCCGCAACAACACCAACGCGCCGTGAAACAACGGCGGCTTCAATCTCTTGTCTAGGTTCACCGGCGATCGGAAGCTCGAGACCCTTACGTATTGTGTGAACTGCCATCACACACTGTGCCGTCAACCGGCCAACTCTCTCTCAACAAGTTCGCAAATTACGTGTAGCAGGGTTCGGTGCACTTCTTGTACCCGCGGCACGGAGTCGTGGGGTACGTTGATCTGAAGTTCAGCGGCTCGACCAAGGAGTCCGCCATCCCGGCCGGTTAGTGCGATGCGCCGTAGGCCTCCTCGTTCGGCAGCTTCTAATCCAGCGATGACGTTCGCTGACTTCCCGCTCGTGGAGATCGCGAAGGCGATGTCTCCTTGTCTTCCAAGTGCGTCGACCTGCCGGGCGAAAATTTGATCGAAGCCGTAGTCGTTTCCAATAGCCGTTACAACACTTGAATCGGCAGTCAACGAAATCGCTGGCCAGCCTTGTCGATCGTGTGCAAAGCGACCAACCAGCTCAGCAGCCAGGTGCTCAGCATCGGAAGCGCTACCGCCGTTCCCAAACACCAACACTTTGTTACGTGATTCAAAAGCGGACACCAGCATGTCGGCCGCTAACAAAACTTGGGCTGGAGCAAAACCTCTAACGGTTTCGAGAAGTGTACTTGCCTCACGCAAAATCTCGTCGACCGTGAGCCGTCGAGCGTCACTACCTGCGTGATCTACCATTACGTCCGTGTCCTCGTATCAACCTGGTGTGGCGGCGCAGTCGCCTCTCACCATCACGAACGGTATCTGCTTGTGAAAAGTTTCCCAATCACTAACAGTGATCCTATCGGACCCGTGCGAAGTAAGTCAATTTGAATCGGAAAAATTGGGGGTCCCTGGCCCAAGCGGTAGCGGGCATGGTACCATTCCGACCAGGCGGTCCAGATGAAAGTAACCTCTGGAGCCGATCGTTGAACTAAATCCATTCCCCATGGCCGTCCGTACGGTCGTCGTCTGTGAAGCCCAGGTTCCCTTCGTTGAAGGAGGCGCCGAGTTCCATGTGCGCGCGCTCGTCACTCAGTTACGTGAGCATGGCTATCAGACTGAGCTCGTCAGCGTTCCATTCAAGTGGTATCAGAAAAAGGAGATTTTGGCCCACGCCACTATCTGGCGACTGTTGGATTTGAGTGAGAGCAACGGGCAAGCCATCGATCTCGCTATCAGCCTTAAATTTCCTACCTACTTCGTACGGCACCCGAACAAAGTAGCTTGGCTTATTCATCAGTATCGTGCAGCGTACGAGTTGTGCGGAACACCCTATTCCGATTTCCAGCATACCGAGACAGACGTAGGTCTACGTGACACTCTGATGCGCCTCGATCGACAAATGCTGAATGAATGTCAACGCCTTTTCACCAACGCACGAAACACCGCGTCCCGTCTGCAGCGGTACAACGGCTTGACTGCTGAAGCCCTGTACCATCCTCCACGACTGGCCGACAAGCTCCGTGCAGATTCATACGGAAACTATGTTCTCTCGGTTGGTCGGCTGGAAGCAGTCAAACGCATCGACCTCGCAGTGGAGGCTATCGCACTTGCCGATTCATCGATTAGGTTAGTCATCGTTGGTGACGGGTCGAACCGGCCGAAGCTCGAAGAGCGTGTGGAGGCCCTAGGGATCAGCGACCGAGTCGACTTCGCTGGTTGGGTAAATGATGACACCTTGATCGAACTTTACGCGGGGGCGCTTGGGGTCGTGTATGTTCCCTACGACGAGGACTACGGATACGTGACATTGGAAAGCTTTCTCGCCCGCCGGCCGATACTTACAACCGAGGATGCGGGCGGTCCCCTCGAGTTCGTGGAGGACGGCATTAACGGCACTGTGTGCATGCCGGAGCCAAGCGCGATCGCCGACGCAATCAGCAAGCTTGCGGCTGACCGCGCCAACGCAGCCCGCCTCGGTGAGGCGGGCTACGCAAGAGCGAAACAGATATCTTGGGACGGTGTCGTGGAACGGCTCGTCGGCGCCACAGGTCCCTTGACGACCGGAAATGGATCGAAGGTACCGTGACGAAACTCATTATCCAGATTCCCTGTCTGAATGAGGCCGCGACACTCCCCGTAACGCTGCGAGATCTGCCGCGAAGCATTCCGGGAATTGACGTAATTGAAACGCTCGTGATTGACGACGGCTCCGAAGACAACACCGCGCGTGTCGCGCGTAACGAGGGCGTCAATCACATCATTAGCTTTCCGCGGAATCGCGGATTAGCGGTGGCCTTCACTGCCGGTATTAACGCCTGCTTAAAGAATGGTGCGGATTTCATCGTCAACACCGACGCCGATAACCAGTATGCTGGCACTGATGTCGTCAAACTCCTTACGCCGTTATTGTCTGGCGAGGCGGAGATTTCAATCGGCGATCGCAATATTAGTTCGCTACGTCATCTACCTTTCATTCGGAGAGCTTTGCAACATTTGGGTAGTTGGGTCGTGCGCCAAGTTTCGAACACAACAGTGCCCGATACGACGAGCGGATTTCGAGCTTACACCAGGGAAGCAGCACTTCAGATGACGATTGTCTCGGAGTTCTCATACACACTGGAATCGATCATCCAGTCGGGTAAGAAACGAATGGCCATTGCGCACGTGCCTGTCGCAACGAATCCAAAGATGCGAGAATCTCGGCTATTCGATAGCACGGTTTCATACATCAAGAAGTCGACAGCCACAATCATCCGCGTCTACGCGATGTACGAGCCACTTAAGATCTTTACCTATATCGGTGGCGCTGTCTTCAGCGCCGGCTTCTTGATTTCACTCCGGTTTCTCTACTTCTACCTTAGCGGCTTAGGTGGTGGAAACATCCAATCACTGATTCTTTCAGCTGTTCTAATGATCGTTGGGTTTCAAGTACTGCTCATTGGGCTCGTCGCTGACGTCATCTCAGGCAACCGCAAACTAATTGAAGATCTACTCTACCGAATCCGTGTGATGGAACTTGAACGGCGCAATGAACCACCTCCGAGACCACCAGACACAGGCACAGAAGTATCGTAGATGGCTAACCCAACTACCACCTCGGTAATCATCCCGGCGTTCAACGAAGCGGCGACCGTCGGTAAAGTCGTGACGTCGCTAAAGAACGTCGCTACCTGGCGAGAAATCATCGTCGTGGATGATGGTTCGACGGACGGGACGAGTGCCGAGGCCCGTAATGCTGGCGCCACAGTCATTACGCACCCTTATAACAAAGGAAACGGCGCCGCCGTGAAGACTGGCCTCCGCAATGCGGACGGTGATTACATCCTGATCACCGACGGTGACGGACAGCATGCTGCAGTGGACGGTTTGCGTTTGGTGGAATTGCTCGGTGACTATGACCTCGTCATAGGTACTCGCTCCGGCATTAGCCAAGCAACCAGAGGACGCCGGATTGGTAACCGGGTCTTGAACTGGCTCGCTAGCTACCTCTCGGGACGGCCGATCCCGGACTTAACGTCAGGTCTGCGTGCGGCACGAACCAAGTATCTCCTCGAATTCATCCACCTCCTGCCAAATGGGTTTTCAACACCGACCACAACTACCCTGTCGTTTATCAAGGCAGGTTACAACGTCGTGTTCGAACCCGCGGAGGCGACACCGCGAGAAGGGCACTCAAAAATCAGGCTGATCCAGGATGGGTTCAAGTTTTTCTTGATTCTACTGCGAGTGATCACGCTCTTTAATCCGCTTCGGATCTTTGTACCGATTGCCGCTGTCCCGTTCATACTTGGCACAGGCTACATGCTGTGGACGCTACTCCGTTACGTGCGGGTGACAAACTCCTCCGTCCTATTAATCGTTCTCGGTGTCATCGTTTTCCTAATCGGTCTTGTCTCAGAACAGATCTCCGCGCTGAGATTCGAACGGAGACGGTAACAGCATCCACGGTTCTCTACCACACTGACCGCGCGGAACCGTCCGGTTGATGTCATGGCCCATACCATCGTCATGGTTAGCACGTCCTATCCTAGGTTTCCCGGGGATACGGTGGGCACATTCCTCGAGCCTATCGCTCAAGGCATTGCGGCGCGTGGCCACGCTGTCCACGTAGTTCTACCGTGGCACCCCCAAGTCGACCGTGCACCAGTCGAACGCGGCGTCCATCTACATTACTTCCGCTACGCTCCAGCCAGCCTATCGGTGTTTGGGTATGCGCAGGGTCTCCGAGCCGACGTCCACTTGAAGACCACTGCATATCTCGCTGCACCGCTGGCGTCCATTGCAGCGATACTCAAGACTCGCCAAGTAGCACGACGCTACGGAGCCACGATTCTTCATGGTCACTGGGTAATTCCAGGAGGCGTAATCGCAGCCTTGGCCGCTTCCACCGCCCTCCCATTAGCGATCAGTCTTCACGGCTCTGACGTGTATGTTGCCGAGCGATACCACTTTCTGGGACCCGTGGCTCGCTGGGCATTCAGCCGGGCTAGTTGGGTAACAGCGTGCAGTGATGACCTGCGTCAACGTGCTATCGGTCTGGGCGCTTCGAAAGACCACATCGAGGTGCTTCCATACGGTGTGGACGCTAAACGGTTCAGCCCAGACCCCTCGACCGGTGCTCAGACGCGCACTCAACTCGGTGTCCCTCTGGACGCTCCACTCATCCTCACGGCCGGTCGCCTAGTTAGAAAAAAGGGTTTTGAATTTCTTATTGATGCGATGGCAAAGCTTGCACTGAAGTGGCCAGAGCTCCGTCTCATGATTGTGGGTAGTGGCGATCTAGATGCGGAACTTCGTCAGCGTGCCCGCGACGCGGGTATCGGTCACCGCGTAACGTTCGCCGGTAATGTGTCGCAGAACGCTATTCCCAGCTATCTTAACGCTGCAGACCTGGTCGTTGTGCCGTCCGTCCGTGACACTGCGGGCAACGTTGACGGGTTACCAAACTTCCTGCTAGAGGCGCTTGTATCGGGCACAACCGTCGTCACTACCGACGTCGGCGGAATCAGAAGCGTGGCTAAAGATGGACGCACCGCGGTAGTCGTACCTCCCGCAAATGCCGATGCCCTTGCCGACGCTATCCACACGATGCTTGGGCAACCTGAGCGGCGGCGCGCGCTTGGAGCAGCCGCGCGCCTTGAACTTCAACAGAATCGAAGCTGGGCTGACTTCGCGGAACAGTTGGAGGCAGTCTACGACCGATTGACTAAGGAGTCATATTGATGAGTCGAAACGTCCTCAGGGGACGGGGTCATCCCTAGCGGTCGCTTTCGTGCAACGATGGTCATGATGTCCCACAAGTTGACAAACGGAGCCAAACGACCGAGATGAGTCAACGCGCCCAGCCTTAGCGCAGCCGAACCAGCACGAGGCGTGACAAGGGACGCCAGTTTCCAGAGGGCGAAGTCAAGCGGTACCCGCTTGCCCGGCTTGGAAACCACCACGGCCTCAAAGCCAGCCTGGCTGAGTAAATTTCTGATTGTGACAGGCGAAAAGAAGTAAAGGTGACGGGGCGGGATCATGAGATGCCAGAAACGTCCCATCACCCGGGCAACCAAGCTCCCGATGTCTCCCGTGCTCAAGGCGATCAGGCCACCATTACGCAGTAGTTGAAACGCATGGCGCAGGAACGTCAGTGGGTCCGGTACGTGCTCAATGACGTCCCACATCGTCACAACATCGACAGGCTCGTTGCCCAGGCTCGCCCTCAGGAAATCTCCGACCACCACGTCCTGTAGGCCCTTAGCTCGAGTTTGCTCAGCTGCATACATTGACATCTCAACGCCAGCGATGTGCCCGACATGCGGTCGAGCTGCCAACATAAAATCGCCGGTAGCACAGCCAACGCCAAGCCAGCGGCCGCGTGTGACACCGGGCGTCGTAAGCAGCCGTCGCACACGGTGCTCAGCATTTAGTCTGCCCGAACTCCCTGCCTGGCCAGCAAATTTCTCGCCCACCTGGAAGAACGACTCCGAATAAATCTGTTCCAGCTCGTCGTGGGTCGGATGCGGGCTGGCAAATATCAACCCGCACAAACGGCACCGCAGAATCGCGTAGGCCCCCTTGCGAAAGAGATGCTCCGAAACGGCCGGCGGGCCACACATAACGCAACAGCGCCGGTCATCGCACATCATCAAATGATAATCCCTCGCTGCAAGCCAAACAGGGATTCAGCAGTGGCACCATTCTACTCATGCAAGAACTTGCGTTACACTTCTGAGCCGGAGTGCCGACGTCGCGTTTCGGCAACTCGCATCCTATGTTGTATCAGCTGGTCGCCCTTGGCGTGATCGCCTACCTGCCAGGCGCCATTATCTTCCGGTCGCCGGTCGCCGATCGCTGGCGACGTGCAACGCTAGCCGCCGAGGAGCGCTGTTTCTGGGGAGTTTTCATTAGTCTCTCACTGACGTCGATAATCGCCCTAGGCTTGGCGGTCGCGGAACAGTACAGCTTCGAACGGTTACTCGCAGCAAACACCATCCTAAGTCTGGTGTTCGTGCTCCTCGCACGTGGCCGGTTACGATTGCCCCCTGAGGCCCCACGGCCAAACCTCACCGTCTTGGCACCGCTCACCTTGATAGCTCTTGGAGCCTGGTTGTACTTTCCCTCCTCGGAATACATCATAGGCGGGAAGGACCCGGGCGTATATGTGAACGAGGGGATCCAGATCGCTCAACGCGGTGCGCTCGTCACGCGGGATCCACAAATCGCGTCACTACCGCCTAACTCGCGAGACCTCTTTATTCCTCGCCATGATGACGACACTTATTACGGACTTCGGTTCATGGGTTACTTTGTCACTGAACCTGCTTCTGGAAAGGTCGTGGGACAGTTTCCACATCTCTATCCAGCCTGGGTCTCCATTGGTTACGGCCTGAATGGCCTGACGGGAGCCCGACAGGTCATCGGTATCTGGGCAATCCTCGGCCTACTGGCGTTGTATTTCGTTGGAGCACGGGCGGTCGGAACTTTGCCAGCATTCACAGGTTCTGTTTTGCTGGCGGTACACGTCGCACAGGTCTGGTTCAGCCGGTACCCGAACTCAGAGCTCGTCCTCCAGGCTACTTTGTTGGCTGCGTTGCTAGCGTTCGCTCGCGCTCACAGCGATGGCGATCGATTTTTTGGTCCCCTAGCGGCCACGCTCCTCGGCCTGTCACTCTTCGTAAGGCTGCCAGCGATACTGGCCTGGGCGGCGGTCAGTCTGGCCTGCCTGGCCGGTGCAACTGAGGGACGGCGGCCTCGCATCAGCTTCATCGGTCCGGCGATACTCTGGCTGGGACTCGCAACTTGGTATTTCGTGGCGGTGCTCACACCCTATGCTGCACAGCCGATCGGATTCGTTCAGTACCTGCAGACGGTCCACATTCTCCTACTTGGTCTCGGTGCGGCCGCGGTCGTCCTGCTGCTCCTAGCAATCCGCTCAGAAGCCGCTTGTACACAAATTCGGCGTTGGTTGCCAGCAGTCGTCAGTGGTGCCGTCATCATAGCCGCCGCTTACGCATACTTTCTTCGCACACCAGGCGGACGACTCGCCCCTCATGATGCATTCGCACTTCGAACCTATGCGGCGTACTATTTGTCACCCTACGGGCTTGTTGCTGCTCTACTCGGATTCGCTCTACTGGTCCGCCAGTCGTTCTGGCGGAACTCCGCACTAATCTTGAGTCTTGTTACATTTTCGTTCTTCTTCTTTTACAAAATCCGAATAGTGCCTGAGCATTTCTGGATGACGAGGCGGTTCCTCCCAATCATTCTTCCAATGTCGATGTTACTGATCACCACAGCGGCATTCTGGGGAGTCGGTTCGGGGTGGCCACGAATGCTGCGAGAACGAATCACCCTCGTGGTTCGGGTCGTAATTGGTATCGTGCTCGTGGGACTCCTGAGCCAACAGTATTTAGCCGCGTCACGTCCATTGCTTAATCACATCGAATACGAAGGCGTGATTCTGAAGCTTGAGGAACTTGCCGACCAGTTCGGTGATCGTGATCTCGTCATTGTGGAGTCCAGAGCTGCATCTGACCTTCATGTTCTAGCGTTACCACTCGCCTACATCTATGGTCGAAATGTGCTCGTCTTCAGCGACTCCGAACCTAATAGAAATGCTTTTCTGGAATTTCTGACCTGGGCTCGAACAGAATATCAAAACATCTTCTTTCTCGGAGGCGGTCGGACAGACTTACTGTCGTTTGCAACCGTCAACCCGGTGGGTTCGGAGAGATTCCAAGTGCCAGAATACCAATCACTCCTAAATACCTACCCAAGAGCGGTGGACCAAAAAGAGTTCGATTTTGGCATCTACCAATTCGACGAGACCATTCGTGTACCAGGACCATTTTCGCTCGATATTGGCACAATGGATGACCTGCACGTCGTCGAATTCCACTCGAAGGAGCAATCATCATTGCTGGGAGGAACCCCTCAGTCAGGAGAACAGGTCACTTTTCGCTGGTCTCGTGAAGAATCTCATATTGCCATTTTGGACACTTCGGCGAATGCTCAAGCACTGACACTCTGGATGAGTGATGGCGACCGTCCCGATAACGTCATTCCTGCGCGCGTTGCGGTCTATCTCGATGACGTCCTGCTCGGTGACGTGGCTATTACCAACGGGTTTCATCCCTATATCTTCTCCATTCCACCAAGCCTCGCTTCAGTGATGGCGGAACGACGAGAAACGACGAGCCTCACGTTACTCACCAACACGTGGAATCCGTCCCGAGTACTGAGCGTACCCGACAATCGTGAGCTGGGGGTGATGGTCGATCGCGTGGAGATACAATAAGGCAGGTGTTTAATCACCTTCACATCCATAACCGCGCTGAGCGATGGCTGGTCGGGGTCACGGACCTTGCCTTATCGGTGGGCGCTGTAGTCACACGTCGCTCGACGGCTATCCCTCATCAACCCACTCGCATTCTCCTGCTTCGCCTGGAACGTATCGGCGACCTACTGATGACGCTACCTGCTCTCTTGAAGCTTCGCGCGGCGTTCCCAGCCACGACCATCGATTTGGTGGTTGGAAGCTGGAACGCGTCACTGGCGCGATTGCTGACGGTGGTCGACCACGTTGAAACGGTCGATGCACCTTGGTTGGCCAGAGGACATCAGGCAACCGACTATCTCAAGTTGACGCGTCAGGCTTCGCACTGGCGTACAGCTCAATATGACCTTGCCTGCAATTTCGAAGGGGACATCAGGTCAAATGCCCTGATGGCCCTTTGCGGAGCACCGCGCCGGGTAGGCTTTGATATTAAAGGTGGCGGAGCTTTCCTGACCGATCGCGCCATATACGACCGCCAAGCACACGTTGCAACAAATGCCTTGCGTCTGGTTGACACAATTCTGCCTCATTCCCAAGACAGTGGGGCCACTGATGATTCGTTACCTCTTCTCATTCCGGAATCCGTGAGAACACAAGTCCAGGATGTGCTGAGGCAAATCGGTCAGCCGGCGATTGGCATTCATGCTAGCGGTGGACGCGCGATCAAACAGTGGGACCCAACTCGGTTCGCCGAAGCCGCTACTAGGTTGGCCAGGTCACGGGGCGCGACCATCGTGCTCACCGGTTCTGCTGAAGACCGTGCAGAGGTGGACCGAGTAAAGACGGCGCTTCCCAGTGACCTCCCCGTTGCCGACCTTTCAGGCACGCTAGACCTTCCGCGCCTCGCGGTCATCCTTGAACATCTCTCGCTATTCATCACCGGCGATACTGGTCCAATGCATCTTGCCGCTGCAATGGGAACCCCAATCGTTGCGGTCTTTGGTCCGTCGGACCCGACCAACTACGGCCCCTTGACATCCCGCAGTCGCGTCGTACGAGTTAACATCTGGTGTAGTCCCTGCAACCAGATCCGCCGCCCGCCGTCTCGGTGCGTCGGGCACGTGCCAGATTGTCTGGTCGGTGTCGAAGTGGATCGAGTAGTTGCAGCTGCCAACGACTTACTCACTGACCAAGGGGTGGAGTGGGCCAGGACGACCATGAAAAATAGGTAGGCCGACGGGCACAGTCACCTGCTCGCCCTCAAAGAGGCACACTCTGCCAGCACTTCATCGTAATGCGACAATAAGCGCTCAGTAACGCTTGGCCAAGAAAAACACCGCTCGACGAGCGCCCGGCCAGCTTCACCCATCCTAGGAAGATGTTCCTCCAGGTGAAGAACCTCAGTTAAAGCATGCCCCAAGTCCGCAGCGTCCCCTGGCGAGGCCAACCAACCAGTAACCCTAGGTAACACTTTGTCAGGCAACCCTCCGACCCGCGAAGCTACAACGGGCCTACTATGTGCCATCGCTTCCAGCGTGACGATTGAGCTGCCTTCATAAAGAGTGGGGTGCACGAACACCGTCGCCGCCTCATACCAGGCGTGCAGTTCACGATCGGTCGTCGCGCCAACAAAAAGCGTCCGATCTTGCAACCCAAGTTGCCGAACGATTCGCTCCAAGGTAGAACGGTAATGTCCGTCACCCACGATGACCCACCGCCATTGGCGAAATTCAGAATCTCGGCAGGCCTGTGCAAGAGCACCGGCAAGAACGTCAAAACCTTTGTTCTTCTCAACACGGCCCACACTGAGAAACACCCTGTCAGCACTGGGGATATCCCAAACGCTACGTATCTTTGCTCCTTCAGCCGGTCCAGCCAGTGCATCGCACCGGCCAAGGTCCACAGCGTTGGGAACGACACGAACGGACGATTCCGGAACACGTAAGTTAGTTACCGTGTTCGATACGAGTGCTTGGTCTGTCGCAAGAATTCTGGTCGCGTAGCGTGCGCACCGACGAACCGCAATCTGTAGAGGCCGATAGGCAATACGCTTCAATCCAGTCTGGAATAAATCGGTCCCACCAAACTCTTCCATGCCGTGCGGCGTCAAAACAAGCGGAACCTTTGCAGTGGGCGCTGGCAAAACCGCACCAAGTACACTCGCACCATGACCATGTATCAGATCAACATGGCCGTCGCTTAAGAGCCGTGCCGCCTGCCGACCCGCTTTGAAGCCGAAATAGAGATAGGCAGTATTTCGGTCGAGGATCGTTGTCCCACGCCGACCGGCGAACGGAAAAGTCCGGTATTGAATGGTTTTCAGCGTCAGCCGTTCGTCACGAAGCCAGGCAGCCTCAGCGCCCGGTCGAGAGGCGGGCCTAGTAATCAGCGTAACGGCAACGCCGCGCTCCAGTAGTTGACGTGCGAGGTCGTCAACATGCCGCTCAAGCCCGCCAGGACCGTGCAGGGCCGCACTCGCACGACTCACTAACGCCACTCGGATCGGCGAGTCGCTCATCTCCGCCTCACCACATTGCGATAGAGCGCTTCAATTCGATCTACGACGACTGGGGCTGCAAACCGTCGCTCGACCCTGTCCCGAGCGCCCTCACTCAACCGGTGTCTCAATGCACGATCTTCGCTTAGGCGGTGTACATCGTCTCCCAAGTCCTCGGACGTTTTCGACAACAAGCCAGTTTCTTCGTGCTTCACAATGTCTCGGGTACCCCCCGTGTCCATCGCGGCCGTCGGCACACCGAGCACAGCAGCTTCCAACAGCACCCGACTTAAGGATTCCGGACCGTGCGAGGGAAAGATAAGGACCGACGCATGCTTCAACCAGCGAAGCGCTTCCACCCGAGGCAGCCAACCTTGGAAGCGAACATCCACGTTCGAACGTGCAGCCTCCGCCGCGACTTCCATCCGCTGAGGCCCATCACCCACCACGACCACCGGCCAACGAAGTCTTGCACGTACGATCGCAGGTATGAGTCTCTTGGCGCCTTTATTTTGGGCAAGTTTACCTACGTATACGGCATACGGTTCTGAAAGCGGTGGTCCGTCGTCAGCAGACCCCGCCCGGATACCTTCAACATCGATCGGATTCGGAATGACTTCGACACGCGTGTCTTGAAGGTCACTCGTCCGTGATCGCAAGTCAGATGCGATTGCCGTACTCACAGCAATGATCGCATCAGCCCGACCAAGAGCGCGGCGCTTACCGGCCAAATTTCTTCGCATATATGGAATAACTGGCAGCGCAAGCGGCCAGGCCCATCGTGCTCTCGGCCTGATACAACGAGTCATCATCAAAGGCGTACATGCCGGGCAGAGACCCCTCGCCTTGGGATCGTGAATCAAGTTAGACCAGTAGCAAAGGGGCCAGTAGTCTCTGACGGTGCATACGACCGCCCGATCTTCCATCCGTGCTGCCATTACGGACGCCGGGCTACTCAGGAAATGCTGAGCATGCACTACGTCGATCTGTTCTTGCCGAATGATCTCACCGAGTTCACGCGCGTATCGTCCGTAGAGCCGCTCGTTCGTGAAATAGTTCCTGACGAATGGTACAGGGGGTGCCCACGCTTTGTACTCTCGAACGGCGAAGCCATCGTACATCGTCAGTGGATGGGCTCCTGACGTGCCAAAATGAGGACGAGAAACCGCTACGTAATGACCCCTCGACCGTAACGTCTTGACCAACTCGTACGTGCTCCACCCACTACCTCCACAGTTCGGCGGAAACGCATCAGTGCTGACAAGAATTCGCATCAATACTTACTGCTCACGGGAATGTCATTTCCTCGCACAAGCCTGAGCGGTTTAGACAACCACCGACTGCGCACCCCACATCCATTCAGGCTTAGAAAGTACATCGACGTAGGGTGTTCACTGCGGGGGAGGCGGGTGTGCGGCCTCCCATGCGAGCGCGCGACGTTGGGCACCAGCAAGTTCCTCGCGGGTCATGCGCTGGGCAACGACATCTCGAGCGGCACCGTAAGCCTCACGCTGATCCGCCGAAGCTCGGACCGCTGCAAGACTCAGCCACAGGTGCGCCTGCACCACATCCGGCGCCACCCCGCGTCCGGCGGCATACATCTCCCCCAGATTCCCTTGCGCCGGAATTGAGCCCTGCTCGGCAGTCTGATGCAGCCACCTTAATACCTCGGCATCTCCCTGCTCGGCCGCCAGCCGGTACCACCGCACCGCCTCCGCTTCATCCTGCGGTACACCCCGGCCGTCGAAATACCGGCCCGCGAGCCCGGTCTGCGCTGGCAGATAGCCTTGCTCGGCCGCCAGCCGCCACCACCGCGCCCCTTCGGCGGCATCTTCCGCGACCCCTTGCCCCGTAAAATACATCCCCCCAAGTGCAAGCTGCGCAGTTGCAACACCTCGGTCCGCCGCTTCGCGATACCACGTCACCGCTTCCACATCGTCCTGCGCAACGCCAAGACCTTCGGCATACATCCGACCCAGGGTGTACTGTGCCTCCGGGAGACCTTGCTCCGCTGCTTGGCGATACCACCACACCGCTGCCGATTCATCCTGCGCAACGCCGCGACCTGCAGCATACATCTCTCCAAGTGCGAGTTGCGCGTCGGCATGTCCTTGCTCAGCCGTCCGGCGGATCCATCCCTCGGCTTCGGCTTCACCTTGTAGTGCCGCCTGGCGATACCAGGCTGTAGCTTGCTCAACGTCCTGTGCGACACCACGACCCGCCGCATAGAGAGCCCCAAGCCCAACCTGCGCCGCCGCCGAGCCCTGCGCCGCCGCCCGCCGATACCATCCGACCGCTTCGACCGCGTCCCGGGCAACACCAGCGCCTTCGCTGTACATCTCGCCAAGCGTGAGCTGCGCCACCACATGCCCCTGCGCTGCTGCCAAGCGATACCATCCGACCGCCGCGACCGCGTCCCGGGCAACACCAGCGCCTTCGCTGTACATCTCGCCAAGCGTGAGCTGCGCCTCAGCGAGACCCTGCTCCGCGGCCAAGCGATACCACCGTGCCCCTTCCACATCATCCTCCGGCACGCCGTAACCCTCCGCGTAGATCTCACCTAAGGCATACTGTGCGTCGACCAATTCTTGCGCCGCCGCCTCGCGAAACCACGCGACCGCTTCGGTCCGGGCCACACCAATACTGCTAGCATCACGATTCACAAACGTGAGCTGCGCCTCAGCCTCACCCTGCAACGCCGCTTCGCGATACCACCACACTGCCTCGACCGCTCCTTGCTCAACCGCACGGCGATACCAGGACATGGCTTCCGCCGGCCGCCGATACCACACAACTCGAACACCCCGCCCCGCGGCATACATCACCCCAAGGTTGACCTGCGCCGCCACGTCCCCTTGCTCCGCCGCGAGGCGATACCACCGGACCGCTTCCGCGTCGTCGTGTGAGACACCCCGACCCTCGGCATACAGCACCCCGAGCGTAGTCTGCGCCTCAGCCGAACCTCGGTCCGCCGCTTGAAGAAACCAATTTACCGCTGCGTCCCCCCCGCGTTGCCGAGCCGCTCGCCAATACCAGGCCGTCGCCTGCTCGACGTCCTGCACCACGCCGTAGCCTCCCTCATACATCCCCCCGAGCTTGACCTGCGCCGCCACGTCCCCTTGCTCCGCCGCGAGGTGATACCACCGCACTCCTTCCGCGTCATCCTCCGGTACACCGTAACCCTCTGCAAAAATATCCCCCAGGGCATACTGCGCAGCGACCGACCCCTGCTCCGCGGCCCGCCGATACCACCCGACCGCTTCGACGTCGTCCTCCGCCACGCCACGCCCCGCGGCATATCGACTCGCCAGCATCAGTTGCGCCTCAATGTGCCCTTGCTCCGCGGCACGGCGATACCACTCCACCGCCGCGTCTTCGTCCGGGACAATATCCCGACCATTGGTATACAGATCCCCGAGAGCCACCTGCGCCTCAGCTGAACCTCGCTCCGCCGTTTCTCGGAGCCATGCCAGCGCTTCGGCCTTTGCCTCTGCGGCAGCAACGTCGTCGGTGTATCGACCCTCAAGAAGACTCGATTCTGCTGAACCTCGCTCCGCCGCCTGAAGGAACCACCACAGCACATCAACCCGACTCTGTCCGGCAGCACGGCGATACCAAGACATGGCTACTTCCCGATCCCGGACCACCCCGCGCCCCGCGGCATACATCGCCCCAAGATTGACCTGCGCCGCCACGTCCCCTTGCTCGGCTGCCAGTCGATACCATCGGACTGCTTCCACATCGTCCCGCAGCACCCCGCGCCCCGCGGCATACATCACCCCAAGCGAGACCTGCGCCGTTGCAACACTTCGCTCCGCGGCACGGCGATACCACTCCACCGCCTCCACGTCATCTTGCGGCACCCCACGCCCCGCCGCATACATATCTCCAAGAGCAAGTTCTGCAGCACGATCGCCTTGTGCTGCTCCCTCGCGGTACCACCGCGCTGCCTCCACGTCATCCTGCGGCACACCCAGACCCTCGGCATACCGGCTCGCAAGAGCGAGTTGCGCAGTGCGATCTCCTTGCGCTGCTGCCAGTCGATACCATCGGGTTGCCTCCACGTCATCCTTCGGTAGAACGCTACCCGCAGCATACCGACTCGCAAGAGCGAGTTGCGCAGTACGATCACCTTGTTCAGAGAGTGCACGTAGCTCGACAATCTCTTGCAGTGGTGGAGGGGACGGTACCACCTTGGGCGAACTTAGAACCGCAAGCCAATAAACCAAGGACAACGCCACAACGACCACGAAGGCATAACGGCGTGCAAAAATTTGGCGAGAGGTCATAGCATTCTTTCAAGAACGAATAGGCTACCGAAAACGTAGAGTGCCTACGGCTCACGCGGGTGTGCGGCCTCCCACTGATGCAGCCACCTTAATACCTCGGCATCTCCCTGCTCGGCCGCCAGCCGGTACCACCGCACCGCCTCCGCTTCATCCT
>MPMA02117249.1_pt1 | contig 18437 bp, 14 predicted proteins | sample 1617361 | NCBI WGS metagenome assembly MPMA02 (sample SAMN05944807, study PRJNA350692) | marine metagenome | biome: marine; feature: ODZ; material: water; isolation source: 180 m water sample filtered on 0.2 um supor filter | place: Pacific Ocean | collected 2012-04-08 | depth 180m m | reverse complement strand
GTGTAGCGGACAAAGCCCAAGTCCGGTTTGCTTGCCGACACCCGACTTCCTTTAATTTCGACCTGCCCACTCAATCGATCACCAGGACGTACGGGTGTGGGCCAGATCATTTCTTCATGACCAGGTGAGCCTAAGGTTGTCTCATAACATAGGAACACGTTATGCATCAGCCGAAGCCAGACCAGGCCTGTCAGCCAACCGCTGGAAATGATACCCTCAAAAACGGTTTCTTGAGCCGCCTGGTCGTCGATGTGGAATGGGAAAGGGTCGTACTTTCGCGAGAACTCTATGATCTCTTCACGCGTAACGTCGTATGTCCCGAGGTCAAATACGTCGCCCGCATTGTAGTCTTGGGCATATCGAAAATTCACTTTATTTGCTCTCCATGAGTGTGGTCAGGGCAGTAAGAAATGAGTAGAAGCATTTCCTGCCACTACCTTATTTTTGATGAATTCCTACCATAATGTAACTCTTTCGTTGTTTAACTTTGGTGCGGTAAAGAGGAGTGATAGTGATGGCGCCGTTAGCTTCAAGCCAGAAGCTTTGGCGGTGTTATTGGGGTAAGAATGTGTGAGTAAGCGGGGTAGACATCTGTTCGCCCTGTCACAATGCTTGAACTGCACTTTTTATAAAAAGATGAAGGACGACAGTGTCCCGGAAGTTTCTGCCGATTCGATGTGATTTTTGGTATTCATGTTGTTCATCTGCTCCTGTCGTAACGCACCCCGGTGCCGCGTCGGTCATGTGACCCGCGACACCACCTGGTACTTTGGATCACGCCACAACTCTCCCGACATGACCTCTTCGATAATCTTGGCAGCGCGCATCACATCCCCCTCATCCAGGTAGAGTGGTGCGAACCCGAACCGCATGATGGCAGGCGCCCGAAAATCGCCGATTACACCCCGGTCGATCAGCGCCTGCATTGCGGCGTAACCATGTTCGAAAGCAAAGGACACCTGGCTGCCCCGTTGCGCAGGGTTGTTTGGCGAGACGAGTGTCAGCATTGGGCAGCGCGTCGCGACCTCGCGGATAAAACATTCGGAAAGCGCCACCGAGGCGTTGCGCAGCTCCGCCATGTCCACATGGTTCCAGGCATCCAGGGCCGCATCGAGTACCGAAAGCTGCACGATCGCAGGGGTGCCGACTCGTAGCCGTTCAGTCGACATGGCAGGGCGATAAACCAGTTCCATCGAGAAGGGGGCATCGTGGCCCAGCCATCCAGCGAGGGCCGGCTTCACCTCGGTCACGATGTCGGGTCGGACATAGATGAACGCCGGCGCACCAGGGCCGCCGTTGAGATACTTATAGGTGCAGCCGACGGCGAACTCGGTATTGCTGGCGGCCAGATCGATTGGTACTGCCCCAGCAGAATGCGCCAGATCCCAGATCATCACGGCTCCGGCCGCATGGGCACGCGCAGTGATCTCTGCCATGTCGTGCATCCGACCCGACCGATAATCTACATGGGTCAGCATCACAACTGCCACCTCGTGGGTGATCGCATTGGCAACGTTCTCGGGCGTGGGCGTGCGCAGTTCGTGATCTTTACCGATGGTGTCGATCAGGCCCTGTGCCATGTAGAGATCGCAGGGAAAGTTGCCATTGTCGGATAGGATCACCCGGCGATCGGGCCGCATCATCAGCGCCGCCGCCAGAGCCTGGTAGACCTTGATCGACAGCGTGTCGCCAGTGGCCACTGAGCCCTCGGCTGCGCCGATCAGCCTGCCGATCCGGTCGCCGACCTTTTGCGGCAGAGCCATCCAGTTGGCGGTATTCCAGGCTCGGATGAGCTCGCGCCCCCATTCGTCCTGAATCACCTCGGAGGCGCGTTCAGCGGCGCCTTTGGGCATCGGTCCCAGCGAGTTTCCGTCGAGATAGATCACTCCTTCTGGCAGGTGAAACAATTCTTTTCGCGGCAAACTGAGGGCCATGATCATAGCTCCCCACGTAGATGCCAGAGTTCCGGGAACAGTTCGACGCTGAGCATCCGCTTCAGGTATTCGACGCGCGAGGTTCCCCCGGCGCCGCTCTTGAACCCGATCACCCGTTCGATTGCCGTGACATGATTAAGCCGCCAGCATTGAGGTTTCGATGAAACCAGTGCAGGTCCCGTTGATTGTTGCCCCGCTGTCGCTCAGTTCCGGCAGGGTCAGGCCCAGCGCATCGTGCTTCATCGCGTAATAGGCGCTGGTATAGGGATAGTCCTTGAGTCTGGCAGTCGAGGCCACCACGATGCGCCTTCTCCCAAACACGCAACTCGCATGACGTTCTCCGTTATTACGCTCGTATACAAGGCTTCGTCAGATTGCAATTATTTTAGTATGAGTCGTAATCTACCTCAAACTTCAAAGTTTTAATCTTGAAGTTTATATTTGTCCACGGTGGCGTTATTCTGCGAAATAGCGGAGCAGGGGGGAAAGACGATGAACGACAAATCCGGGATTGATTGGGACGATGCTTTTGCCAATGGCGCCTATATCGAGAACGGCATGAGTTATCCGCCGCTCTGGGCCGCGCGGGCCGCGGCGTTTCGGGCCAAAGCCGATTGGGCCGAGACAGATATTCTCTATGGTGAGCACCCGCGCGAGAAACTGGATCTGTTTTTTCCAAACGACGCGCCGCGTGGTCTCGTCGTGATTGTCCATGGCGGGTACTGGTTGAAATTTGACAAATCCTCGTGGTCGGATCTGGCCGAAGGGGCCTTGGGCAACGGATGGGCGGTTGCGATGCCTTCTTACACTCTAGCGCCAGAAGCCCGGATCGAGAATATCACCCGGCAAGTCGGGTGCGCGATCACACACGCGGCCGAACGGGTTGCAGGGCCGATCCGGCTGACTGGACATTCCGCTGGCGGGCATCTGGTTACACGCATGGTTTGCGATGACAGTCCGTTGCTGCCGGCGGTGCTGGAACGGGTCGAGGGTCTGGTATCAATCTCGGGGTTGCACGATCTGCGCCCGCTTCAGTTAACAACGATGAATGAACAACTGCAGCTGACCTCAAAGAGTGCCGCTCTGGAGAGTGCCGTGTTGCACCGTCCTGCTGGCCAGGCTCAGGTGGTGTGCTGGGTGGGTGGTGCTGAGCGTCCGGAATTTCTGCGCCAATCAGCCCTGTTGGTTGAAGCCTGGGGTCGCGCAGGGGCGAGAACCCAACTGGTTGTCGATCCGGGCAAGCATCATTTCGATGTGATCGACGGGCTTAAGGATCCCCAAAGCGACATGACACACACCCTGTTAGAGCTTGCTCTCTGACCAGGCCGGCAGGCAAAAAGGCGGGTGCAACACTCGGCCATACGAAACGGTAAGACCGGATCGCTGGCAGCTGCCGAGGCTCGCATAGCGCGCATCAAGCATTTTGAAGAAGACCTTACTGCGGTGTGGTTTCAGCTGCTCGACGAGGCGCTTGATCCCTATCATCCAAGGATGATCGTTGGTATAAAAGCCGGACGCTGCTAGCGCATAGCTGCAGTTGTTCCAATGTCGCTCGTGATAGGATGACTTACATGTCAGTGGGACGCATCGATACCGCTGCGCTGCACTTGCTTCGCAAGCATGAGGACGCCGAGTTCGTGCGCCGCCACCCACGCTCGCGCGAGTTGCTGGAGCGCGGTCGCGCTTCCATGCCAGGCGGCGTGCCGATGTCCTGGATGACAGGTCTTTACGAGCATGCGACGATATTTCCAGTGGCAGGCGATGGGGCTTATTTCGAGGATGTGGACGGCCATTGCTATCTGGATATGAACCAGGTCGACATCGCGGGTTTTCTCGGCTTTGCCCCGGCACCGGTTACCGAAGCGTTGAGCAACCAGGCAGCTCGGGGTTCGTCCTTTTTACTGCCACCCGAGGATAGTATTGCGGTGGCGGAGAATCTCGCTGAGCGCGTGGGCTTGCCGTTCTGGCAATTCACAGGTGCGGCGTCAAACTCGAACGCGGAGGCGATCCGCCTGGCACGGGTCAGCACGGGGCGCGAGCGTGTGCTCATGTTTGAGGGGAAGTACCACGGTGACGTCGAGGATGTCCTGGGACGAAACGATGGCGATGGCCCGAATGCTGAAGCGCCAGGGCGTGCTGCCCACGCGGCCCGAGGTGAGTTAACCATTTCGTTCAACGATATCGCCGCGCTCGAGGCCGCGCTCGCGGGAGGCGATATCGCCTGCGTCCTCAGCGAACCTATGTTGACTAACTTCAATCTCATCTTTCCCGACGAGGGATTTTGGACGCAGGCCCAAGCGGTGATCCGTTCGGCCGGCGCCCTGCTGATTATCGACGAGGCCCACACTCACTCCTTTGCGTACGGCGGACTGACAAAGGCGTGGCAACTCTCGCCCGACGTCGTCACGTTGGGCAAGGGGCTCGGCAGCGGGGTCCCTTTCGCCGCCTACGGAATGACCCAGGAGCAGGCCCGTGTGCTAGAGCGCCATTCGAAGCCTCCGTCCCCGCTGGAGAGCACTGGTTCTGCCATCGTGACCGGCGGCACCACCTACGCGAGTGCGTTGGTACTCGCCGCTGCGCGTGCCACGTTGGAGCAGTGCCTGACTCCCGAGGAGTACGCCCGCATTGACGCGCTTGGCAGAAGGCTCGCCGAAGGCCTCGAGGCGATTTTTGCGGATCACGGACTTGCCTGGAGGGCGCCGCAGATCGGTGGCCGCTCCGGGTGGGTGCTAGCTGCTGAGCTGCCACGCAATACCGAGGAATCTGCTGCAGCGATGGACATTTTCTTCTCCAATACACGGCGGGTGTTCATGGCTAACCGGGGCATCTGGGAGGCGCTGGATACGGCAGGTCCGGCGTGCTCCTTTGCGCACAATGAGGCTGACGTAGATTGCTATCTGGAAGTGGCCGAGGCGTTCGTCGAAGCCACCACAATCCCTGCATAGGGCACCACCTTGCCGGTGGAAGGTCGCAAGCGATGCATCTGCTTGTTAGGCTGGGTGTTCTGACTGCTTGTGGTCCGGGTGTCGGCATTGCCGCTCGAAGAGGTCATTTTGCACGCTACCCGTGAATCAGTCTGGGCTGCATGGCTGGACCATGTGACCGGTGTGCTCAAGTCGGGATTCGCCGCAGACATTGTTGTGCTCGATAGTGATTTCTTTGCGCAAGGACTAACCTCGTTGCTAAAGACCACTGCGCAGCTGACCATGATGAACGGAGAGATTGTCTATTCGGCTTAGCGCGCCTGGGCGAACACAGTGCAGACCCGCAGAGCTTTGGTTATTGCGTGACACTGACTCGTGCAACAACTCCTGTCCCTGAAAGTCGCCGGCCTGCACTAATGTGATGAGCCGAAGCGGATTTTCGGCGTGGTGCTGAAGGGGCAACTAAAACAAGGCCCACATGTCGACTCCCCGTCCTGCACCGCTCTCGCCACTGATGAAATCATCCACGACGACGAATTTGCGCTAATAAAAGACTCTAGTAGCCGATGGCGCAGCCATCCTTGCGGGGTTCCGATGCGCCGGTCAGCACGCCTTCGTCCCAATTGATCTGGATTGCCTGGGCGCCGCCAATGGGCCTGGACGGGACGCTGGTTTTGTGTCCCATATCTTGCAATGCCTTGACCGTGTCGGCGGGCACACCACTTTCGATGTCCACCGGGGCGCCCACATTCGGGAACAATCGGGGCAAGTCCATGGCTTCTTGCAGATCGAGGCCGTATTCGAAAAGGTTGGTCAGGAAATAGGCGTGGCCGAAGGATTGGAACTGGCCGCCCATCACTCCAAACGGCATTACCGCGCGGCCATCCTTGACCAGCATGGCGGGGATGATTGTGTGCATCGGCCGCTTGAGTGGTTGGATGCAATTCGGATGGGTCGGATCAAGGTTGAAACTGAGCCCTCGGTTTTGCAGGACAACGCCGGTTTTAGGTGCTACCAACCCGCTGCCGAAGGACTGGAACAGAGAATTGATGAAGCTGACAGCGTTGCGATCTTTATCAACAACAGTCAGGTAGACAGTGTCCCCGCCTGGCAATCCGGTGGAGGCCGGGTCGACCGTCGCTTTGGCGGGGTCGATACGGCCACGCAACTGGGCGGCATAGTCGGCAGACAACAACTTCTCCACGGGGACATTGACCTGATCGGGGTCGCTGACCAGGGCATTACGATCTGCATAGGCCAAACGACCGGCTTCGATAAACAGGTGCAGGCGTTCCGGGGATAACGGGTCTAGCTTGTCCAGGCCCATCTCGGCCAGAATATTCAGCATCATCAGGGCGGCGATGCCTTGGCCATTGGGTGGGCATTCATAAACCTCATGGCCGCGATAGGAGGTCTTGATCGGGTCAACGTATTGCCCGGCGGCCGTGGCAAAATCATCCATACTATGACAGCCGCCGACGCTTTTAAGATGGCTGACGATATCTTCGGCGACAGCGCCATGGTAAAACCCGTCGCGGCCTTCCGACGCGATTATTTCCAAAGTCGCCGCCAGTTCGGGTTGGCGGTGCAGGGTTCCGGGTTTAGGCGTTCCGCCATCGGGCATAAAAATTCGTTTCGCGGTCGGATCCTTGGCCAACATGGCCTCGCAGGCTTTCCAGTCCGACGCGATCCGATCATGCAGGGGGTATCCCTCGCGGGCGTAATGAATGGCGTATTGAAGCGTGTCTGCGATCGAACGGGTGCCGTGATCGTCAAGCAATTGGCACCAGGCATCAATGGCGCCGGGTACGGTCACGGCGTGGGGGGAGTGTTGGGTAATTTCACTCACACCCTGATCCTTTAACCATTCCGGCGTCGCCTGGCCCGGTGCCCGTCCGGAACCGTTGAAGGCGATAATGTCACCACTGCCTTTTGGCGCATAGAGAACGAAACAGTCACCGCCGATGCCCGTTGATTGCGGCTCAACGACGCACTGCACGGCACAGGCGGTTACGGCGGCATCCATAGCGTTGCCGCCGGACCTTAGTACGTCAATGGCTGCCGAGGTTGCCAGTGGATGGGAGGTCGCTGCCATGCCCCCAGGTGCGTGAACCGGCGACCTGCCGGGTAATTCAAGGTTTCTCATGATTATCCTTTAGACTGAATCTTTCACGATAATACCTGTTTTATGATACGTGCTAGCGACTTTTGCAGGATTGGAGTAGTCTTTCAGTCAAGCGCAAGGGAGAGGGGGTTGGATTAGCTGGAAAATTTCTCTTTGGAGAATTTTTGTCTCTCTCTTGAAAATAAAACTCTTTGCTTAGGGAGGATCTAATGAAGAAAACCTTATTGCGCGGTCTGGCCGTGCACGCATGTGTCCTTGCCGTGGTTGCGGCATACACCCCAAGTGTCGCCCAAGCGGCTGGTCAGGCGCCCAAATGTTCCACTGCTAAGTTGATCGTGCCATGGAAAGCCGGTGGCGGCACCCAAGTGATCTTTGCCATCTTCGAAAAAGTGGTTCAGAAGATGAATGTTGAATCGAAGATCAAACTGGTCATGATTCCCGGCCAGGGCGGCAACAAGGGCGCCAAGGAAGCGGCCAAGTCCAAGCCTGATGGCTGCACCCTGTTTGCCATTCACCAAAGCGCCGTTACCAGTTATCTCAATGGCCGTATTCCATTCCACTACAACAACTTCGAAACCATTGCGCTGTTGACCTCGACCCCTGATATTGTCGGCGCCAGCAAGGATGTTCCCTGGAACAACTTCGCCGAGTTCAAAAAAGCGACCTTGGCTGCACCTGGCACCGTTAAAGTCGGCGCCACTTTTGGCTCCACCAGTCAGTTCTATTGGTTGGTCCTGGAATCCAAGACCGGTATGAAATTCAAGTTCGTTCCTTATGACGGCACCCGTGAGCGGATGACGGCTATTCTTTCCGGCGCCATTGATATGGGCGGACTGAATGTTGCTTCTGGTCGCAAGTATCTAGAAAATGGCGACCTTAAAGGGTTTGCCATTGCGTCGGCGGAACGTTCCAAGCATTTGCCGGACATGCCGACCCTGAAGGAGTTGGGCGTTGACATGATTTATGCTCTTCAACGCGGCATCGTCGCGCCGAAGGGCACGCCCCGGGATATCATCGATTATTGGGCCGATGTGTTTAAAAAGGCCGCGGCAGATTCTGAATTTTTAAAACAGATGGATGCCAAGGGCACTGGCGTCGATTACGTCGGCCCCGATGGGTATCGCGAGTGGGCAGATAAAATGTTCAAGGAGCATGAAGATATCGCCATTCAGATCGGTTTGTGGAAGAAGACGGATTAAGAATACCGTTTAAGTTTTGTTGAATTCGGTCCGGGCTGCAATTATGGGCCCGGGCCGTTTTCAATTTGAGGAGGGCCTTTGTGAAACGTCTTAACCGTGACTCTATTATTGCCATCGCGTTGCTGTTATTTTGCGGCGTTTTTTTCTGGGCCAGTTTCGATATCCGTACACCTAATTATGGCGTTCTGAAGCCGTCCGCATGGCCGAGAGTGATTATCGGCATCATGTCGTTTTTGTCCCTGATTTACCTGATCCAGTCGCTTAAAGGGAATCCGAATATCGCCACCGCTGGGAAGTCCGATCGCGAACCAGGATTTCGGGGGTGGTTCGATTACTGGCGTAACCCGCTTTGGTGTTTCGCACTGTTTTTTATTTACTTGGCGTTATTGCCGATCTTAGGCATGCTGATTGACGGAATACTCTTTGTCTATGTGCTGATGGGCGTCCTCGGCGGCTGGGACGGTAAAAAGCCTCTAACTCACGCCTACATCGCCGTGCTGACCATTGGTTTCATGTGGAGCCTGTTCACCTTCGGCCTTGGCGTGATGCTGCCTTCGGGTATCTTCATGGATCCGATGTAGGGGGCAGGCCGTGGTTATCGACAATATTCTTGCCGCCATCAATGTGCTGGCCAATGGCCACGCCTTATTATTAATGGCAGTGGGTGTGGCCGCCGGATTGATCGCCGGCGCGATTCCCGGTTTTACCATCGCCATGGCGGTAGTGCTGACTTTGCCGTTCACTTTTGGGATGTCGGCACACTTGGGGCTGGCGACCATGGTCAGCGTTCTTGTTGGCGGTCTGTCGGGCGGCCTGATGGCGGGAATATTGACCGGCATACCCGGTACGCCATCGTCAGTGGCGACCACCTTCGACGGCTTTCCCATGGCCAGAAATGGTGAACCGGGCTTGGCACTCGGTATTGGCGTGTGGTCGTCTTTTTGCGGCGGCATTATCAGTGCCGTTCTGCTGATGACCCTGGCGCCGCAGCTTGCCAAGATTGGGCTGGAATTCAATCCATGGGGCTATTTTATGCTGGTGATGTTCGCGCTCACCATCACTGCCAGCCTGGCTGGAAAGAATATGATCAAAGGTCTGATCGCTGGCGCATTGGGGCTATTGCTCAGAACCGTCGGCGAAGACGAAGCCGCCGGCATGGCGCGCTTTGATTTTGGTTCTGATGCTTTGCTGGGGGGCTTTGACTTCATTGCCGTTCTGATTGGGCTTTTTGCTTTCAGCCAGTTGTTGAATGATGTCCGCGATCCCGAAAAGGCGAGAAAATCGCTCACCCAACGGAGCACGATTCGGGTCAAGATCGAACATCGCCGCGCCATCGCCGAAATTCTAAAACGCTGGACCATCGTCATCCGATCTTCGCTGATCGGCGTGTTTACCGGTATTCTGCCCGGCGCCGGGGGCTCCATCGCCAACATTCTTGCCTATGATCAAACCAAGAAGGCATCCAAGCACCCGGAAAAATTTGGCACCGGAATCGCTGACGGCATCATCGCGCCGGAAAGCTCCAACAACGCGGTCGAAGGCGGGGCGCTGATCATCCTGATGGCCTTGGGTATTCCCGGTGACGTGACCGCGGCGATCATGCTCGGCGCGTTGCTGATGAACGACGTTGTGCCCAGTCCGTCGTTCATCACCGATGAGCCGGTACTGGCTTATTCCATCTTCATCTCGTTTTTCATCGCCACCTTCATGATGCTGGCGCTGCAATCGGTGATGTTGAGAATCTTCGTTCGGGTTACCAAGATTCCGATGTACGTACTGGCAAGCATCATTTTAGGATTCTGTGGCATCGGCGTCTTCGCACTGCATAATGTCGGCTTCGACCTTTGGACTTTGTTATGGTTCGGGATTCTCGGTTTCACTATGCGGCATTTCGGGTTCCCCCTGGTGCCGATGATCTTAGGGGTCGTGCTGGGTAATATCGCCGAATTGAACTTGGCCCGGGCGTTGGCGATCACGCCCGACCTGACGCCTTTCTTCACCAGGCCGTGGTCGCTGTTCTTCATGATTATCACCATATTTTCCGCCCTGTTTCCGATGTTCCAGGGGCACCGGGTCGAAGAAAAAGCCTGGACCCTGTTCTATTTGCCGGCGGCGTGTTTTGCCGTCTCTTTGCCGTTGTTCATGATGGGCGGGGTTACCCGGCCGGCACTGGCGGCGTTCTTGCTTTGCTTTGGCACCTATCTGTTGTGGCAACGGAAACAAAATGGCTGGCGGTTTAAGGCATAACTACGGGCCAGGTCTGGACCTATACCCAAAACCGGCGAGCACAAACCTGTGTCACGCCAACGTATGGCGAGAAGCGTCAGATACCTCGCGGTCTTAAGATCGGCATCGCCTAAGTGGTTTGCGAAACATCAACATGTATGAAATTAATCTGACCGAAGCTTTCTTCCGACCGCAAGCCGACGCGGAGCTACGCAATATTACCGTTGGTGAATTACTTAGAGAGACCGCTGATCGTTATCCCGATGCAAGCGCCCTAGTTGATATCGCGCTCGATGGAGCAGTAGGCCGTGATTGGAATTACTGCGAGTTACTGGCAATGAGCGAAAGACTCGCGGTCTCCCTGGCATCGCGGTTCGATCCCGGCGAACGGGTAGTTGTCTGGGCCCCAAATATTCCCGAATGGATCTTTATGGAGTATGCCTGTGCACTGACGGGTCTGGTGCTTGTGACAGCGAATCCATCGTTCCAGGCCAAAGAATTGCGCTACGTACTTGAGCAATCAGGTGCTGTGGCACTGTTTCTGATCGACAGTTTTCGCAGTAATCCTATGACGGAAATTGCCAACGATGCCATATCCGGCAACAAAGTTATCCGTGAAGTGGTTAATCTTGAAGACGAAGCGGCTTTATTCAAAAAAGGACCTCGGCCAGCCGAATTACCCAGAGTTAAGCCCACAGATCCAGCCCAGATTCAATACACCTCGGGCACTACCGGCTTTCCCAAAGGCGCGGTGCTGTCGCACTATAACCTGGTCAATAATGCCTGCCTGTTTGCCGCGCGAAAGAAAGTTCATCGGCAGTCGGTATGGGCGAATTTCATGCCGATGTTTCACACAGCCGGCTGTGCAACCACTGCACTAGGTTCCCTGCAGGCCGGGTGCAAAATGTTAATGATCAAGTTATTTGACGCCAACGTGCTGGCACGCCTGATCGAAAGCGAAGGAGTTACCACATTTTTTGCGGTACCCACCATGCTTGTAGCATTGCTAGAGGCCTTGGAAAGTGAAGACCGGAACATGTTGTCCATGGAAGTCATCAGCACTGGCGGTGCACCGGTTGCACCTGAACTGGTCCGTAAAGTCCGGGATCGCCTCAGTTGTAGCCTGCAATCGGCTTTTGGCCAGACCGAGGCATCGCCGATGATCTGCCTTAATCACGACGACGTGACGCTCGATGACATCTGCTATTCGGCCGGCCAACCTCTGCCGCACACCGGCGTTTCGATTCGTCATCCGGAAACCGGTGCTGTCCTCGCTGTTGGAGAAATCGGGGAAATTTGTGCCCAGGGATACAATGTGATGATCGGGTATCACGACAATGAAGAAGCAACCCGCGCTGCAATCGATGGAGACGGATGGCTTCATACTGGGGATCTTGGCAAACTCGATCAACGCGGCTTCATCCGGGTCACTGGCCGAGTCAAGGATATGATCATACGTGGTGGCGAAAATCACTTTCCCGTCGAAATCGAAAACACATTGATCGAGCACCCGCAGGTTGCGGAGGTCGCGGTGGTTGGGATTCCAGATGAAAAGTGGGGTGAGGCCATAGCTGCGTTTATTCGGACAAAGGACAATAAAACCCTGAATATCGATGATCTGAAATCAACTTGCCGTCGTTACTTGTCGTCACAGAAAACACCCACCATATGGCGACGTGTGAGCACCTTCCCTTTGACCGGCTCGGGCAAGATTCAAAAATTCAGGATTCGCGACAAGTACCTTTCTGGTGACTATGATTAGACGACGCCTGATCAGAGGGAAAGCCCCATGAGTGTTCGCATCAATAAAAACGAATCGGTCTGGACGGTGATAATGTCGCGACCACATGTCCGCAATGCCATAGATTCCGAGACTGCCACCGCACTCTATGAAGCATTTGCCGATTTCGATCGTGACGATTCGGCGTCAGTCGCTGTTTTATGGGGTGAAGGGGGTGCTTTCTGTGCTGGTTGGGACTTAAAACAGGCCGCTGCTCTCGATAACGACAGTTTCTTTGAGGCGCACAACATGCCCAAGGATGCTTCTGAGGCACCACCTGCTCTGCTCGGTCCATCCCGACTCGAACTTGATAAACCTGTGATTGCTGCTGTCGCCGGCCCTGCGGTGGCGGGCGGCATGGAACTCGCACTGTGGTGTGACTTCCGCGTCATGGAGGAGTCCGCTTACTTTGGCGTTTACTGCCGTCGATGGGGTATCCCACTCATCGACGGCGGCACCGTACGACTGCCACGTCTGGTCGGGGAAGGACGCGCCCAGGAGATCATTTTGACTGGCCGCCGTGTAGACGCCCAAGAGTGCCTTTCTATCGGGTTGTGCGAATATATTGTCGAAGACGGTACAGGCCGTGACAAGGCAGAAGCGATTGCCTGTGAAATAGCCGCCCATCCGCAGATTTGTGTTCGTGCTGATCGGCGTTCGGTGACCAATCAGCACGGGAAATCATTGCGTGAAGCCTTAACCTTTGAGTGGTACAACGGACGCGATGCCCTATTTGAGGAAGGTATTCGCGGTGCAGGTCGATTTGCCAAATCACCTAGGAAAAACTAAACGGAGATACAGCATATCAATAGACGATCTTGAATATGAAAGTGTAGACCGGGTAGCAACGATTACGCTTAACCGCCCGGAGAAATTCAACGTGATCGCTAAATGTATGCCCGGATGCCAGGACCGACGCGCGCACCGACAGCCACGTCAGTACGCATCTTGCAACATCATATGTGCGCATTTTTCGCCGATCATAACTGCAGCCGCATTAGTGTTGCCGGAAACAACGGTCGGCATAATCGAGCAGTCGGCGACTCGTAGTCCCTCGATCCCACGAACTCTCAGCCGAGCGTCCACAACGGCTTTCGGATCGTTTCCCATTCGACAGGTCGATGTCGGATGAAAAATGGTGTTGCCTGTTTCCCTGGCATGCGCCAGCAGTGCATCATCGGTAAGGTGCTCGGCCCCGGGTTCCCGCTCCATCTTGACATATCTGGCAAAAGCCGGAGCGTGGGTGATTCGGCGGACCATTTTCAGCCCTTCGATCATCAGTCGACGATCATAGTCGGTGGACAGATAATTAGGCGTGATCCTTGGATGCTTCATTGGATCGGAAGACCTGATCATCACCTCGCCACGGCTCTGGGGGCGAAGTTGGCATACCGACGCCGTGACACCGGAATATGGGTGCAATTCACCACCAAGCTTGGTGGCGCTGAAGGGGATGAAATGGACTTGTACGTCCGGAGTCTTGGATTCAGGTAGTACTTTGGTGAAGACCCCCACATGACCGGCACTGATTGTCATCGGGCCACGTCGGAACAAGGCGTAACGTAACCCGGTCCACATGAGGCGGGCAGGATTGTTAACATCATCGTTGATCGATATGGGTCGGTTCAGTTCCAGCAAAACGCGCGACTGGTAGTGGTCCTGCAGATTAGCGCCCACTTGGGAACTATCGTGCACGATGTCGATGCCGAGTCCTTGCAGATGCTCGGCCGGCCCAATGCCGGACAATTGAAGTAGTTGGGGCGAATTAATTGCGCCGCCGGCCAGCACGATCTCGCCACTGACGTTCACGTTCTCTTCCCGTCCATTCTTGTGGTAGCGAATACCACTAGCGCGTTTTCCGTCGAACAGTATCTTCAATACCATCGCTTCGGTCTCAACGCGCAGGTTCGGCCGCTTCATTATCGGCTTCAGATAGCCCGTCGCCGAGGAACAGCGCCTTCCGTTTCGGGACGTGGTTTGGAAGTTTCCGACGCCTTCCTGATCTGCGCCGTTAAAATCATCGTTTCGTGGAATCCCAGTTTCCTGCGCCGCCTCTAAGAACGCATCGCAGACTTGTCGTTTGTCACGGATATCAGAAACCTTCAGTGGTCCGTCGGCGCCGTGGTAGTTGTCCGCACCTCTTATCTGATCTTCAGATTTCATGAAAAATGGCAACACGTCGTCATAGCGCCAGCCGTCATTTCCCAGTTGACCCCAGTGATCGTAATCTTCTTTTTGGCCGCGAATATAGACCAGGCCGTTGATCGAGCTCGAGCCGCCCAGCACTTTGCCTCGGGGCCAAATTAGACTACGGTTGGCAATTCCTTTATCGGCGTCGGTTTCGTACCCCCACGAAAGCGACGATGTCATGGTGCGGTAATACCCGATCGGGATGTGAATCCAAACGTTGCGATCCTTGGGGCCAGCCTCAAGCAACAGCACGCGGTTTTTCGGATCTTCCGACAAGCGATTTGCTACTGGACAGCCGGCAGAGCCGGCGCCGATAACGATGTAGTCATAGCTCTCAGTCATCAAATTTGCCAATCTGTGAAGTCCCAAACGCTCGTGCAAAATCGGCTGCACGCTGGACGTAGTCAGATACTTTCATATCCCCAAGGTGTATTGCAAAAAAATCTGTCGGCACATTAATTCGTTTGCCAATGGCCATTAGTGATTTTTGCTATCACCTGTCCTGAGTATAGGGCCACCAAGACTGAGAGTATGCCAATCGTTACGGGGCCTTAGGTCGCTGAAAGTAAGAGGTAAAAATGGTGGGCCCGGAAGGACTCGAAGTGATTTATAAGTTATTGAATCATTGAAGTAAGTTACGCCATCTCCAAATAGTTACCGTCAAAGTTACCGTCTAAAGTGCTGGATTTGGTTGGACGTGATTCGATTCAGGTGGATCAGAAGGGGTGGTGTAGGCCAACTAGCGTCAGAATGACGAAAGTGAATAGGCAGGTGTAGTTACTGGTAAAGAGTCGTTCTATCCGTCTGTACCCTACACCGGTTGCGTGGTTAGATGGTGATGCGCTATACGCACTTAAGGATTTGGTGGAAAGGTTGGGGTAGGACGTGTGACACTATAGGAACGAATCACACTGCAACCTAGAAATATAATTAAAGGGCGGATTTTTCTAACAGACCGGCCAATGTGGTTGCGGCTCCTTAGCCTTTTCTTAATCCTTCTCTCGAATATGAAACTAACCGATCAGATCCTGTAAAGCGATCCATTGACAGTCTTCATCTTCCCAAATGCGAACGCACAGCCAGCAAAGAGCATTGCGCAGAGAAGTTGAGTAAAGGTTAGATTCCCAAGACTAATCCCGCTGTCGGCACGCAGAAACTCGATAACGAATCGGCCTAGTGTGTAGCCCGCAAGCGTCGCGATGGCGAGGTATCCCGGTAGCAGTGTACGGGATTCCATTGTCCGCAGTACAACCCAGAGAACCAGAAGATAGGCGAGCTCGTAAATCTGAGTAGGATGTACCGGCACTGATTCAGTTGCGCCCGTTCCGATCAGGCCCAGAATAATGTGCTGTTGATAAGCCGGACTACCTTGAGGGAAGGAAACCGCCGACCACACCCAATCGCCGGTCAGCCAGGGTACGGTTTGGACCGGAGCCGCTAACAGGGATTTCCCAGTCTCGAATTTTGTTGCGACATCCCCCCAGCAACAGCCGGCCAAAAAACAACCGACACGTAAACATACCAACCACAGGACCGCTGGCAACGCCAACAGATCCAGCATCCGACGGTAGCCGAGTCCGGTAGCCCGGCAATAAGCAAATAGCGTCGGTGCTGCCACGAACAGTAAGCCGAACAGGCAGAATCGATTCTGATGTTCGCCGGCATGGCCGCTAATCAACGCATCACCCAGGCTGATCATAGGCAACAGCCAGACACCTAGGATGCTGATCAGGAACACCAGGGGTACTGCTAAATCAATATGCGACGGATCGACGCCCTCAGCTATTGCTCTCCGTCGCGCATACCACCAGGCTATAAATAGACCGAAGACTAGCATCGTGCCATACGACGTGATCGGCAACCTATCGGACCATAGTGGTAACACGACTAGTAATTACATTTCAATTCCGAACTCTTCCAAAATAGCTGATACGGGTTCGTAGATATCTATGTTCAATCGCTGGTAGACCATATGCTCAGTTTTGAAAAGTTCTGGGTTATTGATATTTTGCCGGATAATACGTTCTGCTTCGTAACGGGACTCAACCTTGCCGAGGTCGTTAAAGTCCGCATCTATGTGGACTAATGAGAATTTATCTCGGGACTCTCGTTTGACACCCATTGGTAAATAAAACATAAACTTTTCGGTTTCGTCTGGCTGCCCTGCGTTTAAAGCGCTAATTTCGTCTGGCTGCTCTGCGTTTAAAGCGTTAAACAGTAACCACGGTTGCCATGTCATAAATTCTTTGTATTCCAGATTTGTTAGCCAAACTTTCCAGAAATAGACACCTGTTGGTTCCAGATACGATGCGTCTAATACCTCTGCTATAACCTTTGACAGGTTCTCCTTATCGAGTCCTTCCAACGTTTTCGGTAGGCCATCGATCTTTGCTTCCTCATTTATCTTCAGATCGATAGTGGTACCGATCCATGTGCGCTTATCGTAGGGGTCGAGTATTAGTAGGCCTCTACTATCCGCTAGTAGGTGACCCGTTGAACCCAACCATATCCCAGTGAGTTTTGGATCAATTGAGCTTTTTTCTGGATTGCCTATGGGTACCTGAAGACCAAGGCACCCCATAACCACGACCAAAGCAGGCAACATCGCTAAGGTGAGTAACGCACCCATTCCCGAGCGAGTTGACTTCGCCTTATCTGATCCGTTACCGAACAGCTTTAGTAGCCTCATCTTCTCCTCATTGTCATATTTTAGCGGCTTACTATCGCGCCATATTACTGTCCGTCGTCATATAAATTGGGATAAATTGCAGGTTGAGCTAACGGAGAGTTTGGCTCATCTGGTTTGTCATATTAGGCGGCAAACTTGCGGTGTTGCAAGCGCCGTGTTTCGATTGTCTTTCGTTTGATCCTTTCTCTTTGTTGCAAGATTGCCTGGCCGCGCCCGAAGTAGACAGCGGCAGGCGTTAGGTTGTTGATGCTTTCGTGGTATCTGTCATGATTATAGTGGTCGACGAACGCCTCGATCTGGGCCTTGAGGTCCTCCGGGAAGAAATAATTCTCCAACAGAATACGGTTCTTCAGGGTTTGGTGCCAGCGCTCGATCTTGCCCTGGGTTTGCGGGTGATAAGGTGCGCCCCTGACATGATCCATTCCCTTGTCATCAAGCCATTCAGCCAGATCACCGGAGATATAGCCAGAACCGTTGTCTGATAATAGCCGGGGCTTGTGAACGACATTGACCTTGCCACAGCTGGAAGCCTGCAGGGCAAGCTCCAGCGTGTCGGTGACATCACCGGTCTTCATGTTGGTACACAGCTTCCAGGCAATGATATAGCGGGAATCATCCTCAAGGGCCTCGGGGCCACCAGTTTGATAGCGGTCGTACCAGCGATAGAAGGTGGTGCGCGGTATGCCCAGCCTGTCCAGCATCCACTTGGCTGGCAGATGCGATTGCTCAACAATCTGGATGATCTCAAGTTTCTCAGATGCAGGATATCTCATTCGATGTCCCCCCCATCCGCGATCATGCTTTTTTTGAGCAAGCGCAATTCAAGCGTCTGTTCGGCAACGACCTCTTTTAAATCATGAGCTTCACGCTGCAGGGTCTTGACCTCGCCTGTGGATGCAGCGCGTACCGTATCGCCCGCAAGCCTTTCTTGCCAGCTTCCAAGAATTCCTTCGACCAGCTGTAGTAAAGGCCCTGTGAGATGCCTTCACGGCGGCATAGTTCTGCGATCGTCTCCTCACCACGCAGGCCATCCAGCACAATACGGATTTTCTCCTCGGCTGAATATTGTTTGCGCGTCGTGCGGCGGATGTCCTTGATGGTCTTCTCAGGCGCGGTGCGCCGTGTTCCGGGTTTTTGTCTCATCTTTGCTCCTTGGCGGCTACGATGAGCCCAAAACCCTCCCTTATCAAATCCTACAATTCTGTCCCATAAGCGCTGACGGCAGACATAAGGTAAAAAGAATAACGAATAGCAAATCTGAATCCTCGCAGATTTTGTGCTATGGATTAAATTAAAAGTTACAATGATGAAAAGATTACTTGTGTCATCTGTTATCTTAATCTCAACAACAATCTCAAATGGAGCAGTTT